>ERZ1463038.692-NODE-692-length-12038-cov-12.300426_pt1 | contig 12038 bp, 14 predicted proteins | sample MGYA00564479_ERZ1463038 | MGnify/ENA primary metagenome ERZ1463038 (study PRJEB39244, sample SAMEA3635134) | Helicobacter pylori | study: EMG produced TPA metagenomics assembly of PRJEB11511 data set (Assembly of a 5300-year-old Helicobacter pylori... | reverse complement strand
CATCAAATCCAAAGATCGAGGTGATCTTGAGGTACCGGAGGGGCAGTTTAAGCGGCCTAAAGAGGTATTGGTATATTGGAAGGAGTTGCATTCGTCCTTAGCCACATCGTCACCGGACTTCTGGACGTGCAGCTCCTATCACTGGTAATCATGGCTCTTCCCGCGTCCCCCGAAGAATGGTAGTTTGGGTAGTGCGCGCAATGACCAGCAGTCCCATGGGCGACAGCCTTGCCGCAAGTACTTACTCGGACTTTATTGTTTTAGCGCTTGAGACCTTTTAACCCTGAAGTGTAGGTAGTGCAGTCTTATGTAAACCCACAGGCCTTGTCAGCCGTGTAGCTTCCCCAGCTGGGACATGAAAGCTGAGAAATGACGACTGTGCAAGGCGTACCGATTTGGTTCATAAAAGCTTAGCCTGACTCCGCCTAGAGCGTGCTAAGGGTAGTCCGGAATACCACCCAGAGATCAGCGTAGTGAGGTAGCACTGACCTGGCTAAGGGAAGTTTCAGTGCGTCCACGTCCGAAGGCAAGCATTTAGGCTACATTTTTGTTGTCTTCACTGGTCTTCACTGGAGGATTCATCATTTGAAAAGCCAAGATCCCTTGAAGCTGCAGAAGAATGCGCAGCGGGAAATTTATTAACCAACTCCGAAGCTTAGTCTCGCCGCTTTTGTGCTGCCACCTCTTCTCAGTGACAAATCACTGACAAACATGAGCCGTAAAAGGGTGTTTTTCAAGCAGAAAACATTGTAGATACCAGCATACGTGTACCACGGCGCCTGTTGGTCTTCGGATTTACACGAGCGTTCGGGGTCACCGAATGAACCTACATGGCGCGCTGGGTTGACAGCGCAGGATGACGCGTACCGCCCCGTACCTCTGTGGCCATTTTCACCGGGTAGTCTTTCATGCTCTATCGTCACGTATTAGCTTCACCTCAGTGCCATTCAGAGGACTTTTCCTCGGCGCTACAGCACGGACTCCATCGCAAGAGCGAGCCCAGACATACGAACTTGAATCCCTGTATGCTTGAACAGCGACTTTTGCTCAAACGGATTTGTGGACGAGAATTGTTGGGTTGAAAATGTACAAGGCTGCGAGTGATCTCTAGTTCCAGGGAAGCGCCCAACGTATATCGCGAGTGCGACACCAGCCTCGCAGGCGCGTTGTGGTGACGAGCTACGTATGTGAAGCAGAGACACTAGCTATGAGCCTATAGGTTGCCGTAGGAGGCGAGCTCACGTAGCAAAGGGTGACCCCCGCGATGCACTTCACCTTGCGAACCGGGCAAGGCGCGCACGACTTGAGGCACGGCGAGGGGGAATCGAAACCCGCAGATGGTTGGTGGCTGTACAACTACTCTGAAAACGACGTGCGACGTCGCAGGGCCGGTGAGCGAACGAGCGGGCTTCTTGTTGCCGCCGCGGTACGCCTTGGAGGCGCTGCCCGCTTCCTCCTTCTTGCTCGACTCGAATAGTAGTATCGCGGCTGTATCGTCATCTTGCCGGCTCGATTGGATGACCAGCTGAGCATGCTCTTTCAAGCGACTCCTAATGCTCGTAACATTGGAGTACGTCTAGCCGACCATCACACTGGTAATTATACTGCATCGGGGCCGAATTAACCAAGGCGTACTCCATGGCTGTGACGCGTTGGCCCGCCCGGATAAACGCCAGTCGCAGGCTCCAACACTGCACTTTCTTGCTTCGCGATCTCTCGGTAACCCAGGAAAGACTCAGTCGAGGAAGCGTTTCTCTGATGATGTCTCGCACAACCGCGAGGCTTCGCTGAGCGGGTCGCTCTCGTCACGCGCTCGCCCCCCAGGAGTATCTCCAGTGTATCCCTTGAATTTAAGCGATGAGTCAAGGGGGTGGGTGTGGGAGGGAAGTCCTTCATGTTCGTGCTATGTGCTCGCAGTGCGCAAAGCCGGGCGTGTGTTCTACAAGATATGACAGGCCGCCGAACTTGACTAGCGACAGTGTCGCCTCAATGCCGCAGCAAGCCTCCCGGGACCCGCGCGCAAGCCCGACTCGCCTTGGTCGCGCCTCCACCACCTTCAAACAATCAACCTTTGCCTTCCTCATCGTTTACACCTTCCGCGTACGCAGCAGTATTGGCTCGCCGTACCAGCGGGACCGCTAACGGCGACTAGTGCACAACTTCGGCTTCGCCGAGTCGCGCCAATTCGCAGCGGCACAGCGACGCCGGTACGACCCCGATCGTAAGCGCCTGCGGCGGGCGCGCAAGTTCTGCCTCCTGGTGCAGAAGTACGGGACTGCGGTCTTCAATATTGGGTCGCGTAGCGCACAGAGATGACGAACTGTCGGTGCTGGGGAAGTGCAAACCCCGGAAAAGATCCTTCGCACGAGTAGCGTTGACCTCTTCAGCGATTACTTCACTCAAGTCGTCGCTTGGAAGCCGGTATCGAGATACAATGCCGATGAAATTATGTTTATGTTGCTTTTTCCCTGTGTACTCCGTTACGAAAAGTGCTACAACTCGGAATATCACCTCCCTCCTTCCCTTCAAGCGACCCAGACTGTTGCGCACTCGCCATCCGTCGGCGGTACGCCCTGTCTCCTGGCATTCTATATTCAGAGCTCAACTTCCTACTACGACGATTCTCTCCTTCGGGTTCCCCAGGTTGAAGTTCGCAGTTGACGCAGTTGGTAAGCTACCGCTTGAGCGCGCTCCTCAACTATCTACTAGATGCCCTTCAGGTCCGCAAAGGTGTGCACCTTGCTCTTGCACGCCCGTGCTTGTGCGTATGCGGAAGGTGCTGGTAATTAGCCAAGTATCCCTCATTTACCACCGTGGCCGGCCGCCCCAAATCCACCTCTCCCCGTTCCCCCTCGCGAAAGGGCTCGCAACATCTCGCGTCGCACCCCTATACCCGGCCGTCATCCCCCCGAGAATCGGCGTCGGTGATGCGGTCATAATCGCTTCCAGTTGACAATCAGAGACAGCTTGAGCGCCTGGTTTCTCACCACAAGGCTCGGCCCCCGAATTCACCAGGATCTTCGAGCGCTCTGCGGCTTCACTTTCGATGGGTGCTGGAACGGTCATGTGCCACTCGTCGCTCGCTCACTCATTCGAGCCTGGGGTCCTTGTCCACTTTTCAATAAAGCGTCTCGGACGAATACGCGAGCGAGTACTGGCTGCGTAGGCGCACGACATCGCTCGCACATAGGACTGCGTTTCTCTTTGTAAGCTTCTTTTCTTTTGAGCGATAGTTCGGCGGTCAACCGCGGCGCTTGAACTTGGCAGCGGGGGTAACAGCGGGCGCGGGCGTAGAGCTGTCGGATGATCGGCGAGGACGGGCGATTTGTCGACGGCAGGAGCATCAAAGTGGAGAGTGAGCTTGAACCCGCCGGTAGGGTCAACGGAAGTGTTATCAATCGGCGCGGCGAATTGATCGAGCGCCTTCTGTTTGCCCTTGTTGCGCTTTTGAGGTTATGTGCCGAGGCGGGGTCTGGTGGAAGCGCGAGCCAAATGGAGAAGTGGCCCACGATGGGCAGGTGAGTTCACTTGGTGAGCTCGATCAAGAAGAACGCGTCCGAAAAGAAAAGAACGTGTCCGACGCTCAGGTAGGCATGACCACTTCACCGTGGTGGGTACGGGTGAGCGCACCGTGGAACAGTAAAGGATGGGAAGGAGCGGATTTTTGGGAATCATTGATTGGTTCTCGTAAATAGATAGAAATAAGAAAAGTCGCTTCGTTTCGTTAATGATTGGCCTATTGCGGGGCCTAAGTAGATTGTGCGCCAGTACATGTGGGTCAGTCACCATCCACTATCTTACATCGAGAGCTCACCTCGCCTGACCGGCCTCCTTACTTCGTCGTTCGGCAGCGCCAGCCAAAATCAGACGTATTGTAATGGTGGAGTCTGGTGCGACGACGCACGAAGTCACTATCGAGAGCTAGGATGTACTAGCTGGCCTGTTTCTATCGTCTCGCGACCTCTCAAAAGTAAGTTCAAAAGTCATTATCGGCTCCTGTGCGTCATCTCATTCTTCTTCCGTATACCGAGCACTACCGCCAACAAACCAGCCTGATGTTCTGTCGTTCACATAAATTGTGATTTATGCAAAAATTGAGATCGGTGGGCCATTGGCGTTGGATACATCGAGATATTTTCCGTGGTACGCGCTGGCCTTTCGCTAAGGCAAAATGGCCACCAATGAAGCGCTGCTACAGTCACATCCTAATGAAGCTCATAGCCACCCCGCTCACACGAAAAAGCTCACAGGCATTGAAACGCCTTTCAAAGATCCCTTTCAGGGCTCTTAGAAGCACGAGAATCTGAGCATGGTGTCAGCTCGTCACGACTGTGGATCGAAACAAAAGGGTCATGCTTGACTGCCGAATAAGCGAACAGATGGCTGTGAGGCCTCAAAGGTATCTGCGACATCTGCACCTATGCGGGTGTGTCAACAAGCGGCAACTGCGGCAGGGCATTATGCGCAGGTATGGGAAGTAGGGTGTCGCGGCTGTTGTCGAAATTGCAGCCGGCGACACTCGACCAATTACGACCTACTCTCTCCTACCGGGGCGGGGTACTCGTCCACTTTGATACCGTCCGCGGCAGACCATGTGGGAATCGGCTGGAAGTTCAGTATAGACTTCCATAAATATGAAGGCAGGGTGTATCAGTAAGCGCTTTGTGTAGATAGTTTCATATCCACTAGTACCTGCTTCCCCACCAACCTGTTACGCCAGCGAGGACGAGCAAGCCCAACACGCTTAATGTCATCCCAATAATCAAGTCTGAACATCCCAATCCACCTTAAGCCTTTTCAACGGTCCTTATGCTGAGACAATACGGCCTCGGAGTGATAAGCGGGCCTACTAGCTAGTTAAGACCAAGCCCAACACGACGCTATCCGCTGGGCAACTGGGAGAAGTCCAAGGCGGCTTACAACTAAAGCAGAAGCTCGAACATGGCGTACAAGGATATATTTCAGACAAGAATGATCTCAGATATCAGCATAGGTGTACCGTAGCCCTTACATAGCGCGCCATATTGACTGCGCAGGATGACGTGTACTACCCCGTACTATCAGCGGCCATTTTCACTGGGTAAATTGAAGTGCTTTGTCCTCACGTTCTAGCTGTCACACTGGACTCTTCCTGGGCGCTCTGAAATTTGCGCGCGCTCAGCATAATCTTTGCGCACAGTCAGATGCTTCAGCGAAATCAACATGGAGCAGGAGAGAAGGCTCCCTTGTACTGATATCCTCTGCACCGGAAGTGTTTACAAGACTCAAGTCAGAAGGGTGCTACCTTCAGCTGCGAGAAAACGGGTTGTTTTCAGAAGTAAGGAGAAGCACAAGCCGGAGGACATTTTCGCCGGCCCCTCCAACATGGGCTTGCGCTTCATGACGCGCGCCAAAGCGAGCAAGGAAGGCGTAACCATCCGCTAGACGTTTACCGGCCTTAATCAAGATCTGTGCAGCTTTTGTACATGGTCCGTACCGCGAGAAGCAGTGCAAACGGCGTCGCTACCTCGGAGAAAGCCCAGCGGTGTCTAGGTCCGATAAGATTGTTGCCCAGTTCGACGAGGTTCGATGGGGTTGATTATTCCGAGTTGTGTTGGCGCGCTCCAGGCAAAAACAATGGAGAGTGCGGGAATGGCGCGCGGAGGCACTGCAGCGCGTAAATGCATGGGCACATGGGTGTGCACGGCCTTTGGTCCAAGACAAAAACGACCTCCGGCTTGCGCCGGCTCTGCCCCACCGCCAACCTTTTCAGTCAATTGAGGTTGCAAGAGCAAGCTTCCTAAATACAGGTTGCGGCTATTGTGTGTCGAGAGGACAGACTCTTAATTCAGTACTTCGCCTGCTCTTCTTCCGAAATTACTTCCCGCCTCCAAAGCGGGATTGCGTCGGACTTCGATAGAAGGCCACGCCTCGAAAAAAAAAAAACCGGTTCACCCGCTCCGTCGCCGCAGACTCAAACCAGCTGGCGTTTCAGCAGCAGCCAGCGGCCTCTCGGAGCGTGTCCGCTCCGTCTTCCAGCAACCAGAAGCCTCCTTGACTTCTTAAAGCTCCTGGCCTATGGACTGTCCTAGCGATGGGCGTCGGAAAATTTTCGGCTACTTGATGCCGTCGACGCAGCAGTTCATCGAGCGCGTCCAGTTCGTCGACGTCTCGCTTCCCCGGAGACTGTCCCTCGCGTTTGAAGACAGGCTCGACACGTCTGTGGCTCGGTATGGACTACCGCCATTCCCTGCATCGTTATGATATCACCCATCCTCTGCACGTCTCCCCGCCCGCTCTTCTGCGTGTAATACTTGGACTCTCGTGGGCCTTCTTGAACAACAAGGAGGGCTCCCGTGAAAGGCTTAATCCTCGCCGGCATCGTGCGCTGTATCGCCACAGTGTGCCTCCACGCCAGACGAGCGCACGAGGACTACCCGCAGGCCGTGATCACTGCAAAGGACCCCGTCTGGGAGGAAACATCGCCGACGATAAAGCGAAGCTCTCATAGCTGTGCTGCGAAATGGTATGAGGGTGGTACCGACTTACTCGCTCACCCACCTCACTGTCTGCACAATCCTCGACACTTGAAACTGGCGCTCAATGCGTGAGAAGGTCCTGTCCCCTGCCAATAAGCAGAGAATGGCACGGACGGAAAGGACGCCTTGCTTCAGGACATCAAGGACGCATTTCCTCACGTTGACTACACGGTTGCTTGCAAGCCCGGGCGTCTCGAGGCCTCCTGTCCCTACTTAATCGGTCCTTTTGGCGCTTTGTAGAGCTTAGTAATACTGTCAGTCAAACTCGGCGGCAAGAAGGCACGGCATTTGGTAACCGCTGCCGTCGCAACGAGCTCATCGCGAACTATCCGCCGCAACATACCTGAAGACAGAATGTGGTTGTCGTCGCCACACTTCCTGCCGTCGCCACATTTCCTGCCAGTAGTATGACCCAGACTTTCTGACAGAATGATTTTCTCGCTTTCATATTCCCTTCGCTGTCGCAAAAGCGCTAGTGACCCGCTACTTTTACCAATCGCACGACCTTAGCTTTTACCTGGAGACAGGATGCCGTCGTCAAGGAATGAGACTTTCATTCGCACAGGCACAGCCTCTAACCTAGGGGAGGGCCCACGCGCGCAGACCTGGAGAGAGAATGCTGCTGCCGTCAGCGCTCTTTAGACCAGTCACTCATACTCAACAATAAATATGATGTCGCTGTCGCAAAATCATCCCAGCGGCCAGAGACTGTAAATGAGTCCATGAGTCCACCCTTGTGCGTGGAAGATACTTCATTCTGATGCGGAAAGGCGGGTGTCCTCGGATGGAGCTCCATCCGTCGGGCACCTTCTGCTCAGCGGAGCGTACTGCATCGCTGATCGAGGGTTCTTGAGTGCTGTTGGAGACATATTTGAAGACCCGGGTGGAAAGATCTGAGTGTAGACCGGCCTTATTCGGCTTCGCGCCTTGCCGCGCGCTGCGATGACAACGATACCTGTCGATTGATCAAGAAGTACCACAACGTGGTCGCATTACTGTGAGCTAAGCCTGCACGGGGCCGCACTGCACCCATACCTCGAGCCTTCCGCGCGAGGTATTTCATTGTTTATAACCGACCTTGCCTGCAGAAAAGGTCTTTACCTGCACCTGAAAAGTAACAGAGCCTATCAGTCGACCTTCCTCCACTTGCGCCATCAAGGGAGACCGAGATAAGAGTTGCAGTTCAAGTAATCAGAAGTGTACTCTCAGCATTGAAAATGTCTCGATCGGAAGCCAGACAAGGACAGGTCCTGCGCCAACGCTCCAGCTAACGGATCAATTTGATGAGAGCGTACAGGGCGCAAAGGTTGATCAAGAAATTCGAACAAGAATGCCGTGCAGTCTCTGATTTACCTTGACAGTCCTACGCAACGCGCACGCTGGCATGCCACTCGAGAGAATGGGAAGCGGTCTTTTGAAGGGTATGGTCAGCGATGAGTGGAAGTGCTACCCTGAATCTACGTTCCGCAGGTGGGTGCAGTGTGCGTATTTTGCGCCTCATTAGCTACACACAGTGGGCTCGAACTTCAATGGCATGGGCAGTCGACATTGATTGGCTAATTGTGCCACGCATGTGACGCTTTCGGTTGCTGGGGACAGAGAGGGCGCGGTCACTCTTTGTACATCCGTACACCTTCACTCCCGCTGCGCAACGCGAACGGAGATGATGCATGTCAACTTGATCAGTACGGTTGCGCCGCAGTCCGCGAGCGCGCGCGTTAATGACGCACTGGACGAGAGAATATGGCCGGGCAGCGCGGGCAGGCAAACTTGTGGGCATTGTCGCCTTTGTTGATCTGAGAGCTCCCCTTGGGCGGAGTTCCTTGCTCGTGATGCATTCTCGGCTTTGTGCGCGGTCGGACAAGCGATCGTCGCTGCGACTGCGCCAATGTCAGCCCCTGTGGCGCTCGTCGAGGCGGAAGCCATAGAGGGGCTCGACTTGCTGCTGATTTATCGTACTGCGTCTTCGTGGTGTCCGAATTTGAGGTGATTACGACGCGGCGTCCCTGTCGTACGACGCGCGGTTCGGGTCCCAGTCTTGCAAGATGGCCAGGGGCTGGGCCGCCAGCTGCATGTCGTGCAGGGATGGTGTTCGTACAGATACAGCTCGGTTGTTAATGTATTTCGACGACAGCTTCCGGCAGAAAGCCCGGCGGTCGGAGTACTTACTACTGCCAGGACCAGCTTAGCTGAATCGGCGCTGCTCATAAGATCGCAGGGAGGGTGGACGAGCTCAGCTATGGTAGCATGCTCGTAGGATAAGGGACCGCGCTCGACTGTCAGGCTCCCCTGCTGGACCGATCCTCCCCCGGAGAGAGATCAGCTTACTTTAGGTCAGCCCTGTCTTCTTTGGGTACGCGCTCGAGGTGTCAACATGCACAGACGTCAGCACTCGTCACTAGCCGAACCCAGGCCTCGAGCACCACACGCCTCGATCCACCTTCTCTGACCCCATGCTGCACGAGCCGAGACTGACGCGACAATGTGCTGGCGAGATGAGCATTCTTGTATAATAGAATGTGATCACGCACTCTCTGTTAGCCGCCGTTGTCAATGAGGTGGGTTGTGCGCCGCTGCCGATGATCTCAGACCGGTTCAGCTCTCCTGTTCCGTCCCCTCGGCTTGTTGTTCGCCCACACGCGTGATCCAGCTCGGAGATTGAAACAAAATATCAGCCTCGAGAGCAGCTTACTCGTCCCTTTCTGTAGATCTGGTAGCTGTGGCGGATTTTCACGCTGTTCGCGCTCTCCGATGGTTGCAGAAGCGCGCGAGGTTGCGGAGGGAACTTGCGTAGCGTGGCACGTCGACAGCGCAGGACGATGTGTACCGCCCCGTACCCAAAGAGTGCGTGTCCTTAGACGGTATCCAACCTTGGATCTGCTCGGTAGTAAGCTTTTCTTGCTTGCAAAATGTAGGACTCTCTTCGCCATGGATCCGGGTGGTCCTCGGCACGTCGGAGTCTCACAACTTGGTTTCCTTTTGTCCGACAGAAGGGAGGCGGTGTACTTCTCACGGTAGATCTTGGACAGAAATAAGTGACCTTGAAGCTTCACAGGTTTCTTGTGATGACCTTGGGCCCACGCGACCTCAGCCCCCTGCGCGCGGGAGGCCCACCACTGTCCACTCGTTCAAAGCTCGCCCGCGCCGTCGGTCTTGCCGGTTTTTTTGTCACCGCTGGATAAATTGTCAGCGTAAAAGGGTGACGATCTGTGATTCCACGTTACAAACACCTCAGCCCTCGAACATGCTGTAGCCAAGTCCTTCCGGCTGATCGACTGGGTGGCGGCCGAAATACGCCCGACCGGAAGTACCAATCAGCTATCTGTTATAGCTGGTTATACTCCGAAGCGGCTTCCTTATGTTCCGTTAGAGAACGGTGATTGCGCTACGCGCCGGAAGGTGGGAGCAGCGCACTTCATACAACAGTACCGGATCTTGTAAGCGTAGTACAGCAGGGTGAATTAGCCGTTGAGAAGCAGACATGAGTGGATTACAGGAATACCCCTCGGACAGTAGCCGGTCACGCTTCAGCGAGCCCTTTCCCCATTTCTCAATGCTGCATCGGTCTGCTAAGCGTATCTTCTGGCTGCTGTGCAATCACTTAGGATCTAATCACTTCCCCAAAGTACTCAATGATGATGTCGCTTTTAGTGATACCCATCCGGAATCTGTGTGCCCTCCTACGTGTGCGTAGCGCGTCTTAGCAATCCTGCACTCACCACCAAGTCTTAGTGGGCCACACACGCCTGTTCGGCGACCAGATCAATTTCAACCAAGAGCGCGACGCACCAGAAGAGCGAACTAAAAGAGTGAATAAAATGGTTTCTATACCTGTATGTGCGCCTATAGTTCCACTTATCCCAATGCTCACCCTAACCCTACCTGGGAGCAATGCTAACTCCTAGTAGAAGGTTCAAGCCGTATCTAGGATGGGGCATGTTGAGGCCTGGGCCCGGCGGGAGTGCAGGAAAGCTGAGGCTAACGGATTGTGCCGAGGATGAACTTATGATAGCATTACACCATGAGTGTCATCAAAATGGTGTTAATTTTGCGTCATATCCCAAAGTGATTATGTTGTTTGTTTTGCAGCTAGTATAGAAGAGCTTCCTCTAAACTCTCTGACCACTTGTGCTTTGAGAGAACAGGTGGCAGAGTCTGCAGAACTCTCGGTGGCGGGGGCATGCATAAAATTGGGCAACAACCAGAACCTATTTCAGCTGCCAGTTGCTCACGAGTAACGTGTGCAAACAATCTGGTATCAAGGGCGAACCCAAAAACCCCATTTATTGTTCTGGACACGGTGGCGACAGCGCCACTGCAGTAGTGCGGAGTTTGGATTTTTTTTTTTTAAATATCCTCCTCGACTCGGTTTAAATATCCTCCTCGACTCGGAGTCGGTCCCTTGGTACAGTGCGCCCGTGATACCCTCCGGTGTCACGAGAGGATGCAAAGTAATGGACTACGAGTGTGCCGTCCTGTTACCACCGTCTGTGTCAGCTGGGGTTTTGCATCCCGGAGACCAACGCAAACTAGATCCTGGCTCGTACAGTGATCAGCTTTATCTGTCATATGAATGATGAAGATTATCTCAAAGATCATCTCGGAGGATGAGTCCAGACAACACGTGGAACAGAGGTTGACCGAAGGCGTCGTCAATCTGACGCAAGGATGGTGTGAGAAGCCCATGATAGGCAACATGGTCTGAAGCCGCAAACACCCCTGTTGTATGGAGCGATGTGGCTTGCCGTGCACTGGGAGATGGGTTCCCGCGAAACCAGACAGTTGAAGTCACGGCCGTATAGAGCAATCCGAGATGTACTCTGCAGAGTGTTATTGGGGTCAGAAGTAGGACAAGTTGTGGTTCAAGTAGCCTACCTGGTTTACTGACGAGCGCGTATACGACCCTGAAATAGGGGAAGAAGGTCGGAAAGAGGAGAACGCGCGACTCCCTCGGCCGACAACGCAAATGGCTGGCTGCCTGATCTACGAGCTCAGTCACCTTGAGTGCGGAACATGTCGCCTCGGGCTAGTCATCCTTACGCTCATCACTCTCTTCACTCTCCTTGATATCAGGCTGCCGTCGGCTGCTCGCGTCCGCGAGGCCCGTCGACCAGTGTTGAAGCCTTTGCCACACAATTTTGCACCTGGAATCCACAACAGAATTGAAAGCCTCCTTTCTTTCTCAGTGGCTCAGTGGGTTTCCTTTTCCGATACCGATCGACACATATCGCTGACATCTCAGCGCTACACTAGCCGGAACACTGATTGTCAACAGCTGAACTGCTTGCCCGATCGGAGACTGCGAGCTGGTGAACCGCGAACGGAGCGCAACTGTCGTCCCGTCGTCGCGAGATCGCTATGAAGACAGGGTGTCGTCGTCGCGAGATCGCTAATTACCTCGACCGAGCTCAGACCTGGAGACAGGATGGCGTTGACGCGAGATCGCTACTTACCAGTCTCTCGATCTTAGACCTGAAGACAGGTTGTCGTCGTCGCGAGGTGGCTATTTACCAGTCGACC
>ERZ1463038.691-NODE-691-length-12048-cov-18.305261_pt1 | contig 12048 bp, 17 predicted proteins | sample MGYA00564479_ERZ1463038 | MGnify/ENA primary metagenome ERZ1463038 (study PRJEB39244, sample SAMEA3635134) | Helicobacter pylori | study: EMG produced TPA metagenomics assembly of PRJEB11511 data set (Assembly of a 5300-year-old Helicobacter pylori... | reverse complement strand
TTCCGGCGAGCCACCCCCTCGAGGCGCGCGGCGCGCTACAAGATCACCGCCGGGCCCACTCGCCCGGCAGTCTGGCTCGCCCCGTTACGATCCCGCCTGCTTGTCCTCATTCCATCTCCTGCTCAACACACACACTCACTGCTGAGCTCATCAGCTCGTAGGACAGCTCACCGGAGCACCCTCGACCCCTACCGCCCGTCGGCACCACCCCACCAGCCTCGTTCAACCGACTCTCTCGACGATCCCTCCCCTTCTTTCGACACATCGCGTCGAAACGGTGACACTGCGAGATGCTGCTCTCAACACTCCTTTCCGCTGCCTTCGCGGTCTCCTCGTCTGTCTCCCTGGCGGTCCCAAACAACCGCGAAACGTCGACCCTCGAGGCGCGCGAGCTTGAGGAACGCGCCTCGGGCATGGCATCGGTGTACACGACGTGTACCAAGTCTGGTGAGACTACTTCACACTTTCGCCTGCGCAAAGAAACGAATGGGTGTCTCAGGAGCGCGGCGGGTTTCTCCAGAGTGTCACACTGATGTATCGCACGTCCAACAGGAACCTTTGCGATGAGTTTTGACGACGGTCCATATCCCTATGGCGCAGAGATCGCTTCTTTCTTCGAGCAGCATGGCTCCCTTGCATCGTTCTTTGTGAGTTTGGCCTCACTGCCGCCCACGGCCCACGCGGCGACGAAAAGCTCACCGGTCATTCTTACCGTGTAATAGGTAAACGGCTACAACTGGGACTGCATATACGACAGATCCGATGACCTGATAGCGAGGTATAAAGCGGGCCACTTGATCGGAGTGCGTTCTTTCGCGTCGCCTGGTTACGCAGCTGCTGACTCGCTGCCGTCCTCAGTCTCACAGTGGGTGGTAGCACCAGCTGGGAGCAGTCTCGTAACTGACACATAATACACCAAGCCTGGGGTCACGATGACATTGCAACCCTCTCGGGTCCGGAATTCAGCAAGCAGCTCGACCTCGTCCGTGCATCCCCTCCGCTTCGCAAGCACCCCCTGACGGAACGCGTCCTGCGCAGGTCGAGACTGCACTCGCCAAGATCCTTGGAATCAAGCCTCGGTTCTTCCGACCGGTTGAGCTCACTTGTTACACCGCTTCAGACTGAAACTGACTCGGTGCGCAAGCCTTACGGATCGTACAACGCGGCCGCGCTCAAAATCCTCAAGCAGCGCGGATACACTGGTGACTTTACCGCATCGAGCCCAGTATCTAACTTTAGAGAGCTGACATGGATGCATTGCTCAGTTGTTACCTGGGACGTCGACAGCGGCGACAGCCAGGGCCTGTCGACGTCGCAGTCGATCGCGGTTTACAGCAAGCTCTACTCAAAGTTCCCAAAGCCACACATGGCTCTCAACCATGGTGCGATCTCGGTTTTGGTTTGTGAAGGGTCACATCGTCGAAAATTGGTTCTTCGTCGATGTGGGCGTTTCCGTGTTGCGAGCACTAATGTTCTCCCCACTGTGCAGAAACCTACTCTGGTACCGCCCACACGGTCATTCAAAGTGTTGTGCCGAAGCTTCTGTCCGCCGGCTACAAGCTCACTACGATCTCGGACTGTCTCGGCGCCACGCCCTACCAATCCGTTTTCACACCTGGGCGTCGAGATGCATCCTGGACTTGCAAAGGTGCGTGAATTTAACTGACCAGGAGCTTTTTTCTCGTTACCCTGGCCGCTGATCGCACTCACCGGAAATTTCGCAGGTGCCCCTGCCCCCGGAGCCCCAGGACGCGCGTAACTTTGGGATGCGCTCCCAAGCACGGACACACAGACGGGAGGAGCAACATCTTACTCAAAAGGCACTGACACCCCCATCGGCCACGGTCGGCGTCGCCTTGATCCTAATGCAATCGCTCGTCTGGCAACACCTCCCCCAAATTAGTCCCCCTTCGTTCTTCTGTTAATTCATCCTGCCGTACCAGTGAGCAACCAAGGGCTCCCTATACCTATGACTTCACACTTGGCTGCATGCGCGACCGACCGACTGCGCTTGCACCTGGACCACATCGCGCCGCGGCCCCTCCGATGACCCAGCCGACCACCAAAGCTGTCCCGCACTCTCAGTCACCCCAGATGGACTCTTGCCGAGCCCCCGGACGCCAGGGATCATTCACTCCGCTCCAGCTCGACGAGACCAGGCTCATCTGCTGCGGTGTCGAGTCCACGGTGTTCCAGGTTTCGCTCGACCGAGACCCCAGGTGAGATCAGAAGAGCTCACCTAGCCCTCCACTAATCGTGTTGCTGACGAGATCTTCTGCGGCACCCTCCAGGAGCGACGTCAAGGTCGATGGCGTCAGCTCGGCGAGCTTCTTTTCCAGCGTCCAGGAAGAAGTCGCAGTGAGCGACATGATACCCGGACTTAGATGACCGACTGAGCTCAACAACGAGCAGGACGTGATGGCGGCAGTGATCCAGCTCGAGCTCGCGGGCCAGTGCCTCCCGCTGGAGTCGGTGCTGGTCGGAGGAACGTTCGGATACACTCTGCGAGTCTGTGCGCAACTCCTCGAGTTGGTTTGAAGCGCAGTGCATGCGCGGCTGATCCACTCTGACACGGGCAGGTCGCGTGCCCTTCACCCTCAACACGCGCTGGAGATGGACGATCAATGGGGAGTCGACCGGGTCAATGTCGCACAAGCTTCGCTTTATCTACAAGGAGCCACCTTGAAGTTTCAGCCGAAAAACGGGGGGGGGGGGGCCAGCTTTGCAGGTCGCTGGCGGTGGAGCTGACCTCCGGCTCCCAGTGGCGTCGAGGACGCGACGGACGCAAAGGCGCGTAATGTTCTGGTATTGATGACAAGTCAAAACTAAACATGCTCGATTGCGGAGCACCAATAATAGAAGACCCCGCAGTGGGCACGCGCGTCTAGACGTCTACCCCGCTAGCGCGCGCCTGTTCGCTAGAAAAATAGGGACGCGCGACGACTGCCTGAGGTCCTTCTTCTCACCTACCTACCTCAACGTACACATACTGGCTGTTCGCTCACCCTCGCGCGATATGGCGAGACCTCAATTGTACCGTGACCTGGAGACGGGTGCGTCTTGCGGCGTGCGCTGCCGTGCCGTGGCCCGATGTTGACGCAGATGAGCAGACGAGTCAATCGCTTTCGTTATTAAAAGCCCGAGTAGCAGCTACCTGTCTCTTTCGCCGCGCAAACTCTGACACTTGCCGTTCTCAGTCACTCGTGATGGTTTCGACGCACCTCTGGCCACCCCGATGCGACGGCAGCGAGTCCTTCAGTCGCCTGGAGCGAGTCCTCCGGCTACAAAGCATCCAGAACTTCTGCCTGTGGTACGCTCAGTGATGGAAGGAGCTTTCGGGGATGGTGGATCGAGCTGAAAGCCGGCGCAGGCAGATGAACTCGGAGGTGAGCGGCGTCGCAGTCGCATCGCCTGGGTCGCTGGGGTCACTGTTGTCGTTTCAATCGCACTCGTCATGTCTACTCGGACAGCTTCGGGGACCCCTCAAGCCAGCGTCGCCAGCGTGGAACTTTCCAAGCGCGACTTCGTCCTGAGCCCGCTGAGCGAGCTGGCGCCGCTCATCAACGGGGCAACGATCGTCACCAATCCCAAAGCGACTCGAAGTAGAGCGACTGTGTCTTTTTCCCAGACTTCCTCGCCTACCGCCACCTCCTCCCCCACTTCCCAGCCAGCACCTCCCACCGCCGTCGCACCTCCCGCCTCCTCCGACCCTTCCTCGAACGACGCCTCCACCCGGACTCCTTCCACGCCCACCGTCACAAATTCAGTCTTGCTCCTCGCCCACTCGGCTTCAATGACTCGCGCCGCCGTTCCCTTCCTCCCCGTACCGTCCGCGGCGTTGGAGCCTGCGAAGGCGACCGCCTACGTCAAAAAGAACTGGAGCTACGTGGGCGGGATCTCGAAGTTCATCGCCTTCGTACAGGATCCTTATCCCGACAATCCCGACCCAGAGATGGTCTTTAGGGTCCAGTATCCGAAGGGGAGCGAGGGCGGCGGGAAGCCAGGGACTGCCGGTGGGATTCCGAGCATGATGCTGGGCGTGTTCGGCGACAAGGTGCAGGGCCGCTCCATCATCTCATACAAGGTATGCTTTCCTTTCGGACTAGGAGTGCGAGCAGAGACTGATGACCGTTGCGCTCGGCAGGTCGCCTTCGACAAGGACTTCGATTTTGTCAACGGTGGCAAACTTCCAGGAGTATATGGAGGTCACGGAGAATGCTCCGGTGGCCTTCGAAACACGGGATGCTTCTCTGCGCGCCTCATGTGGCGGAGAAACGGGACCGGGGAAGGTGCGCTGGCTTGGGTGGAGGACCAGGAGCCACTAAAGCTCACCCGTCGATTCTCTCATTCAGTATACTGCTACATCCCTGGCTATTCGGACTTTGAGCCCGATCCGTTCGGTGCGCTGGACGCCGCCTTCAAGCCCAAGGCCGTCGAAAAGCGAGCGTTCGGAATCTCGCTCGACAACGCGTCCTGGAACTTCACCCGGGAGTGAGCTGACTACAGCTGGAGATGAGGAACGGAGGTGCTAACTCGGATCTTCATATCAGGTGGAACGAGATTACTCAGGTGGTGATCCTTAACTCGGATCCGGGGCGGGTCGGCCCCGCGAACGGCTACCTCGCCATGTATCACAATGGGCGCCTCGCATTCGAAAGGACCGACATGGTTTACCGTACCAACTCAAGCGTCGGGATCAGCCAGCTGTTCTTCAGGTGCGGCACGGTCCACCTCCTTGCCGCGCCTCGCGGGCCTGACCGGCGTTATTGAGTAGCACATTCTTCGGTGGCTCGGACTCGTCGTTTTGGGCGAGCAAAGGTGGATATTCATACTTCAAGGACTTCAAGGTTAGCTTCGTCTCCTTAACGGCTGATCCCCCAGCTGACGTCTCCGTGTAGTTTTTCAGCGGCAGCCGAGCCGCCGACTCGTCTGGCCCCGAGGTAACCGCCACCTTTCCAGCAGACCAGGCATAGAGTCGAATGAGATAGAAAAGCAACGCAATGTCAATGAATCCGCAGCTATTTATCGCATGCGGCACCCGTCTCTTGCTCCAGTTGCGCACGCGCTTGGTCGGTGGTGGGACTCGCCACCAGAGGGCACTGAACAAGCCAGATCGTTTCAACCCAAGGAAGAGAATGGATTAGGATGCGTAACACTGGTAGAGGGCGGGGGAAGTGAAAGTAGAAATGAGGGTACGGCAGGTAAAGAAGTGCTCGAGGCAGAGCGCAGAAGCGCGAAGTCCACATGTTCACGCGGTCACAGGAGCCTTCACTTCGTCGTGGTGCTCCGTCTCGATCTGCTTCATGTGCGACTGCTTCTCTTCCTCAACTCCCTCGTCGTGCTGTTCGGATTGAAGTTCAGCATCATCGTTACTAGCAGCCGGCCGAGCTTGGTGGACGAACGATGTCCTCCGCGAGAATCTTCTTGCGATACGCGTTTGAGCCGAGAATCGAGCTGTTCCTGTACAGGATGTCCACTTGCTCCAAGCTCAGAGATTTCTAGAAGTCGGAAGGGCCGTGTGAGCGGGTCAGTCAGGGTTGGGTTCTGGCGTGGAAGGCAGGCTCACCGTCTCTGGCACGAAGAAGACTGCAGGCTCATCGTGAGTACTCGAAAACAAGTTGGTATCACTCAGTCGTGCTTACAGACGAAGAAGAAGCACAAGACACTGCAGTCAATCGGATTAAAGATCAGCACTCATCACGCGGAGCACCGGCAGGAAGACGGACCAGCAAGACCCCCCTGAAAGGTCTGTCAGCAAGGTCCAGCGCACAAAAGCACAGCAGCTCACAGATAAAGAAGACCTTGGAGTGCAAGTTGGCGTTACCCTCGCCCGAATTCACCAGGTAACTGCGAGAGCACGAGTCAGTCCAAGGTCTCACCCGGTACAGCATGTGACTCACGGAGTGGCGTATCCGATAGCGACTTTCGATGATGGATCTAAGATCAGCTGACGGTGTCTTTGGTTTGGTAGTGGTACACATCTCGGGCTCACAGTTGAGAAGCCTGCACGCAGGTCGCGATCAGCTGAGCATTCTAACAGGATTCAAGGGTCGACTATACCAGTTGGAAGCGGTGGAAAGACTCATGGCCTTTCCACGGATTGCGAGCGGGTAGATCTAATCACACCAGTTGTGAGCATGGAAAGGCCCAAGTGAGTCCGCGGGGCGCCGCTCACCTCGGAAGTCAAGACCCACGCGCCAATTCCCCACGTTGTCGCAAAGTGAGCAACTGATGACACACCTGAGCATTCATATGGACTAATTTTTCGAGAAGGGACGCACTGAAGATGCAGACGAAACCAACTAGTGCCTTCTGGGCTGGGACATTGTCATCTCCGCAGGCGGTCCCGATGGCGCCCACAATGAACTGGGCTAAGAGTTGAAGAATTTTCCATTATGAGCACACGTCTGCGTAACTGACTGCGGTGACTTACAAACGGCCATGCCCACCGCGCCGTACAGCAGGAGTGGGCGGCGGCCGACCTTCTCTATGGCATAGAGGCCGAAGGGGGTCATTCCGACTGGGGTCATATGTCAAGTAAGGACAATATTCCACGAGCTCCTCGGGAGAATGCAGAGTTCCTCACAGTTGACGACGTCCTGCAGGCCACTCTTCGTCAGCTGGGCCACTTCGAACAGGCGTGAGGACTTACAGTAGCAATCGAGGTGATGAAGGCGTCCCCAACGCCACTGTTCTCGAAGAACTGGGTACTGTAGGCTGTGAACGTTAATTGAGATCACCTTGACCACTGACCACACGCACCCGAAGTAGAAGCTGTTGCAGGACAGGTCTGTAAGATAAAATTTGCTCAGGTCGAAAGGAGGACTCTCACATGAAGTTGATTCCCGTCAGCTGTTGAAGCGCCTGCACGCCAATTCCTGTCCAGGTCCTGAGTGCGTAGCGTCCCTCGCCACCGGTGCGGAAGCAGTCAAGGAACGACGTCCCGCCGATTGCACGCTCGTGCAAGAGGTTGGCATGAATTTCGGCGTACTCCTCGCTCACTTCCTCGGAGTCGATCGGGTGCGAGGTGATGCGGGCAATGCTGGCGCGCGCGTCCGCCTCGCGGTCCTTCATCACGAGCCAGCGTGGCGACTTGAAAACAGGTCAGCTGTTTGGGAGCTTGAAACACGACTCCAACTTACTTCAGGAAGGAACAGGAGGCCGACTGCCAGGATTGCTGCCCAGCTAGATACAAATTCCCCGTCAACGCTTGCGCTTTCTGCCGATTCTGCGCGGGACAGCGCTCACATGAATTGGACGCCCACTGGAATCCGATACGCGGCCGCAGACTTGAAGTCCTTTGTGAAATTTACGACGACGGCTGCGATGAGAATGCCCAAAGTGATTGCCTGTGAGGAGCAACGTCAGCGAAAACAAGGAGAAGGCGAGGTGTAGACGCAACCCATTGATAGCCTCCAACAATCTATAGGACAGTTTATTCAACAAGTGAAATAAACATGCAGGCCGGAATCCCTCACCATTCCACGAATGTGTTTCGGGGCACATTCTGCGGCGGTAACGAGTCAGTCCGATTCCGCGACGCAGGGCGGCAGCACGCCACTCACCAGCCTCTGAAGGAGAGAGTGCATTGGATGTCAGCAGCTTGCTACTAGGTAATACTCGAGCACGAACGGTACTGAGGGCTGTTGGTTGGATGGCTCAGCGGACTCCCTTCCGAGACACCAGTGGGGTCGGACTCACACAAGGCACGAAGTTCCACCGACACCGAGTCCAGCTTGGGCGCCAGTCAGCTTCAGAGATGCTAGCACTATGATTCAGCAACTCACCGAACACGCGGCCGACAACGAATGTGGGGAAGGTCGTAGCGCCCGTCTGGAGGGCGACTGGCAGCCGCGAAATCGTCAGCGCAAGTCCGCGGCATCAGTTCGCCGTGCCGTACCCCCGATGCTAAAGAGTCCCAGGTAGGTGATGATTCCAAACCGCCGACCAAGCCGGTCGCCAACCGTGTCTATCGTCGCTTTAGTCAGCCCATGAGCGCCCTCCCGAGTAAGCGCGACTGACACGCCAAGAGGGACCCAACAAAAGTTCCGATGGAGAGGATGGAGGTAATGATCGAGTCACGACCGGAGGTGATCTGAGGAAGCCCCTTGGTGTCGATGGTGTTGCCGAACTGGTCCAGGAAGGAGTCCATGGCTGCATCGAGTTGTCAGCGGAGTGACCGACACACTTCCCTTCCTCCTTCTCCTCACCCTTAACCCCAGAAATGTAACTAGATTTGCATGCAAAATTGTCGTCATTAGTTGAGCATCATCCTTTGGTTTGCTGTTAGTGTACCTTGTGTCATAGCTAAAACTCTCCCAGGGTCAGCTGCCGTCGCGGCCGAGGTGCTCCGGAGAGACTCACCCTTATCTCAACACGAGCAGCGTCAGCAGTTGCCACGGCGTGGGCTTCAGAGCAGGACTTACAGGAATCCTCCAAGTCCAGCAAAACAGGTTCTGTAGACGTCCACAACGTCAGCAGATAAGAAAAAATGTCGAAGCGCCGGGGTTCCGACGCACGTCGCGATGGCTACGCGCTGAGCTCGTGAACTCATGTTGGCGGCACCTCGGGTTTGGGTGAGGGTAGAGAGAGAGAGGATGGAGAAGAGAGAGGGAAGAAAGCAAAAGCGGGACGAAAAAGGACGGGGGTCCCCGGGGAGCCGCCGTCGCGCTTGCGGCAAGTCAGGAGGGCAGACGTCGTCGCAGCAGGAAGCCGCGAGCTTGCCTCTAAACGCCGCGTCTCCCCCAATCGATCCCACCTCCACACCGAGTGCCCCATGGGATCCCACCTCAGCGACGCCGAATCCGTCTGGCGCGAGAGATGGAGCTCCTGGTCGAGACGACGGCGCGCTCGCCGCTAATGTCGCGGCCGCCGGTGGCGCTCGGACGGGGAAACGCCAGTGCTCGCCCTGAAGTGGATGATTGGTGCTTCCGCCATCGATCAGAGCTCGGTTTCCGGTCGTGGGGGCGCCGTCCGGGGCCGCGGAAGCGTGGTGCGAGTCACGCGGGTGCGGAAGGAGCTCCACCCGCTTGGAAATCGGCGGAATCGGCAGCTGTTCGAGCGCATATATGATGTGGTACTGAAATGTGAGTCCTGTGACTTTCGAGAGCGAGAGCTGAGAAGTTCCTGGGCGCGCTCGAGTGCTGAGCGACAACTGGTGGCGTTGGGTGGCGTGGCGATCAGGTGTGGCAAGGCAGCTCTCAATGCCGGGGTACTCTGATCTGAGAACAAATGATATTAACAGCGATTCGGTAGGTGGAGCCCTACAGTGCGAGGCGGAGGGCGACGCTGTGGTCTCCTTGAGCACGCTCCTCCGGCCGGGGACGGCGGCCTCGCGACGTCACCAGTCGCGATGGCGAACGAGGTCGGCGCTGGAGAAGCCAAGGGGCTGCGAAAGAAGGGCTCATTGGTTGTATGTCAGAGATTCGCGTCCAGGCAAGGCTGACGGCGTCCAAGAGTGCTCATTTCGGGTCGCGGCCTGTCGCGGCGCGCGTTGAGGCGCGTCCTCGGCGTCGCCGTCCGTGCGAGGACTCTGGCTGGGGTTGGACGCGCTTTTTCGCGTTTCTTGGGCACGACGATAGAGTTCGAAAAGTGTTGGATTACGGAGACGAGATGGCGACGGCGAGGGACAACGCGAAACAAGAGAAAGAGAAAAACTCAGGGGCGGCCAGATCTTTACGACGTGATGCGTTCGTGCTTCACCTCTATCGCGCTCCCACCACCTCACTTTGCCCGGATGTCGACTGCAGTCGCGGTGCAGCCACTCCACGGACGCGGGCACGGTACGGGGCTCGGCAAGGACGCGCGGCCGCCACTGGTTCCATTCTCGCTTTTCGGCGCGCGTCAACAACCGGCACCAGCGGCGCTCTCGCTCGCGGCGGCCGACCGCGAGCTCGCGTTCCCGGCGCCACTCCCGTCGAACCTGACCGCGCTCCTGCTCGGCCACACGGGGCCGGCGAAGGCGCGGCACGGGAGCGTGATGGGAGGCGGCGCGCACGACGAGAACGCCGCCTCGTCCTCGTCGTCACCGTACGCGCCGAGCTCGAAAAGCCCGCGCAAGGCACCCTCGACCACGGCCACAGCCGGGCGCCGGACGGTGTCGTTCAGCAGCTCGCCGCTCGAGTCGCTGCACTCGAGCCCGCGGCACGCGCGCTCGCACCACGCGTTCCTCCCGCTGCGCCTGCGACAGGTCTACTCGGCCTCGGCGCGGTCGACACCGCTCTTTGGGACGGCCGTGCTGGACAAGAGCGCGGACGCGAGGCGCGTCGCGTCGCCGCCTCCTGCGCAGCTCGCGCCCGACTTTGACGACTGCGAGATGGACGACGACGCGGCGACCGACGACGAGGCAGAGTCGGCGTCCGTGTATCAGCTCCTGCTCTCCTCGCCATCACCGGCACAGTCGCCCAGTCGCCCACCCGCTCTCGCGCAGACTCGACCATCACCGGCGCGCGTGCCGGCGGTGCTGACCCCGCTCGGCTCGACGTTCCCGCCGACGATGCCCGTGCCGCAGAGCATCCTCAAGCGCTCGCAATACCCAATCATGCGCGCACCGAACGCGATCGAAGGGTCCAGACGCAACGGCGGCCGCAGGAAGCACGCGCTCGCGTTCTCCGACGCGGACGCCGCAGCCAAGCTCGACCTCCTCGCTGCGAAGGGCACCGTCACCGCCTCGGGCAGCACGACCACGGGACGCGGGACAGTCGATGGAGCGAAGCGCGCTCGTAAGGCGGGAGACGGCGCACCGGCCGCGGCGTCGACGAGCGGTGTCGCTGGCGGGCGGGCGGCGGCTGGCCGAGGCGCAGGAGACGATCCGCCAGAAGCACCGAACCCACGCTCGAGTGGCGCACCGACATCATCAGCGAGCAGGCCCGCGTACCCGCCAGACGACGACCCGGTACACCTCCGCGTACCGTTGCTCACGCTCCGCGAATCGCTCCGCACATTCCTCGCACCGCTGCACCAGCCTGTGCTGGCATCATCGGCCGACTCCCCACCAGCAATCCCCAGCGGCCTTCTCCCACGCGCCACGCTCGACAAGTCGAGCCCGCTGCACCTCTCCATGCGAGGCGCGCAGGCGAGCGTGATCGCGCTCACGACCGACACCGCGACCGACTCGTCCTCAGACGACGACTCGCCATCTCTCCCCGCCGTTCCAGTCCTCCTCCCCGAAATCGAATCCGCCTACGCGCGCCTCGTGCGAGCGCTGATCCGGCTGCCGCCCACGCTCGCGGACGCGTCGCACACGCTCGCGCCGCTGATCGAGTACCGCGGAAGCCTCCTGCGCTCGCTCGACCGCGACATCTCGAACGTGATCTCGTTCCCGCTCGCCCCCGTCCGACCGCGCGGGTTCCTCGGCGACATGGGCAGCTCGAGCGGCAGCGACAGCGGGAGCAGCAGCCCGCTCAAGCCCGACGCCGGGAAGTGTACCGCCCGCAAGGGCCTCTCGGACGAGGAGATGCGCAGGCAGAAGGACGAGGCGGGCGTCGCGCAGATTGCGATCAAGGTCGTCGCCGCGCTCGCGCAGCAGGAGCGACTCTACTCGCTCTTCAGCCGTGAGTCCTTCATTCTCCCAGTCCCTGTCTTCAAGTGCTGATGCTCATCGCTTCGATCCAGACGGCGAGCTGAACGAACTCATCAGCAAGATCCTCGCCATCCCCGGCGCGGCCACGATCGCGCCGTCGGTGCCCAAGGACATCTACCCCTTCGTCACCTTCTTCCTCTCGACTCAGCGCCTTCCCAAGACGCTCATTGCGCCCCACATCTTCCGAATCGCCACCGTGCTCCGCACGACGCTCTCGACGGTCGACAAACCGCGGTACAACCTCGGCGAGTCCATCACGGCCGTCGCGCACCTCGTGCGTACGCACCCGGACCTGTTCCTCGCGCACTGGCGGAGCTGGTTCCGGCCCACGGTCGAGGGCCTGTGGGAGGTCCCGAAGAAGGGCACGTCTGTCAAGCTCAAGACGGTCGTCGCGCTCGGCGAGGTCGTCAAGGCCATCATGGTCCCGCGCGAGGGCGTTTTCGGCGATCAGGTCAGCGTAGGGAAAC
>ERZ1463038.690-NODE-690-length-12094-cov-14.406429_pt1 | contig 12094 bp, 18 predicted proteins | sample MGYA00564479_ERZ1463038 | MGnify/ENA primary metagenome ERZ1463038 (study PRJEB39244, sample SAMEA3635134) | Helicobacter pylori | study: EMG produced TPA metagenomics assembly of PRJEB11511 data set (Assembly of a 5300-year-old Helicobacter pylori... | reverse complement strand
GTGACTGGAGTTCAGACGTGTGCTCTTCCGATCTCACCCGCTGCCTGGAAGAAGCCTGAGAACATGCTACCCTGTTGTGCGGATTTATGACCTTATCCGAAGCGGAAACCAGTGTTCGCCAAGGTGACGCACAAGATTCCCCGACGCGTAAAACAATCCCGAGCGCTTCCCGAGCTCCGCGGGAGTGTACCACGAGCTGAGAACGTACATAACCTGACTCAAAATATGTCAGTGAAAGTAAAAGCTAGACTTGTGGGGCATCTTACCCCTGGGAAGTAGCCTCCTTCGAAGAACCCAGCCAAGAAGCGCACCGCGAACAGCGAACTCTGTGCGATGGCAGGATGTCGGCCACAAGCCACAAGGCCCAGTGCGAGGGGTATACAAAGTTGACTCACGGTGTTCTTGATCGCGTAGTTCCCAAGAGTCGCGAAGCCAACGCCGAACTCGATCGCGGGGATGCAATAGTGAGCGGGAAGACGGGTGAGCAGCAAGGTGAAAGGGAGCTGGCCCAGGATATAGCCGATGTTGTAGATGGTTTGGCCTGGCAATAGGTATTAAATGGTAAGTGTTCACGGGGTTGTTTAATGGAGTAAGTAAAGCTCACTGTGGACCAGCTCGTTCCCGTAGAGTCCACTGGAGAACGCTTCGCATCAGTGTTGCTGCGAGTGCCCGCGTTGACTGGGCCTCACAGATCTTCCTTCATCCCACTCAGAAATGCGTTGGATCTGCCTGAACGAGTCAGTATCATGGTCAGAGCCCGGTCGAGCGAGATTGTTGCGAACACATTCGATTGGTCCAGGCTGTCGACGACCCGACGTCAGCTGCGGTGGTCTCCGACTCGCGAAGTGGCAAGCGAAGGACGTACGATTTGCAGAGATATCCAAGCTGTCGGACCGAGTGCTTGTCAGCGTGCGTAGCTAAACCAAAGGCCCAAGAGCACGCACGCAGAAGATGCTGAGGATGGCGGCGTCGACCTTGAACAAGAGGCTTCGCTCCTCTTGCGAGTTGTTGGCGGTGTCCCAAAGGTATCTGTCGGTCGTGAGAGTACTTAAGTGAGTCACTGGATTGAATTGAAAGCTCAGAAGTGGGTCAGAAGCTCACCCGAGCCACTTGTGTCGACCCTTCTCGCCTTTGGCCGGTGCGTCGGTGTGCACGAGGTCTCCGCTGAGCTTCTCCGCCATACTTGCGGTGCTGAGCGACGTATAAAAGTTGATCAAAAGATAAGAGAGGGGTGAGAATCAGGAAATTGCTTGCAAAGCATCGCCGAGGGGGTGGTGCGCCATCCAGCGCAACCGGCGCCGCCATCGCTCGCGAGATTCGCAATCGCGACGCAATCCGGCCTCGCAGTGCTGAAGACGCGATAGCAGGTGTGTTGGCGTGTATGCGTGCTATACTTAGAGGCGAGAGTGTAGAGAGGTAGGCTGAACGATGAGCCTTCCGGTGGCGAGCTCTCGGTCGACGGCGGGAGGTACACCGCCGAAGACTGCAGCTGGGTGACTATGATGTGTGGTCGAAAGACTAATAAGAAGGTACTAAGTATTGCAAGTCCCAAACGTTAAGAAGGGACTGAGCAAGGCCTCACCGAGTCCACCAAGCCCCAATAGACGGAGCTGATTAACAGGAATAGGATAACTTCTTCTTCCTCAGTACAACACCTTGTCCCACCACCTCAGCTCGTCCCTGCGCCAAAGTCCGGCTCCTCGAAACCATCATACGCGTGCATGTCCGACTCGGTATCGAGCAACGAGTGCAAGTTGCTCGCCCTCCTCAGCAGGCCCGGGGCGTCGGGAAGCGCGTCTGGTGGTGGGAGCGACCTTCCAATCGCGCCGAGGATGTCGTCGGCGGGGTCGACGGGATAGGTCGGGTACGGCGGTCCGAACGAGGGGAGCGGGGTTGCGGCGCTGATGGTCGAGTGCGGGTACGAATACGTCGGCTCGGGCGCTTTCACGTCCGCCGGTGGCAGCCGGACTCGCTCGATGGTCGTGGCGACGGTGCGCGTCTCGATCGTGATCGTGCCGTCCTCGCCCACGCTCCTCCTGACGACTTCCTGCGTGCTCCGACTCTCCCGTACCTCCGCTTCCCGCAACCCACCCGCTAGATCGAGCGGGTCTTCGCGCTGCTCGCGCGTCTCGGAGACGGTGGTCGGCACGGTGCGCGTCGCGATGATCGACGCCTGGTCGTCCCGCTTCGGCGCAGACATCTTCTTCGGGGGCTCGGTGCCGTCTGATGCCTTGCGCTTGTGGCTGCGCGCGGGGGAAGGGGCGATGGCCGGGGGCGGGACGCAGAACTCGTCGAGGGGGCGCTGGAGGGCGGTGAAGACGAGCAAGCGCAGCTCGCGCGAGAGCGACGCCGGGTCCTTGACCCGCGAAGGCACGTTGTCCTTGGCGACTCGACGACGCTCGGCGGAACCAGGCGCGGATTTGGGCAGGCGCGCGGCTTGGTCGATCAGGAAGGTCGAGAGTGCGGCGAGGCCGAGCAGGACGCGCTCGGGTGGGGGCGAGGGCGGCGAGGCGCGCAGGAGGGTCGCGTAGTGCGCTGCGACGTACCACAGCAGGCGGACAAAGTGCGGGAAACGGAACTTGCGCGGCACTTTGGTCGCGAGCTCGATTTGGTACACCGCGAGCTGGCGCTCGATGTCGAGCGAGTGGAGGAAGTTGCCGCCGAAGACGAGCGTATCCGTCGGTGTGAACTGCAGTGGGTGCGTGAGTTTGCTTTCACGTTCGAAGGCGCGAAAGAGGACGCACGACGGCGTGGATCCAGCCGGTCGGGATGATCATCGTGTTGCCCGTCTTCAGCTCGATCTTGGGGGCCGAGGTCAGCTTGGGAAATCTTCGTCAACAGGTGCAAGGAAGCGAACCTTGAATACCTCGTCCACGTGGTCGCCAAGCCAGGTGTTCTCCTGCCGGTCGCCGTCGCCGCTCCACTCCTCGTACGCGGCCAGGTTCGCCGGCGTCGGGCGGATAAAGTAGAACACTTTGCCGCCGCGAAGGATCTGTGCTCCCGCATGAGATCAAAGTTCATAAATCGAAAACAAAAGAACGCACGTGGTAGTAGACGGACGAGCCCGCAAAGTCGACGTGCCAGTCCTGCACCCTCAATCAGTGTCTGGCCCGCACTCCCAAGGGAAAGATAAGATCGGACCGTCCAGCAGTTCTCGACCGACATGAGGCAGTACTTCTGCACCCGCGGGTACGTATCGGGCTTCTTGAGGTCCTTGGGCCAGATCTGCTCGACCCAGTCGAGCTGGCGCACGAGCTGTGGCGCCTCGACCTGCGCCGCGAGCGGCGACTCGGACACTTCGAGCGAGATGACGTTCTTGACCTTGTCCCGGTGCGGGTCCGCGTAGTACGCTGTCCAGTCCGCCAAGGTCATTTTAGTCGATTGTTGCGAGGCGACGTCTGCGCAGGCCGGGCCGAGTCGTCAGCGGGCTTCCACAACCCGACATGTCGCTTATTAAAAAGAGCGCACCGATAACCTCGACTTGAGTTTGTGGTCCTGGTCGTAGAGTCACTGTCAGCTCCCACCTTCCATGGCACCACACCACCCACGAGGACTGACCAACAACCTCGGCGACCTCCCCAACCGTCATATCCCCATGCGGCATCTTCATGCCCAAGCCTTCCGGCTTCTCCACCCAGAACGGCTCCTGCATGCCCTGCGGTCCCGCTAGCCACTCGTCGGTAAGCTGCTCGACCGGCACACAGCGAAACGCGCCCTCGGTCGCCTTGCGCCGCTCGAGGTGTCGCAGCCATTTCCCCGGGTCGGCGGGCAGGTGTGCGTCGAGGTTTGCGTAGTCGAGCTTCGGGGCGGCGCGGGAGGACTTGCGCGAGGGCGCTTTGGCGATGATCGAGAGCGGGTGTGGGGAGTTGGAGGTGGCGGAGATGCAGGGGGGGCAGTACCACTGGGCAGGGCGGTCGTTAGCTGTTTCGTTTTTAACCGGGGAAAGAATGATGAGCTACTTTGTCGATCGCGTCGAGAGCTGCTGAGAGTGTCAGCGGCGGAAACAACAAACAACGAGCGCGGCGCGACGCACAGTCGAGCGGGGTCGGCCGGACGCAGACCCAGTGGCTGCCGGTGAGTCAAAGTCAGTCTGAGCCTCTGTAGAGAAGCTGAACCAGTCAAACGGGACGCACTACCACTCGGTGCAGCTGCGAGAGAGGCAGATGCGGGGTCAGCGCGGTCGTCCAAGCTTGCGGATGCGCGTGTTTGCAGCTCCAACTTCCTGGGCTCCAGCGAAGCTTCTTCGTAAGGATTTTCGTCATGCAGGCCGTTTCGAAGAGCAGGCGCGAGCCAGCTGGGCTCCCCCAGCGTCCCCAGCAGGCACCAGCGCAGCTCTGCCGACGCGACTGCTGTACCGCGTCACCACTCGACCAAGCTCACCATCAACGGTCTGCAGGCTACAAGCAGCCGTGGGCGCCAGCGCGTCGAGGGTTGCCGACCCGCATGAAGCGCCCACACGACCGCGCCTGCTCCGCCCACTCTCTCCGCCCCCGCGTGCTCCAAACCAGTTCGGACAGGACTCACTTCTCACACTGGACCCACTGCTCCCGCTTCGTCCGCCGTCTTGGCGGCGCGTCGTTGCAGCCCATGCACGACTCCGGGGGCTCGACCTCGACCTCGACCTCAACCGGGTCGGCCGGCGCGGGTGCCAGTGATCGTGGTGTTAGGGCAGGTAAGGTGCTCGCCATTGGTGTGGCCAGGGTCGATGTGGTGGTGTGAAGGCAACCGCTGGCCCTCGAGCCGATTTCTGAGGACTTCCGTCGTTGGCACCCGACGATCATCTGCGCCGGTCGGCATCGAACCCGCCGACGACGAACGCGGCTCTCGCGGTCAATGAAGGGACTACAATGGATCGCTGGGAGTGCAGCAGGACTGCTGGAGAACTCGAACGTCCGATCCGAGGTCTTGAGCTTGGAGGATTGCAGCGACTGCGGCTAACGCTCAGCGCTCAACAGGTGCTCTTGCAGGCGTTGTAACTACTTCCGATGCATCCTCATCAGCCTCTAAAGTGATCGGGAAGGCTATCAGTGCCCGGCGAGAATTGTGGGCGGCGTAGTCGAGATCGTCACGAGGCCGGACCGGCCATCGTCGCCAGGGTCCTGCCTTCGACTCTGACCGTCTCCAATCATCATCAGCATCACTCTACCAAGACGTCCTCTCCAGCGCCTGGTTACCGGAACGCCGGCGGAACCGCGTGCCCCACGGCCACTTCGCCTCACAGCTCGAACGCCGCATACTTATCTACAACATTACCAGAGCCGTTATCTACTCGTCCACACCGTCATCTGCGCCAAATCATCCACATCAAGGGACCTGTCGCATCTCGCCATCCTTGGGCCTCGCGAGCGCGTCCTCGATCGAACGCGAGGGCGAGAGCGGCGCAGGCCCGTGAACAAGGTCGTGCTCGACCGCGAGGAACATGACGGTCGTTCTGGGCAGGGCAGGAGATATTTGGGTGGTTAGCGGTGTTTTGAGAAGATCCTCGGCGTCGGCCTCGCTGGCCGCCCCCGGCAACTCTTCGACCACGCCAGCCCGCGCCAGCCCAACTACCCTCTCCCGCGTTCAACAAGCTCGATGCATACAAGACGACTCACGCGGCGACGACGGCGACGAGCCCCACCCAGAGCACGACGACGTACGCGATGTTGACCGCCCACGAGCGGTAATGGAGTGGCGGGCGCGAGTAGTGCTCCAGAGCCGCTCGAGCAACCTCGGGAGCGAGTCCTGAGAGTATGGCTGAATGGCGAGCGACGATTACCTGGGGACACGAGGTGAGCGGGCGGGCGGCATCGGGTCGGCAAGAGTGGACGCACGCTGGAAACGACGGCCGCGACGAACACTCCAGCCGCTACGAGGCACGCGCACACGAGCTTCGAGCGCTGGTACCATGTGGGATACCTCCGTTTCGGGAACTGGGCGAGGAAGAAAAAGTCGGCGCCAAAGATGCAAGCCACCAGGACGCAGAAGACCTGTCGCCGTCCGTACTAGGGTCAGCGGCTGGGGAGGAATCGGAGCGGTTAGACGCACGATGGTAACGATCTCGGCATCGATGAGGTCGTTTTGGTATAGGTGGCCACCAAAGAGCGGGCTGTTTTCTATCCGACCTTGGAGGTCCTCGTACTTGGACAGCGAGTACGTCGCGGTGCATTCGGCCGCGAGGCAGGTCAGCATCGCGACCTGGTATAGTACTAGGTACTTCCAATCAGCGATAAACTTGTCCGCGAAGCAAAGATCCCGCACTGATACGCTCTTTTCGCAGGTAGTACCCGTTGGCCATGAGCGCTTTGGTCGCGAAGCTCGAGAACGCCATCTCGTGCAAGTTGAAGCCCCAGATCGTCGGCATCGTTGCGAATGGGAGCTGGTTGAGAGGAAGACGAAAGAGGGCTGAACCCTTCTGCGACGCCAAAGCTGACTCGGTGAGGGCCCGGATGACGTCGGCTCGCCTCGCGATGACTTCGGTGTCGCCTGTCGGTCTTGCCTGTACGCTGACTGCGCACTCCAGCACTTTCTCTTCCACGACCATGACCTCCACGACTAACGACCTCCCCACGGACGCCCGCTTGACCGCGCCGCCCGACCTGGAGGCTCCGACCGCGACCACGCTCGCCGACGCCTCCTCGCGTCTTCCGCATCCGCCCCCTCTCAAGTTCACCTTCCGGTGGCTCAGACCGACGCTCTACTTCGCCTTCTTGTTGATATGCAACGTGCTCATCCCCTGCCTGCTCTACTACCTCCTCCGCATCTGTCAGTCCTCGCCCTCGCGCGCGCTCGCGCTTCTTCGGTCTTCGGGACGCTGATTGGTTTCCGGGCGCAGATACGAGCATCGACACGAAGGAGCTCATTGGGATATCGAGTGCTGCGTTGGGGGTCTCCTCGTGCTTCGATGCGCCGTTCAGGCTCTGGAAACGTGAGTGCGGTCCAGGTCGTGAGGAGGGCGAGGGCTCGAGCGAAGCGCTTGGCGAAGCGTCTCGACTCGGTGGATGCGCACTGGGATCTAACTGGCTGTGTATGCAGTGGTAAAGTTCCACGATCGGTACGGGCCGCTGAATGACTGCAAGTGGTGGCACCTCGACTCGTTCTCGTGCGTCGACTGCCGTCCGCGAACACAAGAAGGAGGTTGACCGTTGGCTTGCCTCGCGACATAGACATGTCTACACAATCGCACTTCTCGTGTTCGCATTCCCACTCGCCATCGCGCCCGCGATCCCAGTCTAGTGCGTGCAAGATCCTAGTCTCGCATCCTCTCGTCGAGGCTGATGCATTGATGTCGCACCAACAGCAACTTCTTCCTCTTCTCCGTCGCAATGTTTACGATTCCGGTGGGCATCATAGCCCTCCTCTCCCTGCACTCCTGGCGGCTGCCAATCTGGCTGTCGTCCGACCCACCACGAACGCCGAGCAAACCCGCCGTGTTCTATATGCTCGAGGACGTTGTCGCGGTCGACTTTGGGCACGGAAAGGACTGGAGGAGGGCAGTACATGCGAGGTGAGCCCTTACGAATCAAATACGGCTGGAATGGGTAGCTGACGGCATGGTGGCAGATATGAGGCGTCGCCCGTGTTCCGCGCGCTCATGTGGAATCTCTCGCTCTACTGGGGCTTGATGTGCGCGGTGCTCGTAGGAATCACAGCAGCAGTGACGTGGTCAGCACCGTGAGCCCTTGCATCTTCGATTTCCTCCCGGCGAGGCACCAACATGCGTTCTGCAGACTACAAATCTCCTTCGGCCTCGTCCTGGGCGACTTCTTTATTTGGTATGCGACAATTCTCTCTCTCAAAATCCGCATAAACTTATGTGACCGGTCCATAGGGCCATCTTTGCCTCTTTCGGCTGCTGGGTCCTCGCCTGCCAGGGGCTGCGAAAGGAGAAGGCATCCTGGACGAGGGGCCTAGAGATGGGTGAGCGACCTAGGAGGCCGTGGGTTCATCGGGGCAGTGATCCGCGAAAACTAAAGGAAGCCTCCGAGGGGAGCACGGGCGAGGCGAGAATCGTCGCGATTGGGAGTGACGAGAGCAGTAGCGCAGAGGCCTCTGTATGAGGGTAGATACCTACTGGGTGAAAGGAAGTATGGACACTTGTCCTACGGGACCATGTTGTGTGTGTCAGCACTGTCGCGCCGAGACTTCGCTCGCAACAGGACATCTCAGATCTCACCAGACGGCCACGCAGTCTGATACATCGTTTTTTTACATCCTGATCTGTCATTTCTTGCCACCCACGCACTTCACAATTCCTGACTGACCAGATCCCTCGGCTTCCCCCAGATGTGTGCCGAAATAGGAACGCGGGGTAGTTCGACTGCGAGTTCGGCGTCCCTTCATCGGCCGGGCTGAGCTTTTCCGCTCCTGTGCTCATGCCCCAACCGCCCATGTCCGCCTACCTGCGCTCTTTCGTCAAGGCCGGCGCCGAGACGCTTCGCGAGGCCGAGGAGGCGGTCGAGGACGCTGTCAAGAGCCTCCCGCGCACGCTACACATCCACCAGGTGCCGGAGTGGCGAAGGGACAACCCCGCGATTCTGACGGGCTGGAGACGCGAGGCCCAGTCCTTGCGGGAGTGCCTTGATAGCCTCTGGTTCTGGCACAACGAAACCGGTACGTTCCGGTTTGCCTCGTGAGCTGACTAGCGCTGAAGAAGCTACGCACCAGTGAATATCTGGTCACATATAATCGGCTCCTTGGGCGCTATCGCGGCGATAGCAGTCGGCTGGCACCTCCTCACGTCGAGAGATCCTGCCACATTACCTCCATCTCACCCGCTCGAGTACCTCGCCGCGACGTTCGGCTCGCCAGTCCCGCTCCCGTCCGACGCACTCCCGAGCGTCACCCTCACCGACACGGCGATGTTCACCCTTCTGTACTGTGGAACCGCCTCTTGCTTCGCAGCAAGCGCTTTCTACCACCTTGTTCTCTGCCACTGCGAGGACGTCGTCAAGTTGACGCAGAAGGCAGACTTCCTCGGTCCGTTCCGCGTTCGCTGGCGACACCGAGACCTCGGCATGCTGACCTTCCCACCCCTCGGCGACAGGGATTTTCCTTCTGGGAAATGTGTGCTTCATCCCAACGTTTCACTATGGGTTCTTCTGCGACCCGGCGTTGCGGAATCTGTACATTGGGTTGATGACCTTGTCCTGCGCTGGTCAGTGTTGCCCATTGCTGATCGTTTCAGCTAGAACAGACTGACTGAAACCTCTTCGAACTCCAGTAGGAGCATATATCGTCGTCCTCGCACCGGGGATGCAGACGGTGGCTTATCGTCGCCACCGGACTGCGACTTTCACCGTAGTCGGGTTCACGGCCGCCATTCCCTTCGGGCACGCTGTTGCTCGATACGGCGTATGGATCATCGCGTAGCACGCATGCAACTGCACTCTGACGTTCCCTCCCTCTGCAGTGGTCAGAAACGAGCCAAACGATGGCGTTCCGGTGGATGGCTCTGGAGATCGTTGGATACATTGGAGGGGCGGCAATATAGTGAGCCTGCCACACCACTTTAACTGATATTCTCTCTTGCTGACCATTTTGGACTTTGAGTGCTGAACGCTTCCCCGAACGGTTCGCTCCCGGGCGGTTCGACCTGGTCGTGAGTGGAGCTAGTGGAGCTCCGTCTACGAAGACAGTTTTGAACGACAGCTGACCGCTTATACAGGGAGCAAGCCATCAGATCTTTCACATCCTGGCGGTCCTTTCGGTCATGGCCCAGGCCAAAGCGGCGCGGGAAGGGTTCCTTCTGTGGCATGTCGTTCGTGAGGGTGTCTGCCCTCTTTAGATTCTATGATCAGTCCTTAGGTTTCAGGCTCGCTTGTTAGACGGTAATGATGCAGTTAGAGTGGTCGAGTAGCATAGTTAATCTGAGGAGTGGCACAGTGGCACTGGCAGTCACGAAGCTTCGCGCGACTGACGACTGGCAGATCATGAGTCCAAAGGGTTGTACATTTGAGCGTGGTTGAAGTTCAAGCAGAGCCCACTAGTGTCCTTCAGCCGCTCCCACTTGACCAGTCCCTCCCTCTAGCGCCTCACGGCAAGCAGTAGATCTGGATGGTCGGCGCCGCAGACTGGAAGACGATGATCTCGCCGTTGTACTTCTGCGCCTCGGTGATCTTGAGCCCTATAAGGCCCACTCATTAGCTCTTATCTCCCGCAACAGGAGGTCGACTCACTGTAGAAGCCGCACCCGACGTGCCCCGCACTGCTCCACCACCCAGTGATCGGCGCCGTGAGTGAGTTGACGGAGAGGCCATATGTGATCTGCCACAAGACGGTTAGTTGAAGACTGTCCCCAAAATTTGATAAGGAGGAAGCTGTACAGGGACATCCAGGTTGTAGTCGTCGAGCGCTTCCAGGTAGACGTCGATCGAGAGCGTCTGAGCGTTCGCCTGCGAGACCTGCGAGTAGGAGAGGTGCATGCTTCCGTGGGGCTGCGTTGCAGTGTAAGCTGGGAGCTCTGAGTGTGAGAGCTAGGGATAACGCACCTCGAGGGAGAAGATGGTGCCACCAGGCGGGTACGTGAGCTGACCCGACGGTCCAGCGGCGCGAGAGGTTGGCGACGCGAGCGCGAGGAAGACGAATCCAGCAAGCGAGAGGAGGATGGTGGCCAGCTTCATGATGGATGGCTCGAGTCGGACGAGCGAGCGCGAAGGGGTTCTGATTTTTTATAGGGCTGGGCTGGTAAGGCCGTGGGCGTTGGGACGCCGTGTCTTGGCTGGCGGTGACGTCGGAAGAGCCGGATCGTGGAGGACGACTTTGATGTGGGATGAGCCAGGAATACTTGGATGCCAAGATTTCACGTCGGGATTCCCGCATGCTGCAGCTCAGCGCTCAGGCTGTAGCTCTTGCCTTTCACGTTCCGAACGGTTTGGAGGGGCAGATTTGGGGCTGGGACAGTACGTAGACCGGAACGTTGCGCAGCACGTACGGTGCAGGCTGGGATGAGGATGTACGGGACCGGACGGTGTAAATGTGACCGTGCGAAGCTCTTCCCAGGCTCAGGCTGCGCGGATGCATTCCTCGCCTGAGGTGTCTCTACCGGCGGCCGGCTCCCCACAGCGCTCGGGCATCTTCCTATAAGTTGCTCTTCCCTTATGTCCCGGGGGTCCTGCCTAGCAGTTTGAATCGTTTCCGAAAAGATGGGGGCTTCTCGGTGGGTGTAGCACCGTAAGAATCAAGATTGCGCCGCCCGCAGTCCTTCCGCCGCTCCGCCCTGCCGAGCTTGGCGAGTCAACTTCTTTATTCGTATACCAGCATGGCTCCCAAAGGCAGCACTAAGGCTGGCCGTCAGCCTCCGAAAGCCAAGGACTTCTTCGCTCCGCGCGCTCCCGCCAGCAAGTCGTCCTCGGAGGGCGCTCGCGCTCTCCAGTTCGCAAGCCTGTCGACCTCTCGGAGATGATGCACAAGATGTACCTTGAATCTCACTGAAACAGGCTCTACATTCCGTTTTCTTGACCCCCAGAACACGTTGCCGTCTGTATGTGACCGTCGGACCGGATTCATGTACAGTCCTCAGGTAAGTCTAGCAGAGCGTATGTAACGTGATACCTTACGTGCCGTAGGCACGTACGATCGCTTGGGGCCCAGAACGTGAACGGACCGGACCGTGTAGGAGCCATACCGGGGGCGGCTGCACTGCGGCGAAGTCAAAGCAGTCCGAGCTGGGCCAGGCCAAAACAGGGCCTGGAATCAGGCTCTTCAGGTTTGCGCTTCTCCATGCGCTCGCCCGTGCCAACGCTAACACCACTTATCTCCCAGTTCCACCAGGACCCATCGTATCCTCATGGGTCCCATCATCCTTATCCGCGGCTTACCTTCGAGAGACGTTCACACCGCACTCTCCGCCACTCCACGGCGCGATCGGGCTGGCGACAAGCGTCGTCGCAGTCGCCCTGCTCGTGTTCCTGCGGTGGCGGGCTGCGCGGAGGGCCAAGATGGATGAATCGAGATCACTTTGAGTGAAGAGGAGGAGATTGGACTGATAGAGACGGAGGGGCGGGAAACGATCGTGGTGTACGTGGACTGAGCTGAAAGCTTGCTTCGCCACCCGAGCTCCTCCAATCCCCTCCTCATTCCCGCCACTCTCACGTACATCAACGAGACGGAGCGA
>ERZ1463038.688-NODE-688-length-12108-cov-18.148179_pt1 | contig 12108 bp, 11 predicted proteins | sample MGYA00564479_ERZ1463038 | MGnify/ENA primary metagenome ERZ1463038 (study PRJEB39244, sample SAMEA3635134) | Helicobacter pylori | study: EMG produced TPA metagenomics assembly of PRJEB11511 data set (Assembly of a 5300-year-old Helicobacter pylori... | reverse complement strand
GGAGTTCAGACGTGTGCTCTTCCGATCTCAGCGAGTCGGCCACGGCGCCGAACCAGCCTTTCGCGCCCCCGCCGCCGGACCGGGGCTCGTCAGTCGACGTGCTGTCGTTCGTCAGCGGCGGCGAGGGCGGTCGCCCGCTGTAGTTGTTGCTGCTGCTGCTGCTCGGGTCGTGCCCGTTCGCGGGCAGCGTCTGGCCCCCAAAGATGCGCCGCATCGTGCGCGCGCCGGAGCAAGAGGAGCGCGGCGACGGGACTCGGGAGGTGGTCCGGGAACGAGGCGGGGAGCGGCGAGCGGGCAGGAGACGCGCTCGCGAGGCGGTCCGGGGCAGGTGCGAGGACCGGGACGCTGCGGCTGCTGCCTGGCCAAGATCGCAAGCGAACAGGGTGCGTGCCGGGCTCGGATCGCGCGCGCGGCGAGGAAGGACGCTCAGGGGCCTTCTGTCGGCCTTCCATTCTTTGGTGATCCGCAGTCGTAAACAACTGCTGTCACCCTTCAGGCTGCTCGAGCTGACGGAACGTATCGTCTTTCTCGGCTCTCTTCCTCCATACGCAGGCGTCAAGCACTGGGCGGGCCAGCTCAGCTCCTCTCGACGACAACCGGGCCTGGACCCTCGCGTCGCGTCCTGCGTGCTCTCAGCCACAAGCAGCAACGCGCACTTTGTGGTCCTCATTCTTTAAAAACACAGTGTCGACCGCACCCGACATCCCAGCGCGTTCCGGTCCTCTCGACAAGTCTCATTCTCGCGCGCCAGCGCGCCAGTGGCCGCATGTCGGACCTCCGGCGCGCGCTGACGGCAGGGAGCGAACCCTCTCTGTCTCGAGCGTCTCAGAAGCTTGACGGGCCTGCTCTACTGTCGCATGAGTGCAGCTAGAATTCTTGGGGCGGCGCCCGATCGCACGTGAGGCGGGCTCGACCGCGAGGGTCGGACGGTGGTAGTCGACTTAAACTTCGTTCTGCACATCCCATCGGGGACACATACCAGCATTCGAGGTGATCAGAAAACTGGAGGATCAAACTCAGCACCCGCCTTCTCGCCTGGGCGTCTCACGCGGAGGTGACGGCTGCTTCGCGGCTTCGAGTTTCGCGGGTTAAGTCCGGCTCTCGAGCGTACTCATTTGCTGGATCCGGCTCACTGTGCTTAGGAAGGCGCAAGAGGCAGAAGTCGGGTCTCGGCTGACCCAGGGCAGGATACTGGAGCGAGTACGACGCGAGCAGTACGCGCTGTCCGTACGTCCATTTTGCACCACGGTCAGGTTGGGTGGGTACTTTCTTGCAGTCTCACGATGTTTTTAATCCTCCATTTCTTCTTCTTGTTTCACCCACTTCGAGCCGTTCACTCATGCAGCTCCACATCGTCCTCGCACACGCCAGTTCCGCTCAGCTCATTCTAGGTAGGCTGGCACTCCTACCTCGAATTATTCAGTATGACTGATGAGCTTGTGGTCTGATTTTACGCATGCAGCTCGCCCGTACTCGACCCCGCTGCATCTCCTGGGTCGCCGCCAGGCGTCCCTCGGCGACCTCATCCCCGCCGAGTGCACCAGCACGTGCTCCGCGTTCGTCCAGGGATTTGCCGTAAACCTCCTCCTCTCGGGTTCCGAGCGATGATTGAGACTGACTCGAGCCCCAGCCATGTGCGGCCGCGGCCAGTGGCCAGTCGACGACCGACCCAACCGACGCCGACATCGCAGCCAACTACGCGTGCTTCTGTACCGAGTCCATCATCGCCGGAGGAGAGGCTTGCGCACCGTGCCTCTCGTCCAGCAGCGCTGGCCAGGCCATCGTCGGCGAGCTCGGGCGCATTCGCGAGATCTGTGCGATCGCGGGAGGGACGTCTGATGCGAGCGGTGGCACGAGCTCTTCGTCTTCGCAGCCCAACACGAACGATTATACACCGCGATCTACCACGAACAAGCGATGGGACAGGATTTGGTGGGCGTCGTTCAGCGCGTTGGCTGGGCGCTCGTGCTCGGTGGCGTTGCGATGGCGGTGCTGGTGTGAGCGCGGGAGGGAACGGGTCAGTGTAGCACTTGATTTCGTTTTAGTGAATATCGCGGTGATAGTAAGCAAGAAACGGTGAGCCAGAACAACGCGACCCGCTTGCCGCCCGTGTCCACTCGCCGCTGCGTGGGACGACGTCGGTGGCGGTCGAGGGCGGACCCCGAGACAGGTTTCTGAAATTAAGCATCGGGATTAATAATCCATTGTGATTCTTGATTGCGAACCGGGCCTGCGTACACCCGCACGGCTCAGCGAGGGACGGCTTGGCGCTTGGGTTCGACCGTACATTACGGGCCAAGTGTGTCTCCAGAGGCGAACAGTACTGTACAAGAAGACACTGCTCAAAACACGAATTCAACTCTCTTCAGACTCTAGCTCCGTGCTTCTGATCACTCTCAATGCGTCTCCACCTCCCTGCTGCCGTTCTCGCACTCGCCGTCGGGGCCGCACCGCTCACCCTCGGTAAGCTGAGCAAACGCGTAGTGAATCGTACTAGCGAGAAACTCTCATCTTACTTCGAACTGTTAAGCCCGCCCATATTCGAGCCCGTCGCAAGCTTTGGCTCGCCGACAAGGTTCCAACACCCCACCCGAGTGCCAGAGCGCGTGTGCCGTTTACAACGAGCTGTCCCCCGTACGAAAGGAAACCTCCTTACTTTGAGATCCCGTACACAGGCTCATCACTTTCCTTTCCCAGGCCTGTCCCTTGGCGGGGTCCCAGTCGGACTCGACGCCTGACCGCTTCGCCTGCATCTGCACGGAGGCCATCATCGCCGGGAGCGAATCGTGCTTCCCCTGCCTGGGCCAAAATTCGTACAGTCTTCGCTCTGCTTGCGCAGATCGCACGGTGGCGACATCCAGCACCGTTGACCTCATCCCGACCGAGTCCGGCTCGAGCGACAACGGTGATTCTTCGACCTCGAGCGACGCCCCCGTGTCTCAAACCTCAAGCTACTTTCGGGATCCACCTACTTCTTCTGGAGGGGAAACCTCAACTTCCAGACTGGGCGGAGTGACCTCGTTTCCGCCGACTCAGTCGTCGCAGCATTCCGCCACCAGTACACCCCTCACAACGTCCGTGGTCACCATCCCAGGTACCCCCGAATCTCTTCATCTCGCATGATTAATTGCTACTCACGGCATCTGAGCAATTCACAGCCGCCACCCTCACATCCGTCATCACGAGTAACGGAGTGGCGGTCACGCAAATCAGTACTCGCCCAGCGTCCGTATCGACGAGGATCGGTCCCGTTGGAGCTGCGGTCTCTACCACCGGTGGTACATCGGGGGCGATGAGCCTGTCGAGCCACCGCGCTGTGCTCGGCGCACTCATGCTCGTTGGCGTCGTGATGTTAATGCTGGACTAAAGGCGTTGTATAAGGGAATTGTATCATTAGAGATTACTAAGTGAATCTGCCTCGACCTGATAGATGCATAGAAAATAGGAAATGTGACTAGATTAAGTTGCGGCGCCGTCGGGATGAGGAGCCCAGCAGGGGAATGGAAGCAGTTTCACTCTTAGACCAAAGCCGTTGACCGACCTGATGAACTCTGAGGTCACCAAATAATATCAATAGGCCCAGTTCCATCTTTGTCGCTGTAGACGAGTACGAGTGGCTTGTACGCGGGAGAGTCTTGGCGTCGACCGTACTTCGGAGGCGTGGGTCGAGAAAAGATCGGCACGTACTGTACTCAACCTCGAAGAAATCCAGCTCTCGGGATCTCTTTCTCACCTTCCCCCACTCGCATCTTCCATCACCATGCACCTCTCCCTTGCCGCCGTCTTCGTCGCCGCGGACTGGGCCTTGTTCGCACTTGGTGAGGACGACTCGCTTCTTCGTAGCAGAGCGGTGGTCACTTACAGCAAGTAATTGGCGCTAGCTCGGCCAAATCCTAGTCCTCGCTACGCTCTTACCCGTCGTCAGAGTAACCAGGTCTCGACCACGGACCAGATCCCGCCCGAATGCACGAGCGCGTGCGCCGCCTTCGTCAATGGGCTCAGTGTAAGACAGAAGCGCACAGGCCTGTTTCAATATCATATACTGACGGGAATGACAGGGCTGCACCACCACGAGCGGCGGAACACAGTCGTTCGAGGACCTCGCGTGCTTTTGCACGGAGACCATTATCAGCGGTAGCGAGGACTGCTACAACTGTCTCATCACGAGCAGTGTCGATAAGTCCACCATCGGGGAGAATGGTGTCCGAGCGTTCTGTGCCGAGAACTACACCCGCAGCGCCACCAACACTTCGGCGCAGCCGACGACCACCGCCATTACACCGACTTCACTGACGTCTGATACCGAGGCCAGCTCAATAAACACTCTCACCACCGACTCATCTCAGACTATCTCAACATCTACGAGCACGAGTGGAAGCTCCGCCTCGACCTCGACCAAGCCATTGACGTCGGCCAAACCTTCGACGACCGGAACATCCCTCACCACGGCCCTCATCACAATTCCCGGTACACATAGGATTCAACAAAGCTATTGAGACCTTCATCACTGACCTCCACATTGCAGCGGCCACTCTCACTTCGATCTTCACGAGTAACGGCGTCGCGGTAACGCAAGTTAGCACCCGCCCAGCCTTCGTATCGACGAGAATCGGCGCCGTAGGAGCTGCTGAATCGGCTGGAGGTACCTCGGGAGCGGTGGGAAGTGACCTAGTGGGCGCCGTGAAGCGCGCGGCCTGCGCGGTCATGCTCGGTGGCGTCATGATGGCGCTGGCGTGAGCCTCTTCGGCTTTGGGGGGGCCACCCCGCGTAAGAGTTACGGAGATACCTGTAAAGTGCTCCTCAGAGTCAAACTTTCGGGCTTGGAGTGAACCATTGTGCGCGTGCCGCTCTTTCGAACGCTGTTGTATTGCTCGCAAGAGGTGCGCTGTTAGTGTTGTCCGTTGCGTTTTAACCAGAGCATACAGAACGCTATGCGAAAGCGTTACGGATGAGACTGAAATTTCACCAAATGAACTTCATACTGGGCGCAGGGGGCAGCGGAGAACGGAGGAGTGACGGGGGAACTTTGAGTGGTGTTGGGGCAAACTTTGGGGGAAACCAGCGAGACTTGAGGCTTAGGAAATGTGATCTTGAGGTGCGGGAGGACTACTCCTTCAAAGGCGGCTCGTGACGGGCTGCTCGGGGACGTGGGGCGTCTTGATCGTGAGGCCTGCAAGCGTAGGCTGGCTCAGCGTCAAGTCGAAAAGCTCGTGGGAGTGATAACGTACCCATCTCGTCGGCGATGATCTGGGCGCACTTCTCACCGCACAGGAGGGCGGACGAGTAGGTGTTCGTGCCGAGGTTCTCCGGGCAGAGCGAGAGGTCGGTGACCTTGAGGTTCTTGGTTCCATAAACGTTGAGCTTTTGTTGACACAGAGGTCAGCATTGGACTTGTTGGAAATTGGCCTAGAGACGCACGTTGTGGTCGAGGACACCGCCGGAGGCACGGTCCCTCATTGCACACTGAGAAAATCCAAGTTAGACTTGGAGAGACGCGGAGACGTTGAATACTTACAGTACCGAGACTGTGCCAGGTCTATACATAGAGACGGTCAGTACTTTCCAAAAAAACCTGACACCCAGTGCGGAAGCTCACCGTCTCGACATCTGTGAAGCGCAAAGAAGCCAAGTCAGTGGAAGCATACTGAAGGCATTTAAGTAGAGCAAGGCTCGCTTACGGTCGGCAATCCAGTTACTGCGTACGCGAAGGATCAGTACAGCATCTCGCACTTGCAGAGGAGGGACTCACTCAATGGCCTGGTCGTCCTCCTTTGTGTCTGCAGGAAGAGATTGTTTAGTCAGGCGTTTCGTAGCGTATGAGACAAGAAGCTTACACGGAATGTCCTGGTTGGGGCGCTTGCGGAGCAAGTGCGGCTCCTCGGGACGCGACCAAGTGCCCATGTGGATGCCGGCGGAGAAGCCGTCGGGCAGGATCTGGCGGGCAGTGACGAGGTCGATGTCTTTGGCGGCCGCGGGACTGGCCGGGTGGAAGTCTGAGGGGTAGGAGGGTCAGCGGAGCCACCCTCAGCAGGGGTGCGACGCACGAGGGTGGTGGCTGGTGAGCTCGCCACGGTAGCCTGTGAGAGCAACTGCGTCAGAAAACTCCAGAAATCCAGGCGAAGAACTCACCATCCATGCGCCTCGCAATCTCGCGAGTCTTCTTGTAGCCCCAGCGGATAGGAGCGAAGTCGGCCTTGTCCGACATGAATCCGGCGTCGAACGTCGGCTCCGCGTGTGGGTCTGGAAAGCAGTCGGGATTAGAAAGAGTCAGAGTGCTAGAATAAGCTCAGCTTACTCTTGCTCGAGATGTGGATGCGTCCACGCGAGGCCGGACTGGTGGGGGTCGGTCAGCTGTAAGTCGACGCTTCGGCGGCGCAGGGCAAGTGACTCACTACTCGAGGTAGTTGAACATGGTAAAGTACTTTCCGGGAGGGAGAAGCGTGTGGTCGCCGTAGGCGCCGCTCACAATCGATCTGACAGTGCAGAACGGCTCAGCAAATGAGTCGAAGGGAAGAAAGCATTCACATCTACCCAAACATGACTGTGACAGCCGTCAGACGCAGATCAGCATCGGTGGTGAATGGTACTCACCAGGTTTGTCGGGCTTGTCGCGGAAGTACTTGTCATGGAACGCGTTGTACTCGGGTCCCATGCTCTTGAGCTCCTCTTCGGTCGGGCGCAGCTTGAAGCCGGCGTCGATGCCGTTCGAGGCCAGGAGCGACTTGTGCGGAGCAACCTCCCACGCTTCAAAGGCCTGACCAGCATGAGCGTGAGTAAGAGCGTGCTGCGAGCTTAACTGACTAGTGCAGCTTTACCTTGTTCTGCACCTCTTTGTCTCCCCTGATGAAGTCGTCGAGCGTGATGCTCTCCTGCGACGCGCGGAAGACTGATGAGAAAGTTGCTGTCAGTAAAAATGTTCCTACGTCAGTAGCTCTTTGACTTACTCTGCAGCGTCGTGTAGTGGTCTGGTCGGACAACGTGGAGATGTCAGCCGAGATCTCGGGCTCGAACTGACTAAATGCGCACCCTGGTACTCTTCTCCAACCTTAAATAGCAAAAATACAACGTCAACGACTCTCGATCGGATTAAATGGGTGGATGAGCTCACTCCGGGAAGGTCAGAGATGACGGGGATGCCGAGCGACTTAAGGAGCTTCGCGCTTCCGACGCCCGAACGCTCAAGGATCTAGCGTTGAAAGGCTGTCAATGGCAATAGAATACCAAAGGAAGTTTTGAGTCACCTGCGGCGTTCCGAGCGTTCCGGATCCGAGCACGACGAGCTGTGAGGGGGCACGTGTGAGTTCAAGTCGACGTCGGCGTCAAAGCCAACGGGCGCGACTTACCTTGCGTGCCATGATGATTGTCTCCTTCGCACCGTTCGGGTGGTTGTGGTTGCGAGGCGAGACGTACGCGACGCCGACTGCCTTGGTGCCCTCAAAGATGACGCGGGATGCCTTTGCGTTGCAGCGGAGATGCAAGTTCGTCTGGATCTTACGAACTCTGAGGTACGAAGTGGGTCAGCGGCAAAAAGTAAATTTTGCTAGTTGGTTTAAACCTACGGGTGGATGTCTGCAGCGCAAAGTGAGTCAGTGGCGGACGAAAAAGCACCGGAAAGGCAGACGCACACGCATGTGCAGCATCACTGCGACGACCAGTGATCGCGGAACTTGAAATGGGTGAAGAACCTCAGTCGGTGGCTGCGAAACCGAGCCAGCGGTGGAAAGACCAACATGTACTTCGCCCAGCTGCAAGTCTTTCGAAGTCAGTACAGCCCAGAAGTCGCAGGTGCGACCCAGCTTACATCTCAGCGCCGTTAGCAGTATCGAGGTCTGGGTTGCGTGCATCAGCGGTGAGACGTGCAGCTGTAGAAGCACAACGTACCCTGGAGATCATCCGTGAAGGGGATTCTGCGAGACCAGACCATCAGATCGCTCGCAAAGTTATAATATCCACCGCTTGCGACTCACCCAATCTCATGAGCGGCACGCAGGAAGTCTTGAGCGAGCGGGGTGATCTGCCCGCCGTTGGAGATTTGGATTGGCCCCGTCTTGCCGTGCAGGTCATTGTCTGCAAGAAATATCTAAGAACCCGATCTTGTGAATTCGAAGTCAACGCACTGCAAGGCTTTTGATAGTTCTCCAGTCGCTTCATAAGCGGGAGAAGGTCCTTCTTGGCGTTCCAGCCAGGCATCTTGAAGTCGTCCCAGTCACTCGCAGAGGCACGAGTGTACATCTGAAAGTTGATCGAGCTTCCGCCTGTAGCGCAGAATGGATCAGCCGGCTGAAAAAGAGCGGTTGCGAAGGTCCACCTGCCTCCGAGGATGTTGGCGCAGCTAAAGGAAGCTAGTCAGGACTAGAGACAACAGTAAACTAGAATTATGATCGTACGGAACGATCGACTTGCGTCCACGAGGTGGGGGGAGTCGTTGGTGTCGGTGTCTGGTGAAGGTTGGTCAGCCGAAAGTCGGCGCCGTGGAGCAGGGAACGATGACTCACAGAATGTTGCCTTGTCGTTCTCGGGAATCCTCTGCATGTTCTTGACATAGATTCCAGGCCTGTAGACCCACGGGTCTGGGCAAGACGCGTGATCAAAGTCGACCGCGGACGGAGACGAGGCCGCGACTCACCCTCGTGGTTGTTGGCGCCTGCCTCGAGGAGGAGGACTTGGAGGTTGGGGTCGGCTCGGGCCAGACGTCCGGCCACTACGCATCCGGCAGGGCCACCTAAACTCGAGGAATGGGAGCAAGTTAGCGAGCTTTCATTGATGGCCGCCGAGCCGCGAAGTGGGAATTGCGCACCGCCGACGACGACGACATCGACGATTTCTGGGATAGGCATCGCTTGTAGGTCTCGCTGTGTTCGCTGTGACGCCGAGAGGTGATGTGGAGGAAGAAAGAGCAACGACGGGGCCCCAAGCTAAGTACTTACAGCTCGGGGAGCGCTCTCCGCACGGCATCCCATCGCAGCGGCAAGTGGCGCCCCGCCCCATGTGACCTCGGCCAACGTTCTTTTGCGGGGGATGTGGAGGGCTTGCTGGGCCACCGACAGACCCGGCCGCAGGCGCCGAGGGACTGATCTGCGCGGCAGCGGGGCAACGAGATACTAACGAAAACGAGAGGCAGGGCCAGTAAGAAGATCATCTAGCTGTGAAAGCCGTAATGCGATAACCTACTGGTGCGCCTTGGGCCCCGCCTATCCGGGCCACGGACCGGCGCGAGCGAGGAGGTTCCAACACCCCTGGCGAACAACGTTGAGAGGCAAGGGAGGCGCAAGTTTCAATTAGCTGGCGTACCCACAGGGAATCGTTCGGTCTCTAGCCATTCCTGGCTTGCGTATGGCTTGGGACAGTAGGGGAGTGGAGGTGGTGGAGCCGCAATTGCGGGGCAAGCCGAGGAGGCGCTGCTCAGAGCGGCGCGGAGACCGCTGTTGTAGAGGCGAGACGCTCCTGCTGAGGTCAATTGTCAGTCACATGCGAGCGGGTTCATCAAGTTACGAACCGAACCGCCATGTGGGCCCATCGGCCATGCTCCGCCGACTTTGACACCCTTGCTGAAAAGCTCTGGAAGGATTTCACATAAACGCGAGTTTGATATGGGTCCGCCGTTCGAAGCTTGAGTCCGACCTGAGAAAGCAACGTCTTGTGGACGCGCGACAGAGAATGTATCCGGCGACATGGACCAGCGAGCGGCAAGGAATCTGCCCAAACGAGAGTGCAAAGCACTAATGCTGCTTCGGACAAAGTCTCGAATAAAAGGAGAGGGTGTGGTAGGTTGTAGTGGTATGACAATGTCTGGACGAGCCGTCGGCGTCAGCTGAGCTGGAATCCGAGCCGGAAGAAGCGGAACCGACTGACGAAGTATGATATGTGCATTTGTGACCGAACCAGAAGCGTCTGTAGATCATGGGGCCGCCGTCTTGTCGTTCAGAATCCACCCAGCGCACCTCTGAGCCAGCGCGGTCGAGTGCTCTGCGAAGCGCTTTCGTGAGCACCATTTCTGCCTGCCCCTCCTCCCGAAAAGAACACCCACTCTTGTCAAGCACGAATGCGTGCTTCATCCCCTCCTCGCACCGGAACCTGCGCGACTTGTCCACGCCCGCCTCGTCGAGCGTGCTCGCGATCTCGTCGATCGAGGTCGGGGAGACCCAGCCGTCGTCGGCGCCCTTCGCCCAGTACCACCAGCAGCGGTCGCCAAACTCAGTCACGAGCTTCTTGTCGAGTTCCTTGACGTCCGCGAGCTCCTCGCCGGCCATTGAGAGCGCGGCCAGCACGGTCCCGGGCGATGCGACGAGGCCGTTTGTGACGACGGCGCTCTCACCGGACTGGCGCGAGAGTAGTGATACGAGTGGGAGTCGAAGAGTGGACGGGAGGAAGGAGAGGCCGTAGGTGGTGAGGGCGAGGGTCGGAAGCAGCGGCAGGCGGAACAGCGGGCCGAGCCGTCGCCCGTTCGGCGTCGTGGCCATGTGCGAGATGGTGGGGAACAGGAGATGTAGCGAGTGTATTGACGAGGGCCGCGCACGCAGGGTCTGTCTCGGTGAGAAGCTTAGAGCGTCCGACAGGAGGCCGGTGAGCTGAGCTCACCTGAAGGCAGATCCACGACCCGATCGAGTGGCCCATTATGATCAGCTTTGGAGAGTTAAGCCCTTTGCCTACGCCGTACTTCTTGACGAGCAGGTCCACATAGTCGACCTGTGGAAGCATCGCGATGAGCTGCGCTGTCCTCCGCCGCGCCATCGCCTCGTCGATTCGCGCGATCCCGTTTCTGTTCTGCATTTCCGTGATGAATGCTCACCTTGTGTCCAACTTGATCCTCGAGCGAAGCAGCCTCGTGGGCGGTAAAAGTAACCGGCGCGTTGGCCGGGCTGTGCCCCAGATGGCCGAGAGCGAAGACGTGAGCGGTCGGGATTGCGGCCGAGAGCTGCTCGAGGAAGTGGGTGTAGTACGACGGGAGCCCTGGGTTGCCGGGGATCATGAGAATGATGTGCGAAGGTGCGGCCGGCGACGACGGCGAGGGGAACGACAGCAGATCGGCGGGGTGGTCCAGCCCCATCGGCGGGAACAGGGACGCGACTGGTGCCATCCTGAGGCACTCTGTGAGTCGGGTCGGCGCGTCTCGGCGGGGAGTGGTGTTGGAACTGGATGAAGCCGGGTGCCGTTGGAGGCGAGACGCACTTGGCTTACCTAAGCTTAGGGGCCCGTCACTCTCCTTTGCTCACGTTGAAACAAGGTTTAGGTGCTGAGGCTAAAGCCAAGCTCAAACATCTACCCCTAGTGTGATGACTCGCGACTCAGGTTACTCCCCTCGTTGCGCGCATTCATCCCCTCCGCCTTCGCCTTGCCTTGCTGCGTCTTCGCATCCACTCCGGGCTTGCTGTCTTCGCCACCGGATGCCCCGGCCTGCGTGATCGTGGAACTAAGAATCCGTCCAAGAAAAGACTCGACTCTGCCTACACCAAGAAGTGCGTCCTTGACACCCTTGACGGCGTTCTTCAGCACCTCCGTGCGCTGCCCGACGGCCGAGTCGGACACGGTCTCAGTCTTTCCTTTCTGTTCCAAAGTAAGCATAAGCAACGGACTTTTGACTGAAAGGTCAGATTGACTTGCGTTCGCAGACGCATCTGTAGGCGCATGCGTGGTGCTGAACGGCAGTCGTGCGATGAACGTCCCCGCCACCGGTTGAGGCGAGAGCGTGCGCACAGTGTGAAAAGCGAAGTTTCGGGACGAAAGCATTGCCTCGGAGTACTGTTTGAGGGAGAAGGAGAAGGAGCGCGGCGGCGAAGTTCGTGGGGAAGTGCAACGAGCGCGTTGCGATGACGCCTCGACATCGGGACTCGCTGAACTGGTTCTCGGCCCTCGAATTGAAAATTGAACATTTCCGCGATTTTTAGTTTCATCTCACTACTAGTGTGCGAATTCGCGAATGAGACTGCTAGAAAGTGCGCAGAGAAGGCATTGCTCGGCCGGGCCCCTGTGGCGTCTGTCAGTGCGTTGGCTACTCACTGCTGCCCGTGCCGCCTTTAAGCTCACTCGCGGGACCAAATATTGACTGTCGTAGTTGTAGGCGGAGTCAGACTGCGGGAGATGTAGGCGGAGTCAGACTGCGGGAGAGAC
>ERZ1463038.687-NODE-687-length-12111-cov-14.795786_pt1 | contig 12111 bp, 22 predicted proteins | sample MGYA00564479_ERZ1463038 | MGnify/ENA primary metagenome ERZ1463038 (study PRJEB39244, sample SAMEA3635134) | Helicobacter pylori | study: EMG produced TPA metagenomics assembly of PRJEB11511 data set (Assembly of a 5300-year-old Helicobacter pylori... | reverse complement strand
CACTCGGACGCAAGCCGGCAGCAACTTCGCACAGCGGGCGTGTCAGTGAAGAATAGTCAGTGCTCATTCCAAGTTTCATTGTTCCCGTCCACATTTCTACCAGGTATTCTCAAAGTGCTGTTCTGAGAATTCCTGCAACAGTCCCCAGCACAGTCAACTGAATCAGAGCTCCGCGGACTTTTGGCTTGGTGGGTTCACACAGCCGAGGTCAGGTTGGGTAAGGGGTGATTCATTCACAGTGCGCCAGTAATACACAGTACGGCAAGCAGAAAGGTACTGACACAACTCTTGTGGGCTACACGCATGTCAAGGACCATCGCCGTCATGGAAGAGCACCCACCTCCCCAAACCTCATTACCTCACTGATGACCCACCACTTCCTGAGTCATAATACTTATGACTTTGAGTGAAGGTAATGACATTTAGAGTCATGACATTTGGCCCATTACTTATGAACATACCATAAAGCAGAACTACTACTGGGACATCGGAAGTTCGCCGAGCCCGCGAGAGACTCTCGCAGGATTGCAAAGTTACAAAGCAATGTTCATGTAGTATTCGCTCCTCCTTTTTACTGATAGCGGTCCCTGCTTGAGTGGGGTTGGATTGAGACTCTGAGACGCCAGCGATGCGGCGTGTGGGTGTTCCGCGAAGGCCTGCTCGTGTGGACCTCCATCCGGCGTCGATGCGTGTTCTAAGCATTCTAGCTAATCGACGCCTCATGAAATACTAATACAAGCTGCCATGTGACTTTTCGGGTCTGTCTGACTGGGGAAGTGCGCGAACTCGCACCGGCAGTGCACCAACTTGGAAGTTGGGGGACGCGACTCGGACCAACTCGGACGCGGTGGCGTCGACTCCCGCTCGCATGAAAGAAGTGCACCGGAGAATTGAGCCCCTGATTCAAAAAGAGATTCGCATGTGTGGATGCACATACAGGACCCCCCGGCGATGCCAATCACCGCGAAGCTGACGATCCCAGTCCGCCAGCCGAGAGCGTCCTACCTGCGGACACCACTACTGGAAAGGATGAGAGATGCATCCAGTTAGAAGAGCAGGACTAATTCAAAAGTGCTCTTTAGGTCGAGCCTGCAGGTGAAGCCCGCCGTCGGCCGTTTCGCCGACGATATGCGGACGATACTCGTGGACGGAGCTGGATGGACTGGGGAGGTTGAGTGTCCCATCCAACAGGTAGGCATGTTTTTTGCACATACAAGCACGGCGTCACTAGGCGATTTCACGCTCGGGCTCCATGAGTACAGATGATCACCCACCTCCGGGCCTCCGCAGTCAGATCACCTCAACCCGCTCGCACGCTCCTCTCTTCCGCCCATCTCCATCTGACCTCGACGACCGCTTTTTCGTGCCTTCCCTCCGCCGTACCCTCGCGCCCAGTCCGACGCCCTTCGGATCCGCCCCTGCACGCCCGGCGCCCCACGCACGAGGATCATCACCTCCCCACGCGCATTCCGCAAACAACGCCCACTCGCGCAGCCGTCACGATGACAACGCACGGCAGGAAGCGTGCGCCGCACATGGAAAAAGTTCGTCGTTGCTCTGCGGATGGGGAGGGGGCGGGAGAGCTGACCCGGGTTATCCTGCAGCGGCAAGCGACGAGCTCGACCCTGCCCGCGGTGCGATCGTCGAGCGCTCCGGCGGCGGGGGTGACCACTACGCGAGGGTCCGCATCGCTGGGTACTGTCGTGCAGACGATTCAGTCGACTGTAGGTTGCCTACTGCGCTCGGACCTGCATGCGAGACTCGGCGCTAACTTGCGCACGGACAGGTCACCGCGAGTGGCACTCAGACGGTCACGGGTGGGACAGCAGACTCTCCTTCAGTTGTCACGACGACAGTAGGAGGAGGAGCGCTCACGATTGTGATCCAAATCACGACCGCGGGCCCATCGACGACGTCGCTCCCCAGCTCACTCAACTCGACCAGCCTCCCGACCTCGCTTTTGAACTCAACCTTGCTCAACTCGACTGCCGTTCCGACCAACTCGACCTCGCGCCTCGTGCTCCCCACCAGCGCGTTCACCCTCCAGACGCCACTCGTGCCCCCGCCGCTCTCGTCCGCGAACGCGACCGCGGAAGCGAACCGCAGTGGGAGTCACAAGGATCTCAGTAAAGGTGCCGTCGCAGGAATCTCGGTTGCGGCAGTCGTCGGGTTCCTTGCGCTGCTCGCGCTGCTGGGGATAGTGTTCTGGAGGAGGCGCAAGGCCGCGGAGCGGGACGATGCGCTCGACGACAGTGCGTTGCCGTCCGTCTGATCGCTCTCGGTGTTCGGAAAGCTGACATGTGCCGCTCACTGCTAGTGATGGCGCCTTCCAGCCGACCGGATCCGTTCTCGGGGCAGCAGGACGCGCCCTCGTCAAGCGTGCGGTACTCGCTCGACGACGAGCCCGAGGGGCCGCCCATGTCCGAGCACCGGGATCAGTACCAGTAGAGTTCTTTTTCTCTCGTTTCGCCTACTCGCTGCCCCGGCCCTTTATCATTCGGGCCCCCACCCGCCGGCACACTCCGGCCCATTTATTTTATCATCCTTCGGGGCGCATCACCCGTTACACATGTTATACCCTTCCCTCTTCCACCATATTTGTCTACCACCCATAGCCTGGCGAGCAATACACAGCCCCGCGAGATCAGCACACCGTTTGACACTTGCCTAATCCGGCTGGGCAAGCCAAACCGCGACGCGAGCGGGTCACGCTTCTTTCCTCCACCTCATCGACGCGCATCGCTTTTTCTACCGCTCGCTGTTCAGCCGCACCTCGAGTGTCCTCCAGGTGGACCAGCCAGTGGTCCCGCGTCCGCGCCCGTCGTCGCCGTCGGCCAATCGCCAGCGGTCACCCAACAGTCACAACACGGCTCCTCGCGCCCGCACCATGTCCCGCCGCCGGGCCCCCGTCCCGGGCACCGCTCCAGCCGAGTCCCCTCCCAGCCGCCGAGCGCCTTCCGCAGCGCCCACGGTCAACAACGCCGCTCGTCCTGCGCGGCGGGGTCGCGCTTACCGCAAGTCGATCCTGAGCGGCGAGCACCAGTCGATCGCGACGTTCGAGTCTCGGGACGCTCTCGTGCGGGTGCCGGCGGAGGCCGCGCTCGAGGGCTTGCTCACGATTGGCACGACGGACGAGGACGGGCGGGAGGTCCTGCTCGACTACGAGAAGCAGATGCGATACATGATCTTCACTGGTAGCTCCGCTTCCTTCCGTGCACCGTTTCCAGAAAAGCACAGCTGACCTGGGTTTGGGTGCAGAGTCGAAGAAGAACTACCTGTCGGAAGCGGACTACCTCTCGCCGACGGCGCTGACGGACGCGTACCCGGGCATCCTCGACGACCCGGCCGGGCCAGTGAGCACGCTCGTGCGACTGTGCAACCTCACTTCTTTCCTGTACCGCGTCCTCTCCGCCGCGCCCGCGCCCGACGGCTCGCGGCCCAAGCTCGCCCGGGCGAGCCTCGAGTCGGCCGCGCTGGGGTTCCTCAGCTACGTCGTCCCTGTCGACGAGCCGATGCACGACGGTGTGCTCAAGCAGCTCGTCGGAATCAAGTGCCAGGTCCGTCGTCTGCCTCCTGTCTCCCCTTGCAGCCGCTCACGTCCCCCGCCACAGATCTTCCTCTCGGCGCTGTCGAATGCGCGAGGCCCGCTTGACCCTTCGACGTTCTTCAACCAGCCGCTGTCGGCGTACTTTCCCGCGCTCGGCGTCGGCGCGCTCGCGAACCGTGAGAGTGCGGTCCGGTTCCGTCGGTACTGCGAGAGCGCGGTCGAGCTCATCGAGCAGGTCGGGCTCGACTACGATGTCCTGCAGACGCACTGGCGGTGGAAGGACCTCGTCGGCGAGCTGCGGAGCTACTGCGCCGGCGTCGCGAGGGACCGCATCGGCTCGGAGAGCGAGAGCGGCGAGAGCCTGCGTGCGGCGAGCGAAGAATTGGATGAGCTGTTCGACGAGAATGCCGAGGACGAGACCCCTACGCTTGACCGCCTGCGCTCGGAATCGGTCGTCGCGGAGCAGCTCGACGTCTTGTCCCCCAGGCGGCTTCAGCTGCAGCAGCTGCAGGAACAGCAACAGCGGTCTCGCTCACTGCTCCGCTCCTTGGCATCGTGCGCCACTTCTTTCTTACTGACTAAGCCCGCGCTAACCCAGCAACCATCAGTGAGCGAAGGACGCTCGATTCGAATCGAGCTGCCGAGGCCGCCGCTTTGGAAGCCGGATCCGACTCTCAAGACACGCAGGACACGCCGTGCGTCCTCCACTCCTGCTGCGTTCCATCGCAGCATATTTATGCAGCCCACTTTGCAGAACTCAAGCCTCACGCCACACCCAAATCTCGCATCGTGCCAGCGACCTGCTTGCGATGGAGGAAGACGACGAGGACGACTCGCAAGGATCCTTGTACGAGCCTCCCACCACCTCTCATTGCCACCCCTCTGACTCTTCCTACACCCCGCAGAACACAAACCGCAACCGAGTCCGCCCCGATCGAGTGCGCCCCGCTCCCCTCGCCCTCGCCGCGCACATGCTGACTTTCACTTGCAGCGCCCGTACAACCGAGCTCCTCGCACTCGACGCTGCATCTGATGTATCGGACTCGGAAGATGACGACGAAGCGGAGCCGCCAGAGCCAAAGCTGTCCCCGGCGGAGCCGAAGCTGCGACTTCAAATCGACGCGGCCAACAAGCTCGCGTACCTCCCCGAAAAGCCTGTGTGCGCCTTTTTCTCGCGATCTCCCCCACCTGATGTAGTACTGACGGCGAGCTGTGAGCAGTGGGCGCTTCATGGCACCCGACCGGCAACGCGAGCGCATCCCATGGGACTCGCAGAGCCAGCCCGTGTCGCCCATCGCGTCGTCGTCTCGCCTCCCTCCCGTCCGCTCGCCTTTGGACCATCGGACCACCCGCTCGCCTTCCCGCCCCTTACCGCGGGCCTCGGACGAGAAGGAGGCCCCAGAGCAAGCCCGCGCGCGCCAACGCTCCCTCTCGCCCGAGCGCGCCGAGACAGCCGCGCCCGAGCCGACCGCCGCACAGCAGGCCGCCAACGACGCCGACAAGGACGCCTTCTTCGAAAACTTGAACAACGATTTTGGCGGCGGCGGCGAGGACGAGTACCGCTCCCGGTCGCCGTCGCGCGAGCGGTCGAAATCGGCTCCGGCGCGCAAGGACAAGGGCAAAGGCCGCGCCCCGCGCTCCGAGTCTGTGGCTTCGCCTGAGGTCCCGCGGAAGCTCAAGCCGCTCCCGATTCGCGCGGGCAAGGTCGCCCCCGCCGTCGTCGAGGCGGACGGGTTCGAATCGGCCGAGGAGACGGACATCGACGCCGCGCTGGCCGTGCGCAAGAAGGCGACGAAGCGGCGCTCGCTGGGCTCGGACGACGATGCGCGGCCGGCGAAGAAGGGGCTGAAGGACAAGGCGCGCGAGCAGCGGCGCAAGCGCAAGATGGAGAAGGCGGTGCGCGAGTACCAGGAGTGCCTCGATGGCGTCGCCGTCACCTCGAGCTCGGACGACGACGACGACGTGCCGCGCCCGACGCGCGAGAACAAGTTCCGCCAGGACCGCAACCGGTCGGGAGGTCGCGTCTTCTGGACTGAGAAGGAGGAGCGCGCGCTGCGGAAGGCGATGGAGACGCACCAGAACAACTACGCGACGATCATCAGGCTCCATGGGCCCCATGGGACGAGGTCGACCAGGCTCAAGGCGAGGAACGAGGTTTCGCTCAAGGACAAGGCGCGGAACATGAAGAAGAGGCTCGTCGACTCCGGCCTGCCGATCCCGTTTTACCTGGAGAATGGTGAGCCCTTCCCTTAATCGGTTGGCTGTGTGCTTCTGCGATTGAAGGTGCTGATGCTGTTGGTGCTTGCCAGTCTCGGTTCCGAAGCCGTTCAGGGAGGCCCTGGAGGCCGCGCGCAGGGCGACGCCGGAGGCGGAAACTGACGAGGATTAGGGAGCCTGTACATTGCAACATGGCCTGTGAGAGAGCTGATTACTTCAGTTAACGGCTGATGCGAAGGTGGTCGGACTAGTTCCGACTACGTGCCTCGGTCCTCAAAGCCTGGAGGTGCCAAAGTCTCCCTCTCCGGCGAGTGTGCTCGGAGCTCCGGAGATCGACGTTGCGGGCGGCTGTTCTCGCCTGCTGTGCAGTTAGATACCACTCCATAACATTCGCCTTATTTCAGCTCTCTCGCTAGTTGCTTGGCTCTCGAGTGCGGGAAGGGGATCAGCGCGAGGAGCTCTGGCAGCAGATGTTGGCGCTCGACGCGCTCCTCACAGAGCAACCGGTACTATTGAAGATACTGGGTCAGATGTGTTCAGAAAGGCGCTTGTGGATTCCGTGCACATTTCACGGAGGGGGTTGGACTCACCGAAGCGGCGACGGTCGGTACCCCCCTGGCCCAAAAGGCGCAGCGCGACTTTGACAACACGGCGTGACCTCAACCACTTTGCCGCCTCGGCAGACCTTCCCCGACGAGGCGACCAGAGCGATGGAGAGAATGACTCGCAAGCGACTAGCGGAGCTTGAGCGGCCAGGCGACGCGCTCATGGACAGCACGAACAACAAGCGGGCCAAACGCTCACGCGGCGGAGCCCCAGCTGCCGAAGCCAGCTCCGCCGTGGTCCAGGTGCCAGCATCTGAGCCCAGCATCGACGAAGACGAGCCCGAGGGCATGACGGAGGCAGAGGGACTCACATACGATCTCGGCGTCGTCCTCGCGACGGTGTCGGCCGACCGACGCGTGATCGCCGCGCTCCAGACGCTGGAAGGCGTGCCGATGCCGGGGCTAGCGATCGTAGGAGCTGGGGGCGTTGGGCTCGCGCTCTCGACGAGGGACGCCGACGCGATCAAGGCCTGCGCGTCCGACGCACGTGCTCGTCAAGCCCGACGCAAGCTCTTCCGACCTATGTATTCTAGTATTTAGACTGAACCCATGCATCTGGCTTGCAGGCATCCGCCAGTCCGACCCGCTGGGAGCTTCCAGCGTCGACTGTCGCGTTCGACAACCCCGCCTGGTCCACCTACGTCGACCAGTACGTCAAGGTCGTCGCATGCAAACTTCTCTCGACTCAAAAGACGACCGCCGACATCACCTTCGAGAAATTCGTCCTGCACGGCGCGTCGTCGGCCGCCTCGACCTTCGTCGGTCCCGAGGAGCGGAGACCATTCGTCTACGCCTACGTCGCGATCGCTCTCCCGTCGCCATGGGAGGGAGGCAGGCTGGAGCTCTCACTCGGATCCGAGAGACTCGAGTACAGCCAGTCGCAGGGCGGCAAGTTTGGCGTGTCCGCGGCCATCTGGCACTGTGAGTCCCCTTCGACTGGCCTGGCCGGACAGATCCCGCACGACATGATAATGCTGAAACCGTATCCATTGTTTCTGAAGCCAACGCCACTCACTCCATCTCCCCGATCACCTTCGGCCACCGCCTCACGCTGCTCTACTCGCTCTCGCACACCTCGACCGTCGACCCGATCCCGACAGTGGTCGACACGACCGCGCAAGAAGCCTCGATCATCAGCTTGCTCCGCGGTTGGTCCAACGTCCGGACCAAGGAAGACGAGCCGCTCGAGAAGGCCGTCATCCTGCTCGCGACGCGCACGCCGTCAACGTTTGCCACTCTCACGGGCGGTGACAGGGCAAAGGCGGGCCTCGTGCGGCGCGCGGCAGCCGCAGCCGGATTCAAGGTCCATCTTGCGGAAGTGATGATGACCAAGGTCGGCGAGGGAGAGGAGTGCGTGTGCTTCGACGAAGCCGAGGAACGCGACTCGAATCGGCAGAAGCGGCGGGACGCGGTGAACGACACTTGCGAGTCCAGGAGGTGGGACAGATTCGGGGAGAGCGAAGACGAAGAAGAAGAAGTCTCGGACGACGAGGACGTTGACGAGTCGTGCATCTGCAACAGCAGAGGCTTCGAAGAGTCCGCGGAGCCAACCATCAGGCAAGAAATTCTGGCCGCAATAGTATGCAGTAGAAGGCTGATTCCTTGCGCGTTGCAGCGTCGACATCAACTCCCTGCTCGGAGAGGACGGCACAGAGTACGACATGATTGATAGTTGGCCGTGGGTCGGGTCGGAAGAGCTCGTCGATCCGCCATTTGACGACGAAGCCAACCTCGTGGGATACGATCAGTAGCTATCTCAATTGATTTGAAAGGCGCTGGATTGGACTGACTTCACTCCGTCCAGGCTCAACGCCAACAAGCTCTCCCACACCTACACCCGACAAGCCCTCGTTCTGTGGCCCGCGACACTCCATGACTTGATTCTCCTTCCCAACCTCACCGTCAAAGCTCTCGCCAACCACCTCAAGGACTCCTTGCTCCGCATCTCCTCCCTCTCTCCCGCCAAGCAAGGACCGGAACGTGCTCGAGCCGCGCACCTTGCACGCGCGATTCACAGGAGCAGCGACGCGGCCGCCACAAACGCAGAGACCTGGGTGCCAAGTATGCTTGACGCTGCTCTCGAACTGAGTTACGAGATCATCTGGGAAGACTTCGTCCGGGCGACCAACGGTCGCTTGACAATGTCATCTGTCGCGACGGAGAGCATCGCCCGGGCCGTCAAGGCGTTCGGTGTGGCCAAGGTACTCCCACTGTAGGTTACTCCTTATCCACTCTACCATCACTCGGATACTGACTGTTTATTTCTCTCTGCAGGGTCGAGGAAGTGCTCCGACCGCCGCCTCACATCTACTCGGCCCCGACCGATGTCGCTGCCGCCGTGACGACCCGCCCTCTCGCCGATCAATCCGGCAAGGTCGAGGAACTCATGTTCCTTTGCTCCAATCTCGTACCTTGCGCCGGAGAACTCTACGGCGCGATCATCTCGACCACGGACGGCCTCGACCCCGCCAAAGCACCAGGCATCGCGCCGCTCATCCGACGCCTCGGCTCGTGGACCTTCGAGCGCGCCCTCCTACCGTACCTCGATACGCAGCGGGCCGAGGGCTTCCCTCTCGCACTCGCTCGCGCATACCTCGATGAAGAGACAAAGGCGTCCGGCGATGAGGCCGTGACGTGCCGTCGACTCGCGGAGCGTCTCCTGTCGCCCCAGATTGACAAGTACGAGCCGATCCCGGCAGAGCTCCCTTCGCAGCTCAACGGCCATCGCGCATCGCCACCCTCGGTCGAGAACGCGTGGGAGCTCTTCACGCTCATCCTCGACAGCCGGGAGCCCGACGCGCTCCTCGACAAGCTCTACGCCCGTCTCGAACATCTTCTGGCACACTCTCCTACCAGCACATCGCCTCTCCTCGCGCCGAGCATGGTCAAACTCTGCAAGGACACGGGCGCCGAGCTGGACCGCCGCGACATGGTCGCGCAGCGCGAAAGCGCGACCTTTACGACCTTTGCCGCCCGTCTCGCCAACACGACATTCACAACCTCGTCTGTGTGACGCAGCGGCACAGCACGCCACACACGCTCAAGGTCTCGAAGTCTGCGAGCTGGCAGACCGCCTTCGCCTGGAAGACTCGACAGGATCGAGCGGTCCTCTTCGCTCAGCAGCTCGCGGAGGCAAACCTGCTTGGGCCGTTGGGCCTGGCGGAGACGGCGAAGTCGCAGCTGGGCGTCACGAAGCGACGTTAAGGAAACGTGAGCGCTGCCGACTGTCCTCTGCTATGTCGTTGTAGAGTTCTGATCACTTGCTGTTTTCAAGAATGTTCAGTGTATGCATTTTGTTAACATCTTCCTCGCTGCCCTCGAATCTTGCCGGACTTGTCAGCCCAGTCTTTCGCACCCGTGATTTGCAGGAGGAAAGACACGTCACCATCAGATCCAGCAACACATTGACATATGGGAGCTGGATTGAAGGTACCCCCTTGGGAGTCCGGTTTGTCTGCTGCATTGTTCGGCGGTCCCGATCCAATTGCTTCTTACTCGTCCCTCCATGAGCCTTGCGTTTGTCTCACCCCCTCTATGCCCTTCAGCCACCCGATTTTGTCTTTCACATACTGCTCAGCCCTCGGCTTCAGCGCTCCTTCGTGCAGTGTGAAGTCGTCCACCGTCCCGACGTGCATGACAAGCACGCCAGGGAACCCGGAGCTGACGCGGTATAATAAGGATCCACATCGAGAACAGAAGTGGTTCGTCATCTGGTTCCCTGAGGCAATGGTGCTCGACTGGGCGAACGTCGAAAGGAGGTCGGCGCCTCGAACGTGCTCGACAGCGGGAGATTGGACGATGAAGTTGGTCGCAAATGTTGAAGCCGTGATCTTCCGGCAGTCAGTGCAGTGACTCACGAAGGTGTCCACGAGTCCTGGGGGCTGGGTTGGCTGGAAAGGAAGCGCCGTCAGCCAGATGGGAGGAGCGGAGACGCGCGGGAAGCGCAAGGTTGAAGCACAGGGGCAGGTCACACCCGCGTGCAGAGCCAATGAATCAGACTTACAAATGAGAGCTGCACGCCGCCGCAAAAGCAGGTCGCAGTCGCCTGCTTGTCCGTCGACCATCCGTCAGTGGCGACGCCGGCCAGAGGGAAGTAGGGCTTCGCTGGATCGAGGAGAGACATGATCAGGGCCTGGTGTGTCGAATGCAGCCGACAGACTGTCTGCGAGGGCGAGGAGGAGCGTAAGAGAGCCGCGATACGTCAACTCGTCGACCACTGCCGCGCAGCCGGCGGAGGCCCGCATGGAGATAAAGCCCGTCGCCACAACACGCTCAGCGAAGTCCTGACAGGCCACAGTGCGAGGAACGAAAGTGGTGCAAATCACCCAGTGTCTATTGTCCTTTTTAAGAGAGTCTCCAACAAAAGATGAGCCGCGTCGTTCAAGACGGAACGATGCTCTGGGGGTTCCTGAAGAGCTGCTGGGGACCGTAGACGCTCCTGAGCTTCGAGAGGCGCGAATATTGAGACGGGTAGTAGAGGGAGGCGACTTGAGCGTTCGTCAGCGTCGGGTCCACTGCAGCGGAGACTCGAGTCAGAGGGTGCGAAATAGTGGCAAGCGGAAGGAGCTTACCGTAGTTTGAATACGCTCCAGAAGGAGTGTTGGCGTTCCACGTGGCTGCCATGGGCGTCTGGATCAAGTTGTAGATCCTGCGAGGGCGCGTAGCATCAGCGTCGCGGAGGTTTTGGGTGAGACAGACGAGTGAGTGCACCCTTCCACGAACGTGATGCCTTCCGAGGGAAACAGCGGCTTGAAAGTAGAAGAAGAAGCGTACATCTATGGTCGAGGTGTAAGATTGGGAGAGCACCACCGAGTTGCTGGCAGCTGGACGCACCTGGAACGTTAGGAGCTTGTTTCGGTGACCAAAGCTGTTGGTCGAGAGAGGAACGGTGTTGATGGCGCTTCCTTTTCTACCGTAGAGGTCAACTGCATCCAAGACAAGGAGTCAGCTTGTGTCGGTCTGGGGCTGGCAGGCCCGGGGACTCCCTCACCCTCGACGAATCAGACCGTACTAGTGGAAGTTGTGAAGAGGTAGTTGATGAACGCCTTGATGACGGAGTCGGTGATGAGCTTGTCTCCCGGAGTCATGAGGCTCTTGGTGAAGAAGTCGTCGCGCTGTCAATCAGGCGTGGTCAGCGCGCGGTCGAGCTTCAGCAGCACGGCGAAACCCACGTAGTCCTTGTGGCCGGTCGTGTTGAGCGGCTGCCCTCCAGAAACATTGTTCAAGCTCTGGATCCACGTGAACTGGTTCACGACGCGAGTGTAGCTGGACGGGAAGCTCTCGACAAAGGTGACCTGAAGATTGAGAGTCAGTGGCACACTCAGACACAGCGGAGAATCGGGAAAGACAAACCATCGTGTTGTGAAAGTTATCCATTGTTCCGTGATAAATTCCCGAGATTTGGATCTGGCGTCTGGGCTTGATGGTGCAGTGGATGCCGAGCTCGGCGGGAGCGTGCGAAGCGCCGAACGCCTGGAACTTGGAGAAGACTGACGTCGCGACGTCGACGGAAAGGCCCTTCCAGGTGTAGCTGAAGTTTATCACGACGCTCGGCATCGTGAAGGTGGTGAAGTAGAAGGAGGTGACGAGTCCGTACGAAGGCGCGGCGCCGCGGAGGGCCTGCAGGCTGGCGTGAGCACGCGGAGGCGGTTCGGAGCGATGCACGGGAGGCACCCACCCAAAAGAGATTCGTATCAAGTTTTGTGGTGAGGTTGTTGACGATAGTGCCGTTTGCGAGCACGA
>ERZ1463038.686-NODE-686-length-12117-cov-21.093600_pt1 | contig 12117 bp, 15 predicted proteins | sample MGYA00564479_ERZ1463038 | MGnify/ENA primary metagenome ERZ1463038 (study PRJEB39244, sample SAMEA3635134) | Helicobacter pylori | study: EMG produced TPA metagenomics assembly of PRJEB11511 data set (Assembly of a 5300-year-old Helicobacter pylori... | reverse complement strand
TCTAACGGGTGACTGGAGTTCAGACGTGTGCTCTTCCGATCTCTCGTTCTCGACGGAAATTAAGCCCGACCCGCTCAGGTGCGACGTTATGTCAGACCCAATGGAAGCGACAAGTGAAAGAGGCCGATGGCGAGCGTGAGAGGGCGTTCACCACTTGAACGGTATCAGTCTCGCCCACCACGTGAGGCGGGACCGCCGTTCTTGTTCGTGAATGATTTTCCCCCGACCAACGACGATCCCTTCATTATTCGGTTCGACGCTCCCGACCACGCCGACGCGCTACCCCTCTCGGACGACCCGGACGAAACCGAGTGTCGCACGCCGAGCGAGGAGTCGAGAGCCGTGGAGGTGAACGAGCAAAACGAGTGCTGATGCGAAGGTGCAGCTACAGTCCTCGAAGGACGAGCACGAGTGCGAGTGCGAGTGCGAGTGCGAGTGTGGGCTGCGTACGGCGAGGGTTGTCGTGGGACGGACAGGTGGGAGCCCAGCGCAGGGGACATGGGCCGCCAAGCTCTACTTTACTCGGGCTGCTCGTGGCATCGCTTGAGGTCATCGCACACCATGACGATGCCCGTCTGGACTGCGCAGCGCGCGCGCGAGCTGGTCCACGACCGCGTTGCACCACCGACAACCTCTTGACAGACTAGGCTCGTCACGCAGTACCCTGTATGAACGTCGACAGATCTTCAGGTAGTGCGATGCATGAATGGTGCCGCAGTGTGTTCAAGGGTTTTCCTGGAGTTGGAGATGTGGTGGGCTGGGATCGGACGAGAAGTCACACCATCTCGGCAGTTCAGGCTCCAGCAAAGCCCTGTAGGATCTGGATGTAGTCAGAGTGATGCTCGAGGGGACTGATATTGCGCTGATTGCCGCCAAGCGTTGTGCCCTTGTTTTGGAGCGAGCAGCCAGGCTCCGATGTGCAGGGGGTATGCCAGACTGTCCGAGATATTTGACGTGGGCTCTATCTGAGTACGCCGACTGAATAACTTACATCGGTCCTGTCCTGCTGTAATTTCTCGCTGTGCCTCCGACTCCCCACACGCGCACGCCTCAGTACCCTGGCCCTCGCCCGTCCCCTACCTTTAGTTCCGCAACAACACCGATTCGACATCAGAGTCTCGCTCAAGTGCGAATGTCAAGGCTCGACTTCGTAGGCCATCGAGCGTTCGGTCGCTCCACTCCAATTCGTGATCTGCGTCGCTCCGAGTTAGCGTCTCAAATTACACACAGATACACGGAAAGGATTCCGTTAAAGCTTAGTGGCGTAAGGATGGTTTAAGCGAGGAATGGACGTCAAGCGTCGGCTAGGTCGAGCTCTCCTTGCCTGCTGGGGCCGTTGAGGGCGAACGGGAGGAGGGCTCGCTCTGAGACGAGTGAGCTTGAGTCGATCGTAGATAGGACTGTTCTTAAACTTGTTTGTTTCAGCAGCTTTGGGTGTGTGTGGGATCTGTTAGAGCGGGAGCTGACGGCGGCGTCGTGAGCACCGAGGGATGTGGGGCCGCAGCGGGATTGACTTCAGAACTTCAATGGGAATTATGGAGGATCTTGACGAGCCACTTCCAAAAAGTTTGAACCGTACAGATGTTAAGTGAAACGTTATCTGGGCTAAAGTTTGCGCGAGGGGACCGGACGAGGACAGAATGGCAGCACGCGGTACAGTTGGGATCTTTCATCCAAAATCTCTTTTGTGCGGCTTGGATGCGTCATTTTCGCCTCTTAGGAGACACGTCAGTCTGCCGGAAAACTGCGCCAGCTGCTCGCTCACGCCTCGACGAGCGCAATACCTGACCTAACAGGAGTTTTCAACACGAGCTACAATTCAAGCAGTCGGGATGCTTTCGATGCTGGATGAGGGAGGAGGGAGGTGGGGGAAGCTGGCCTCGGCTCCGCATGTGCGCTCCCTAGGCCCAAGAGTCAAGGGGGCCGGTCACTGACGCCTCCATCACGTCTCTTGCGTTCCTGTCATCTGGCAGTGTCTCGGCTACTTCGAGAGTCTCAGTGAACATCTCTCGCTCGTCCTCACTCGCAACCACCTGAGGCTAGGATTGCACGGCATTCGGTGCGAAGAACCCGCCCCGAAGGTTTGTTACGTGGGCTGAGCAATTGGCTAGGAGCTGATAGTGTGAGCAATATCTTAAAAGAACCTCACTTGTAATGATATGCCAGTATTTGAGGCGCATGTTGATGCAGTGAAGCTTTGACGCTGATGCCGAGCACGCGCCTTCGGCTGCGAGGTGGGCTTTCTCTCAGCGGGGAGTCAGCTCTCGTGGCTGACCTTGGCAGGCAGACGTGATCGTAATAGTGCATCAAAATGTACATGATGTGGCCGGGGTTCGAAAAGGGGGACAGCGCGCGAGGGCGCGGCTCCGGCCGGACTTGCCGTCCCACCGGTACAACTGGGCCTCGAGATTTCTCTACTCCGTGGGATCTCAAGCACTCATAACTTTGTGCGTACGATGCCGGGAAGTTTGTCCGGATCGGTCTGCGCGACAGGATGCGTGCGGCGGCGAGGAGAGAACTGGCAGGAGGTCAGGTCCCTGGTGTGAGATCAGTACCCAGAACCTGATTTTGAATTTCTGCTACTCTTCGTCGCTCCCATCATAGCAGCTTTGCGGGTCTTGAAGTGACCTCTCTGACGGGAGAGGCGATCGGACGCGCTCCCGCACGGCAAAGGGCTGATCGCTGGGTCAAGACTGGACCCCAGAAACCAGGCTGCGGATGATTTCCTCAAGAGATCATTACACCCTGATACTCCACGCCGAGACTTACTTATCAAGAATTCGAGCTAAGCTTGTCACTCTACTCTGGAGATAGGATCCGATGACCGGCCAAAAAAAAAAAACGAACCCTCTCGGCTGTTCAAGCGACGTGTAATGTTCAAATTCAAAACAAGAATAATTCTGGTGGTCAGGATGCCAGAGTAGATCGGAAGAAACGTGCTAGCCGTGGTGGGGTCGCATGCTTTGCTCCGCGCTTCAGAGGACAATGGGGTATTGTCAAACTATCCTAGATCATTTCAGAATACCCTCCCTACAGATTGTGGCTCAATCACTTTTTCTAAACCTCTTGGCACACCCCTTTTGGCCTCGTTGCGCTCAGTCCACACCCGGGTAGAAGACTTGCCGCAGAATCACGACGCCACGGACCTTTCGAGTGCCGTGAATCTTCTTCTAGACAATCCAAGCATCCGACTGAGCGTGTGACTTTTAATATTCTACATCTTGCTGGATGCAGCAGCTGGCCTCTCGAACCAAGCTGATAAAGTCACATTGTCGTCGCCACCAGAAATCTGCGAGGCATCGTGTAAAGTAATGTTCTCGCGCCTTCAAGAGCGCTTGACAAGCTCTGCGATCCTCCAACTTTGCTTTCTTGCTAATTCAAAAGATAAAAGATTTGGCTGAGTAGAGGAAAGCGAGCCAGTTTCAAGGCAAGGCAACACTTGGTCGCGGCTTGGTGACGCGGGAAGGGAGCATTCATGGCTCCAGCCGACCCGGTACTGTGAGTTACGGTGATGAAGTCTCAGTAATCTGGGTGAGCTTGAAGTTCACGTCCTTTCACATCCTTGCGTCACGTTGCTCGAATGCGAGCCGTTTTCGCGCTCCGTCAGTAGTCTAGCGACTCGGAGTGAAATGAGGGTCGCGGCCCCCTTGCTCCGTCCCGGATTGCTGTGAGCCTTGAAGGGAATTACAGCTTTTGTGTGGTGTACGCAGAAGCCCGTGTGCTCACCTCGCGCTGCTCTGTCTCCGGAACTGCGCTTCGGCGACGGGAAGCGCGCAGGGAAGGATTCGGTCGCGCAATTCACAATCGGATGGGTTGGTGAACCTAAGGCCAGTATCAGAGACCTATTGCTCTTCAAGTTCCTGCGAGGACGTGGCACCGAGCGTATAATGAGGATTCTTTAAAGTGGTCCACCGGCGTTACGTCCCGGAACCCGCGGCCGCCCCTGGCAAGATTCTCACGCACGCTACATGACCACACACTTGTCCTTCGACTTTTCCTTCTTCGGCGGCTGCGGCGGCGGCGGCCTCGGTCGCTCCTCGCGATCGTCCTCGCGGCGAGGTGGCGGTCGCTCCTCGCTCGGTCGGTCCTGCTCCTCCCTGCGCCTCTCTCGGTCCCGCTGCTGCCTCGCGTACTGGTCCTCCTCGTGCTGGAGCTGGCGCGCGAGGGCGAGGCTGTCCATCGCGGGGCTGGTTCAGCGCTGAGCGAGCGGGAAGAACGAGAAACGCACTCTGGGTTCCCACCGTCGTCGATCGGCTCTTGCTCGTCCCTCCTGGGCTCCTCGTTCCTTCTGGGCTTTCTCCCGACCCAGTCCCCGCCACCTCTCCTGCTCAAGGCCGCATCAAAGAACTCACTCAAACCACCCTCGACGTCCTCCAAGCTCTCCCACACGATCCCTTCGTCGCCCGTGAAACTGCTGTCGGTAACGAGCGTGAACAGCTCGGGCTGGCCCTGCCCAGGAAACGGTCTGCGGTAGATGACGGAGAGATGCGAGTTGCGGAACAAGGCCGAAAGGGACCCGCGGGGGAGGAGGGAGGAGAGGAGGAAGAGGCCGTGGTAGGTCAGTTGGGTTTGGGAAGTCGAGAGGAAGGCGCCGATGGTCGATCCTGGGCTTGGCTCGTTAGTGAGTGTTGGGCAGAAGCCAGAGCGTGGGACAAACCGAGAGCGACTTTGCGCTCGTCAGCGCGAGTCCAGTGTGAGCGACGCTCGACCGCCGCGAGCATTTCGGCCTGGCCGCCGTCCTCGCTCAACCCGCCACTGAGCTCAGCTGCGGCGACCTGCATCTCCATCGCCGTGTCGAAATCGCCCGCTTCGCCGACGACGACCTCCCACGTTTCCTCGTCCTGCGGGTCGACGACCCAGCCGTGGTAGAGCGGGACTTTGCTGAGCTCAAAGAGCGCGAGCGAGTCTTGAGGGGTGAACCCGTCGATCGAGCCGAAGCGCGGGTTGAGCGACAGGCCGGTGAGCGTCGAGGGCAGGAGGGAGAGCGCGGTGGAGAGTGCGTCTGGGTCTGGAGGTTCGGCGGACGACAGGAGGTAGTCTGCGAACAGGGACGAGAGGTACGAGTACGTCACGCTCCGTCGGTTCGGCTGCAAGACAAGGTCACCGCGCAGGATGAGGATGTTGCCTGTTGCGCTCGAGTGCCGTCAGCTTTTCGTTTTTTTTTTGTTGTATTCACCCAGGAGAGGAGAGGAGAGGACGCACAGAGAGCGATGAGCGAGCACGGCCCGTTGCGGTTCTGCGTGATGATCCCAATCGTCGGCCCTGCGAGTGGAGCCGTGCCCGAGGGCGAGGGGGGGAGCGGGGGCCACTGCATCAATTTGAGGACCCATTCTTCTTCTTCTTCTTCTTCGTCTTCCGGTGCGGGAGGCGGGGTTGGGGTGCGAGTGGGCGAGGAGAGCGAGAAGCGCTCGAGGTGGCCCGGGAGCGTGTCGGCTGGCGAGTCGGCGATCGCGGTCGTCTCGGGGACGGGCGAGGCGTGGACCGGCTCGGGCTCGACGACGACCGGCTCGGGTACATGCTCTCGCTCGCGCTCAGACTCGAGCAGCGACAATCGTTCGACTCGCAGCTCGGGCTCGATCGCCCGCCCCTTGCCCTTGTCGGCCGCCGAGATCGGGTTCGCCACAAACGACGACTCGGTGCTCGCGAGTGGCGGGCGCGTCGGCCCGAGGTCGGCTGGTGGGGAGAGGTCCGCTGGCGGTGACGAGTCGGAGAGAGTAGGCGAGTTGGATTCCTGGCAAGAGAGAGCGCCGAGTCAGCATCGCGTTCGAGGGAGCCAGCGATGCTGGCGAGCCGCGAATGCAAGTCGGAATCACAGCACGAGTCGCCCTCAACGGCATCAACACAAGGAACTAGGGTGATGTCCACTTTGGTGCTGCCGCTACGGACCCGGCCAGACGTCGATACAGCGCGACCGTTCATCTGCACTGCCGGTGCCACCGACTTAATCTCGAGGCGGGGACTCCCTGTGGCGAGGTACACACCAGCTGAGAAGGACGCCCCGCCCACACGCGTGGGGGGGCGTTTCAGTCTCGGCGCCGATTCGTCCACCTGGATTTCGCCAGCTGCACCTCTCGTCGAGCATGGACCGACGCTCACCGGTCATGGTCGGGCCGGCGAGGCGCTCTCAAGCACGCACGGGCAAAGGCATCACAGTGCGAGGCCTTCTCCTTTCCTGGCGGGCAGAGACCTGGATCCGGGATAGGCGAGGCCGTGTGGGGCCGGCTCACTGCCGCCCAACGACGCGAGAATCCGTCCGCGCCCGGCTCGTTCTCAAGGTTCAGTCCCGTCTCGCTTGGCCAGGTCGCAGCCGTCGGCTTCATCGTACCGCATCGCCTTTGGAGTATGCTCGTGTTAGATGCCCCTGCGGCTTCGGACGTCCAGACGCATCGCGACCCGGCGGTCAGCCCCGCCCTGCTTGTCCGACTCCAACAGTCGCGAAGGGACGTCGCCGCATGAAGAGTTCACCAACGGGCAGCAATGAAGCATGTGCATGCGACGCGGCCCGGCGGTGCGCCAGCCCTTGCGCATCCGCCCCCACAATCAGTCCAACAGGATGAGTCCGCGGTACATCCCGAGACGTGTCCACGCGGCTTGAACGTCTTCTTGAGCTCGAACAGCTCGAGCCATGCGAAACAGCGCGACCCCGTCGTTTACGCACGGTCCCCCACCTGCCCACCGCGCCACCCCCTCGCGGCACGCCAGCCCATCACACTCGCTCGCACTCGTACCAGCCCTGCACGCAACGTGACTCACCTGCTCACCACTGAGCGTCTCATCCTCCTTCGCAGTCGCCTTCGTCTGCTCCTCGCTCGGCGTGCGACCCTCGGCCTCGCCCGGGTTGGTCGACGGTAGTGGCGCGTCCGGCACGCGGTTGGGCGGGTCGAGTTGGGCCATTCGGCTCTGGCTGGGGTCGTAGGAGAGTCGGTGGTGGATGTTGGGCGTCTAGCTGCAGCTGGCTGTTCGTCGAGCTCGTCGCCATCGTCATTCGGCGTGGTGAATCGCACGCGGGCGGCGCGAGGTGCACCACGAGGACGTGCAGGGGCGCCATCTCTTGGGCGTACATCCGTTGCCTCCATTTGCAACTGTGTCACAAGAGGGTCACAAGACTGCTCCAAGATGAACGGAAGTATGTTTAAAAAAAAAGGCGTTCTGGTCTAAAAGCTCCTTGCTTCGGTCAAGGTGGTGGGAGGAATGGCAAACCAGACGAGACTCCGGCGTCGCGTTGGTGCCGAGTCTACGCAGGCTCGTTCTCCTCGACGATTTCTCTTGGTTGTGAGGAGCCCGTTGTCGTCAAACCGCCATGTTTCGTCAAAAGTCCCGACATTTCAAGGAGAGCAGCCCGTGTTAGATGGAAACAGTGTCCGCGAGCGGATGCAGAAGGATAGGAAGATAGGGTCCAAGTCTACTAGTGGTGGGTGGATGTGCAGATGTTTGCGAGGGAGATAAGTAGGTGCTCGTTGATGTGCCGACTGGCGTCCGAACCTCAAGCGTTGGTGGCGCTTAGGTCGCGATGGCGACGACGGCGGCGAGGCCGAGGGCCAGGGCGCTAGGAAGACCCGATTCAGGATGGAGCGCGCAGAACTATTACCAAGGTAGGCGCTTACGAGGATCCGACAATCTTGCCAGCACCGGAGCTGGAAGCAGCCGCTGATGCGGCCGACGACGCGGCGCTGTAGCGGTGCGAGGGAAGAGAGCGGAGCGAAAGACAATCAGCGAGCGCGCCGTAGATCTAGAGCGGTCGACGAACCTCGAAGCCTTGAAAACGGCGCTGGTGGCGACGCTCGCGGCGGACGACGCTCCGCTCTTTACGACGGTCGCGATCGACGAAGCCGCCGAGCTGGCAACCGAGCTCGCGGAGGATGCTCCAGAGTTGGCGAAGGACGAAGCGCTGGACGCCTTGGACGAAACTTGCGACGACGCGGACGTGGCCGAAGCCCCGGCGGCCGAGTTGGCGACGGTCGACGACGCCGGGCTGCGAAGCGCGATCTCGTTGGGATGAGCTGCGGAACGGGGGCCGAGGGAGACAATCCAGTTCTTTAAGAGGAGGAGAGCTTACCAGCTGGTGCTGGAGCCGGCCTGAATGGTGACCTCGGCCGAGTAGACCTGGGACCCGGTGGAGTCCTGTTTGTTGTGCGTCGGTGTGATCAGTGGGGTGCCGTTGATTCCTGACTAGATTCAGCTTACCTTGAGAGAAAGGGTGATGTCGGTTCCCTGATGTTCAGTGTAGGTTCAGCTTCCGTAGGCCCGTGTTGATCTGAGACGCCGCCGAGGGAAGGCGCGAGCGTCGAGTCTCGAGACGTACGGCGGCAAGGTCGACCTGTGATTGTACTTCCCAGTCAGCCTGCCACTCTTCCTTGGGGGATATTTTCAAACGCACAGTCCAGGTGTACGAAGTTCCAGTCTGGGTGGCGAAAGACTCGAGCGCCGCCGCGGACGGCTGGCCTCCAGGGATGACTTGGATCGCGGGTCAGCTTGTCCGTCTCTCCCAGGTTCCTTTCCAGTGACTGACTCGAAAGGTAGTAAGGGGCCGTTCCACCGGTCCAGCTGACTGGGGGAGGGTATCCGCGTCAGCACGCTCCTTTTCAGACACGGTGGCGCTCCTCGCCCGGAGGCGTGGTTCGCGGTTCTTACTGAGAGTGGGCTCGCACTGCCATGGCAGAGGCCTCAGTGGGTGGTCACGGTACTCAGGAATCGCCACAGCTCACCTGAACCAGGGAAGCAGGCGAGTTGATGGTCATCTGGCCCATGGCGACAGAGACGAGGGCGGCGAGTGCGAGGATGGAGCGGGCCATTGTCAAGTGGAGGGTGATGTTTGCTGGTGTGAGCGTGGGGCGGTGGTAAGAAGCAAAAAGTAGAGTGTGGCGAACGGGTTGAAGAGTTATATGAGAGACCGAGCAGCGAGAGGGGTGGCGGACTCGGGGCTCGCGCGGAGCGTGCGTCGGACTCGTCGTGATCGGGTCCCACGCTCCTGGGCCGCTTCTTTCGTCTCCTTCAAGCTGTGCTTCCATCAGGTCTTTTTCCCGTACACTTGCTCTTCGACACGTGCTGGCAGTCTGCCCAGGGAGCTTCGTGACGCGAACCAGATCCGCATCAGTTGGACTCAGGCGAGCGGCCCAAGTACCGAACCACGCAGCAAATACGTCCAGGCGTCCGATTCGGTCGCTCTCGACGTCATCCAGACCACTCGTACGGAATTGACGCCCCTGCTGGTGGCGAAGGTGGTGAGCCGTTGGACGCGGCGACGATCCGCCGCCCTGGGCAGTAGTCAGGGAGAGCCAGGGATGGGATCGACGTCCTCGTGAGGTCGAAGGCTAGTGGTGATAAACCCATCAGGATCGTCGTCCTCTGGAAGATCTGGTATAGCGGAAGCGCGAGCCGTCAGCAGCTGCCAGTTTGCTGCTTGTGGAGCACTGTTTGATCGATGGGCGGGGTGGATACAGTGCCGAATGAGCGAGTAAACGTGATCAGTGAGCCTGAAGCTATCACGTGGATCAGTTCTGCCTGGGGCGGGAGCACTGAATCACGCGGATGCCCAACACGAGGTCCGCGCATGCGCAGGACGGCCGCAAGGTAGGTAGAAGGCGAAAGAGACTCAATTTTGAACGCAACCAACCAGAATCCGTGGGGGAATCGCACAAACTGGGAGGAGAGGGGGGGAGTACGTGTGTATGTGGCGGGACGAGGTGGGTTGGGTGTAAAGCAGTGACAGACTTGTTAAGTAGGGGGAGGAGGAGCACCGCGCCGGGTGGGATAAGGATAGGTCGTGTCCGTTGGAGAAAGAGGAGGCGAGTGGGGGCGTTTACGCGGCGATGGCGACGACGGCGGCTCCGAGGAGCGCGAACATCGAGAGGCCTGGCAGACGATGCGTGAGTAGTCTGTCCAATTTTTGTTCGTAGATGGTGCCGGACTAACCGGTGCTGGTGGCCGAGGCGGGCTTGGAGGAAGCGGCAGCGCTGTAAAAGATCCAGTCAGCGCGAGTCCAGACCATTCTCGTAGGCCCAAAGTCCTCGACTGAATGGAGGGGATCAAAGATGGCGACTCACGGAGCCGAGGAAGCAGTGGTGCCAGTGGCGGCGGAGGACCGGGAAACGGCGCTCGACGTTCCTGCGGCGGCGGACGAGGTTCCGGCGGCGACGGAGGTAGCGGGGCTGTTGCAAAGGCGGAATCAGCTCCTGTGCCTGCGGCAACCACGCCTGCTTCCTTCCCGAGTGCGCCGTGCGGGATCAGAAGCCAGCAGCTCCAACTCACCTGGACGACGCAGCCGAGGATCCAGCGGGGGCCGACGAGGCGGCAGCGGCCGAGGACGCAGCGGGGGCCGACGAGGCGGCGACGCCGACGCACGACGTGCTGCAGGGGGGAGAAACGGCAGGGCCGAGTCAGCGCTCGCTCGTTTGGGAAGGTGCGGGGCTGTGCGCTAATTCCAATCGCCGGGCTGCTCAGGTGGCCTTTTGAGACGAGCGGATCCAGCAAAGTGTAAGCACCGAGGCTCCAAACTCGAGTGACGAGCGTCGAGTGCAGCGAGTGCTTGACGACGGGGCGGTGCGGGCTGGGGCTTCGGGAGTGGGTCCTTGGCGACCATTTGGCCCGCCGGTCGAGCACACGGGCTCACGCATCCGGCGCGAACGATCGTCCAGCAGAACAGCAAGACGAAAAGGGAACTCACTCGGTGTTGGCGGCGATGGTGAGGATGCCCGAATAGGCGATCGCTCCGGTGTTGTCCTTGAGCTGGAGCGTGACGGGGGTTCCGGCGGCGATGTTGACGTTCCAGGTGTACGTGCCAGCGGTGGCGGTGGCGGTGGTCGGGAACGACTGGAGCGCGGCGGCGTTGGTCTGGCCTCCCGGGATGACTGTTCGCGGTGGTGCGGCGTCAGCGGGCTGGTCGAAAACGGCTCGAATCGGGCAGCGCCGACGCACCAGAGAGGAAGTACGGGGCCGTTCCTCCGCCGTAGACGATGGCGGCCGGCTGGCAGACGGTCAACGGGGGGCTGTTGACGTTGAGGGCTGTGAGGCGGAGGGCGTGTTCGAAATGGTGGGGCGAGCGAAGGAAAGGCGGCAAGTCGTCAGCGTCCGCGCTCGGTCTGTCTCAAATTCGACAGGGCTGCTTGGAGAGGTCACACGGCTTGCACAATGGTTCGCCAGAATGCCGCGACTCGCTCAGGATCGGGCGTGCCGATCTTGGGGAATGTGATCTCCGCGCCAAACTCGCCCAAACAGACTCGCGTCGGCGGCGTACTCGCTGTCCAGCCCGCAGCGAGTACTCCCCGAGGCCCCGTGAGCCGGTGGCGAGCTCGTCGAAAAGCAGGGCGACCCGGGAACGGCGCAAGTTGGGTGACCGAGGCTCGAGCCGAAACGAAGCGGGACTCACTCTGCGCGACAGCGGCGGCGATGACGGAAAGGAAAGCGAGCGAGGTGGAACGCATGCTGAAGAAGTTGAGCTGGACAAGGGGGGAGGAGGCGAAGTGGCGAACTAGGTCAAAGATGGGTGAGGAAGAGAGAGCGACGCCGAGCCCGCGCCCACAGGTCGAAATTGAGCCGGGCGCACGCTCCGAGACATTCCACGCGTGGCGTTAGCGCCCTTCTACGCTTCGAGTCCCGAACCAACATCCACACGCACAAAAACAATGCACAACAGGCATTGCTCAGGAGGTCGAGTGCAGGACAGTGTATGTACGGGCCCACCACTGTGGGCTGACCCCCTCTCCGCTCCCCACAGCAGCAGCGGCCTGCGCGAGGACCCTCGTTTCTGCCGAGATCCCAAGCCGGCTCGCGAGATCCGCGGCGGCTCTCGGCTCGCTGCGGGAGGCGTCGTCATGCTCTCGCCAATCGTCCGTCGCTCACATCTTGACCTGGGCCCTGGAGCTCCCTGGAACACTCGACTTACCCATACTTTACATAGCAAGTGACTGCCATATTCTCACCACCTGCCAGCGCTGAGAGGCCCAACGCCAGCGAAGAGCTCGCTGCGCACTCACGGAGGTCCGGCCGGGCGGCGGCGATCGCTCTCCACGGGCACTGCGCAAAACGATAACGTCGCCGATAAGTACATGTCGCTGGGAGAGCAGTGGATTCACGCATCTGCGTTCAGTGGTTATCCAGACTGTCCTACGCGAGGGTCGA
>ERZ1463038.685-NODE-685-length-12118-cov-15.185526_pt1 | contig 12118 bp, 17 predicted proteins | sample MGYA00564479_ERZ1463038 | MGnify/ENA primary metagenome ERZ1463038 (study PRJEB39244, sample SAMEA3635134) | Helicobacter pylori | study: EMG produced TPA metagenomics assembly of PRJEB11511 data set (Assembly of a 5300-year-old Helicobacter pylori... | reverse complement strand
CAGGACCCGCCGGACGTGCTCGACGCCTCGGGTCGCGACGCGCGCAAACGACCCGCCGCCGAGCGCGTCGTCGGGGTCGCTCGCGAGCATCTCCGTCCTCGCGGTGGCCATCTGGCGGAAGCCCTCGTCCGAGTGCAGCCACTCACCGAGGTACCGCATCTCGGTGAGCCGGTAGACGTCGAGCGAGCGCACGAGCGCGTGCAGCGCCGGGTTGGCGGCGAACGAGCGTAGGAGCGCGACGCACCGCGATGAGCGCCAGCAGATCCGCATGTGGCCGTAGAGAAGTGTGTACGCGCTCGCCTGGTACTGCCGCCCGACGAGCGCCATGCGAGCCAACTCCGCGTTCCGGGCGTCCCATCCGTCCGTTTCCGACTCGAGCTCGGCTGACGAAGACAGCCTGGCGAGGATCATTCCCACAATTTCGGTTGGGAACACGAGTGGGCGGGTGAGCTTCGGCTGGCATAGTCACGCGTCAGTGGGGGACTCGGCGCGCGCACGCAGAGGACGCACCTGGGCTGATGCCGCTGACTTTCGCTGGCTCCTGGTCTGCATGCTCGCTTTCTGTTGCTGCAGGACTCGTGCAAACGGAACTCGCGGAAAGGCGCCAGTACAAGGGTGCGCGGCACGAACGTCACGTGCGAAACCAGGTTCACCCCCGAGAGTCGCCCACCGGTGCTCTGATCCAGGACGTCGAGGACTTGGACGACTTTAGACCAGCCTCCCGTGCCCTGCCCAGCTGAACTCGAGGCAGACACGGATATGCACGACCTATCTGTCGTACGTGGCCTCCCTACTGCACTTTTCATAATCGCGGGCGCTCACACTGCTCGCACCACCGCTCGCAGGCCATACTCGAAGTGCGTAGAGATGCGAGGATGCACCCCATCTACTGACGCCCTTTGCAGGTACGTGGATCGTCAGTCGGTCGTGAAGAGATCATCTCGCTCAGGAGAGCGGGAGCGACGGGAACCTTTCGGAAGCGTCGGGGGAGTCTGGTGAGGACAACGCGGAGCCCGAGGCGCGTCCGTTGTCGGACACTGGATCGGATGTCGCACGTGGCTTCATTGCCTTTCATAGATTCCCTGCTGACCTCACGGTTTCCAACTTATCAGGTCCAACGTGGTGGTAATGTGGTCGAGCCTTTTGCAGTACCGACGGCGCGGCGCAGACAGTCTAAGCGGGCTCGATCGCGGGACTAGGTTGAAGACTCGGATGCAGCGTGATGTAATGCGTGACTTTCGTGGGAATTGCATGCTGCCAAGAGTCAGGTGGACCAAAATATGCTTGCACCGCGCGATGGTGGCAGTGTTGTCACTTAAGGGCTTAACCAAAAGCTTAAAATTAAGCAGCCAGCCGCCACTCATATCACACTTAAGTCTAACCCTTATGGTCAGTGCGCAGTGAGACAACCCCTGAATACAAAAAGAAGGTCTTCCTCGCCGTTCGGAGCCCTTAAGGGCGCTCAGTATCCGTGTGAGTAGTGAGAAATGTTAACAAAATCCCTTTCTACGACTCCGTGAGGCCCAGGATCTCCATCAGCGCTTCCATCATCTCACGCTCCTCCTCCAAGTTGCGCTCCCAGAACCTCATTGCCTCGTCCGGGATCTCGGGAGGTGGGAGGTGCTCGCGGGCACACCGCCGTTGACAGGCAGATTGGGTGCTCTACTGTAGTAGGTAAAAAGCTCTACGAGCGTCGCGCGGAGGGGTTGGCCGGCCACCGGTTGCGGCTCAACGAAAGCTGTGTCGGCGTCGTTGAGCTCACGCAAAATGCGGTCCGTCTCGGCCCATAGCTCATCGGTGTTCGGGACGAGGTCATCCGCGGTCAAACCATTGGAGCGGAACGTGCTGGGTACCGTGGTTGGGTCGAACTGCTTGGGAAGAGGCGGACCGCCGCTGAACTGGCGGGGTGCACGGCGAGGCTTTGGATGTGCATGCCTCAAAGATGCTAATGTTGTCCGGATTGTGACAGACTGACTTCCGGGAGAAGGTCTCGCTTCAAGGTGTCGTGAGCTTATCCACAGCGATGTTTTGGGAGACACCATGGCTGATGTATGAACCTCAGTACCACCTCACCTTGCAGAAGTACATCAACACACCTCAAAATGTGACCCCTCGCTTTCCGAACGTCGACATGGCGGAGCTTGACGCGATGTGTCTGGGCAAGCCTATTGTCAGGCCTACACGAGCCATGGCATCTTCTATTTTGCTTAACCATTTTTGCTCAGGAGTATCACTCTCTGCTTCACCTGGATCCCGTTGTTGCGGCCCCAGTTGTTGCGGCCCCGGTCGTCGCAGCCCCGGTCGTCGTGATCAAGGACGAGCCCGCGACGCCGGCGAGGCGCCAGTCTAAGCGCGCGAGGACTCCCGCTTGAAAGGATTCCCCCCCAAAGAAGCCCAAGACGGAATAATCTGGTGAGTTTTTGCCTGCATCTGATTTGACGCGCGCTGATCTTACTCTCCAATCCAGCGCCTCTCGCCCCCCGCCAAACGTCGGCGCCGGCGCAGCCATGCACCTTTCAAAGTGTCTCGTTTCAGTCTCGTCCAGTCTCACTTCTCGTTCTATCGCCACATTGGGGTCTTCGGTGTGCTTTACTGGGCTGCAATGCCATTCCTCTGGCCATCCTCTGCATTTTCAAGGCTCCCGCTGGTTGTCTCCCCGCACAGACCCTAAGGATCACTTAAGGGCTGCCTGAGTTTAACCTAAGGATTAACCTTAACCATAAGGGTGTAAGGTTTTGGTTTCAGATAAGGTCAACCACCACTGGATGGTGGTGGCAGTGCTGGCGGAGTTAGATAGGGGCCGCGGGCTACAAAAGACGCCGCTGCTCACTCTCTTGCTTTCTTCTTCACCAGACCGTCGACGCTGGAGTTTTTTCTTTCTCCTCTACGGGGTCGGCGGGTCAAGCGGTCAGGTTATTCGTGAGCTGCTCCTGCTCCCCAGCGCCACCGTCACAAGTCTCGCTGACACGCAACTCGTCAGCTCTCAGCCGGCCAGTGGGGTACCTCGTCAGGTGTTTAGAATCACTGCGAAACTCTGTGGTGAGTCTTGACCCTGAGGGCCGCATCGTCACAATGGGAGTTTGACACACTGGTGGCAGTGTCGCTACCCGTCTTGCTTCGGCATTAAGTCACGGGAACAATCGGCAGAATAACTGTGATTGTGAGTCATTATTCCAATCTACTCGGGATCTGAGCTCATGGGAGGTGTGTTTGCAGCGAGGACTACAAACTGCACTGGCCCGGCTGGTGCGTCGTGTCCGCGAGTCGGGCGGGATCACGGAGCTGACATTGGAACTCGTTCAGGTGGATCTGAAGTGACCGCCAGTTAGTGGGTGAGCAACAAAGTGTCTGATGTGGGGTTCCAATGCCGACACACACTAGTGGATCGATAGGTGCTGGTGGGGTGCTACTCGGACGCTGCTTGGTCCTTGCTGTGCGGAAGTTCTGTCTTTTTTTTCTGGAGTGGGCCAACTTTTGTGCGTACGCATTGCCAGAGATGCCTACTCGCGCTGACAGCTGTCTCAGACCGCTGAGGCGGTAATCCCCTTGCCGCATTTGGCAAGCCATAGGGAGCCTTTTTACAGCAACCCAGGCCTGTGGTCACTTCGGTGCGATGGCTGGGACATGTGATCGGTTGGGAAGGGGGAGAAGCCCACGTAGAAATCATGACTACGGGAGTGATGAAACGGTGCTCTGAGACACGCCCGTCGCTGGCCAGGCAGCTGCCTGGTCGCTGCTGAACCCCAAGGGCCTCTGACCTCCGTCACACGGTCTTAAACGCCCAACCTCAGCTGCCGCGCCTTCTCGTTCGCGAGGGGCCGGCAGCAACGGTCGTCGGCGGGCATTCGCTGGCGCTTGTTCGTCGGCTGACACAGCGCGCCTCCGGGCACCAGGCCTGGGAGACGCCTTGAAACCCGCTCCAATACTCCACGGGCCTCTGGTGGTCGTCACTCGGCCGCACACGCCCATTTGCACTCGCCACACGGACGCCCGCGCGCACCTCAGCTTGTCCTTCGCCGTGTTTCCTCGGGGTCGAAACAAGAACTTTCCGGCTGACTATGAGTACGTCCCACTTTGGCGCTCTTGCTTGAACGGCCTCGGAACAGCGACGCGCAGAGGATCGAAGGGCTTTGATCGGACGCGGCGTGCCAAGGTTGAGATGCACGAAGCTGACCGCAGGATTCGTCGAGTGGCTTTCGCAAAAGGTCATCCACGCGGTACTACTTGTACTTTCAGCCCGTTGAGCCCTTCACGCCCAGGCGGATAATGTCTCAGCTCGTCCAGCTTCCAGAAGTGATGCAGCCGGTGGACGACGCGTCGAGCTTCGGCAGCGCTGCCCAAGCTGTACAATCCTTTCTTTCACTCGCTCCCCAATCTATAGTCCACGCTTGAAATGGTCCACCTCATCATCACCGGTTCGTCCTGCACTCGGCCGTCCTCGCCCCCACTGACCTCGGCATGTAGGCGCCACCGGCACCGCAGGCTCGCAAGCGCTCCGCGTCGCACTCGCCGACCCTTGCATCGCCAAGATTACGGTCCTCACGCGGCGTCCCCTCCCACCGCACACTGCTCCCAACCCGCCAGCTGCAAAGCTCACCGTGATCGAGCACCGCGACTTCCTGTCGTACCCGCCCGCGCTGCTCGACCGACTCGAGGGCGCCGATGGCTGCATCTGGGACCTCGGAGTCTCGACGCTGAACCAGGAGAAGTACTACGAGGTGGTCACGAAGGACTATGCGGTCGCAGCGGCGCAGGTATGTTTCCCTCGATCACGATGTCCACGAAAGGGTAGCTAAGGGGACGGCTTTTCAGGCGTTCGCGACGATCAAGCGAGAGGATGGTGGGGGAAAATTTGTTTTCTCATATCTCAGTGGTGGCGGAGCGAGCCAGGAGGGCAGGCCATGGGCCATGTTCGCGCGCATCAATGGTCCGTCGTTCTTCCCCTCTTGCTCTGCTTCTCCTCACCCCGGCCGTACAGGCCGCGCCGAATCCGCACTCGCCAGCCTCCGCACCATACCCACTCTCACGACGTACTCGTTCCGCCCCGCCGGGATCCGCCCCGTCGCGCCCGTCCCCGAGGCCGGCTTCCTGCAGCGCATCGTCGGTGGCCGGTTCCTCTTCCCGATCTTCAGCGTCGTCTTGCCGCAGTACCTCATCAGCTCGGACACGCTTGCGACGGGAATGATTCGGGCGGTTGTGAACGGAGCGAGTGGGACGATTGCTGGGTGGGAGGGCAAGGGCGAGCGAGGCGACGCGGGCGTGTTTGAGAATGAGGAGATCAAAAGGCTGGCGGACGGGAAGGCGGGGGTGTAGAGTTTCTTCCCATCCTCGACTATAGAGCACTGCGTTCATGAAAGGCTGTCTGTGAGACCCTACGCGCGTAAGTTGGACGCCGCACTCCCACGGTTGCTGTACGTAAATACCGGAGCGGCTCCTTTGACGTCAGAAAACCTGCACAAACACTCCGACCAGGTTCAAGATGGTCCACGTCCGTTCGCTCCTGTACAGCCTGGCCGTCTTCGCGTCCCGCGGTGCTCCCAATCCTCGCAGCCCTCGACATGTCCCGTGCGCGGTACCCTTACTTGTGGCACAAGGACAGACGCTCATACGCCCTGAATCTCCCAGTACTGATACCTTCGTCGGGCTTCAAGACAACCATCACGGCCAGTCCAACCCCCCCTGTCGGCACCAGGGGTGTGACTCGTCGTCTCCCAACGCCACCAAGCGTCTGAGCTCACGAGTCTCACGGGTGCAAAAGGTACTTGCATGTTCCTGGGGAGCTTTGCGTAATGTCTCCTCGGAAGCAGGCGCTGGTGGCGTACCAGGCAAGCCCCTCTCGTTCACCCAAATACATGGATGCAAACTCACCGCTCTTCCTCTGGTGCCTATAGAAGGGCACCTCCTTGCGGAGCGTCAGATTCACGGTATTATTGGCGGGCGAGGGAGGTGACCACTTCCTTGTTTTTGCTCGCGCTCGGCCGCTCAAACTTTCCGCAGCTCACCCGTACACGAGAATCATCATGAGTAAGGTCCAGGTGACTAGTCAGGTCTGTGGAGGCTCGAGTGGGGAAGACCAGCTCACTGAGAACATCACCATCAACGTGCGTCTCCTCCGTGCCGTGATCGCCGACTACATACTCGACTGACTGGAGCACTCGCTTGCAGTTCGCCAAGTTTCACCCAGGAGTTCTACTATTACGTAGGTCTGAAAAGCCTTCCTTTACACACCCTGACACCCATCTCGCACCAGTCAAACAACGGAATGCAGGCAGTTGGAAATCCGGCGACATTCACCTGGAATTCAGGCAGTTGGAAGTCCCACCTGGAACATCGCGAGCAGCTCGGGGAGGCGTATATAGGGAGCGAGTGCTCTCAAAAGATGTTTGGATCGGGTGTGTGCAATAGTTTGTGTCGAAAGGAGACCCAAGACCCGAGTTGAAGTTCGATGGTCGTCGGCGTTGGTCGGCGGTCGAGCCGAGAGGGGGCCACCTGGTCCGCAGCCTTGCTCGGATGCATCGAGCGGGCTTGCTCTGACGCCTCACGCGACACATCGGCGGATCGGGTCCACGACAGGATGCAGACTCGGAGCCAACGCAGGGCAGCGGCAGCAGCCCAGGTGCGCGCTCCACCCCGCACGCGCCGCTCTGCCAATTCTAACGCTGCCTTTCGCGCAGCCGCCATTAACCCGCCCTCTCATCTTCCCGACCGAGATCTTGTGCCTCATCCTCGAGGGCCTCTCCCCACCGAACGAGCTCGAGGCCGAGTCGGACGGGTGGGACGCTCGGAACGCGGACCTGGCGCGCACGGCGCTCGTCGGGCGACGCTGGCAAGGCTGCGCGTACAGCGTCCTCTACGGGCACATGCGCATCTGCTGGTGCTCGTCCCAGGGCCTCCCGCTCCTGCGCTCGTTCGCCGCGAACCCGGCCCTGCACGCGCTCGTGCGGACCGTCGACGTCTACCGGCTCAACGAGCGGCAGTACCTCGCCGACTGGCTCTACTCGGACGTCGGCCTGCGAGAAATGAAGCAAGCGAGGAGCGAGGCGATCGAGGCGGGCGGGCATCTGGACGTCAACGGCGCACCGTTCGCGCGCGTCGCCGCGCTCGGCGTTCAGGAGGTCCGCAAGGCCGTCGAGGCGCAGCGCGACCACCTCTGGCTCATCGGGGCCGAGTCAGTTCGTGATGGGTCGGCGAAGTTTTGGCGCTGGATCGGCCAACACTCGGTCAGTCCTCGGCTCGTGTGCCGGACCGCGTCGCTGACAGCCTCGCGGTCGCAGAATCTGGGCGTGATCTCGATCAGGAACTTTGAAGAAGCCGTTCCAGTTCTCCCAAGCCTCGTCTCCGCCCTCGCTCGCCTCACCCGCGTCGCCGTCGCAGGCGCACTCCCGCCTGGGCTGCTCCCCCACCTCGTCGCCGTCGAAAGCCTGCTGCTCGCCGGCGAGCCATCCGCCGGTAGCAGTGAAGCAAAGTCCGAAGTCGCGCTCGAGATCGAAGTACCACTACCTCACCTCGTAACCTTTGGTGCGTGCGGCTGGCCCACCGAGGCTATGAGCGTCATCTCGCGCTCGCCCGTCGCGATGCGCGACCTGCAGCTCAACCACGCCGACACGGCGACGATGGACGCCCTCGCCGCCCTTCTTCCATCCCTTGCCAATCTCTTGGTGCTCAACCTCAGCATCCTCCCGCCGCACACCGCCTCGCCATCCTTCCTCGCCGTCCTGCCCACATCCACAATCGAGCGCCTCGCGACCAACATCTGGCCCCCACTCGAGCTGTCGCGCCACCTTCCCCAAAACCTCCGCGCGGTCGGTGTAGTCGCCCACCTCGACTCGGAAAAGCCGCTCGAGCAGCTGTTCGCGCCGTTTGAGGACGTGCTCGCGTGGAAGGACCGCCGCGCGCCGCACCTCGAGGCGATCGAGATCACGTTCCCGCACCTGGGCGCGGAGCGGGAGAGTCTTGACTTGAGAAAGCGGTTCAGGGCGAGGGGCGAGCGCGTGAAGGGGTTTGATCTTTTGGTCATGGAGGCCCTAACGCCGGCCGAGGACGACGACGGCTGAGCAGGCGCGGCACTGTCTGACAGAGACGATTTGTAGCACCACCCGCATCTGCAAGTGTCTCCTTGCTCTCGAAGTGCCGGGGTTCCGATGGACTGTGCTTGTCACGACTCTCGGTTGGTCGTCCACCTCGACACTTGGCCACTCCCTCGTCGCTGACTGAATCTCGCTGCACTGAATTCTTTTATGTACGCATAGGTACATGATCAACAATGGCGACAGTGCACTCTAGATCAGTCTCTGACAGAGTGAAGCGTGGTCCCCGTACCCTCGCGATGGGAAGTCGACTCGGACAGCGGCGCCCAAATCTTTCAGCGGTGCGCTCCTGTAGACTCTTAAAAGCGGAGCATACTGCTTCAAGCTGGTCAGAGCTGATCTCAGGGCTGATCCAAGACCGCCCCGCTCTGATGATGACGCACTCGATCGCGACGCCGCCTGGGCTGGGCCGCGCTTCAACGTTTGAACAAGGTGTCACCAACTCGCAAACGTAACTTTCCTACATAGCAACCAGAGAAGATAGAGCAACTACGATGCGGCGATCCCCCCTCTTCTGGAGTCTGCGTCGCGTGCGACTGGCGTGCCTTGGTCTGGATCGACGTTCTCGGACGTGCAACTGCCGAGGTCCAGTTTCGGTGGCCTCTCTTCCCAACATGATTGGGGCAACCCTTCGTCCCCCTTGGATTCTCCGTCCCTCCTCCGCCTGCGAGGCACTCGGCGTCAGCTCATCGGCTCGAGCATGGCGAGCCTGCACCAAGCCGGAGGGCCGTTTCTCACCCCAACGACGTTTACGGACGACATATGGTCCCCCATCATCGCCACTGCCTACCTACTCTCCACGATGGCACTTTCGGCGATGCTCTCAAAGCGACTGCCCTCCTTGGGGTCCTGGAGCGCGACTCCTCCTGCGCGGCTGGCCGTCGTCGTCCTGCTCGCCGACTCGTGCGTTCCGCATTGGGTTCTGACGCGGGCCTACTGACAACCCACAATCGCCCATCTCTAGCCTCGCTTTTGTTTTCACGGCCACTCTGTTCACATTGGGGATCGGCACGTCTCGGAACTCTCAGGTGGGTCCAGCTTCCAGCGCCGAGCGAGCAGGTCGGGGTCAGCGTGCGCCAGCGTAGGTTGAAACGGATCCTCCCCTACAGACTTGCGGTACAGCCATCTGGTTCTGTATCGGGTTCTACGGCTCCACGAAGGTCAGCCGCAATTGTCACATAGTGCAAAGTACAGGACTGACGTCCTCGCAGCTCGTCATAACAGTCTTTCTGATTGAGCGGCGTAAGCGACGTCAAGATAACAGCCAGTAAATTGGCACGAGTACTGACTCGTCAGAGCGCATGCAGTGCACATGGTCCACGGCATGTTCACAAAGCGGCGGCACAGCAAGCTTTACCGGGCCAACATACTGCTTGCCTTCGGATGGATCGGGGTCTTTGTCGGGCTTATTGTAAGCAGGGTATATCTCAATCATGTAGTGCAGATGCTGATGGTTGCACAACCGTAGTGCATCCATCGCACCACTATCCGTCCCGATAGCCAATGCGTCTTCACGCTGTCGCCAAACACACTGTCAGCCCGGCCCCACAAGTCAACCAACCTTTCACTGAACTCTAAACTTCTCAGATTTGCCGCAGCCGGGCTGGATATCTTGCTCAACCTGTATTTCTCGATCCTCTTCGCGGTACCTCTGTGGCGAGGCGCGTTCACCAACCAAGCGATCCGCCGCATCGCAATCAAGTCGTTAGTCGGTGCCGGAGTGAGCATGGCGAGCTCCGTCACAAATCTCGTGGTTACATCGTCCTTCCACGGACGTGAGCTCTCGTGGGTGTGCCTCATGAGCTGCACGCTTGATGTGTTGGTGAACGCTGCGACGTTGTTCTTCGTGGGTCCATCCTCTGCAGAAAGGATATCATAGCTGACTTCTCGAGGCAAGATCACGAACGCGGAAACTTCAACCAATGTCACAGCTTCGGCAAGTCGCTCTGCGCACCCACAAGGCACTGCGATGCAGTCGCACGCGGTCACGGAGACACTGTCCACCGACCCCCGGCTCGTCGAGTATCGACGGTCCAGCCGGAATCCAAAATCCATGGCAACCGGATCGGACAACTCGTCCTTGGAGGCTGGGGAGGGACCCGCAGGCGGAGCGGACACCATGGACGCGGCGGGCGAGATGGCGTGGGCGGACTTGAGCGACGACCCAGCGACCTGGCGCGGGGATGTAGTTGTGAGATCAATATCCAGGTGTTAGAAACTGTTAGAGCGGGCCATGCTGCTGCTCTGGTCCCGGACGTCAGACGGCCTCTACCACTCGCGCTGCGGATGGAGTCGACTGAGGCGGCGCCGGAGACGACGGGTTCCTCACATTCGCATGTAGGAAGATGGACATGGTGAAACGTTCTAGTTTGTAAACTGGGCAGTGACTTGGCAGCAGATGGTGGGTTGCGTGAAGTGGACCGCCGTGATCGAGTGGGCACAGACCCTCGGCCGCTTCTCCGTGTTCGCTCATATTTCTCTGTAACCTCTTCCTTCCGCATCTTCGGCTCGACCACCCCCGCGCATGTCACTCAACACGAGCGTAGTAGCGTGCGCGACATGCTCCCTGCCCCCGCCGCCGCCGCTCCTGTTCGTCGCCGCGGAGCGACCGCCGTTCGCAGCCGAGCCGCCATCGCCATCCTCGGTGTTTTCCCCCCTCATCTTGCCCCTCCAGCGCGACTCATTCTTCGACCGACATCATACCGATCACGACCCACATCTTCCCTGGCTCCGAGCCTCGCCTGCACCGCTCGACGCGCCGCCTCCGGCACAGAAAACAAGCTCCTCTCCGCCGACTCCGAATCGTACTCCCCCGCCACCGTGGATCCAGGCAGCGAAGACGCTCGCACCGGGCTCGATGCCAGCTTTGAGCACACCACGAGCCACACAGACCGCGACAGGGCTGCAGATGCAGCGGACGGTCACCGTCCTCGGGCAGCAGCCGGGCGTGCAGGACAATGTTCAACGATTGCGAAAGCGGTGGTCGGGTGAGCTCAAGTGATCTCAATAGGGGGAAACGGAGAGCAGGGAACTGATCTTCTGGGTTGCAGGATGGGAGACGGAGACGTACACTTCCACAGTCACGGCGTAAGTCGATCTACTTTGCTCGCCAAGTTGGATTCACTGAAGCTCTCAATCTAAAGAACGGATCAAGTCCCGACGGCCATCACGGTGTACACCACGTATGGCGAGAGTCCGAACGTCGACGGCGGCACGACGACCATCACCAAGTGTGAGTGGACAACGCCGCTTTCATCGCTTTTCGCTTTGATGAAGTGTTTGAAGCTGAAGCACTGGGCACCCGCAGATGAAGGAGCCTCAACTCTCACCGTCGAAGGGCCATCTTACCTCACGCTCACGTTCTATCCGACCACGACGACGTACCAGACCTCGACCGTCAAAGTGCCGACAACGACGAAAACAAAAACTCACACCCATACCGCATCATCTACTTCGCACGTTTGCCTCCCAGGAGATGCGAGCAAGAAGGAGCATACGGGACTCACGCCGACGCACGACCAGAGCATCACACTCTGTGAGTTCAGCTTCCGACGCCGCGAGGGACAGCACTGACAATCCTTTTCCGATCGAGAAGACGTAATTGCAATCTACATCGTCGGGATCGGGATCGGATGGAACCTCCTCGGCATCCGGGAGCTCATCTATCCGTTCAAGATGCTGGTCGTCGCTATCCACGAAGTCGGGTGCGCCGACGCTTTGGTTGTTCGCCCACGTCTCCCCAGCGCTCATCATGGTATTACTCTAGACATTTGTTGGTCTACGTCTGTTTTGGCCAGCCGATCGAGACCATCTGCTTTGATCCGACTGAGGGCGGCGCAGTCAAGCTCAAAGGCGGCATCCTACCCCCAGCGGCCGGACTACCAATGGGCTACCTCTTCAACATCATCGTCGGGGGTCTCCTCACCTATTGTGGCTTCGACACGCTCGCGTCCAAGATCGCGTCCTTCGTGCGCCCATCATGCATGCACGCGAGATCGGAAGAGCACACGTCTGAACTCCAGTCACCCGTT
>ERZ1463038.684-NODE-684-length-12120-cov-14.802901_pt1 | contig 12120 bp, 11 predicted proteins | sample MGYA00564479_ERZ1463038 | MGnify/ENA primary metagenome ERZ1463038 (study PRJEB39244, sample SAMEA3635134) | Helicobacter pylori | study: EMG produced TPA metagenomics assembly of PRJEB11511 data set (Assembly of a 5300-year-old Helicobacter pylori... | reverse complement strand
GAAGAAAGTGCGCGCGTTCGGGGCGGTCAAGCGGATGATTGCGCCGACAGACATGCGGTTGTGCGCCCCCCGCCGCTGCAGAGGCCCGACCCAGCAGCCCCAGCTGACAGTGCGCCCGTGTTGCAGGAAGGCGAACCAGGAGAAGGCGGTCAAGAAGGAGGCCGAGAAGAAGCAAGCCGAGGTGCGCCATGTTGCGCCGCTGCCGACGTCCCTCTTCCTCTCGCACAACGAGGCGCTCGTCCCACCATACCGCGTCATCGTCGACACCAACTTCATCAATTTGTCCCTCGAGAACCGCATCGACGTCGTCAAGGGCATGAGTGAGCTGCTATCGCGTCCCAAGGCTGAGCGAAGTACTGACCTCCGCTTGCAGTGGACTCGCTCTACGCCAAGTGTGAGTTTCCGCCTCATATGATTAGGGGGTCCTTGCGATCGAGCTGCCGGTGGGGAACGGCGGGAGCGGCACGCGGGCGGTGCGGACGCGCAACGGTGACGAGCGGGAGCGACGGCACATTAGGTCTCCCGAGATTTTGAAGCTGATCTTTTGGCCCCCACCCACAGGCATTCCTTGCATCTCCGACTGCGTCATCGCCGAGCTCGAGAAACTTGGGCAGAAGTACCGCCTCGCGCTCCGGTGCGGTCCATTTCGCTCCTTCGCAACGACGTCGACATACTGACCCACGCCCCGCCTCCAGAGTGGCTCGCGACCCGCGCTTTGAGCGCCTTCCCTGCTCTCACAAGGGTACCTACGCCGACGACTGCATCGTCGAGCGCGTCAACTCCCACCGGTGCTACATTGTGGCCACCTGCGATCGTGCGCTCAGGCGACGACTTCGCAAGGTCCCTGGTGTGCCGGTCTGTCTTGCAGCCTCGCCGAGCTTGAAAGTCAAACACTGACTCGTGCACATCTCTAGTTGATGTACATCTCGAAGAAGAGATACGCGATCGAGCGTCTCCCGGACCAGGCGCTGGGGTAGTCGGTGGCGGATGCACTCACCCGCGCGCAAGCGATGTAAATGTACCACTTGGCAGTATACCATTTCCCCTACCACAGAACCTTATCGACGAGCTACGCGCTATTGACTCATGCTCTGCTCGAGACTGGTACGTCAGACTGCGAGTGGCGTTGAGTCAGACGCGGCCGTTGCGGGCGGTGTGGCGGACAGAACGATGTGGTTCCATGACTCGATTCGACTCATCGGGAGTTGGTTCACGTGTCTGAAAGATCGGTGGGAGCGGCAAGGCTCGAGGACAACGCCATCAACAAGGGTCGCTTGCGAAGGCGCCCCTCGACGAGTAAAACCAACCTTACTTGGGCCACAAGGGGTAATCTCATTCAGCCAGGACGGGGTCGTTATTCGCAATCAAAACCACTTTGCGATGTCCTATCACCCAACGAGCGCGGATAGCCAGACCCCTAATATCGTAAAGAGGTCAAAATTCGAGCGCGCTGCCTCTTGCTTCTGCTCCCCACGCTCGCCCCGGCTCACCTGACCGCGCTCAACCCACCCTCACCCCTTGCACTGTCTCGATTAGCCTCACCCCATCATATGAACAACGCCTCTGTCCCTGGATCGTACGCCACCGTCGCTCAGAGACCGCTTGGTGCAGCGCTGACTGGTTGCCAATCCCCTCACAGCGCCGCTCGCCCGTCTCTCTCGCTCTCGTCCGGAATCGACACCGACAGGCCACCATAACTCGACTCCCACCCACGAGATCTCGAATGCCCACCCCGCACGACCCTTGAAGCACGCGTACCAACGCACCAACGAACCCAACACCGGCCCCCGCCCCGACTCCTCGCCCATTCCTGAACAACTTTCACCCTCGCCCCCCCGCCGACTCTGCTGCCAGCATGGTCGCACTCAAGGCGATCAACCTCTCGTCGTTCTCTCTCCGCACGTCGTCCCCCTCGCGGTCTCCGCACGCCGCCGCACCGCCCTCCGCGTCTTCGTCGTCGAACTCGTCGTCGACGCCGTCCACCCGGCCGAGCTCGATGGACTCGAAGGCCAATGAGCCTATCCAGGTCGAGACTGTCGGCACGGGAGCTGAAGGCGGGACCGGTCGCCGTCAGAGTTTCGGGGCTATCAGCACGCTTGGGGCAGCGCTTCGCCGCTCGTCCTCGTTTCGTTCGAACGGACCGAGCCCGACTTCGGCCACCCCGACCGCGTCCACTCCGATCACGACCCGTCCTCTCGATTCGACCGGTCCTGTGCGCCCCCAGTCGGACTCGCTCCTCCCGCCGCGCCACGCGGCCGCGGACGCTGTCGTGACGAAGCACCGCTCAAAGTCGACCTTGAAGACGCGGCCGCACTCGAACTCGGTCTCGCCTCGCGGACTGACGTCGAACTTGCCGCATGCACACTCACAGCCGCCGATGACGCGCCACCACTCGCACGGCCCAGGCGGCAAGCTCACCCCGGCCGCGACGCCCGGCGCGCACACGGGTACGCACACGCCCGTCGGTGCCAAGGGCCCCAGTGCCCCGCCTACGATGCACAACCTCGAGGAGAGCTACGTCGGTAACGTCAGCCTGCGCCTCGGCGACGCCGTCAACAAAGTCTTCCTACCGCCACCCGGACCGATCCCGGCCGCGGAGGTCTACTGCAACGGACGGTGCCCGCCGCGATGGCAGAAGGCTCGGGAGCTTGGGCAGATTATCGTGTTGTGCGTCTTTTCTCTTCGGTGTTCGGTGGAAGCCGGCTTTTGACCCCCTGTCGCCTGTTTTCGCAGCGAGCTCAACCGTGCTGGGGACGACACCTACCTCCTGCGGACCCTGTTCCGGTCGTCCATCTCACGGTCGCTGTCGTTCTTTCTCACACGCCTCTCTGCCCTACCGCTCGAGTCGGACCCGTTCACGCCCGCGACGGCCAAGGACCTCGATTACGCGCACCTGCCGCTCGCGCTCCGGTTCAACCTCCAGGTCGTCCGGTGCGCGTACGAGCTCAAGCACACGCTCTCGCACGCCCCGTCCAGCGTCGAGGATACGCTCGCGCCGTGGAACGACAAGCTCGACGAGCTCGTGGCGCGCATCATGGGCCCGCTCGTCGTCGCACTCCGCGGCGCCGTAATCGGCATTTGCGCGCGCGCGAGGACGGTCGAGACCGCCAAGGGCCCACACGGAGCAACAGCCGTCAGCGGAGGCGCGATGATGCTCGACGCGGCCGCGGCGGTCAAGGCTGCAGCTTCGTCACACGCTCTCTCGCTCGGCCGCGTCGCACCCGCAGCGACGCTCACGGGCGGCGTTGGCCCGCCGTGGATCCGCGACCTCGCCGCGTTCCTCGGAGCGGTGGAGAAGCTCGTGCTCAAGCTCGAGTGCGGCTCCGACGCGGACAAGTGGCTCGTCAGCGTAGGCGTTTGTGCCGTTTTCAAGGGCCTGCTCGCCCTCTCGGCCCGCAAGCTCGTCGACGAGACCCCCGCGCCGGTCGTGGTCGCCACTGGCACGATGACGGCCGCCAAGGGCCTCTTCAAGGCCGCCGCAAAGGTCGCCAAGACCACGCCGTCGCCGCCCGAGTCGCCTACGCTTCACGCCGCGCCGCTCGACAGCGCCGTGCCCGCGTGCCCGTCGACGGGCGCATTGCCGCAGTCGGCCGTCTCGGACGTCGCCTTCATCCGCCTCATCGGCGAGCTCGAGCTGTTCGAAGCGCGCCTGACGACGTTCACGGCCGTCCTGTCGGTCGCGCCTGCCGCGCCGAAGCGGGTCATGCCCGGCCACTGCGTCGACCTCGCTGCGTGCGGCCTGTGCAAGACTGGCCGCCAGTTTGACGCCAAGGCGCCAGACGACGACGAGGAGGACGCGGACCCGACCGGCGCGCACGGCCTCGCCCAGTGCGCGATGCGTGAGGCGCTCCAGGCGCTCTCGGCCTTCATCGTCGTCGTTCGCGCGAGCGGCGGTAAGTGGAACCTCACGGACGCGCTGCTCGTCTCCGCTGGCAGAGACCAGCCCATGAGCGAGCTCGCCCCGGCCCCGCGCGCCACACCGGCCGACCGGACCCGCCTGTCGTGCCCGACGCTGCTCCACGCACTCGACACGGTCCCAGTGCTCCTGCTGTTGCACATCCTCGTCTCGCGCCTGCCCGCAGCCGTGCCGTTCCGGCTCCCGCACGAGCTGTGGGGCCTCGAGTGGTCCGAGTACGAGAGCGAGCTCCGCGGCTTCTCGGCTGCCGAGGAGTGGACGCCCGAGCTTGGCTGGGAGATGGCTGGCGAGGTCGAGCGCTGCGAGGCGCTGCCGGGGCTCAGCGACGACGCGAGGTCGAGGCTGTCGCTCCTGCGTGTCGCGATCGAGTCGCGCGGTGTGGGTGCCGATGCGTGAAGGTCTTGTCTGGCTCAGAGATTCCCCTAGTCTTGATACCCTCTTTCCTCTCCCACCTTCTTTCTTGGTCTGCATGCCCACTTTTAGATCGTACTCGGTATCGCGCGAAATCTAGACTCCCCAGAACCCAGCGCGTCTTGCTTGCATCTCAGTCGTCATCTGCTTCGTACTCGTCGTCCCAGATCCTCTCCTTTTCCCAGTCGATGTCGTCGCCCTCCGTCCACCTGAGTGACATGCCATCCACGAGCGGGCGGATCCAGCGTCGCCGCACCGGCCCTTCCAGCCAGTCCTCGACCGCCTCGAGGGCGCGCTCAGAGAGCTTGTAGTCCTCAGCTTTGCAATCGAAGCCCTCGTAGACATACGCGGCGTGTGGCTGCTTGTCGCCCTCGACGTGAGTCGGGAGTACGGCGCGCGGTGGCGTCGCGGACGCCGACACCCCCGGAAGGGCCTGGCGAGCGCGTCGACCCTTTCCGATTACCTTGCAGCAGTGCAGCCAGCACTCGTACGAAGTCTTGTGTGGCAGGTCTGTGAGGTACGTCCGAACAGGGCCGAGTCGGCACGCCAGCTCCATCGCTTGGGCAAGGCCGAAGTGAGACTTGGAGGCCCGGAGACCGGTGCAGTCGATGATGAGGGCCAGAAGTCGTGGGAGCGGGACGAGCGATCTTGCTACCTGAGGCGGAAAGTCTCCCGTGACCGAATCCGGAAGGGCGACTTCATTCTTGATGGCTTCCCATGCAGACGGCGGGATGAAGCTGCGACGCACTGGATTCAATGGGAGGTCTCCTCAACGCGGAAGGACGCGCACCTAACGTCACTCATGTAGAGAACTGATGAATTGATGAGGAAGCCAAGGCAGATGAGGGGGGACGGGGGATTTGTGAAGTAGACGCCGTGGTGGACTAGGTGGCGGCGTCAGCTGAGGCTCAGCCGACGTCACATTCCCAGAGGCTAGCACCGCCCGACCTGGAATAGGTAGTAATCGTATACCCTGAATCCACCAAGTCTCCACTTCCGACATGATGTGCCACTTGAAGGAGGGAACGGCGCCGCCGCCAGAACTCGCCTGCTTGTCGATCATGTAGGGAAAGGCCTGAGGTGGGTCAAGTCAGCCGTGACTGGAGCAGCAGAATCCTTGCATGCTCACGGATTTAATTTGGTCGTATGTAGGCTGTGTGCAGTAGATTGGAATGGTTTTCTCGATGGCGGACTTGAACGTCCAGGCTTCGCACGCGTCAGCGTCCCTTAGCCTGCCTGCAAAGTGTCCACCGTTGATTCACCTCGAAGGTCATCGAGACCATCCACCGCATCTGCGTGGTGATCTGAAAGTGACAAGGATTCGTTAGTGCCGCCAAGTTCGCACGTTTCGAAAGACTTGGACTCGCGCGTGAGGATGACTGCGTCAATCTGTCGCAAGCCTTTCTTCGGAAAGAACTTGAGCGCCTGCTCCCGGAAAGTCTTTCCACAATCAATAAGGATAGTCCTGGGCGTTTCCAAAAGCTGTCAGCGCCTCCACTGTCTACGGATCCGGAGCGTTTACTTCTCACGTCCGCTGGTCTGAGGTATCCTCAAGACTGCTCCAGTATTGCCCCGAATGTTCTTACAGCCGTCGGGGGACAATGTCTTGAGACATCCCTCGCACCCAGTTTCTGGCGAGGTGACGCACGAAATGTCGGGAACCGCCGCCGAGCTCCCAGAGCCGAGGACGAGGAGCTGGACCGGTGCATCGGCGGCTGGTCGCTTCAGAGAGATCAGGGGATCGAATCGGTGCGTCTGTTGAGGGATCATCGACGGTGCGACAACCTGCGATGCAGCGAGGACTGTGAAACCGGGCCCGCTTGGTTTGATGGTGGAAAGGTGCGGCGGACGGGGCGTGAAGATGGCCCCGAGATGTGTCGCGCTTGGAGGAAGAGGACGCAGGAATGGCTCAGTCACGATGCCTCCGAGTGGTTTGAGGATTGATGGGAGAGGAGTGAAAGCGACGGACGTCGAGGCGGCGCGTCTGCGAGATTGCACTGAAGGCGCTCGATAGTATTCGTCGTCATCTGTAGACACATCAGGCTCCGAGTAGGACATCGAAATTGTGGAGGGGAGGGAAAGGAATCGCGAGCAGCATGCGCCGGAGGTCACCTGGGCGGCGGACGTCCAGGGAGTCCGACCGGGTCGCGGCGAGGCGGAGATGAAAGATGAGTGTGTCAAAGTCAGAGAGGTACCAGAACAAGTCGGCTCATGAAAGTAAGGATAAGAGAACCCATACAAGGTTACAACCTGACTCAACTGACTGTGCAGTCCTCCTTCTTGAATCCGAACAGACCCCGCTCGACCTCCTTCTCGATGCGCTTCCAGTCCGCTCGGCGTTGTACTGAGCAAGGAGCAATAAATGAGCTGATATTCCTCAAAGCTCACGAAGAGTTGGACGCACCAATCTCATACAAGTCTTCCGTGCTAAGCGTGCCGTCGTAACGCGTCACGTCGCGAACGAGGTTCCCGAGATCCTTCGGCGAGTCGATGACGAAGAGCTCGCCGACGAGCTTGAGGCTCGAGAAGAACGCGGTGACTTGCGGCTGGCGGAGAGTATCAATGAAGGCGTGGTACGCGTTCAAGTCGCTGATCAGCTGGAACCCGCCCTCGATCGACACGATGAGGCGCTTGAGGTGCTTCAGGAGGATTCTGATAGCGCTGAGGTCAGTTGGAAGTTCCAGATTCGAGTAATGGGAAAGATGAGAGCGAACCCGTGTAATCGGATGCCGACTTCCTGGTGAAAGACCTCGAGACTGGCATCGCAAAGGGGAGCGTCAGCGGGCAGTGTGGAACAAATCGCCACGCAGGACACACATCTGCTTGTCGGTGCTTCCCTTGAGCATGTTGCAATGCGTAGAGAGGACGTCGATTGCTTCGCGGCACGCCTTGGTCGACTGGAGGTCGAGGTCGGCGCCCTCGGCGGGACTAAAGTCCCTGAGACCTTGATGCGTGAAGATAATGTGCTCGACCTGGTCATTGAGTATAAGTGAAAGTGCAAGGCATTCGTAGCAGATAGATTCCCGAAGGCTCACCTGGTTCATGAGGATGTTGACGCCGGCGTTCAGGCCTTGCGCGACTGCGTCGTCGAGCGACATCTCGAAGCGCTTCTTCTCTCGCACGACCGCGTTCAGAAAGTCCTTCTTGTCAATGTACGTCGCCTGCAAATGCAACGACAGTCAGCCCCGGTGCCAACGGCGAGCCACGCGGGGGATCGCACCATCTCCTTGTCAAAGTAGACCTCGACCATCTGCTGGATCGTGTCGCCGATGTGCACGAGCTCAAAGAACTGCACGAGCGGGGCGACGGAAGTGCCGGCCTCGTGGTCCTCGGGCTTGTACAGGCCCATCTGGTGCGTGGCCTTGGCGAACCCGGGGCAGACGTGCTTCTCGCTGAGCGTCTGGAGGAGGATGATGAAGACCTCCTCGATCGCGTCGCGGACCTTGCGGCCGTACGTGCCCGGGTAGCGAATGAAGGTCTGCACGCGCTTGAGGCAGTCGCGGTCGGCCTGGATCAGCTGCAGCGCCGTGTCGAGCGAGAGGAGCAGCTGCATGCGGTCGAACCGGCTCGCCGTCGGCTTCGGCGTCGACGGGCTCGAGAGGGTCGCGAGTGAGACGGAAGTTCTTGGCGTTTCGAGCGATGCCTCATCGGAGGAGAAGCGTACGTTCCCGGCAAAGTCGACCGACGCGCGCGGGTTCGACGTCGGGCCGTCGGGCGCCCAAGGCGACGGCGCAGCCGCGTCTGGGTCGGGCGTCGTCGGCGCTTCTCCATTCGGCGAGACGGGCAAATTCGGAGTTCGTGCGCGTGACGATGGCGTCGAGGACGATCCGCCGCCGAACTGGCCACCGAGCGAGGCAAACGTGTTGAACGCGCCGGTGGCCCCGTAGGTGATCGCGTTGAAGCCCATCGCGGCCGTCTTCGGGATAATCGTGACGGGGAGCAGTAGCACCTTGGTGAACCCCGCGAGGACGTTGCGCTTGACGAGGGCTGGCTGAGGGTGCAGAACGAGTCAGCCACGGCGTGTGAGGATGTCAATCCATCGAGCTGCTCACATTGGACGACGCCAAGAAAGTCGGATCCGAGATGGCAAGATCAGATGCAGTCTATGGAAGTACGGGTGCAGTTTAGCTGACCGCTCCGGCGCCGATGCCCTAGAAAGAAGGAAGGACCTTGGTGTCCCAGTCGGTGCACATGCGCTCGAGGACCTCGCGGATCCAGTCGCCCTCCTCCTGGAGGTAGTCGTCCATATGGGGCTCAAACATCTTGAAGATGACGTCCTCGGCGCGCGCCTTGGTGACGATCGGGTTCTTGGGCTCGATCGCGACGACGGCGTCGACGAGGCGGTAGACCTGACCGAACGTGGCCGCGGTCGCGAGGAGGAACAGCGGGTGTTGCAGCGGCTGCGCGTCCGACAGAAGCGAGGTGATGTAGTCCGACACGACGTCGTGCGCGATTCGCTCGGTGAAATACAGCAGCACGTCCGCCTCGAACGGGAACACGCGAGCAATGAGGCCGCCTTCGCGAGCGACGACACGCAGGACGTCGTTGATGTACGTGTTCATCGGTGAGAAGTCAATACCGTCGATCCGCTCGCCGCTGGGCGTCTCGACCTTGCTGTGGGGGCATTGGCGTGAGCTTCGCAGGCCATCGCACGGTCGCAACTCAGGGAACGCACACGAGGTTCTTAAGCGGGTTGTGGCTCTGGTCGTAGAAGATCTCGCGCTTCTGCACAAATACCTGCACGACGCTCTGGCTGCCGTTGAGGTCCCAGAGGATGCGGGCCTTCTCGCGCATCGCAGCCTCCTCGCGGCGCGTGTCGGCGCGCTCAAACTCGGCGAGGAGGGCCGACTCGAAAAAGTCCATCCCAGACTGCACGTTGCGCAGGACAGTCTGTCGCTGCGGGAGGGACCTCGTCGGCGCGACGAGTGGCGAGCAGAAGCGGACGAGCGACGCGAGCAGGTGCGCGCGCATCTCGGGCGTTAGCGTCGGGCTCGAGAAGATGAGGGACGAGGTCGTATGTGTAACGAAGGACAGGTAATACGGCAGCAGGAGCGCCTGGTGCTGGATGAAGACGTCGCGGAGCGAGCGAGCGTCCGACGTCGCGGCTGGCGGTGGTGCGTGAGGCCCGGCTTTCCCTTTTGCGGGCGGCGGTGGGCGCGCAGTTTGGAAGGTGAGTTGCGAGTCGAGGTGCGGTCGAGATGGGGGCAGCGATTGGAAGTCGTCGTCGTCGTCGAAGAGCATCATGAGGTCGTCGCCGCCCTTGCTCTTCGGCTTCGGCGCGGCCTTGGCTCCGCCGACGGACAGCGAGCTAAACTCACCGAGCCCGAGCGGGTCCGCCTGTGCTCCCGCTGCGGGTGCGACGTCCTCGAAGCCGTCCTGGGCGTCAAAGTCCTGGAACTCGCCGAAGCCGTCGTCGTGGACGAGTGCGACGTCGCCCTCGCCGTCGAAGAAGTCCCCAAACTCGTCGTCGACTTGCGAGGCGACGAACAGCGGTGCCGGGGCCGGTGGGGGTGCCCTGCTCGCGTCGATGGACGCTCTCGCCGCTGCCGCCGCCGCGGCTGTCCGCGCCGCCGGGTCGTTCCAAGCGATTGCGCCTGGGCCCCGGTAGTTGAGCAAAGCGAGCTTGGTGCGCCAGAGCCAGTCATCGCGGGTGAGCTCTGCGAGCTTGCGGGAGGCGAGAGCGAACGCGGGTATGTCGGGCACTGGGAGGAAGGCGAGGATGGCGAGGTACGCCTCGGCAGGCAGGCGGCCGATCAGCTTCACCCGCGGGCCTACGAGCTGCGATGCCTTGCGGTCAGGCGCGAGGATCGTCCATTGGTTCAGCGAGCGCTGCATCGCGCTGCCCGACGTCGACGAGGCGTGACCCGTCCGTCGCGCGTGTCGAAGGTCGCTCGTCGACTCCCCGGCTCGCCTGCTGCCGATGTCTCGTCTGGCTGGTGCTACTCTGCGAAGCTTGACGTAAGGCTGCTGCGAGGTAGAGCCAAGCGTTCCACTCGCCCGAGGGCGGCGGAATCAGGGGCCATGTCGGCTGCAAGTCCTTGTCTTGGAGTTGGGTGCCGATCTCTTCCACCAAACACCCACAACTCGCGATAATGGACGCCTTCGTGAATCGTTCGTCCCCTGTGGATTCTCAAACTGTGCTGGTCCACTCACACCGAGCTCGCAGGCCCCAACACGGTGCTCCCCAGGCAGAAGGCGCTCCAGGCCGACCCCCGCGCCGTCTACCTCAAGGGCCCGCGTGCGAAGCTCTACATGGGTCCGTTTCGGCTTTCTGTATTGCCAGTGGACCACGCTGACCTATGAGTGTAGGCCTGTACCTCACGCTGTTCTCCGTCGGTTTGTCGGGCTCCCTCTTCGGCACCTATAAGATGGTCCGGGTTCGTCTTCGCTCTCGCCTGTTACTGGAACTGCATGTGCTGACTGTTCTGTACTCTTCTTACGCTCACCCCGCGCTCGCCGCCACTGCTACGCCGACCTCCCCACGCCTTCCCCGCATCTCCACGTTCCCAACCACCTTATCGTCGAACGCACACCTGGATTCGCTCACCACTGTCTCGACTACCGATCATCTTGCACGCTGGTCGATCTGGGAGCAGGGACAGAAGAATTGAGCCCACGCACGAACGGTTGAGCGGTCCGGCTGGGGCGGACGAGGCGACTGCCGGCGCGCGGTGCCGGGAGCGGAGGCTTGAGAATCAACGAGGTGTCTGTGACTACTCCAGGGTGATCTCAGACTTTGGGCTCAGACTCACGGATACCGGCTGGAGGTGCGAGGACAGCGGGCGGACGGTGCTGACCGCGGTGTCGCAGCGACGCTCCTTCTCTCGCTCGAACCAGGGCCTCCAGTCTGTCTACAAGCTCAGCCTTGGCTCTATGGAGCTTTTAAGCACCTTTCTTGAACGCAAGAAGGAAGTGCGTGAGGAGGAAGGGGTTTCGCTCCGAGCGCAACGTTCACCACGCCAATTCGCACACGCCTTGGCCTTGGGCCGGCGGAAGAAGGCCGGGGGATTCCGCACGCGACCATGAGTTGCCGCTCTGCGCGGACGCTGGTGCGGCTGAACCAGCTCAGCTCGAGCTCTCCCGTCGCCTCGACTTCGACGCTCAAGCCCCCCTCGCGCGCGAGCTGTCGCGGGTGCAAAACTTCGGCGCCGTTCTCGACGGCGGCAGCGTCGCCGCCGTTCGTCAGCCGCGAGAGCGGCAGCGGAACTACGACCGGAACTGGGGCGGGCCGGAGCGAGAAGCATGCGAGCTCGTGGTCGACTATCACGAACGCGCTCTTCGCCGCGCCGACCACGACGACGCCGAGTGCGGGAGCGCGGTCTCCGACGGCCGAAGCGCTCGTCGCGGAGCTCAAGGGCGGCCACGGCGACGCGAATCGCGCCTGGACGCTCTTCTCGCAGCTCGACTTCGAGGGGGCGACGCACACGCTGCCGCACTTCGTCTTCCACGCGCTCATTGCCGCCCTCCAGCCCCCGGTCGTCCAGACGCTCGACGCCGTCAAGAAGGGCGCACAACTCTCGCTTGCGAGGTCAACATCCCGCGCAAAAGACTACGAGGCAAAGGTGGAGCGCATCCGTACGAGGCAGGCCGAGGCCGGCGGGACCGCGAACGAGAGCGACTTCGCCAACATGATCCACACGTACTACCTCCTCGGGTATGCACCAGGGGCGTGCCAGGCCTGGGACGCCATGATCGAGGCCGGGTGGGCGATCAAGCCCCGAACCGCAAGCCAGACGTTCGGCGCGATCCACCGCTGGGTCGACCTGCACCAGCAGCTCGGCGAGATCGGAAGA
>ERZ1463038.683-NODE-683-length-12124-cov-14.735935_pt1 | contig 12124 bp, 22 predicted proteins | sample MGYA00564479_ERZ1463038 | MGnify/ENA primary metagenome ERZ1463038 (study PRJEB39244, sample SAMEA3635134) | Helicobacter pylori | study: EMG produced TPA metagenomics assembly of PRJEB11511 data set (Assembly of a 5300-year-old Helicobacter pylori... | reverse complement strand
GCGCGAGATATCGCTGCGAGACGACCGAGTACGTCGGGTAGCCTCCGGACTTCCAACCGTCGTACGCCTCGTTGTGTAGATACTATTTCTCGTGAGAACGGAGTCAGTTCCGAGGCCTCAGTGACAGCTCGAGCGGCTCAAGGGGTGCGCGCGACGGGCCGATCGAGGGGCGGCGAACTTACGTCGATAAATTGGACGTCGGGAACTTGCTCGACGAGCGCGGGGAGCATCTCATATATGAGCTGGCTGTTGCTGAAGATGACTTGCTGAATTCCTCGGCTGTCGATGAGGTGTTTGATGTACCGCGGGAAGTCGCGCGCGCGGAGGAAGCTCGGCATGATGTGGACATCATGGGTCCACTTGAGGACCTCCGGTCGTAACTCGATACCGTCGGGGAACTTGTAGAGTGTGCAGAGCACGGTGACGCGGTATCCCAGCTCAGCGTACAGCTGGATCATGTGCAGAGCGCCGATGTCGGCGCCTCCCACATACAACCATGCGGCGACTATCATGATCGCTTTCTCGTGGTGTGCAAGATTCGACTCGTATGGCGCTTTCCACGAGATTGCCTCGAGCGGGCGCGACTGACGGGGCTCCCTGGTCGGGAAGTCGGCGGCGGTGCGAAACTCCGGTCGCTTCGCGTAGATTTTCTGCACGCGCAAGAGGTCAGCTCGGGTTCTGACTCACGCCACTTCCGACAGCACTGACCCTCTTCAGCTCGCCAAAGCCGTCGATGAAAGTCGAGCCCCATCGAGACGAGCGGAACGCGACGGGGTTCATGCGGTACCTTTGGAGTTAAGCTATGAGCAGGAGTCCGACGCTGCAGAGTTCGCAACTCACCAGTAAAGCGGCTCCGGTACCGACCCTCCCCAGTGACCTGCGGCGGCCAAACACAACCAAAAGTCCCAGTCCTCGCCTCCGTCGTGGAAGTGCTCCTCGTCGTATCGGCATCCAGACTTGAGAACAGCGGCGGAGCGGTAGACGGCCGCATTTGGCACCTGCAAATTCTGGTGAGCATAGGAGTGGGCTGATCGTGATTTTGGCCTCACGAAGTTTTCCTGCGAAGCCGAGTCAGCGTGTTGCTCATTCGAGGGGCAGGGCGGAGGGGGCTCACGTAGACCCAGTTGTCCGCACCAGAGTGTAACCCGGTGATGACTGTTTCGTTCGCACTGCCGAACTTGATGTATGGAAATCCTCCTATATCCCAGTCCGTGTTGCTTTCGAGGAGCCAGGTCGTCTTCTCGAGGGCGGTAAACTCAAAGAGATCGTCATCGTCCAGCGAGACGAGGTACGGCGGAATAAACGACTGCTCGAAGATCCACTTCAGAGCAACGTTGCGCGCTTGTGCCAGTCCCTTGGGCCCCTGGTTGTGCAGAACGACGACGCGCGGGTCCTTCGCGATGGCGCCGAGGAGCTCGATCGACTCGGCCGAAGTCGTGTGGTCGTCGACGATGACCCAGATGAAGTTCTGGAGGGACTGGCCGAAGAGCGACGTCGCGGTCTCCCGGATGACGGCGCGCGGGTTGTTGGTCGCCATGATCAACGCGACGACGGGGCGGTCGAATTGAGCGGCGGGGGAGAGCGTGAACTGGTTCGAGGGAGGTCGGTGGATCGAGATTGGATTGTTCGAGTAGTCCATGATGCTCTCGAGATGCTGAACAGGTCGTGGATCGGCCGAGGGGAGGAACGGGACGTCGCGCGTCGCTGTTCGCCGTTTGACGGGCGGCTTGTGGGGGGTGGGACGGAAGACGTCTTGAAGTTTTGGTGAGTGCGAGAGCTTGTAGGCGATGATGGTGACCGTCAGGAGGAGGAAGACGATGGGCGTGCGAAGGCGAAGGCGACCAAGGCCAGCGGCGCGGAACAGGTCTCGATGGCGCTTCCGCTCTGGGGAGCTGTTCCTAGCTCCCCACCCGGCCAAGCGTTGTTTCGAGAAAGTGGATTTGGCAGAAGAAGGTGGAGGGAGGGTCGACGTGGGCGAGTCGGGGAGGTGGCTGCGCGCTCGCGATGGCGACGCCAAGGCATGATCGCGATGGGATGTGGCGGTGGAGTGAGTCGACGGGGACGTCGTGGTAGATGTAGACATTTTGATCGGTCTACAAAAAACGACAGGTGTCAGTTCGTGTCTGCGTACCGAGAGTTTGATGGGGGGCGCGACGTGCGGCGCCCCGAGCTCGAGTTTCGACCGGCTTGCAGGCGCAACTGCATCCGAATGGCACAGGCTTGGATTTTGAGTCGCGAGTGTGCTTTGGGGGACGTCCGAAACGCCTGAAGGGCCGCTCGAGCTGCTCCCGGGATCGACGACGCTCGTCGCAGCCTGACACCTGTCCTCCCGCTCGCCACGCGTGCCCCAGCGCCTCGTGCAGCAGCGCCAGCCCTTCTATTCCAGCGCGCAGAGGTGACCACGTACAGAGCTTGTTCCCGAAAAAGCGCGTCGGGACGGTCCCGAAAGTGCGGGAGTCCGGGCGTCTCGTCTCGCACGCTCGTGCTCGCAGCTCACACGCTGGACGGCAGGACCGACTTGCTCGGGAGGCAGTCGGGGGAGAGGTTGACAGCGGGCGACGCGTTTACGACCAGCAAGAGCCAGAGTAAGGCTGCCGCTACGCCCAAAGTCTCGACCACGGGAACGATCGCCGGCGGCTCTCCGAGTCCGCAGTGCTCCCTGTCCTCACGCACGCACAACTCTAATCCCTTTATGTCTCTACTTGAAAAACCTTGAAAACAGCGAATTGATATGGAGAAGCTAATACAGTGTGTCCAAAAGCGATCGGAATCGACCCGGTCGGCCAGGCGGTGAGCCGCCCCAGATTTCACGCAGCCGCATCGCTCGCTTCCCACCACACCTTAGTTAGTTAGCGAGCCCACTTGACTTCCTCGCTCTGACCATCGTCAGGCTCTTCCGAATGTCTGCCACGACCCAGGTGAGCAGTCATCTGGCTACAAAGGACTCGGGCCGAGCTGACAGCACCGAAGCAGCCGCTCTTTGGCCTGCCCTCCCACCCCTGGCCGACGTTCCGTCCGATCAACGATCAGGTCCGTGGAGGCTCGTCGACGTCGTCCTTTACGTCACTCGGAAGCACGAACACGGCGCTGTTCGCAGGCCATCTTGGTCAGCCCCCCCCCCACATCCTACAGCAGCGAGGGGAGCTCATGCTTCACTACGACAGACACCAAGACACTCGGTGGCGCCGGCTTCGCTTCTCAGTGCACCACCTTCCACCCTCGCCTTTGCTTCCCGTCGCCGCCCTCTCGGGGTCTCTACCTGACCCTCCGCCGGCCGCCGGCCATCCCCGACTCGCAGCCGACCTCGTTCGTCCTGAGCCTCAAGAATGACGAGCCGGAGGATCGTGAAAACGGTCGCCGTGGCTCCGTGATGCACTACGAGTGGTCATTCGATGTGCGCGCGCAGGCGGAGGGAGTGTTCACGATCGAGGCCGAGTGGAAGGACTTCAAGGGGACCTTCCGCGGGCGGGAAGACAAGGAGGCGCCCAATCTGGATCCCACGTCGATCTACGAGTACGTCGTTGGTCGTCGCTCGCTCGCGAGAGTGGCGATGTGCGCTGACATCCTTTCGCAGGCTGTCGTTCATGTGTCGGAGTAACTTCAACCAGCAGTTTGGAGACTTCTCCTTGGAGATTGTCAGCGTCGGTGTCGTAAATGGGCTCGTCAAATCCTCCGTGTGGACGAGGTGGACGTCCGGTGGTTGGCTGTGGCTGTCGCAGCGCTTTGCGACGCTGGCCCGTTGGTGGCGTGGCGACCGGGGTTTGAGGCTGCCGGATTGAAGGGCCTGTGGAAACTGTAAAACTATGACGGTCCCTGGTTCTTTGGGCTGTCGTTGCTGAAACCTCGCGCTGCTTGCGGTGGTCGTCAAATGGACAGGCATCCCCGCCCCAGTTCTGCCTCGGGATCACGCTTTGCGAGCACTCACAGGTAGAAGGAAAGGAGTCAGCACAGACAAAGACTCGCTTGGGGCTTCTTGAGCTGGAGCTGTGTGAACGCAGGTGGCCATTTGCGTCGAGGTGGCCGTTCCGCCCTGCGACGTCGTCCGGACCTTCGCTTCACTCGGCAGCCCGTCCAGCTTCCAGTCGTCGCAGTTCCCCCGGTACTCCTATCCCAGACCTCGCCGAAACAGACCTACTCCAGCAAGACTGAGCAGTCCCCGGTCGGACACCGTGGGCGGACCGTCGGCCGGGCGGTGAGAGTACAAACGATATTGGTTCATTTTAGTGATCGTGTCTCGGCACGTCCTCCACCTGCTGCTCCCAGCGTACGATAGGTCGCCCCACGCGGCGCTCCGCCTCAGCTCGCCTCTCCCTGGCCCTCGATGCTCGCCCCAGTCCTCTCTAAGCGAGCTCAAGCCTTCGGTGGCACGTCCGCGGCCTGGATGAGCGTGATGTTCTCGCCCTTGAGTAGCAGTCGACCTGCACAGACCGGCGCTGGTCAGCTCCCCGGCGGCCCCGTCGTCTCGCCGCCGTCAAGTCGACTCACCGAGCGAATTCCGTGCCCCGGCCTTCTTCGCCTTCGTGTCCTTGATCCACACCTCCTCCGCGTCGTCCATGACGACGTTCATGAACTCGTCGAAGCCCTGCAGAGCGCGCGCACACGAGTCAGCCTACCACGCCTCCGGTTCGCCGTCCCCGCGCCCGTCCGGCGCAGCTCGAGCGACGAGAACGCAGCCGTACGATGATCTTGCCCTCGATCCGCTGGTCGTTGTTGTCGAACAGCCAGACGGAGACGCGCGTGGCGGCCTGGAGGTGCTTGAAGATCACGTTCTGGGAAACGGAGCGGTGAGCGCGCCGTCTCGCGGGCTGAGGATGCAGAGCTTCGGCGTACGATCGGCTGGACCATGACTCGTTGGTTGCGCGACACTGTGGGACATGAGCAGCACGCGGAAGTGGGCGCAGCGGCGGGTGGTTTGCGAGGACGGGGGCGGGCGCGAGGTCAGCGTGCGCCCGGTTCTGAGCGCGTGACGGCAGCGTTGCTTACTGTTGGGCAGGCGGGGGGTGGGGTGAAGACTGGAGTGGTGTGTTTACAAGGCTCGAGGGCCTCCCCTTCCCCCGGCCTCGGGGGGTTCGCCCGGCTTTCGTTTGCCTGCCGGGCATTTGTGAAAAGCCACTTGACTTGTTTGCGTCTTTGCTCGTAGCCACCTCGCCCGACGGACCTCCCTCTGCGCCCCAGAGTCCCTCTGAGCTCCCCCCAGCCTCTGCGCCGGGTGCCATGTTCACCTTCTGCATCCAGAAGGTCCGTCGCGCCCAAAACTCGGCGCCGCCGCCACGCCCAGACTGATCGCGTCGTTCGGTGCGCAGGACACGATCAGGGTCGAGCCGAGGGACTTTGGAAAGGATCCAGTGGTCGCACTGCGCGAGGAGATCCACCGGCGGTACGCGAACAAGGTGCGTCTCCCCGAAGCCGACTCGCCGTCGCACGCCGACCCCGCGGAGTCTCCCTAGAGCTTCACGGGCGTGCTTTCAGCACAGGAGATGGTGTTGGCTGACACTTTCCCAAATCGACGCGCGACAGATCTTGCCCGAGGTCGGGTTATGCATCTCCATGCTCGACATCCTCGACGCGAGCGAGGGCGCGGTCCTCTATGGTGACGGATGCTTTTACTACAAAGGTGCGCAGTTCCCGTTCGCAGAATTTCTACCCTATCCCGACCTGGGCTCCTCGTAGTCGAATTTCGTCTCATCATCTTCCGGCCGTACATCGGGGAAGCTCTCGTTGGCAAGGTGCAGTCTCAGAGCGAAGCAGGCATCGCAGGTGAGCATTTCCTGTGCCGAATCTATATGCTCACTTGGATCGTCATTCACTCGGATCCCACTGCGCAGTCTCCGTGGGTTTCTTCGACGACATCCTGGTCACCCCCGGTCTTTTACAAGATCAAACCGCGTTGTGTGTCCCTGTCGCTCCGTTTCATGCTCTTTGTGCTGCTCTCACTGACAAATGAACCTTTCACTGCAGCGACATCGGCCGCCGAGCCTACTTCTGGGTGCCGCTGGCCGAGGACGCGAAGCCTCTCTCGCACACCGAGCTGCTCCAGACGCCCATCGACACGCGCCTGTACATTGAGCGAAAAGATTGGGTCCGGTTACGAGTCGAGGAGGAGCACTGGGACGACAGCTCGCCGCTGAACGGCAAGGCGCCGCCGACTGGAGAGCTGCCGCCCGGCGCGAACGGCGAGGCCAACCCCGCCGCGGCGGTCGTGCCAGGGAAACCGCCATATTCGCTTGTGGTGCGCATCCTTTCAACCCACTGGTCTTTTGCGTATTTACTAATCATCCTGGCTTTCCTCAGTGCTCGATGGCGGAGGATGGGACGGGCGTGCTGGACTGGTGGAACCAGGACGAGGAGGAGTGAGGTTGGAGATGTCAGGTGCACCCCAATCTTTGTGTTGATGCAGAAATCGTCAAGCTGTAGGTACATCGGCAAGCTGTAGGTGCGTCCGTGGGCAACTTCAGCTGCCGCCGGTCTCCTTGACAGCACGCCAGCGTGCGCGATGTGAGCGCGCTTTGGCCGATTGTTCACTAACAACGGTTCAATAGCAAGTGACCGCCTTTGAGCCCGTCATTTCGAGGCAGCACGACTTCGCAATAGAAAGAGAAGGAGACCCTGGCGGGCGCGGGCGCGGGCGCGAGAGAAGGAGACGCGCGCGGCGCCGTTCGGTTCCTGCCACCCACGAACACCAAACCTGCATCCACCGGCTACCCTGGCCCAGCATCACAAGAGGACGGCCAGAGGACGCGTGCACCGCATCGTCAGTCAGCACCGCACGCGCCACATCTCGCTCGCGCAGCCTCCCAGCTCGAGCGCGGCATCCGACCGAGACACGCGAGCAGCCAGAGGCAGTCCCCCGGCATGATTCGCTTCATTCTCGTCCAGGTGCGCTGCCAGTCGTGTCGCCCTCGCCGAGTCGCGCACTGACCCCCGCGCCGTTCCCTCCACCTCGGCCACCCATCTCGCCCCGCCCTTGCCACGACCGCTGCGATCACGACTGCACAGAACCGACAAGGGAAGACACGGCTGTCCAAGTGGTACGTGCCCTTCGACGACGACGAGAAGATCAGGATCCGAGGCGAGGTCCACCGCATGATCGCGCCGAGAGACCAGAAGTACCAGAGCAACTTCGTCGAGGTAAGCACCCGTCTTGCTCGAGCCTCGTACGAGCTAGCCGGATGGCGCCGGAAGACGGCTGCAACTGGGCGGCGGCATTGCGAGTCGCTTGCCGCACCGAGACAGGCGGTGGAGTGCACGAGGACTCGCAGCTGACCGCTCGAGGATCCCCGTACAGTTCCGCAACCACAAGCTTGTGTACCGCCGCTACGCCGGACTCTTCTTTTGCTTCTGCGTCGACGCGAACGACAACGAGCTCATCTGGCTCGAGGGCATCCACCTCTTCGTTGAGGTACTCGGTAAGCTGTTCCTGCACGTGTGTGAAGCCTCCTTGCTTATTTGGTCCTTGCAGACGCGTTCTTCGGCAACGTCTGCGAGCTCGTGCGCACTTTACCCCGCCACACGCGGCCCTCGACGTCCGCGGCTGACGTTATTTATGTCCACAGGACCTCGTCTTCAACTTCTACAAAGTCTACGCAATTCTCGACGAGGTCTTCCTTGCGGGGGAGATCGAGGAGACGAGCAAGTCGGTCATCCTTGACCGGCTCGACTTCCTGGAGAAGCTGGAGTGACCGAGAGGCAGGCGGGCCCGATGGCGAGGACGAGAGCTGCTTGAGGTTTGTGAGTGATGACATTTACAATGTACGTTTTTCTGCCCACCCATACATCCTGGGAGAGGATCTTGTGGGGTCTTGGCTCCTACACGACCGTTCCGCGACGTCTCCGCGACCCTCTGGACTGCAGTGGATGCACCCCTGACTTCCGGTAGGACATTGTTGGTTTCTCGTAGAACTGATATGCTCCTAGCTTGAATTGTGCAACAGAGGACGACACCTCGGCGAGCGTGAGCGCGCATGCTCCCGGGTACGGCTCCGGTGCTCCTCCGCCCCCACACTGTACCGGTACAGCCCTTATTCATGGGTAGGTGATCGGCACCCGTGCGTCGTTATTAGTCCTTTCTCGGGGCCAGATGACGCGTTCCTTGTCTACGGTCTTCCATTTGCGCAGATCCACGCAGGCGCCCGACTAGCGCCAGACTTATCAATGATTAGGTGGGTATCGGGAAAACGTGAGGCCAAGTGATTCTCTTCGCTGCCCGTTGACGTGAACTCTACCTGCGAGCCAATGTGTTCCCCGAGACGAGCGTACGTGCTCGTCAGGCTCTGGCCGTGTGGGGCCCCTCTGAGTCGGCGACGACCCTGACCTCCCGCGTCCCCAGGTCCTTCGGAATCGGGGTCGACATGGAAGAGGCGACCAGCTTTCGCTCGAGCTCGCCCTCGCCTCAGCGAATGGCGGCAGCTCCCACCACACGCTCCTTCTCCCGACGGCCAGCGCTTGAAACCATTGGCTATTCGCCCCTGGACCGCCAGGACTCGGCGGACCTCACCTCGCTCTTCCAGTCAGTAAGTCCGAGGTGTACAACGTCTGTCGATTCACAGTGAGGTTAACGCAAAGCGCCTGTGCAGCCAAGATTGGCTCGACCAAACTGGATGCGGATACCGGCATTGCGATGGCTCCTACCGACACTCGGATTACTCGCTCTCGCAGTCGCAGGGACGGAGCAGGCAAGCATGCTCCTTTCACTTCCAGGACTTCACATCTGATGGCTTTACCGGGCCGGCCAGATATCTGTTGCTTCGTTCCAGGCGGCGCTGAACGCAATCCAGGATTCCGTCGCGCTCCGCACCAGCACAGCCGACAAGACTCCCCCCTACTTCTGCCCCTTGGCGTCATCTCCACGACCAGCAGAACCTTTCGCCTCGCTCTCTCCCTACTTTCCATTAGAATCGACATCCACAGAGGTCAACATCTCGCTGGCGTACGACGAAGCCGCGTGCAACCAGTTCCGTGTCAAGATCATGCGGACGGACCCGAGTGTGTGCCGCAACACCAGGGAATACGTCGTCTCAAACGACTGGGAGACGCAGACGTACATCCAGGGGCAGCTGGGCCCGGATACTCTTCAGCTGAGGGTCGACGGCGCGGAGAGGCTCGTGCTGGACAAGCCCACACTATTCAATCCCGTCGAGTGCTCGTTCGTTTACCCTGCGTCCTTGCAGCCATAAAATTGCTCAAGCTCTTGTTTTCGCCTCAGGTACGAGTTCGACTTCCGAGTGAACACACCCGGTGTGTTGTGGTTCAGCGCTTTGCTCGTATTCAAGGTTCGTTCTGCTTGCTGGATGTCTTTGCGGAACCAAACTGAGTCATTTATGCAGAACTATGTCGGATTCGACGAGGTGCACACGAGCCCCCCGTTAGGGCATCACCTTGACCTCGCCGCCATCACCCTGCTCCCTCGCCCACTTGAGCTCAACCTGTGCTCGAGGTCGTGCTTAACCTACACCACCCCCATCCTTTCCTCCAAGTCTTACGTCTTCGACCCTCTTCACCTCATACCACCTCGCTCCACCACTCCTCCGCAATCCTGTACCGGACCGGAGCCAATCCCGGGCGCCTACGTCGCAACCGCGCTGCCGTCCGTTCTCTACCCACCCGTGCCGCTTCCGTTCGCCAGCGGAAGTCTCACCGCCGGTCTCTACGACTTTGTACCCAGCGGTTGCACCTACCAGCACGACGGGCTGCGGTTTCGGAACCACAGCTCGTGCACCGAGAAGCGGCAAGCGGTCTACTTCACGGGAGATAGCCATGCGAGATCAATGTAAGCCACATCATCAACCTCGGATCTCCACCGGGCTAATCTGCTTTGTAAAGGTACGATGTCCTCCTCCATCGGTTCGAGGGCAACGACAGCATCCTCCAGCTGTCGCCGAAAATGCCTGAGAAGTCGGCTCAGCTCGACAAGCTTCACCTAGTGAGCCTGGTGTTCCGATCATTCTGGTGCTGGCCGAAGTTTGACAACCTTCATGCCCGTCTGTAGGAATTCCTGTGGTGAGCAAGCAGGACGCTCAAACTTCGCGGCGTCCCCGATCTGACTGAATGTCTTCGCAGGGACCCCCTCCTCGAGTTGAAGGTTGATTGTGACTTCATTCGGACCTACGATGCCATCGTCATTTCGACTGGAGCCCACCAAGCCTTCAGACTGTGCGACCAGACCCCCGCAACCGCGTACCTCGCACACCTCCACTCCATCTTCTCCACCTGGCCGCTTCGAGTCGCCGAATGCCTTGCTCCAGGTGTCCCTCTTCCCAAGTTTATCTATATGAACTCACCGAGTTATTGGTACCCACAAGGTCCGTCGGTCGCCGAAGGGTCGATGGGATGCGGAGCAGCGACGCTGACAACTCTGGCTAGGTCTCGACCGGTATGACTGTCGGACGCAGCCTCGACTACAGTACTGGAACGAGCTGGCGGGAAGGCTCGCACGGGACAACGGGTGGATGCTGCTCGATGCGTTCGCGCTCACCAAGCCGTTCGCGATCGACACCCACCTCCTTGACGGCACTCATTGTGCGCCAATTCTTGTGGATATGGCCTTAAATTACACATCGCTGATGAGCGGTAATGACAGATATGAAGACGGACGCGATCGAGCCCATCGCGGACGAGTTGATTGAGAAGCTGGGAATTTGTGGGGTCACATACGGAGCCGTGAACGATCGGGTTTGGTGAGGGACGCCATAGAAGAATAATTTGGGTAGAAATAGTACAGGGACGTCCATAGCTCATCTGGCGAAGTGGAGAGGAAGCGCCCGGGCCCTGCTCGGCGTCCGACAGTGGGATGAAGCCGACGAGCTTGTCTGTTACAAACAATTCAAGTTACAGATGCTGGAAATGCCATCATCAACCCCGAGGCTTCAAGTACACCGACACGGTGCCCGCCGTAAGGAGAAAGTTGTCGCGCATCGACATCCTGAACTTTGCGTCAAGTTCGGCCGGCGTCCGCCCACCCGTCGCCAAAGTCATGTCGAACGTCAGGATCAAACTCCTGAGCAGCAGCCGGATCGCGTCGAACGTGAGATCGGCACCCGGACATGCGAAGCTGCCCAGTCCAAACGGGAGAAACGCTTGCGTGTCGTGTACGAATGGCTCCAACGATGTGTTAAAGGGCTTGCGGAAGATGGGTTGCGGAGAGAGCCATCGCTCGGGGAGGAACGCGTCGGGAGCGGGCGCGAAGTGGGCGGAGGAGTGGTGGAGGGTGAAGGTAGGCTGAAGATCAGTGACTGGTCAGTTTCGACGGTTATAGAGCACTCTTAGTAAAGTCTGCGCACTATGCCGACCGTTGTTCCACCCTTGACGAAGCGCCCGCATATCCACGCGCCTTCGCGACCGACGGTCCGCGGAGCGGCTGGGAAGGGGGGCGCGAGTCTCAGAGACTCCTACAGAGAATTTAGCGTTATTATACTTGATTCCTGGGCTGAGATTGGACTTACCTTGATGCACGCGTTGAGGAACGGAAGCTGAGCCAGTTGCGATCGAAGGGTCTCGGGGTGCGACTCGGAGGTTGACTCGAGCTCCGCTCGCAGCTGCTTCACGTACGGTGGATGAGCCAGAATATTGTATACTGCGACGTTGGTGGTCGTGGAGATGGCTTCCCCTCCTGCGGTGTGCGAGGGGGTAAGCAAGTCGCTAAACCTTGGGCTGACGCAGTGTACCGAGCAAGAGGAAGAATTGTTGGGTGTAGAGCTGGATCCTGTCTCGCATCTGCGGCTTCCCGTTGTCTTCTCCGAGCTTTGGACGAACGGCCCGTCAGCAGTCAGGTCGCGAACGACATCCGAGTCACGCACCAAGAACCGCAGAAGATCGTCGTCCTTGGATCCAGTCGCTCGTGAGGCGACTGTCTTGCTTGCCAGAGACTTGTATCGTCTCATCTCCGTCGGGTGAGGAAGTAGTGCGAGGATGGGCTTGAGCCAGGGCATCTGTCCGACGACGTTCACGAAGCCGATTGTCTCCCGAACGGTATGAAGCACACCGTCCTCCGAATCGAGGGCGAAGTCTCCCTGTAGAACAGTAGGTCAAATCTGAACTTGGGGCTCAAGTGCGAACCCCCCAACTTCGAAACCGAGTTGGCCAGATCGGAAGAGCACACGTCTGAACTCCAGTCACCCGTTAGATCTCG
>ERZ1463038.682-NODE-682-length-12125-cov-14.232229_pt1 | contig 12125 bp, 15 predicted proteins | sample MGYA00564479_ERZ1463038 | MGnify/ENA primary metagenome ERZ1463038 (study PRJEB39244, sample SAMEA3635134) | Helicobacter pylori | study: EMG produced TPA metagenomics assembly of PRJEB11511 data set (Assembly of a 5300-year-old Helicobacter pylori... | reverse complement strand
GCGTGACCCAGCTCGCGGCGACGCCGACCTTCTTGAGGTTGCGCTTGAACTTCCAGCTGCGGGCGAGGCTGCCCGACGGGGCCGGGTAGATGGGGAGCGAGACGATCGACGGGCGGCGGTCCGAGATGCCGGGGAACCGCCCGACGGCGCTGCTGTCGACGATCTCGGTGCGCCAGCCGTCCTTCTTCTCCTGCATCGGCCCAGGCGAGCCCGGTGCAAACTTTTCGGTCGGCGAGTAGAACGGGATGTAAGACGAGTACTCATTCACGCCGAGGTCGTACCCGTCGTCCGAGTTGGAGGTGTCGCCCGCGGCGTCGACGACGCAGTACGGCTCCGAAAGGGTCAGGCGCCGAGGGAGCGAGTAGGCGGGCAAGGTGACGGTCGGTGATTTGGCGGGGGTGATGGACGGGCGGCGCCACTGGGTCCAAAACATGCGTGAGCTGGGACGAGCTGCGAAAGAGCTCCAGGATCAGACGCACATTCTGGGTCGGGTCGTCAGCGCTCGGGCGGCGGTCCTCGATCGAGTTGCGCAGCTGGAACGCCATGCTGGCAAGCTGCTGGTCCATCTCGCGTTCGCTGAGGTCGGGCGTGCGCGGCTTGTGCAAGCCTCTCCCTTCGTAGCGGCCCGTCTCGCTGCCCCACGTCTCGCTCCCGCGGCGCTGCATCTCCTGACTACGCTGACCCTGCAGCATCTCGACGCTCGCAAAGCTCTCGAGCGGGGCGCGTGTGCGGCTCGCGACGGCCGGGATCGGGATCGAAACGTCGGACGGCGGCGGCGACGGCGGCATGGGAGGCGCCGCCGAGACGAGGTTGCGCGAGCGGGAGGTGGCGGGCTCGGGGAGCGCTCCGGCGGACGGGCGGCGGTGGAAGTTGATCGTGTGCTCCGTCGGCGGCAGGTCGTTCACGGGCACGAACGAGGCCGGGATCCGCGTGGGCACGGCGGGCTTGTGCTTCGCCGGCAGCGACGACGTTCGCACGCGGGTCGCAGGCTGGCCCCGAGACTCCTCAGAGCTTTGCCGCACGGCGGGTGGTGGCGCGGAAGCGGGGGCCATGCTCACGCGTCGGGCGGTTGCGAGGTCGGTGGGGGGCGGAGACGAGCGGCGGTCTCGACAGCGCTGGCGACGACGGAGCAGAGAAGAGAAGCGAAGCCGTGCCGCTGGCAAACCTTCGGATTGATCGCCATGCTCGAGTGGGCAAGTAGTAGGCGTCCGCGAGGACGAGTGCGGGAGCGAGAAGTATGAGGACCATCGGAAGCCGCTTTCGGCGCGCGCGGGCACCGATGACGAGGTGCGAGCTCGATGGCGTTGAGCCTGGCCTTCGGTCCGGCAGACTGCAGAAGCATTAGAATGTGCTGGCGGCAGGTCGATCGCAGAAGCCGAAGAAGGTTGATCCAGCAGCTGGCAGAAGGCAGGCCGACCTCGCTTCGGGTTGGCCGGGCTCGGAATCTTTCAGCAGTGCCACGACACCACGCAACGTCTAAAGAAAAAGGAAACCCTCGAGGGTGGCAAGTCCAGGGCAAGTTTTGGGCGCACACCGGACGCGGCACCTCTGACCGACCGGGGGAGACGAGCGTGAAGTGCTGAGACACGACTCGGACTGCGCTGAAGATTCTGAGAGGACAGGGTGTGCAGTGCAGGCAGAAAAGACTCAAAGATACTGAAGAGTGGCGAACATATGTTAGGATCCAGGCGCGTGGCTTCAAGCGTCAGGCCGCGACTCACCAGACTGGCGGCGAAGGCGACGGACGACTGGCGCTCGAGGCATTTGAGCGACTCGTTGAACTTGTTCTCGAGCTCCTCGGATCCGATCGCACGTGCAGCTATTGGTGAGAACGAATCAGACGGCTGGGCCAACGACGATGCACAGAGCGCGTACCCATGGCCATCTGCCTGATGAGCTCCTGAAGCCGGCGGAACACGCGGATCAGTGAACCCTCGAAGACGTCGGTCATCTGCACAACTTGAAAGTCAGTAGATGTGACGAGACACGGCTCGAGAAGGCGCACCTTGCAGATCTCTGAGAACTTGGCGCCGTTGCACCAGCTGAAGACGGCGTCCATGAGCTCGGGCTTGAACGACGCGACGTAGTCCTCTACAGAAAAAAAGGTCAGGCTCAGAGGCGGTTATCGATCGACAAGAGAAAGTCGGCGCACCCTCGACGACCTCGAGCTTGGACTCGATGGCGACCTTTGCGATCCTTCTCGCGGCCTCCTGCATGACGCGCAACGGGCCCGCGAGCTCGTCCTTGAGCTTGCTCGTCTGCTCGCTCTTCTCGTCGAAGACAAAGCAGCTGAGCAGGGCGGCGCACTGCTGCGGCGTGAGGTCGTTGAAGACGCCGTTGAAGATCATCTCGGTGAGCAGCAGCTCGTCGCCGGAGCTGATCTCGCACGCGACGCGACCCTTCTGCTCGACGACGTCCTCCGCGGTCGCGAACCCGAGCCGGCGCAGGGCGCGCTTGCGGTTCTTGAGCTCGTCGAGGTGGATCACGCTGTTCGCCGCCGAGATCTTCTTCTTCGCCGCGCGGATCTTGAGCTGCAATTCTTGCTTCGCGCTGTACTGCTCGTAGAGCGACGGCAGGCGCGGGTCCGTGTGGAGCGCGCTCGAGAGGAGGCGCGACTCGAGGATCTCGATTTTCTGGCAGGTGCAAGTTCGGGTCAGCAGCGGAACTCGGCAAGAAGAAAAGGGCGACGCACCCTGAGCAGCTTCTTGAACGCGTCGTCGTTGATGCCCATGTTCTCGACCGGGTCGAGCAAGGCGATGCCGTCGGGGAAGCGCCTGCGGACCTCCTGCACGCTCTTGAGCGCCTGGGTGCGCGACTCGGACGGCTTGAGGTCCTTCTGGAGGAAAATGCGGATGTGGCTGATGCCGTCGAGCGTGGCGAGCAGGACGGGCACGACCGCGAACTCGCCCTCCTCGCCGGCCGGGTTCGGCCGCACGCCCGTCGCGGCTGTCGCGGGGCCCTTCTTCTGGACCGACGGCGCGGAGCCCGTGGCGCAGTGCAGCAGGACGTCGACGATGTACTGGTTCTGCGGCGCTTCGTCGGCGGGGAGAGGCTTGCCCTATAGGTCCAGAGCGTGTGAGCTGGAGAAGCGAGGTGCGTTCGAGCAGACGGGCTCACCTTGATCCCGACGCGCTTCTGGTAGTTGACGACGCAGCCCCAGCCAAAGTCGAGTTCGTCGTGCTTGACGCGCACGAGGCGGCCGGGCTGGAGGAACGGGAGCGCGTACGTGGGGTGGTTGAGCACGTCGCGGAGGTCCTTGTTGAGGATGTCGAGCTGCTGCCGAAGCTCGTAGTAGTCCGCGATGCTCTCCTCGTCCGGAATCTCGATCGCCATCCGGACCTCGTCGAGCGCGCGGAGCTCTGGAATAGGGTGTGCTCAGCGATCGCTCAGACGAGCTCAGCGGAACGACGGACCATCCTCGAGGTGCGGGACGCTGGCGGTGTTCTGGAACTGATAGAAACAGCGCTCGAGCATGTACTCTGGGTTGAGCCCCTCGACGCGCATGAGGTTGAGGATCATGTTGTACCCGAGGTGGAACGCCGAGTCGAGCCGGTCCGCGTCGCCCTTGACCATGTTCTTCGCCGCGGCGGGCTCGAGCTTCTCGTCCGTCATCATGATGACGATTCCGCGGTCGTCGAGTCCGCGACGTCCAGCGCGGCCTGACATCTGGATGTACTCGCCCGAGGAGAGGTTGCGGAAGTCCTTGCCGTCGAACTTGCGCACGGTGGTGAAGACGACCGTCTTGGCGGGCATGTTGAGCCCGATCGAGAACGTCTCGGTGGCGAAGAGGACCTTGATCAGGCCCTCCTGGAAGAGAATCTCAATCACCTCCTTCAGGATCGGGAGCAGGCCGCCGTGGTGGATCCCGATCCCGCGCTTGAGCAGCGGCAAAATGTGCTCAATCTGCGGCAGCTGGCGATCGTCGTCCGACAGGTTCGAGATCGCGTTCGTGAAGACGGAGGTGACCATGTCGCGCTCCTCGTCCGTGTTGAACTCGAGCTTCGACATCTGCAGCGCGAGCCCTTCGCATTCGCGCTTCGAGAACGCGAAGACGATGACGGGGTTGTAGTTCTTGAGCATGATCATCTTGATGATCTTGTAGATGTCCGAGGGGCCTGTCCGTGCGAGAGAGTCAGTTCCGTGTAGACGCCAGAGTCGGTGAAGAACGGCTGACCCTTGCTCGCGCCGCCCTTCTTCGTCTGGCCCTTGCGCCCCTTGCCGCCCGCGCTGGCGTTGGCGGGGTCCTCGCCCTTGCCCTCGGTAAGCGCTCCCATCGCCTTCTGGAAGTTGTCCTCGCGGAAGGCGCCCTTCTCGTCGACGACGAGGTGAATGCCGTCCCCGCCGGCGGGGAACAGGTAGTGCTGCAGCGGCGTCGGCCGGAAGTCGGTGTACACGACGTGGCACGGTTGCGAGTGCGTCGTGCAGATCCACTCGGCGAACTCCATCGCGTTCGGGATCGTCGCCGACAGGAAGACGTAGCGAACCTTGTGCGGCAGCAGGATGATCGTCTCCTCCCACACGACTCCACGCTCTGAACAGCACCGGGGTCAGTAAAAGTTCATCAGGAATCAAGAAGATGATACGTACCCTTGTCACGCATGTAGTGGATCTCGTCGAAGACGACCCAGGCGACCTCGCGCATGATCTCGGATCCTCGGTAAAGCATCGAGCGAAGAATCTGGGTTGGCGAGCGGTGAGCGGTTCGCCAGCTCGAACGAGGAAACGAAAGTACCTCGGTAGTCATGACGAGACAACTGGCAGTCGGGTTGATCGTGACGTCCCCAGTCATGAGTCCGACGTCTCCGAACTCGGCGAGCATCTCACGGTACTTCTGGTTCGACAGCGCCTGCCGACAAACGCTCCCATCAGCTCCTACTTTCGTCCACCGAGCCCCCCCTCGAGGAAACGCACCTTGATCGGACTCGTGTAGACGACTCGACTGCCGGCCTTGAGGCACTGCGCGATCGCGTACTCGGCGACGACGGTCTTGCCGGCACTCGTGTGCGCGCTGACGAGAACCGACTCGTTGCGCTGGATCGACGCGACGCTGACTTTCTGGAACGGGTCGAGCTCGAAGGGGTACACGCGCGCGGGCTCGGCGGGTGGCACATGCGAGGCGATGGGGACGTAGGGGTAGTGCGGCGGGAGCGCGACTTGGTGGCGGACCTGGTGGGACAGAACAGCACTAGTTAGCTTCCTGAGCTCCCTCGATGGCCATCTGCGTCGACCCCAGCGGCCCGCGTTCTCCTCGTGCCCATCGCGGCTTCACCGAGCTCTCGCCCGCGCCGCACTTCGCACACCAGCCTACTTGAGCGCCAGAAAGCTAACCTGGTGGCTCAGAATCAAGTTCTCTGCCTCGCCCGCACTCGGCACCGTCGTCTTCGCCTCCGTCTCAAAGTCGTCCGCGACCGCAAACTTCGCCTCGGGCGCCTTCGCCTCCCCGGCTCCGCTCGGCCCAGCAGCGGCTCCCTCGCCGTCAAGCTTGGCCTTCTTCGCGCTCTCGGTCTGCTGCGCCGGTGCAGGCGGGGACGCGCCGCGCTTTTTCGGGGTTGGCGTGGACCCGGCGGCGACGGTGGGGACCGACGCGGGCGCCTTGGGCGCGAACGAGGCGAAGAGGGCGTCTTCGGCCATCGGAGGATACTCGTGAGAGTGCCGATCCAAGGGCGGGAAGGTGACCACTCGCCGGGGTGCAGCAACAGCAGAACGCTGCGACGGCCACACGCTCCCCAGCTTTGATTTGCGGATTGTTTTCAACCGTTTTATGCACGGGCGGCGGCGATGGCGTCTCTCGCACTCTTCCGCATCAGCAAGCACACAGACAGACTCGCAGACCTCTTCCACACAAGCTCTCTTGCCGCATCGACCCATCGCCGCGTCCTTCTCTACCCCGAAACCGCGTCTTCGGCTCGCTTCTCAATGTCCTTCGGCCGACCAGGGAACGGGTCCATTAACTTTGCCGCAAAAGCACCGTTCGTGCACCGCACACTGTCTCCTGCGCGTCAGCCTGACCCAGCTTCCACCCTGCAGAGATCGCGGAAGCTTCCCGCTCGATCACGATGGTCCGTCCCCGACTCGGAGACTCGGACGCTCGGCATCGCACTCAGCTGACCCTCCCCCTTCGACCTCCAGGTGAATGCAAGGAGTTCATGAAGAAGTACCTCGCGTGCATGAAGACGGCCAAGTCAAAGTCGACCGACTGCCGCCACCTCTCGCGCGACTACTTGGCGTGCCGGATGGACAAGTCCGTCGTCTCTTTGCTACTCTGTTAAAGCTGATAGGGGCTCATATGTTGGTGTATCGCAGCGGACTGATGGAACGGGTCGAATGGACCGACCTCGGGTTCCAGGACGGCGATGGGTCCGCGCCGCCGGCACCGAAGGCCAAAGAGGGGCACGAACCACCTCCAAAACCATCGAAGACGGTATGATTGGAATTTGAATGATGTCTCGAGCTCATCTCGCTCGCCTGGTGACGCCCTGGTAAGATTGAGACGCAGCGAACGAGCGCGAAGCTCGGGGAGAAGCCGTTCGCGGCGAGCTCTCAGTGGCGTACTGGTACATCCGAACACTAATTGGGCGCGAGACCCAGACAGCGCGTGAAAAAACCCTCAGGATGATTCCTGTACAGAGCAACTCGCCACCATTCCAGCGGACAGCAGTGGAGCTCGACGCTGCGCCGGTGCGAGGCACCCTATCAACTCGTACACGGTCAATCATATTTCCGAGGGCATTATGGTTTGCTAAGCCTGTCCGAGATGAGTGCGAAGACAAACCCTCGCCGTCCGTTTCGCTCAGCTGGCGACGGAGGAGCGAGCGAGCTGACGACAGCAGGGATTGGCGTCGTAACGCGGAGTGACTCCCTCGAAATCCGGACAGCAAGTGTCGCGGTCCGACCTCGCTTCTCGTGAACACGTCTGTCCACGCGAATGCGGTCAGCGAAGTGGTCTGGTGGTCAGGAGTGCTGCACTCGCCCACGCTTCTGACTTGCACAGCGCGCAAGGAACACGAGGAGGAACCTCGTGGATATTGAGGCCTGCACGTACATGAGTAGCAGGGGAGCCACCATGATGACTTGGTAGTCGACGTCTGCACGACAGTTGCCATGATCAGCGTTTTGCGCCGGCAGACTCGGGTCCGTGGCACACACTCACCAACGCCGGCGGCTTGGAGCTTGTCTCGCCAGACTTCCGACTCCGAAAGTGGGTAGTAGACGTTACCGTCGCCTGCGAGGAGGAGCACAGGCATAGTGATCCTCGACAGCATCTCAGGCGTCGGTGGCTCCGGATCGAAGGCGTGCATGATGCTCCTGAACGTGGAGGACGGACAACCGGCACCGTCTACTCGTAGGATTCAGCAGGAATTTAGCACTGTGTACACGCAGCACTCACATCGACATTGAAGGTATTCCAAGAAGGCGCCTTCTCGCTCAGGCAGTCGATGCCGCGACCTCCCGAGCATGGTTTCGTGACACATGACGACAATTTCTTCCGGTAAGTTACCAGTGCCATCTCCATTTCCGTCCTTGTTTCGATTAAAGAGATCAACGATCGGGCCTTGCATTGAGACGATTGACTCGGCTGGCCTGCGTCGGACGCTCGTCAGCGGAGGTCGCGGTGCAAGATACTCGGGGTCTTTACCGCTGGAAGTGCTCTGGATTGCTCAGAACGAGCGAGGTCACCTGCAACATAGAATGAGCTCTACATTCGAAGTGCAATCATGGTGGACACGCACCATGCCGGGCCTCGATGATGCTACATGCAGGGCCAAGCGCATCCCGATGTGGTTTTCCCCTACGATGCTGAACTCGGTCAAGTCGAGCGTATCCAAAGCCGCATCGAGATCGTCGTATAAGACCTACAGGCCACGTTAGCATTCCCCGTTCTACCTCACCTGAGCGGGTCCCAGGAATCGCACCTGCAACGAGTCTGTCTCCTGGATTCTCGGTGCTGTCTCCAGCGTTCCACCGTGCCACCTTTTGAATGAGTTTCAATATCTGCGTGACAGTTAAAGCTTTAACAGGCGCACCTTGCGTCCAGTGTGATAACGTTGTAGGCGCTCTTTAGCCTCGCGTCGCCTGCCTGACGCGCCGGTAAGTCGTTTGCTTGCGGATTAGTGATTGCTCCAGCTGACACACCTGCGCGATAAATATGCTACCTGCGGCCAGGGGTCCGTTTAAGAACACGAGATTCGGTTTGCTGGGGTCATGGGGGTGCGAGGTCGCCGCTTGGGTGTGAAGCGGCAATGTGGCGCCTTCTCCGCCCGCAACGCCGTTCATCGTGTACCGCATTCTCCTGTGAAGATCTTCAGATGTGATACCGGTCTTCCTCTGCGCTCTCGTACAGTCCTCGCGACTTGAGGTCGAGGAACGGCATGCCTCAGCGTTTGCGTAGACGGCGGTCGGGAGCGAAGGACGTCAGCGTGGGAGGGAAACAGTGAAACCTCGGGAGAAAAGAAGCTACCACTAGTGTGAGGATCTAATGAGTATTGGCCCGAACAGCATCACATGAGCTCATAAGAGGCGGCGGCGATAGGGCCAAGGTGGCCGGCAGGACGAAGGCCCGGCGGTCTTTGACTAGTCTGCTGCCACAAGGTTTCGTCCGGAAACTTTCAGGGGGTGACGCATTGGTGAGGAATGTGCGGTCGGGGCGGCCTGGGTGAGCTCGGCCGTTCGCCAGACGCGCGTCGCGACGTTATCCATGACCTGAACAGCCCTCCAAGGACACAGATAGAGGAACACGCCGATCGGTGTGGGTGCGAGTGTCTGAATATGCGTGTTTGACAGCTGCTCATGCTGCCGGTATACAGGCCGAAAGCGTCCTAAGACCCGATTCTCAACACACCGCCGTGAGGCCTGAGCCTGAACAGCGCACAGAGGTCAGAAAGGCTACAAACACAACTTCAAATTTGAAAGCACTCACGAAGAAAGTTCGCGGTACTCGGTCGCTCGCGACCGTCGAAGCCCGGTATCACCATCGACTTAAAAACGACGATGGTCAGCGGATGATGCAGGACCTCCAGATAACAAGGAACGCACAGTCCAGCTCTTCGGCTCCATCACTTCGCTCACCAGCGGTTCGATCACCCCAGAGCTCACCACTAGCTCGTGCGGGCCCTTGCTCTCCGCGGCGCCGATCAACTTGTTCGTTTCTCCGACGAGGCCCTTGAGGAACGCGGCGCAGATGGCCGGCATATGGGTTTCGTCGACGGCGGTTCTGTTGAGAAGATCGGCAAGGCGAAGCACGCGTTGCGAGATTGACGGGATCGACATGTCCGAGCCGGAGGGACAGAAGCGCTGGAAGCTCGGCTGGGCGAACTTCATGAGGCAGACCTGAAGCTGGTGGGGTTAGTGAGGCTGTGAGTCTTGCGTGTGAAAATACGAACGGCAGCATAGGTCAAAAAGACAAAACGAGAGTCTGGCGCGTGCTTGAAGTACGGGTGGAGCGAAAGGCGCTCGCTCGCACCCTTCAGCATGCTGTTGGCGAATGACGCGCATTTGAAGAAGACTGTAATGAGTTCGTCAATTGAAGCACTCGTTGTAGGTGATAGGCACTAACAGTAAGCCAGCTCGGGACTCTCGTGGTCGCGCGCATTTTGAAGGCCGAACGAGAAGACGACGAGGCACCAATCTGAAGGTGGGAAGCTCGACACAGCGGGGGTAAAGATCAAGGGAAAAGCTCACAGTCTCGATAAAAGTCGAATATTCCGTACAGGTAGCTCAGCTGCTGAGCTGGTACGCGGGCAACTGTCTTCGGCTCGCTGCAGACGATCCCCGTGATCAGCGTTGAGCTTCCAGTCGAAGGCGAGAGGGACCGCACCCCAAGAACGCGTGAAGACGATCCTGCCACCCCGAAATCTTGCCCTCGAATGCCCCCGTGATGGCTCCATAATCAACGTTGCCGTCCGACCACACCAGCGTTTCCAAAGCCTCACTCGCCAGCGCTTGGAGTTCCTGTCAAATGAGCCTTCATCAGCTCACGATACAAAGGTGGAGAGAGTTTCTGAAATACCATATAACCAGCGATCCCCACTGACTCGGGGCTGGCGGTGCACGCCGCGAGCGTCATCTGCGAGATCTGCGCGGCTCGGCACGAGAGGGACGCGATCCGGCCACGCTGCAGCGAATAGCTCCGATCGAGGGCGAAAGTGAGCATCCTATACGTTTGGGGTGATTGTCAGCCCTGAGTGAACGGATGAGCTCCTCGAGACGTGCCATGTGCGGACGCGGTTCGCGTTCTCCAGCTCTACGAGCTCGAGGCTGAAGCGGTGCAGAACAGTGAGATCAGTGGCTGAGAAAATGGCTCAGAATGCGTCGTACCCTGCGTTGCGGTAGTATGAGGCCGGTTTCGGGCGCTGAAGCCCCAAATCCGCCGCGAGACTGCGTTTGACGAGTCAGTTGGGGACCCACACCGACAAGCGCGATCAACTCACCGACTCGCAAAGCAAATGAGAAGCCAGCCAATATCTTGTGAAGCACCAGCGGGGTGGACAGCCCACATGGCCAGAAGAAGGCACGCCTGGTGCGCCGAAGTCAGCGAGGTCGCGGCGTCCAGACTGAGCGCCGGCGCACCTGGACAGTATCGACGACCCTGGCGCCGTCGACCAGTGCGGAGGCAGCATCTTCACGGGCAGTCGCATAAAGCTGAGGATATAGGTGCTGTGTGGGAGGGTGGAAGCGAGACGTGATCGTGCAAACTGCGACCGGAGTGTTGTCAGACCAATTGACCGCCGAGCGGAGATGGTCGCACGACGTACTTGAAAGGAGAAGCAGAGGCGACCGCTCGCCAACCATGGCGGGTGTGTGCCACTCTGGAACCAGGAGAGACCAACTCGCTGTGGGAAAACATTGTCAGCTCGTGGTGCGTGCACGCTACGCTTGTTGAACTCTCGCACGATTGACAAATTCGTAGAAGACCGCAAAGAGCTCCTCGACTTGCTCGGTGGTTAAAATATCCATACAGCGACCAACTCGCGAGGTGATCAGAACCTCCCGAGATGTGGAGGCCGTGGACGGTGAGGGTGGTCCTGGGAGTCCGACGTCAGCTTCCTGGCAAAATAGTAGCGAGTCCCACAAACTTTGTTTGGCGGTCAGCAGTAGAGGTTTTGTTTCGGTCGGATGAGGAATTCCGAGCTTCAGGAACAGGTTGGCGGGGGAGGGAGTCGAGGAGGAGCAGAAAGCCGACGGAGCGGCGGGCTCGTGCTTGGAAGGACAGCATGTTTAGCAAAACCAGCAAACTTCCAAGCCACAGAATGAGAGCTCACGAATGTGACAGCAATGTCGGACCCCTTATCTGCCTTCGCCTTCGCCGCCCTGCGCGTCGCCTTGGTCGAGGTCGGTGGTGGGACCACGCCCACGTCCGCGAAGATGCACTCGGCTTTCTGTCGGATGCACCGCTGGCACGGCCCGGTACCGTTAGTTATACAGCGCATTTCTGTATGTCCAGGAGACGCGGATCAGCGCGGTTCAGGATGGCCCTAGCGGAGGAAGCAGCGCGACGCACTCTGGAAGCGGCACCGCGTGCACGCCTTGGAGCCGCGCGAATGCTTCTTGTACGCCTCGCCACTGTCCACAGGTGGAGATACCCTGTCACCGGGCACAGCTGGCTCTGGGGATGGCGGCGAATCTGCTTCGGCCGTCGACACCTCCGTTGAGCCGCGCGAGCTGACGGTGTCCTCGCCACGCTTTCGCTTCGTTCCCGACGCAAAGCCTGTGCTGAATCCCATCTCGGTTGCGAGAATCCCGTCAATCCCACCGACGCCGCTGAGAAGGCTGTCGTCGTACGCTGCCGAAGGCGGACTTCGCCCTCGGGCGAGAGCTTCCTGGCGCCGGAAGTCGGCATAGTGCTGGGGCGAGGTGGCGAGTGGAAGGGAGAGCGTCGAAAAGTCGAGGTTCAGGAGTGAGTAGTCGGGTGAGAATGAGAAGTCGGGGAACGGGATGAACGGCGTCGCGGAAGACGCGCAAGTCGTGGCGACGGCCAGGTCGTCCGCTGCCTCAGAGGCCTGACCGCGAGAGAGGTGCACTCAGATGGCTGCTGCAGGTTCAGATACAACCGCTCTTACCGATGCTATTGGGGAGTGGAGAAAGAGTGACTGCCGAGCGACAAGGCGGTGAGCTTACCGACCCAAGCC
>ERZ1463038.681-NODE-681-length-12140-cov-16.192635_pt1 | contig 12140 bp, 21 predicted proteins | sample MGYA00564479_ERZ1463038 | MGnify/ENA primary metagenome ERZ1463038 (study PRJEB39244, sample SAMEA3635134) | Helicobacter pylori | study: EMG produced TPA metagenomics assembly of PRJEB11511 data set (Assembly of a 5300-year-old Helicobacter pylori... | reverse complement strand
ACATTTGTGGCGAAAACACCAGAGGGAGAGCTAGGTACCCGCTCGTGGAGACGAGCTTTCTCGAGATGCAGTTCCTGGACCGCAACGCCGGCGGCGTCGACGAGCTCGCGGGCGGAGTGAGCGCGTGTCGCACGAGCTTCCAGTCGTTCAAGCGGTGCGATGATCGGACGTTCGTGCACCGTTTCGAGCGCGGGACTCTCATTGGGATCCTTTCGGGTAAGCTCGAGCCTTTCCTAGGTAGAGCAAACGGAACGGGAGCTCACGCGTGTGAGGCCAGGGCACGGTGGCGACCTGCTTCTTAACGATGCCGTCGCGCGACTTCCGACCATTCTTGCTTCAGCCATCTCCGCAATCCCAGCTGTATCAACTTCATACACTCGGTCGATCAAGTACGCCATGGTCAAAGCGTTCTTCGCCTACGACGTCTCGGTCCTGGCGCCCGTCGTCGACCTGTTCACCATCAAGCCGGACGACCCCACGCTCCGAACGATGCTCCCGTCCGAAATTCGATCGAGTTTGAAGGAATTGTCGTTGACGGAAGAGAAGAGGAAGCTGGTGCGGCGAGCGTTGCAGGGTGTGACGGGCGTCGTCGCGTTTCTGGACGGCGACCGGAGGCTATGGGTCGCGAGTCTGGGAGACGCAAAGGCTTGTGAGTTGATTAAAAGTAGTTCCTACGAGCTTTCCATACTGACATACTGACATGATGCTTTGAGGCGCCGCGCATTTGGATGAGGATGGAAGCTGGCGAGTGGAGCGATTGACGAAGTGCGGAGGGCACACGCCTGCGAACCCGTCCGAGCTCGCGCGGCTGTCCAAACGTCACCCGTCCGAGCGTGTCGTTTCACAAGGGAGGGTTCTCGGTGTATCCCACACGACCCGATGTCAGCGTGTCCCTGTTTGTCCCCGAGCACTGAACTAACCGGATTTCGCCAGGCCTCGGCTCGTTTCTTCTCAAACTCCACCCAGTCTACGGCATGCACTTGCTCTGCCCTTGCGACGGGCACTTCGTTCCACGGACCGTTCTCGACAACTGGATCCAGTATCACCGCACGCCGCCGTACCTCCACCCAATCCCGTCGGTCGTCGCAACGAGCTTGCCGCCGGGCACGACGCTCCTGCTTCTGTCCCACTCGATAACTTCCCTCCCAGAGATCGAGGGCTTCGGTGAGGACACGACCGAACAGCTGCTTTTCAACCTCGTAGCCAGAGCAGGTACCGAAGCTGAGCGGGTGGCGGACAGCCAGCGCGCGGCCGAGAGTCGGCTCGGGTGGAAGTTTGCGCGAGGCGGCGAGGGGAAGGGGAAGGAGAGAAATCTCGCGGTGGAGCTCGTGCGAAACTTGCTGTTTGGGGAGGACCACAGGCGGTTCGCGAGGGAGCTCGCGATGCAGTTTCCGGTGGGGGCGAGGCGGACGTGGTTGAGGAGTGACTTGTCCGCCGTAGTGGTCAAGGGTTGATGCAGTCGGAAAGACCGTCAGTAATATGTTTCAACTCGCACTCGTTCAGAGCCGGCATCAAGGTTCGACTCTGGCAGCGCGACGCTACTCGCAGCGATGGTACGGGAGACTGTAGACGAGCAAGTCAGCATCCCGAACCTGCAAAGATCATAAGGAGAATACTCAGTACTCACCTGATGTACATATCCAGAAATGGCCAGCGTCTAGCTATCCAAGCGAATGCCCGCGACCTCCTTCGCGACCTCGTCGACCTTGTCCTTGCCGACCTCTCCGACCTCGTCGTCGCCCTCCGCTTCCGGCTCCTCGTCTCCGACAACAGGCTTTTTGACGCCGAGGCCCATGCACCCGAGCAAGTAGCCGACGACGACTTCCCTCCGCACGCGCTCGCGGCCGCGGTCCGTCTTCTCGCCGCCGTCCTCGACGATCCAGCTCTCGCACGCCTCCTCGGCTTCCTGCACGGCAGTCTTGCCGTGGCCGTTGAGGGTGAGGAACGCGGCTGGCGGGAGCAGCGGGCACAGCAGCCGCAGGATCGGGAGGTGGTAGTTGAGCGAGATCCAGTGCAGCGGCGTCGACTGCGCGTTGTTCGGGATTTCGAGCGCCGATGCCGGGAGAAGTGGAAGGAGGTACGCCACGACATCTGCACAGCTGGCGTTAGCGAGTCCAGTCGTCTCGCAGCGCTCTCCGAGCCGACTCCGAGCTCGCGCCGTTCTCCCGCGACGCGAAGTGGCTCCAGAACCGCGACGTACCGAGGTGTCCGTTCCCGCCTGCCATGTGGAGGCACGTGTTCCCCCGGTCGTCGCGCGCCGTCGCGAGGTACTCGGCGCCGTACGTCTCGACAAATTTGGCCATGTCGGCCAGGTCGTCCGCCTCGCCGTACCGCGCGCACTGCAGTAGCTCTGCGACCTCGTCTGCGGATGGTTTTGTTGTCGGGGCGACCATCTCTGCTGCTGTGTTGAGGTTGGCGGAGTGCGCGAGCTGGACGGCGGTGGCGCAGGCGCTGCCCAGAAATTAATTATTTTCGGGCACCCGGCGCAAAACGCCAGCGACGGCCGGTTGACTCTCGTATCCCCACCCCACCCCCAGACCAGGTACGCAGAGCCAGAGAGAGCAGCAGAGCGCCATACTGATCTCGCCGTACTCGTGCAGATCAAGAGTGAGTCGCGTTCGCTCTCCTGCCGCGCTCGTCCCGATCTCTGCCGAGCGCGCACCTCGGTAGCAGCCCTCCGCGACCAGCGCACCACTCGGGAACCAGCATCGAGGGCGTCGAGCAACCAGCGAGCGAGCAGCTGACCCGAGCTCCACCCCGCGTCGTGCAGTGTTCGGATTCCGCGCCTGGCCCACTCCCTTCCTCCGCCCCATGTGGTCAGTCCCGCCCGCGCAAGTCGCGCTGGTGCCGCCGCTGACCCGTTGCGTACGACTGCAGGCCCTTCATGGTCGGAGGTGCGATCACCTTCTACGGTGTCGCCGCCGCGCAGAGCTCCATGCTCGCTGGTACGTTTGCCCCCCCTGCCCCCCCGCTTCCACGAGCCTCTGCGTGGCTGGGGAAGATGGGCGCGCGAGGATCGGCGCGTGGTGCCTCTTGGGTGACACAGATGGATCGTGGTTTCAGGGCAAGTGGACGGCGCGGCACGTCGAGGAAGCCCGACGGCAACGCGACGGGCGTGACACGACGAGCCAACGGGGACCTCGCTCGCACTCGTAGAACGGCCTAGCTAACGCCTCCCGCCTCTTCTCAGCCCCCACCTACCGTGACGACCCCAAGAACCCCTTCAAGGTTCGTCACCCGCTCTGTCAACTCCCACTGCGCACTCACACCCATCCACAGGCGTCTTCGGCCCCGGCCGCCCACTAGACGCTCAACACCTAGAAAGGGAGGAAGGCGATTCGACAAAAGGAAACTTGAGTGAGAGGCGAAGCTCGCGGGCTGGAAACCATCCCGACCGGCGCTCAGCGTCGGCTACCCCAACACACTGGCCTGAGTGCTCGCGTGCGCGGCGTGCAGCTACGAGCCTGCACGACGGACAGAGAATCAGTGCTCTTAGGAAACGTGCGCCCAGGCTCTCGAGTGGCTCTGGGGTCGACTCGACGTGCGCAGCGGCGCAGGTTCTACCCTATACCGAGTCGGCGGGCGAACCTGTGCGCTCAGCGTGTCTGGCTCAGCGACGGACCGGTTCTGCTTTGGAGCTCAGACGTGCAGTCTCGGCAGCCGTCGGACGTTCCTCCCTGCCGGTCGTTCGCGGCGGTGGGCGGCCGCTCCCAGTCGGCATCGCTGGTTCGCGATACCACCTCGTGGTATTAGCTTCGCCGAGGGATCTCTCGATCACAACACGACACCTGTCTTCCGAGATCTGCCTCGCACTTTCGCACGTCAGGCTCAAGGCACAGTCCGACCATGTATTGCGCTCTTTTCGACTTTTGCCACAGACACCAATCCTCTCCAGCCCACGCTTAACCAGATCCAGCAGACGCCGGCATGCCGAGCCCCGAGAGCTCTCCCAGCAAGCTACCGTAGAAGCCAGTCTGCGGCTCCGTCCCGTCCTCCCACGCGGGCCAGTCGTACACGATCTGCGCATCTCGTCAGCTTGGCACCTCTGCCAAAGTGAAGTCGCAAAGACGCACCTCCTTGATGACGGGCCATCCGGTCGCGTACATGTTGATCAAGGAGAGCGGGAAGCCACCACTGAACGGGCCTTGGAATTCGGCGAGCGTGTCATTACCGACGGGGGCGCGGTCAAAGTTGGCGGCAGTACGGAGAATGATGAACCGGCCTGTTCAGGTTAGGAATGTGAGTGCGAGGCGAAGCGGCAGGCGTGGCGACTGACCGAAGTCGGCCTTGCCGGCGAGAGTCGCGCGGATCAGCGCTTCGGCGACGGCGTTGTCCTCCTGGGCGGTCATGCTGCAAGAACACGTGACAGTTAGCGTCATGATTCACAAGTCTGAAAATCAGGCGCACCGTCCCGCTTACCAGTCTGCGAAATACGGTCAGCATCGCAGCGTGCGACCTCGGCAGCAAAATCACTTACATTCGCCCGTTCCATTGGTCATGAGTGTCGTGAAGTTCGCCATCGCGTCACCCAGAAGTCCACCGTGGAAGTAGACGTCCGACGTGGCCGTGTCGCACTGCCGCACGACCGGTGCGGAGGACGCAAGGGACCCGAAGCCGGCGTACTGCTCCCTTCGCGCCTGAGCATCCGACGAGTCGTTCAGAACCACATCCTTGGTGAGATCAAGGACCCGTGCAAGGAGTTTTGTGTTGACTTCGTAGACCTGCGTGGGCGGCGGGGGTCAGCCGTGCGAAGAGAATCGAGCTGCTCCGAGGAGACTGACCTCCGTTCCGTAGATGATGGCTGGGGTGTCGTGTCAGCGAAAGAGCTAAAGTTTCTCGTCGTGCATTCACGCACTTGGGTACTGTGGTGGGCCATCGAGAGCCGGTGCACTCGTGCCGAGGGGGAAGTACCCTCCGGTCCAGTTCGAGGGGGCCTCACGAATGTCAATCTCGTATTGAAGAGCGACCTGTACCGCAAACCTAAATGTGACTCCGGATCAGACACGGCGAATTTGAGAATCAGCATGACTCGCCGTGCGAAGGAAGCTTGTCCAAGCGTTCCCTGGTTGGGGTCTGCAGGAGATGTCAGTGTTGTTTGAAACAGCTCAGGTGCAAGGGGGCTCACTGATACCGGCAATACCTGCGACCATAATGTACGTCTTTTGGAAATCCCAATCCGCGTTGAAGAACAGCGAAGTGGCCGACACTGCTGCGTTGATCTCGGACTCGCCAAGTGTCGCCTGGCAGATCGTATATTCCGAGTTGCAGTGGACCTCTGATCCAGTCATCAGTTCCGCTTCCTCACTCTGGGAGACTCGACAGACAAACCCTGGTAGAGAAGCGAGAGGCCCGGGACAGTCTGCGATAGCGGGTCAGCCACCTTTCCGACGTGACAGAGCTCCGCGAGGCCGTACGACGTTCCAGTACAGCTCCAGGGGTTAATCCAGACGGCTTGTTCTGGCCCGAACATGCTCAAGATCAGAAACTTGGGTCGGAGCGGCTCTGCCCAGCGACGGTCCACGCCGCGGCCACCGAGCACGGCAGATCGCTCTGCGAGAGCTTCTTCGAGGTAAGTGGGCCTGGCTGCTACGGTACTAGCCAGAGCAGCAACCGCTGCAAGACCCGCGAGGAGCCTTGGAGCGCCTCCGCTGTCGACCGTGAAAACGCATTCAGCGAGCCGTCGTGGAAGGAGCCTGGGGCGCGGCAAGCTCACACTGCGAGATACTTCATGCTCTGAAAGGGTGAAGGAGGCTGTGAGAGAAGGGAGAGCAGCTGCGATAAGCCTGAGTCGACCCCATTTGATCGGAAAGACGGAAAGAGTGGGCATGCGGGGCGGCTGGGCAGCACGCTGGGCAACACGCGTTACCAGTTCAGGACGCCAGATGAGACTTTCCGTTCGGCCGACCCGGTTCCCGTTCATTTCTGGCCCGAGGACGTGTATCGCTTCGCAAGGTCTCGTGCTTCAAGTTGGCCTCACAGGATTCCCCAGATCATGTCGCGCGGCATGGACGGAAGCCATTCCAGGAGATCTTTCCCGGAATCGGGTACTGTACAGTATGTCAGTCTCTACCGCGGGTACAAGTCGATCACATGCAGCCAGCCTTCGCTGCGTTCAACAGTGCACTCGGATGGCACTGGAAGTCTGGCAGGCGGCCGCTGACTTGGTCGCATGGAGCCCGTCGCATGTGTAGTTCCACGAGTCATTCTAAGCTATGCTGAACGACCATTTGTTTTCTCACCCTCACTGAAGAGGCCTGACTTTGTGAAGGCGTCCAAGCACTAGTGTTGCACCGCAGGACAGCGACTCCGCGGCCTTCTGTTTCCTTTGTCTTTCCCCTTGCTGAGTCCAGCGCTTCGGACTTACGACAAGCACAACGCACAGACCTAATTGGCTCTCTATTCTAGATCCAAAGGCGTTTGGACTCCCGCGCGTCCCGGACTCCGGGATCCGTGCACGACCGCCGGGAGTGCGTGGTGGCTCAAGGACGCAAAGCGCCGCCGGACGTTCCCATCGTCGCTTTGACCTTTGCGCTTGTCCCCACATCAGCCTGAGCAGAGCTTCTTGGCATCGTGCGCACTCGGTCTCCGCTTCACCAGCCCTTCGATCAGCTTCATCCAGCTAGTCTGCTCAAAGCCTGGACGCCTCCTTGCCTCCTTCGACCTCACTACGCTCAGGCGTTCAGACTCCCGGTGGGCATCCGTCTATGTTGCTTTTACCATACAAGATGCACTGACAGTTCCTGGTCGGCAGCCATGCTCCGCTTGCTTGCCGTGCTTCTTGCAGTCGCAGGGCTGATTCGCGGCGACTCCAGCATCGTCCCGGGTGCTTTCATTATCGAGACGAGCCAATCGGCACTCATGAAAGGATCTGGTGGGACCTTCGTGGACACCGTGAGTCGTTCATGATGCACCGTGCGTTGGGTATGCAGCTGACGGACTGTCAATGCAGCTGCTCGTGGTCGCTCTCGGCAACATCGCCAATTCCGGCGTCAAATACAAAGTGCGCCAAACCTTTACGGATCACCCGGCTCTCTTCCACGGCGCCAGTATTAATGTTGATCCTGCGACGAGTGCTGCTCAACTCCTTCGTGTCGCCGGCGTCACGGTAAGTTTTAGGTAATTGACTCGATCTCGATGAGCTGAGAGTCGGTCAAATTATTCTAGGCGGTATGGCCTATCCGTCGCATTCAGCGCCCAAACATCACGGTCGACGCAGCAAGTGCTGGCGCCATTCCGGTAAACGCGGCGGACCTCATCGTCGGACCGCAGAGCCTCCCTAGGATGACGTCGAATTCCCCTGCAAGCTTATCAACGCACGATTCTGCGGGCGGAAATTACTCAACGGATAACTTTGCGCCACACCAAATGACCGGGGTCGACAAGACGCACATCGCTGCACAGTTGGGAGCTGGTGTCCTGGTACGTACTCTGATTCTCACATGATAAACGTTTCCTGATTTCGATCGTTAATTTCAGATTTGCCTCCTTGACGCTGGTGCGAGCATTGTGCTCCTCACGCAGCCGGAACGATCCCACGCTGACTGACGGTCACGCTGCTCGATGTAGGCGTTGATTACAAGAATCCTATACTTGGAGGATGTTTTGGACCGGGCTGCCACATTTCGGTCGGATACGACCTGGTTGGCGACGCGTATGACGGCGGCAGCCTACCAGTGCCAGGCGCCGACCCATGTGAGTCTCGCCGCCAAACTCGCGACCTCGACTATCATGGCGTCAGATTTACACTAAAAAATTCTCACAGATGCCTCGTGCGATCCCCACGGTTCTCACACCTCTGGAATCGTAGGTGCACTGGCAAACGGGCTCGGTTTCTCAGGCGTCGCACCCGAGGCAAGTTTAGGCATGTTCAGGGTGAGATCTTTTACCGCTCGGCAGAAAATGCCTTGGATTCTGATGAACACTCAAGGTTTTGGGATGCGTTGGATCAACGACGGACGACATCGTGCGTGCTCTGCGACGCCTGCCCGAATTTAGGCCTGATGCAGTTCGGCCTACCAGATTCTTCAAGCTTACATCATGGCCATGACAGACTCGTGCGACGTAATCAATATGTCCCTGGCCGGGCCGACGGGATTTGAGTCCACCTTTCCCCTGGAGCGTATGGTCGAGAAGGCAGCCGCGATGGGCATCTTTACCGCAATCAGTGCGGGGAACTCTGGAGCAGAAGGTAATTTGATCTCATATTGAAAGCTCAATAGTGCTGAATCTCAAGTTAAGGAATGTTCTACGCGTCCGAGCCCGCGTCCAACCGCGGCGGCGTCAGTGTCGCAGCCGTGTACGCGCTTGCTTCCATCCTCTAGCGTGTCTCATACTCACACTGTTCTTGCAGAAACTCCATTGCACTCCCGGCACTCTCAGCCACCGTGGTTGGGTTCTCAAGTATCCCATACCTCGGCATCCACGGGTTCAACGTCAGCGGGTCGACTGCGTTCCCGGTGTACTTCACCTCGACCAATCCGACCTTCGCCACCGATGCGTGCGCACCGCTTCCTCCATCAACGCCCAACCTTGCCGGTTATGTGGTTGTTGTTCAAGGCGGGGGCTGCACGTTGCTAGTCAAATCCACAAGTAGGCGTCCGCTTTTCGTCGCTGTATCAAGCAACTCTAATTCTGATCACAGACATCGCAAATTTCGGAGGTCAGCTCTTCATCGTGTATGGCCAGTATACAACAGGCATTGGAGTCGGGGCGGTGAGCCCCGGTTTCACTGCGGCCGCCAGCATGCGTTTGTCGGATGGGCTCACGGTGAGTGCCGGCACCCTGATGAACGAGACGCCAGCTCAACGCAGTCTCACAGCTCCTAAAGAACAACATATCATCGAATGGTACTCTTGCCATGATTTTTCCGTCTGCCACTCTGACTTCAAACGCGATCGATACTGCGGCCGGAGGGCTGGTGGCGTGCGCACATCCAGTTGACGCTGCTGTGCCGCGCTTACTCACGCCTGCTGTTGACAGAGCCCTCTCGTCATTTGGAACGACATTCGACCTGTATGGCACGAATTTTGGGGCCCCAGGAGGTCGGCTCTCACCTTTTGAAGATATGGCACAAGCTGACTTTGTTTAAACAGCTAACATCGTCTCGACGTTCCCGCTCTCCAGCGGAGGTGTCGCCGTCGCCTCCGGAACCAGCATGGCAGCGCCTTTTATAGGTGAGTTTGTTTTTTTACCGAAACACAAGCTGCTGTCCTGAGACCTTTCTCAGCTGGCGCCGCCGCCGTCATCATGGCGGCTCGCCCCGGACTGTCGGTTGCGCAGATTAGGAGCCTGTTATCGACCACCGCAAAGCCTCTTCCCGCATCCAAGAAGTCTTCAACTCCATACTCGACTGTCGCACTCCAAGGATCTGGTGAGTGCTGTACATCGCAGCGATCGGAAGTGCTCGCTTGACCATTTCGACAACAGGCTTGATTCAAGTCAACCTCGCCGTGGCCGCTGGGACTTTACTCGACCCGATCCAGTTCAGCAAAAACGACACATCACATCTGGCCAAGGTCCACGTTCTCAGCATCACGAACAGCAACTCCTTCCCGATGCTCTATTCGCTCACCAGCGTTGCCGGCCAAGGTCGCGGCCTTTACGACACCGTAAGCTTCTTAACACTCACCGAGTTTGATTAAATACGCACTCGTCCGCAGAGCAGCAAAGTCCTTCCTTCGAGAAGCCCACCCATCATAACGGCCGCTCGTGCGACTGTCACTTTCTCCCGCGCTTCCCGCATTTCGGTCTCTCCCGGCGCAACCGTCACCGTTACGGTGAACATCAGCCCGCCAAACCTCTCAGCTTTGGACGCGGCGCTCTTTCCGACGTACTCAGGCTGGGTCGTCCTTGCCGGAACGCAGAGCGGCGGCACGCCACACAGTGAGACGCTTCGAGGTGCGCTACTGCCCATTCTCGACCACTTAGATTGAGCACTCATGCATGTGGATCCTCAGTGCCGTACTTTGGCATCTCAGGGTCTCTCTTTGATGCTCCAAGTGCGTTCGCCACCGAATTCGTGATGCTCACAGCCCCCCCTGACTCCCCTCCACCAGTCCTCGACACCACAAACACCGTCTTGGGGGCAAGCTTTAAATTTCCCTTCCTTCGAAACAGCAGCAGCGGTGTGCAAACCCTGTCAGCGCAGTACACGTCCCCTCACGGGCCCTCGCTCTACTTCCGCCTCGCGAGTGCGTGCCTCCCTCCTCCGCAGCTTTCACTTGTTTTCCACTGCCTGACGCGTCATTCAAAACCAGTGGGATCAGCATTAGTGACGATCGACCTCGTCCCAGCCTCGCTCCCTTTTACCGGCACCATCGCCTCCCCTTCCAAGCGCGACTCGACTCGCATGCGGTACGCCGACGTCCCCTCCGCCGGCCAGGTCTACCAGACCACCAACTCGCCGCGTAACTCGCGGACGGGAACCACCAGCTACATCTCGTATCAGTTCACGGGCACGTCGTACACCATGGGTGTGGTGGCGACGAAAGGTGTCGAGTACCGATTGCTGCTGAGGTGAGCGGAAGTGTGAGCGCTGCGGAGATGCGAAGCTGCTGACTGCTTGTGAACAGGGCGCTGAAAATTACAGGAGACCCAGTGTACGAGGACCAGTACGAGAGCTGGCTCTCGCCGTCTTTCTCGTTCACGCCGGCGTTGCCCGGGTCGAGTCCGAGGCCAGGGAACTGAGTGAGAATGCACATTTGTCCCTTTCAGATCTACAAAGCCGGTTATAAATCTTGCTCGGATGCTGGTCGCTCAGATTAGAGCTGCATCTGTCGCCACCATCAGCGTCGTGACTCGTGACGGTTGCCGAGATCCAACGCTACTTGCCTTGCAGCACAGCACGGCACCTTGTACCTCTCGCAGCAGGAGCGTACTTGGAGGAGCCCACTTGATGCGAGGGGGAGCGTCAGCTTCGCTGCAGGACTGGTAACCAGCGGCCACCGAACGAGAATATTCTGGCTCCGCATGTCCTTCGAAGCGGTGCTCGTGGTCGTCGCCCGGGACCTCGTATTCTCCAGGCTCTGTCCAGGTGAGAAATTCAGACCAGCCAGCTACCAGAACACATGGAGATCTCAGGAGAGACGGACCTCTGTACGCCGGCTCGCCGACCTCGTGCGGCTCCTCCCCTGGCGCCCCTTCTTGCCGCTGCACCTCGAACGCGTTCGGGTCTGCCCACCACGAGTCCAAACAAGGATCAGTCTCCTCGCCTCCGACGATGTCGAACGAGGGACCGCACCCGCATACGCAGCCGCACGCTCCCGCTCCCCCTGCCGCCACCTCGCGAACTGGTCCATCCCCTCGAGAAAGGGAGGGAGGAACGGACGAGAGCTCGAGACAAAGGCGTGATTGAAGAGTGAGAAGGGCACGAAGGCTGTACCACGGAGACTGCTATTTGCGAAAGCCCGCCGAGTGCGACGGACGGCATTGGGGGCAACGAGCGTCCCGCCGTCGTCGTCGGGCAGTGGAGGGTTGGTCCAGCTTGAGATCCTGTAAGGGCTTGAGACAATAGCAGTCCCATCGGCCCAAGTGTGAGGCTTCGATGAAAGCAGCGTATATCACATTCGTGTCGCCCGCCCTGTTGCCCATTCCTGCGGAACGCATCAGCTCCTGCCGTTCTCCCCGCTTCCCGAGTCACTTGTACTCACTAGAACCGCTTCTACCCCAGGTCACCAGCATAAGCTCTCACGCCCAGTACACGCTCCCGCCAAACAACGCCGGCTCGGTCATCCTCCAGAAGCCGTAGATGAATGCGCCGATGCCCGCGAGGTAGGTCGTCCAGAGCGCTGTTCCCCCGTTCGATCCAGTTCCTAGCGTCAGCTCATGAATTGTCTGGGTTCCAGGAAAGGCAAGGACTGACCGGTCCGGCGGTCGGGGAAGACCTGCAGCGCCCAGGCGAGCGGTGGGAGACCCATGAGGTTGCAGAACGCGTGCGCGAGGAACGGGGGGAGGACGCTCCCTTTGTCCCCCGGGTCCGATTCAGTACTTCGTTCCTCTGTAAACCCCAAGGGGAAAGGGGACAAGGACGCACCGGTGCGCATGAAGAGGAACGAGGCGTACCACCCGAACAGGGTCGTGTACGCAAGTTGGAACGCTGTACTTGCCCTCGTCAGTAAGGCTCAAGAGGGGGGAAGGGGGGG
>ERZ1463038.678-NODE-678-length-12156-cov-13.861830_pt1 | contig 12156 bp, 13 predicted proteins | sample MGYA00564479_ERZ1463038 | MGnify/ENA primary metagenome ERZ1463038 (study PRJEB39244, sample SAMEA3635134) | Helicobacter pylori | study: EMG produced TPA metagenomics assembly of PRJEB11511 data set (Assembly of a 5300-year-old Helicobacter pylori... | reverse complement strand
CAGACGTGGCTCTTCCGATCTGCAGGTCAGTCGCGGCTCGCCTCCTCTTGAAGCAGTACTCAGCATTTTGTGACTGCAGATGCACTGCGACAAGTGTGCTGGCGCTGGCAAGGTGATCAAGCACGTCTGCCCGGTCTGCAAGGGCCACCGGGTCGTCGACTCAACGTCCGACCTCACGCTTCAGTGCGTACCACCTCTCGGTGTAAAATTCAGCTTTGCTCTGACAAGAGACTTTTTGCAGTATCGACCGAGGAATGCCCGAAGGCTCCGAGGTCACGTTTGAGGGCGAGGCGGACGAGAGCCCGGACCACGCCCCGGGGGACGTGATTGTGCGCGTGAAGAGCAAGAAGCTCCCGGGGGCGTTTGTGCGGAAGGAGAGCAACTTGTACTGGAAGGAGCCGCTGAGTGTGGCAGAGGTACGTTCCTGCATTTTACGTCGCAGCCCTCAGCTCATCGCCCTTTGTCGCAGGCGCTCCTCGGATTCAAGAAGACCGTGCGGGGCCTCGATGGCCACGACATTGTGATCTCTCGAACGGGAGTTACTCAGCCAGGTGAGCATCTTCGACAGCTCCCAAGTATGCTTCACTGATTCTTTGCAATTCTCAGGTTTCGTGCAAGTCGTCCCCGGCGAGGGTCTACCGATCTACCATGGAAGCGATCGTAAGCTGCAACTCTATAACGTTCCTGAAATATCACTAACACATGTATTTCCAAGACGGAGACCTGTTTGTGGAGTACGTGGTGGTCATGCCTCCGAGTTTGACGCCACAACTGCGCGACAGTACGCCACACCGTAACTTCCCGACCAGCGCTCACTGACACATTGCTCTCTTCAGCCCTTCAGACTGCCTTCCGGTACACACCACCAGGAGCGAGCGAGGGGCACACCGAGTTATGATCTACAGTTGCAGCAATATTAGAGGCTTACTCGTTCTCAACCCGAATAGAGGCCTGCTCGGCTCGAGCACGCCTGTGCTTAACTACTTGCCTCTCCTCGCACAAACACAGCACAATCACTGGCACTCAACTCTGACGAAGCTGCTCGTCTGGGTTGAGCGACTGCCTCGTTCCAAGGTGCGGCATGATAAGTCAGCGCGGGGCGTGAAAGAAGACGGCACGCTGACTTCACGGCTCTTGCAACCACGGAGAAGGATCTTCATTAGTGAGCCCCGGGTCCGGAACACTGCGGCCAAAGAGGCGGGCTAGTCACTGAGTCCCCAATGCCGCTCCTGACGCCTCGCGAAGAACACTCCTTTAGCAGTCCACCCAAGGATGTTGTGCTGAGACAAAATGGTTCCATCAATGCTCTGAGGTCGATTTCAGCCAAGCTTTCGCCGTCAACGCCGCAAAACAGAGGCAAGTAGGGTCACCCAGCGTCTCCCACGCACAGATAGCGGCCCTGGCCCACCGCGCCGCCGCTCCGATCCTCCTCTGGCGCACCGCTTTACTCGCCCACCATCACCTCTGAGCTATCGTACGGGGAGTTCCTGTTGAATGTCTCGCCGCCCAATGCGCTCGTCGGGCGAGTCACGACTCAGGCTGTGGGTCGCGTCAACCGCTGGCGCCACCGACCCTACATCAAGCCAACTCCATCATTCGTCCCTACACTCTTCTTCCATCACCACACTCTTTTCTAGCCCCCAGCTCGACGCTTATCCCCCTCGCACTTCTTCGGAACTCGCACCACACTCCTTCATCACTCGACTTACAGCATGCGCAGTGCATCCGCTCCGACGCTTTTCGTCGCTCTCCTCGGGTTCATCGGTGCGCCATCGTCTGCTTTACTAAGTGTGTATCTTAGGCAATGCTAACTCTGTGGCATTCATCGCGGCAGGCTCCGCTTGTGCCGTCACTCGGACCCACAACTCGGCCGTCGACCACATCATCAAGGCGCGACAAGCCCACGTCACTCTCAAATCGGAATCACTAGCTCTCCAGAAGCGCACGGCCACCATTCTGACCAGCTTCAAAACGTTGGAGCGCGACCTGACACCGCACACCGACTCGATCAAGAGCCTGTGCTACGAGCTGCCGACCGCGACTCCTCAGCGATGCGCCGTCATCGGCAACCTCATCAACGGACTCCTCACAAATTGCTGTGGCTCTATCAGTACCTGCTGGGGAGGAGGCGGAGGAGGGTGGATCTGGCCGATTCCGCCGCCGCGTCCCTCGAACTACTGGCCCGTCCCGCCGCCGTGGGTACCCGGCGGATCTTGCGTGCGTCGAAACCAATATATGGTCACTAGAAGTATTGGGCTGACGTCTCCTTCCTTCACAGTGGGGCGCCGCGAACGTGTACACCAGCACGTTGAACCAATTCCAGTCTGCGACGAACGCCATCAGCCCGGTCTTGAAGTACATGCCTCAGCATAGAGCTTCCATCCTTGCGACTGTGGCGAACGCTCATGGTACGATACGGCTTTCTGAGAGGAGCCGAATGTCGTGCTCATCCGTCTGTGCCGCAGACGAGTTCGGGTCCCTCCTGGACGGCACGAACGGCGTCCTGCCCGGGCTCACGGACTTTGTTAGTCAGATGTGAGCATCTTGCCTTCCATATACCAGATTGTATGCCATCTGACTCCCTTCTGTTGTCGTTCAGCGCCGGAACGTCTCCCACAATCAAGGCGTACTCGACGACAACGCCACTCGGCCTCGGCGGGCTTCTGTCTACGCTCCTCCGGGTCATCTAGGTGCACAACCAATCGCACGCTCGGTATCTCTAGACCCTTGCTGGTCTTCCCTCACCCTTGTCCCCCCTCCTTTTTCTGGGCGTCCGACGGCGCTGGAATCGTCGCGCTGGCCCCTTTCGCTATTCGTTCTGCCAGTCAGAGCCGGTCTTCCGTGCTGGACCCCGACCTATCCGAAATCAAAACCTCTGTTTCGCATCACCTGGCCATTCGACTGTGCTCAGGAGTCCCCGGCTTCTTGACGAACCTAGCCATCTGGTCCACGAGCTTGCCGTCTCTCGCGAAGACACTCCGGTCGAAAAGATGCACCTTACAGTTCAACTCCCTCGCTCCTTATGCCGCAGTCAAACGAAAGCCTGGGTGATGCGGCGGTAGTCGTTCTCGACGCCCTGGAACGTCTCCTGGAGCTTGACCTTGCGCTCCTCGCGGTCGATCTGGCTCAGCTGCTCAAAGTTGAACGCGTACAGGCGCTTCTTGACCGTGAGCCGAAGCGCGGTCGCCTGCGCCTTGTCGCTTGGGTCGAGCGCCATCAGCAGGATCATCTCCACCAGCCGGTAGAACTGCCGCTGTTGAGCACGACCATAGGTTCAGATAGGTGCCGGAACAGAAAGGAGAGAGCGTACGTCGGCGAGCTTGTACTTTTTCCGGATCGCTTCGGTCGTGGCACGCGGGATGGGCGCCGAAAGGCCCTCGAGATCGCCGCCGGTGAGGAGCGTGTGCAGGTCCGCCTTGTCGCGCATGTCCTCGAAAGGCTCAGACGGGTCTTCGACTGATTTATTTTAGAGGTCAAAGCTGGGTCACGTGGGAGCGCGAGCTAAACAAGCGCACCTGTCAACTCGCCGATTTCGGGGCGACTGAGCATGTTTTGGTAGGCGAGGTTGTACAGAGCGGCTTTGTGAAGATTCTCTTCAGCACAATGCTTACTGAAGGCAACCACAGAGTAGCTCACAGCCGTGCCCTTGGCCTTGGTATGGGGGAAGAATGACGAATTGGCTGCGAACGATGGGGTGGGTCAGCCTACACGCGGAATGCAAGCACGTTGAGGCGGGGTCCCTACGAGAGACGGAGTCGCTTCGTGTCGGGCCAGCAGAAGAACGAGTAGAAGGACGTGTAGCCGACAAAGTGGTACGAGAACGCCGCGCCGCGTTTCCGTCTCTCGAACCTGCGCGCGTGGGGACGGGTCAGCGAGTGCTCGACGCGCACTTCCTTCCCGGATGATAGACGCACAGCACGAGGAACTCCCATCGCGAGTCGTCCTCACCGATGTAGCTGCCACCCTCGATGAACAGCAGCAGGAAGATCTGCATCCGGCGGTGGTACTCGATGAAGCCGGGCGTCTCCCAGGTCGCGGCATAGGCCTCGTACAGGACCTCATCATCTCCGTCGTCTCCCTCGGCTACGACCTCCCACGGTCGCTCGGGCAGGGACTTGCCCTTGCCCTTGCCCTTGCCGTTCACGCGGCTGGCGAGGTCGGGGCGGTCGCTCTTGATGCGGTACGCGCCGACGCGGGTGCCGCACGGGCGGAAGTCGGTGGCGTCCTTCTCGACGGTGGCCGCAAACGCGGGCAGCTGCTTGGCGTAGGACGGCGGAATGAACTCGTACAGGATCTGCTCCGGGTCGTCCGCCTTGACGTCGCCCGTCTCGGGAAACTTGGCCGCGAACTTGACGTTCAGGTACTGTGCGAGGCTACCGGATGCGAAGCGGTACTGCATGCAGGGTACGGTCAGCACTGGGATGCTCGCAAGCGCGCGGTAGACGAGGACGGACGTGGATTTCGAGGTCACGGTAGCCAAAGATGGTCTCCTCCTGACCGAAGATGGGATACACGAACGCAGGCGAGAACGGCTCGATTAGAACCTTCTCCTCATCCTCGAGCGCGGCGGTGTCGGCGGTCGAGCGCACTGGCAGTCGCGTCGAGGTGTGAGCGGAGACGCGACGCGACGGGCGACGGGCGCGGGTAGGAGCTCCTTACCGAGGGCGAGCTTGAGCGCAGAAAGGCCGTCTGCGGACCACTCATCGTCCATCTCTTGGCGGTTGAGCTGAGCTGAGCAGCGGAGTCAGTCTTCAGCGAAGGGTGATCCGCACTGAGTTTCGCGCGCGGTTTCGCCCAAGCTCACCTTACGCAGTCGACAAGCTCAACGCTCAACCACGCCCACCTCAGCTCGACCTCTTTACCCAACCAGTGCGTGCTCGGGGCTACTCGAATTGATACAAGAGGTACTGACGACACGATGGTTTGCAGTGGCTGCTCCCCCAGTGAACGGTGGCATCGGTAACTTGGGCACGCTGCTCAAGCGGCTCGAAGCTGCGACCTCCCGCCTCGAGGACAGTGAGTCTTATTTCCACAGTCCTGCAGAGTGGAATGGCACTCAGAAGCAGCGAGCTGACCTTGCGTTGCCCGTCCGCCCCACTTGACACTCCCCGCCACTTCTCGTGCCGTCTCGCACCGCGCAGTCGCCATGTCGCAGGCTCCAACGAGCGCCGGAACCGCAGGTGCTGCACCATCGCAAGGGTTTACGCCGTACCTTGTCCCGGGCGCCGCCGGCGCGACCGCACCGGCTGCGCCCGTCGTCACCGCCGAGGCCTCGCCGGCGCTCAAGGGCTACGACGCGCTTCTCGAAGGCCCCCTTGTCGCCTACGTTACCCTCAGCGCAGAACTTGGCGGTCTCACTGCTCAGCAGGTGCGCACTACTGCTCTCACCAGCCCGCGCGGCCGCGCGTCACCACTCGCCGCACGGGGCGCGCACCACACGCACTGACTCGAGCTGAGCAGGCAGAAGCCGTCGCCAAGGCGTTCGAGGCACAGCGCGCCTACCTTGAGTTCGCCTCGGCCTGCACCAAGCTCCCGTCAACCTCGCCTGCGTTCGCGGACAAGCTCGGCCCCACCGCGACCGCGCTGTCCGCCGCTGTCGAGCTCAAGGAGAAGAACCGCGGCAGCAAGGAGATCAACTTTCTCAACACGGTCGCCGAGGGAATCCCTGCGCTCGGATGGGTCCAGGTCGTCAGTCGGCTCGCGTCCGGACGGCTGGAGCTCGGAGCTGACTGGGGCGTCGTGACCTTGTACAGGAGCCGAAACCGGGGCCGTTCATCAACGACTCGAAGGACTCGGCACAGTTCTGGGCCAACAGGGTCGTCAAGGATAACAAGGAGTCGTGCGTTTAGGCCGGAACGCCTGCGTATATCGCTACCGCCTGCTCACGGCACATCGCCACTCGCAGGAACCCGAAGGCGGTCGAGTGGGCGAGGAGCTTCATCGCCGTCATCGAGGAGCTTCGCAAGTATGTGATGCAGTACCACACCACGGGCGTGAGCTGGAACCCCAAGGTGTGTCAACCGCGGCTTGGCGTGCACCAATCGGCGTCTGCTGACGCGCGACCCTCAACTTCCAGGGCGCCGACCCGCTGACGTACAAAGGAGCTGCCGTCGCTCCTTCGACCGGTGGACCTCCTCCCCCTCCCCCACCGCCACCGCCCTCCGCGCCCGCCGCGCCGACGTCCGCACCGACGACGGCCAAGGCGCCCGCAGGCGACATGAACAGCGTCTTTGCCTCGCTCAACCAGGGCGAGTCCGTCACAAAGGGCCTCAAAAAGGTCGACAAGAGCGAGATGACGCACAAGAACCCCGAGCTGCGCGCCAGCAGCGTCGTCGCGGCGGCCACGATCCGTGCGTTGCGCCTTCCGCGTTCGAGCCAGATTCAAGCAGGGAGCTCATGCGTCCGTATGTGCAGCGGCGTCTGGGAAAGCACCGACGAAGCCTCCGAAGCCCCACTCGTTCCAGAAGAAGCCGCCAAAGACGCAGCTCGAGGGCAAGAAGTGGTCGATCGTGCGCCAGCTCTCTCTCGAGCCCCGACGCGAACAGCTGCTCACAAGCCTCTTAACGCTCCGCAGGAGAACCACGAGAACAACCCGATGATTTTGATCGACCAGACCGAGATCAGCCAGATCATCGACGTCTTCAACGTCAAGTCGTCGACGATCCAGATCAAGGGCAAGGTCAACGCCGTCTCGCTCGTCAACTGCACCAAGGTGTCGATCCTGCTCGACTCGACCGTGTCCTCGCTCGCCATTTCGGCCTCGCCGTCGTTCACCGTCCAGATCCTCGGCAAGGTGCCCACGATCCTCATCGACGGCACCGACGGCGGACAGGTCTACCTCAGCCGCGAGAGCCTCGACGTCGAGATCGTCACCGCCAAGAGCAGCTCAATCAACATCAGCCTCCCCGTCGAGGGCGAGGAGGACGGCATCTTCGAGGAGCGCGCCGTCCCCGAGCAGCTTAAGACCGTCATTCGCGACGGCAAGCTCGTCACGAGTGTCGTCGAGCACTCGGGCTGAGCGCGGTCGGGCAGGGCAGTAGACACTGGAAGGGGCTCTGAGTTTGTAAGGCTGGTTCAAGGCGCACTGTTTCGGGGAAAGGCAGTCGTTCCGGTTGCGATGAGCCAATTACACTGGCGGAGGGTGACAGCCCTTCTTGTGGTACGCCCAATCCATCTTCTGGCAGCCCGGGCTGCAGTCTGCACACTCGTACGCATCAGCAAGCCAGCTCGAAGCCAAGCGGCAACAAAAACGCCCTCACATTTACGACCCTTGCACCTGCCGCATTGCAGCGTCGCCTTGACCTCGCCGGGTCCCGCCGGCTCGACCGGCTCGTCCTTGGCCTTCCCGTTCCCAACGGTCGTCCCACCTCTCCGGCAGAACGCACAGCCGTTGTTCGCCGCTCGTGCGGCATCGCGGTCCGCGATCGCCTTTGAGAACGTTTGCGACGAGCGGAGGCGGATCGCCATAACGCGCGCCGTCGTGCCGTCCCCATCCGCAACTGCAAGCAGCACTCGTCAGAGTCATCCACGAGGAGTCTAGTGGCGGAAGCTCGACTTGCTGTCCGCGTTCGCGCCCCGGTCCAAGAGCCATTCGGCCGCCGCGAGTCGCAGCTCGTCCTCGCCCGGCCGGCGGAAGGACATGATACAGCTGTGGAGGGCCGTGCCGCCGAACCTCGATCGGTGGTTCACGGCTGCTATCGGGTCCTTGCTCGCCTTGAGCAGGGTCTCGGACCACCGCACGTCGCGGACGAGTGGCGTGCACGAGACCGAGTGGAAGAAAGCCGTATGTCTTGAGAGGTGGCGTGAGCTAAAGTATGGGGTATTTAGAGACGGAATGCTCCCACCCAGCAATGTCCACACCCTCTACTGGGATTCCTTGCGCGATGAGAAAGTCGAGCGCCTCGTACGCCTGCTCCGGGATCGTGCCCGACTTCACGAGGTGCGTAAACGCGCCTACCTGTACTTCGACGCGTCAGCACCTTCCCTATGACACAGCCTAGCCGTACGAACTTGAAGAATGTCGTAGACCGGCAGCTTGTTGGGGCTGTCGCGGTCTACACCGCTCGGCGTCAGCCCCTCAGTTCAGTCCCTGTCTACAGGCGGCGGGACGCACAGGCTGCCCACTTCTCCCGGACGAGTGCCTTTCCCGTAGCTCCACCCCCAACCGCCTGCAAGTCCCCGAGCCACCGCTTCTTCAGAGCAGCGAGGTTCGAAGTCATGAGCGCGGCAACGAACTCAAAGTCGTCGCAGTCGGCTGGGTGCAGGCCGTACGACGAGAACGACGAGCGCAGTCGCTGGGCCTCGGCACCCTTCAGGCGGTCCTTGAGCGGCTCCTTGCAGTCGAGTAGCTCCTCGAGCGGTCGCCCTCCGCCTTTCTGGTAGCTTTCGAGCAGCTCCTGGACGCGCCGGGCTGTCAGTTGTCGCCAAACGAGAGGTGGAGATCCCGACACACCTTCATCCGCTCTTCGCTCATGTTCGGGTACTGCGACATGGTGGGCGTGGAGGGAGAATGGAGAACGCCCGGCGCGTCGATGCGACTGGTGGAGCCGAATAAAAAATGCGTCCGCGAAATCCCGGTCCTCGCTCCTCTTACCACTTCCTTCGTTGCTCTGCGTCCACACTACTCGCCAGCGCTCCAGCACCAAGGCAGAGCTAGAAGTACCTCAGATGCGTGTGACCCGCTCCCTCGACCGCCGGTACCGCGCGCCGGGCCCGCCGGTGCATGCATCCGCTTCTCTTTCACCTGCGACGCACGCTGCGACAATTGCTGCACTGGTACTCGCTTTGCGCTCAAGGAAGCAACGGTTCGTTGGCCACTCCTCGTCTCGGTCGGTGGTCGTTGTTTGCCTCTCTATGGCTGCCCGCGGCGTCGAAGGTCGGTGCGGATCTGCATCGACGCGTAAGATGATATACATGCGTCACGCCCAGGCTCGACTTACATATTCGAGTAGTGCCTTGCAAATTCCCAGCTCCGGTTGGAATAGCAATCTCCCAAGGCTCCCGAACCGTACCTTGCTTGACCTGCTCGACACTCGCCGCTCCTCCGCCTGCTGTTGGGGCCGGTGACGCCGATGCAGAAAGAGCTGGACTACCTGCCGTGAGTCTGATCCACGGAGGTGCCGCCGACGTCGCTGACCGCGTCGCGTCGTAGCCTTCTCACGCGCGTCGGCACTCCGGAGCAGGCCGACGGCAGCTTCAGCCCCGACCCCGATGGCTACGGCGACCCCAGCAGCCGCAGAGCCGCTCAGCCCTACCGCAACCTCTCACTCTGGCTCGCAGCGGCGGCGGCCCTCCTCTCCGTCTGTACACTCGCGGTCGCGGGCGTCGCGCTCTCGCTCGTCGCGCACCTGCCGGATCTCCCAGCGACCCTCGCGCTCAACCTCGCATCGTCCGCTTCCTCTCTACCGCCCACTCCAATCATCACTCCGCCGCCATCCTTCAACCGTACTGTGGTCGGGAGCCGCAAATTCGGGCCGCTATACGTCGGCTGCTCGTCCAGCGAGCTGCGACGAGCGATTTCCGACATCCGCGTCAACATGGACGGTGCCGCGCGCGTGATCCCACCGACCCAGTCAGAGGACATCGCCGATTTCAAGTACTCGTTCGACTGGCCGGAAGGGTGCCCACGCCCGCACGTCTTCACGTCCGCGGAGGCGTGCGACCTCGTCGGCGCGTTCGGCGCGCTCACGACAAGCGGGGATTCCTATACCAGGCATCTCGTAGGGGCGCTGTTCATCATCCTGAGGAATCGCGCCGATGGGGCAGTGTGGAACCCCGAAGTGAGCGCGCAGTGTCGAGGCGACCACATGTTCGACGACGGCAAGGCTTGCCGGCACTGGATCGTCGACGATTCGCATTCGCCGCACCTTGCGGAGCCAGTGTGTGGTGGAAACGTGCGCATGATGCACCACGAGGTCACGTGCGTGGTTCTTGACTCCGCTGCCGAGTATATGACATAGCTGACCGCCTTCGCAGCGCACCCGTCGACCCAGGCGGGTATATTCCTCGCTTCCTCAACTGGCGGAGCGCGTCCCCCTCCGAGAAAACTGCGCTCAGTCCGATCATGATCAATTCCTGGGGCCTTCACTCCCACCTCATGCCCTCCATCCCCATCATCGGCGCCATCAAGCCGCTCCTCAACTACGCCCGGACTCAATTCCCGGCACCAATCTCCCTCTGGATGAGCATCCACGCCCCGGGATCAAATAAGCCGCTACAGTACCTGGCCGAACAAGGTCCGGACCAAGTCAAGGCGTACAACGCCCGGATGGAGACCGAGATCGCGGCCCTCGCTCCGCAACACGTCCTTGACGGCGGCATGAGCATCATTGGTGCGTACCACCAGCACCAAACTCAACTCACGCGGCGACATCGCTGAAACCGCTGTCTATAGATTGGTACGGCATGACTCTGTCGGCTTGGAGCTTTGACGGGTCTCATTACATGTATCAGGTGAGTCTGAGCTCGCCGCTGGGAAGACAATCGGGGGCGAATCTCACCACCTCTGAACTCTTCAGATAAACATGGAGAAGGCGATGCTTCTCCTCAACCTGCTAGACGTGCTCTGGCAGGAGAGTGTCGCTCGCGGAGGCCTTTGGGAGATCGACGTCCTGTGTCCCGACGGGCACAACTCGTACCAGTGCTGGCCCGAGCGATACTACCACGCCAATACCACAGCAATATGAAATGCTTAGACATACTTGAAATCTGTAGATGTCGCTCACACTGTTCGCTGGGATGATGGCGTCCGCATCATCGCGTGCCCATGGGCGTTCTGCACAGTGCAAGTGATGCTGACTACTGTATATGACCTGTGAACATACTGGCTGGACTTTATAAGCAATGCAAAGGTGCCCTAAACGAGAAGAAGGGTGGCTGCCAGGGGCACCCGCACTGCTGTTTCCCCCGCGTCTGATGCACCACTCCCCCACAACCACCTCGAGCTCGAGACCTAGGCCAAGCCCTTCCCGTTCTGCGCGATGAACTTCCTCTCGTCGCTCTCTTCGGCGGTCATCTCGGCTGGGTCCGCCGCGCTGGCCGGGGCGACGAACGGCGTCCCGGGTCTGCCTGGCTTCACTCTGGGCGAGCGAGTGCCGGGCTTCGACGGCAAGTCAATCTGGACGCTGTACGACGGCATCAAGAAGGTGCGTCTTGATCTCGAGCGCCTGTGGAGGTGCCACGCCAGCAGGTGGAAGCGACAGTCAGCCGACGCAACAGGCGGGGCGACGACAGCTGACAGGCTCCACCCACCATCTCTCCTCAGGATGACTCCACGACCGTCTCAATCTTCGCATTCGACGCCGCGCCGAGCGCGTCGTCGCACTCGTCATCGGGCGACCGCCGGAGCCTGCACCCTCTGGCTCGGAACGCTCTTCGCAAGCTGCGCACTCTGCGGCACCCCAACATCCTCAAGTTCATTGACGGCTCCGAGACCGACTCGTCCGTGTGGATCGTCACCGAGCACGTGCGCTCGCTCGCGACAGAGCTCAACTCGCGCCAGGGCGTCGCCGACGAAAGCAAGGTGTACGGGCTCCTGCACGTCGCGACCGCGCTCGCATTTCTGAACAAGAACGACGCGAGTATCCATGGCAACGTGCGCGCCGAGGCTCTCTGGATCACCCAGGGCGGCGAGTGGAAGCTCGGCGGGTTCGAGGTCTGCACCAAGAAGGATGAGGACGCGGGCGTGCTCTGGGTCCGTCCGAGTGCGGCTCCAACGTGAGGTTTGAGTGCTGACACGGCCCGTTTGCAGAACTCGGGTGGCATGCTGGCGGACGCGCGCTCGTACGCGAGTCCTGAGGTCCGCAAGTCCGGGTGGGGCGTCCTCAAGGAGTAAGCTCGCTGGACCCCTTCTCTGTACGCAACTGCTCACACAAAGCGCTACAGATTCGACGCATCCTCGCTCGACTCGTACCACCTCCACCTGCTCCTGTTCACCCTGTTCAACGGGCCCCTCCCGCCCGCGTTCTCCGGCTCGTCGGACGTGCCGCCAGCGCTCCCGAACGCACGCGGAGCGATCCCTGCGGCCTTGTTCCAGGCGTGGCGACGATTAGGGAACCCGAACCCGCGCCCGCGGCTCAAGACGGACGTCTTCCTCGAGCTTGGTCTCGGGTCCGAGAGCGCTGGCGGCGGCTGGTAGATCGGAAGGCACACGTCTGA
>ERZ1463038.677-NODE-677-length-12156-cov-13.869350_pt1 | contig 12156 bp, 10 predicted proteins | sample MGYA00564479_ERZ1463038 | MGnify/ENA primary metagenome ERZ1463038 (study PRJEB39244, sample SAMEA3635134) | Helicobacter pylori | study: EMG produced TPA metagenomics assembly of PRJEB11511 data set (Assembly of a 5300-year-old Helicobacter pylori... | reverse complement strand
ATAATGAACGCAAACGTAATGCCAGGCCTTCGGCGGCTACGGAGCGCATGACCACGGCGCTTTCGCCTACGACGGCTCGGCCGGCGCCTACGGCTCCATGGGCGGTACGTCGCGCCTCTATGGTGTCAATTCGCCGATCCTCCCATCCGAGAGTGAGCCAAAGCTGCCTGCGAGCTTTTGCTCTCTCCGGCGAGCGTGAGTAATGCTGACGTTCGGCCTAACACGCACAGCCAACCGCTTCGCTGGACTTCGCCTCGAGGACCTCCAGGGCGGTGAGCTGCCTTCTTTGTCGTTTCCAGTGGGCCGATCTGATTTTCCTACGCTCAACAGACATGCTCCCACTCTGCAAGGACCAGTTCGGCTGCCGGTACCTCCAGAAGAAGCTCGAGGATGGCAACCCGGACCACCGCGACATGATCTTCAACGAGATCTTCCCGCACTTCGCCGAGCTCATGACGGACCCGTTCGCCAACTATCTCTCGCAACGGCTGCTCGAGTACAGCACGGACGAGCAGCGCGACGCGCTCATCGAGAGCATCTCGGGCGAGCTCGTCTCGATCTCGTTGAACATGCACGGAACGCGCGCCGTCCAGAAGATGATCGACTACCTCTCGACCCAGCGTCAGGTCCAGAGCCTCATCTTGGCCCTCAACCTCAACGTCGTCACGCTCATCAAGGGTGCGCTCGCTGCCTCGCCGTTGATGATGAGAGCTTGGCGCTGACTCGGACCTCCCTGGCAGACCTCAACGGCAACCACGTCATCCAGAAGTGCCTCAACCACCTGCCACCAGAGGACAACCAGTTCATCTACAACGCCGTCGCGACGCACTGCATCGAGGTCGCGACCCACCGCCACGGCTGCTGCGTCCTCCAGCGCTGCATCGACCACGCCTCGGAGTCGCAGCGGATCCAGCTCGTCACCGAGATCACGTACAACTCGCTCACGCTCGTCCAGGACGCCTTTGTGCGTCTCCCCTTCCGCTCGCTGGGTCTCTGCGTCCACCTGACGACCGGTGCGTGCTGCGCAGGGAAACTACGTCGTGCAGTACGTGCTTGACCTCAACGATAACCGCTTCATCGAGGCGATCGTTCGCCAGTTCCTCGGCAACGTCTCGGCGCTCTCGGCGCAGAAGTTCAGCTCGAACGTCGTCGAGAAGTGCATCCGCGTCGCCGACGCCACCGGGCGTCGTGCCATCATCGACGAGCTCCTCAACAAGCAGAGGCTCGAGCGCCTCCTCCGCGACTCGTGAGCACTCCTTGACGTCAGCAGGTCGTGCCACGTGCTAATCAGTGCCCCGCCGTCTGCTCAGTTTCGCCAACTACGTCGTTCAGACCGCGCTCGACTACGCCGAGCCCGCACAGAGGGCTCAGCTCATCGAGACGATTCGCCCGATCCTCCGTGCGTCTCTGATCCTGTCGCCCGAATGTATTTACAAGCTGACACTAGTCCGCAACGACAGCCATGATTCGCAACACGCCGTACGGCAAGCGCATCCAGAGCAAGATACAGCGCGAGACGTCGGGCCACATGCGCGGCAACGGAGGCTACCACCCGCAGCTCGTCCCCGGTGGACATTTCTACGGCATGGGCTCGATGCACCCGCCGCCGCACCAGTTCCTCCAGCAGCACCCGGGCCACCACATGGGCCAGATGGGCGACTACAACAACGCGCGCTCGCCCTACCTCGGCGGCTACGGCCAGCAGGGCCCTCCGCACCACCAGGGCCCGCACTCGAACCAGTTTGCGCCCTTCCCGTCGATGCCGATCCAGGACTACCAGACGAACGGCATGGCTGGCGGCATGCCGGGCCACGTCGGGCTCTCGAACGGCGGCTACAGCGGCGGCGGCTTCATGTAGCGGCCACCCGCCCTCGCCCTCGCCCGTCGCCCCACTCTTCTGCCGCTCACGACCCCAGCAATCGATTTCCCTCACGACCACCACTCTCCCGCTTCCCTTATTCGCATCACACCCACCCCTCCTCGGCCACGTCAGTACTTCCGGATCGGTACCCCGGGGGCGCGAGTCGAGCGGTGCGCACGACAACGGACGACAACCCGAGCAGGCGCGACTGGGCAGCCTGGTCCTTCCCGCCCTCGTTCGACTCCTTTTCCGACCGCATTCAATCCATTCAGCTCGCTCTCCCACCTTCCTCCCCAAAAAACTCACCCACACCGTCCGGAACCGGCCAGGATGTAAGAACGATCGAGTTTGTTGCCAACATCCCCTCTCTCTACTATCTTCCCCCCCAAAGACCCCTCAACCTCTCTTCATGTCGAGCTGATGTACTAAGGAAAATCACTTTCAATGAAAACTTGTTGATTCGTTACTTGCGCGCGCTGCGAGAGTCGAGCTGGTCGAGCTGAAGCCCCCGCGGAGCGTGTTTTGAGACAGGGGAATCGGGCGCCCACCCCTCTGCACTGTTCGCTTTCGAGGTTCGGGTACCAGGAGCTTGACGTGTTTGCTCTTGCGAGGCGAGTCGACCGCGCAGGATGGACGGCAGACATGGGTTGCGAGGTGAGTGCATGCGGCTTGCTGCGTGCGAGAGCAAATCGAGCTCGAGCGCAAGCGCGGCGCGACCTACTGATCCCTGCTTCACCGCAGGCGTCGACCCTGCGCCATCTCATCTTCGCAAGAGGTCGACCACGTCCATCAGCATCTACCTCCAGGCGCCGTCGCCAGTATCGGGCCCGCTCAGCCTGCCGAGCGACTCGCCCGGGCGACTGATGCTCGAGAGGCTGACCGTGCCCCGCGGTGGTCGCGCGCTGGGGCACACGTACCGGCGCCTCTGGGCGACCGTGCTGTGTTTGGGAGCTGGCCTCCTGCTCCTGTCCGCCCTCACCGGTGTCGGGCATCACTCGGCGCGCACGTTTCGCGGCAGCAGCGTCGAGGACGCGGCGGCGAGGAGCTCCGACTGGGGCGCAGACGAGGACAGCCTGCACGGTGCGGCAGCGGGCACGAACAAGCTCAGGCTCGGTGGACAGGGCGCCGCGTCGGGCTCGCAGGACCCCGACGACATCTGCGCCACGCGGCCGTGTCGGTTTGTTGTTGCAGGCCGGCTCGGCGAGCGTGCGTCGTTTGCTAAAAGTCTCCGAGAATATGCACTGATGCGTACTACAGAGGAGACCAAGGCTCAGATCCACCTCTACCAGCTCGGACTCCTCGCATCCATTTTGAATCGCACCGTGGTCTTGCCGAACGTCGACAGCTCGCGACTCGGCACCTGTCGCAAACATCCCTTCTCGTTCTACTACACCGCCGACTCGCTCACCCGCCTCGGAATCAAAACTGTCACGCAAGACGAGTTCCAGCATTGGACGGAGCAGAAAGAAAAACGGGCGACGGCCCAAATTATCACGCTCGACAGGCGCGACCGCCACTTCGGCTCGATCGTCGAGGTCAACACGGCCAACGCGAGCTTCATCCCTCCGCCGTTCCTGTGTGCCAACAAAACTCGCTACGACTTCACGGGCCACTACCCCGTCACGTTCCTCGCGCCCCCCAACTATCGCACCCAGCGCAGCGACGACCAGTCCCAGTACATCGACGAGATCGTCGGCTCGCTCCGCAACAACGTCGGTGCGAAAGGCTCGCGCCTGAAGGGGCCCGCCGAGGTCTTCATCGTCGACCACAACGTGCTCCGGTACCCGTTCCTCCTCCCCGACACGCACGTCGCGTCCCTCACAGACAGCGCACTGCCGAAATTCTTCGAGCACTTCCCCTACGCTGAGACGTGGACCGAACTCGCCGAGACGCTCATCGCGACGCTGTCGCCGTACGTCGCGGTGCACTGGCGCACCGAGACGCTCCCCGCGAACATCCTGGCGCCGTGTGGCAAGTCGCTCATCACCACGCTCATCGCGCTGAAGAAGCGGCACCCGTCGCTGCGCAGCGTGTGGATGTCAACAGACTACCCGCTCGACCTGCTCGACCAGGCGGAGGGCTCGCTCGGCGACGGCGCCGTCGCGGCGCACTCGTCGACGTACTCGAAGCTGCTCACGCCCGAGCACCACGCCGCCATGTGGGGCTTCCTGTCATCGTTCCGCGCCGCGGACACGGGCCTGCGCCTCACCTCGTTCGCGGCCGAGGAGCAGCTCGTGCGGCTCCCGCCCGCCGTCGTCAAGCTCCTCCCGCCGGATGGCGACGGCCTCAAGCCCGTCGACCGGCGCCTGCGCTCCGTCGACTCGGCTCCGGTTGGGATCGTCGACAAGCTCGTCTCTTCACGCGCCGCACTGTTCCTCGCCGGCGAGTCGGGCTTCAAGAACTCCCAGCTCGTGCCAGGAAGCTGCGGCAAGCTGTCCAGCTTCACGGACCAGATCATCGGCGCAAGGGAGGACGCGTGGGAGCAGGGCAAGTCGGAGGACCTCGCCAAAGACCCCTTGTGGAACACGGTGACGAGGTGGTCGAATCCACAGGGGGGACGATGACCGGGCGATGTAAAGCAGCAGCATAGAACAACAGCAGCACCGTCGGTCCAAGGAGCTAGTGGGGTTCCTTGACGAGTCACGCTCGGTACGCTATGTCCAGCCTTCAGGAGAATGACCCAGCGAGAGTGGTTGCGTTGATACTCGGCGCGCTCGACTCGGAACTCGGAGCTGCGACGCCGCGGTTTTAGAAGCGCTCGTTCAAGGTCGCAGCGTTCCTGGTTCTACAAATCAAGCAGAGGCTGAATGCTACGGTGGCGCTAAAGGCGCAACGAACAGGTGTTAAGTACGAACAAGTGAGCGGCGCGCGCACCCTCGAGCTTGCGATGTGCGGCCGGCGACGCGTCCGTCGGCGCTGGGCAAGCTGGCTCAGCGCGCGCTGCAGCGGAAGGGATCAAGGGTGTTGCTGAGAGAATCGCAAGACTCGACGAGCGTTCTTGGATCGGATGCTATCCAGTGAGGCCGAGAGCCGGCGCCGCCAAGTCGTCGAGCTCAGAGTTTGATCTCTCTCGCCCTCCCACCGTCGTCATGTTCAAAAAGTTCGGCCGCCCGTGCCGCGAATCGTGATGCGAGCTGACCCCGAGTGCTGCAGGTTCAGCCCCAAGGAAGACATCGCCTCGTCGACGTCCATCAAGTCGTCCATCCAGCGCCACATCCGATCCGCGCTCCTCGCGCAGCTGCCGTTCCTCTCACTGCCCGCAAACCCGGCACCTCGAGCGAAGGCCGACAAGGACGACTCGGACGACTCGGACAGCGAGGACGAGGTTGTCGTCGTCAAGAAGGACAAGAAAGGCGGCGCTGGGCCGGGCAAGGGCGGCAAGGGCAAGGGCGGCAAGGGGCGCGGGCGGGAAGACGTCGAGGAGGACAAGCCAGACGAAGGCAAGGACGAGGACGTTCTGACCGTGCTCGAGGTCATCTGGCCCAAGAAGGAAGGCCTCACGCTCGTCAAGTGGTGCGTGTTGCCGCTCGTGCTGGTCGATCGGTCGAGCTGACGTCGCGTCTGTACAGCCGGGAGCACATCTCCATCCTCGTCCTGCACGGGGAACCACTCTTCTTCCAGCACTTCGATGGCCCCTACTACCCGACTCTCAAGCTCCTCCACCGCTGTGCGTCGCGTTGGCCGTCTGTTTCGGTTGTTCTTGACGCTGACCGTCGCAAGTTGGGCTCTTCACAGATCCAGCGATGCTGCCCCATGTACAGGTGGACCGGGGAGCGATCAAGTTTGTCCTCGCTGGCGCCAACATCATGTGGTGCGTCGCGACCGACCTTTCGGACCACACCCCTACTTACACTCTTCCTCGTCTTTTCTCCCTCTTGACGAATTTCTCGTAATCTCGAATACAATCACACACCGTCTCCTTCCACAGTCCCGGTCTCACATCCGCTACCGCCGCCCTCCCGACAACCAACGTACCGAAAACCACTCCCGTCGCGGTGCACGCGTACGGGAAAGACCTCGCTCTCGGCATTGGGCTCACCAGTATGAGCACGGACGAGATCAGGTCGGTCAACAAGGGCGTCGGCGTCGAGAACGTCGCCTACTTAGGGGACGACCTCTGGGCGGTCGGGAAGCTTTGAGCGGGCCGAGCGCTGGCAATTTTCAAGACTTTACGTGACATATTACAGCACCATCTTTCGATCCACAACTCGTGTGCTGCCGGCAGCTATCATCCTGGAGGCGGCGTCCGCGCCGTCAGCCTGGCTCTGGACGAGTCAGCTGTCGCGCGTTCAACCGGGCCGGTGGGCCCTCTTTCCTCCATCCGCCAGCCTTCCTTTCGCAACGCGATATTGCTGCAACTTGCTCAACCTTAAGCGCTGCGCGGCCGCAATTGCAGCCTGACTCGGAGCTCCGAGGCCGCGTAGACTTTATCGTGTGCGTGAGCCCAGACAATTCCCTTCTTTGGGTAAGCGATAGCTGGGTGCTGACCCGCTCGCGGTCCCTGCGCACCGACCCTCAGGCAAAGGGGTCCAACTCGTCGAAAAGGCCCTAAGCTGACCTGGGATCACCGGCACAGATGGGGTGAAAGCGCGACTGAGGCGACCAATCGACGGAACCAAAAAGCCTATTTCAGTAGTGGATGTCCATGTGCAGCTTCACGCGCCCCGAAGTCCGGTGGGTGCAGTTCGGCCCCAAGCGCTTAGCGATGGAGCTGGAAGAAACCATCACCACGCCCCCCTCACTCCTTCACTCCTTCCTTTACTCCATACTCATCTGCACAGGGAATCAACTTGAGCGATAAGCGACACACCATGCACTCGAACATTTTCCTCTCGTTCGCGGCGCTCGTCCTCGCCACCATGTCTGCTGCCGCCGGCCCGGGGGACGTCGAGAATCTCACCAGCCTGGAGAGACGCCAGGGTTTGGGCGGTCTCGGTGAGCACTCCTTCATACATCTGTCTCGTTCGCACATGGTCTCACCTGTTGATTGACCGGCAGGCAACTTGTTTGGCGGTGCGATTCCGTTATGCATTCTCCCGGCTCGCACTCGGCTGACGCTCCCTTCGCAGGAAACAACGGTGCCGGAGGCGGTGGATTCCTCTGCAGTGCTACCTTGGGCCTTTTGTGTAGTGTATGCGAGCCTTCAGGCAGTCTCCGACACGGGTTGACACCCACGAATCGACAGCCAGCGCCGCCTCCCGCGCAGCCTGTCTACTATCCCCAGGCTCAGCCGTACCAGAACTATCAACCCTACGGAGGGCAGCCAAACTACTGTTCGAACATTCTCTTTACAACCCTTCAGGCGGGCGCTGACTTTCGGCGGTCCTGCAGATGGCGGCCAGCCCGGTGGTTTGTCGTCGCATCAGGAGAGCTTCATCGTGGTACTGACCGTTCCCCTCACAGCAGGACACTGGAAGAAGTCTAGGGACTCGCATGCGGTGTGAGGTGAGAACAAAGCTATGGCGTAGGGTCTATTGAACGCGAGGAAGTAAGATTGCCGGATGAGCCAGGAACTCGCCGTGTCTCTTGTAGTGGAAGACCCGCACGCCCTCCTGCCTCAGCAACATGTCGAATATAAGAAGTATCAGGTTTGAAGCAGTAAATTCAAGACGTCCCGCTCTGGGTATCAAGCGTACCCACCTGCCGGGCCAAGCGAGTTTGAATGAAGTTGGGAAAGAAAGGTGCAGCGCATAGGTTCTGATACTCACTGCTCACTGAATTTTGAGTACATAAAAACTCAATGTTGAGCCACACCTGGGGAGCCAGTGCGTGCTCAAAGGCCCTGATGTGACACCGTGGCCATCCGCTCGGGGGCGCGATGGCCAGTGGTGGTCGCGAGGGCACCCATTTCAGTCTCTTTCTCCTACAGTCCTACCTCTTTTCCGTGTCACATGTACTCGATGCGCCTCCTCCTCCCACTCTTGACGATGCTCCTCGCGACGCTGTGCTCAGCCGGTGGGTCCGCGGACCACTTCGCTGCTCTCGACAGACGCCAAGGCCGCAGAGGACTTGGGAAGGAGCATGGTAGAGGTTAATAGCACCTGTTTCAAAACGTCGACCGGTCACTGATGTCTCCTGGGAAGGCGTTCTCTGTGCCGCGTTGGGATTCAGATGCGCGCCAGTGTCACCACTCGGGGCACCCCCGCACCTCCTGTACTACGAAGACGCCTCCTTCCAGCAGCACAGACCCGCTCCTATGTAACCAGCTCCCTTCACACCACTCCACCGAGTCCTGACGGGTCCGTGACAGATCCCCGACAGAATCCTCGCAGTGAGTAGTCTTGACGGCTTGCATTTGCACGTAATTTCTGAACCACAGTCTCCGCAGTGCAAGACAAATCCAAGGAGAGCCGTGCCGAAGCGAGGGTGACCACCGTCGAGGCTCTTGCGAAGCAGCAAGGGCGCGAGGGCCTTGGTCACCTCTTTGGATCAGGCAGTGACAGCGGCAAGCTCCCCATTCATTATAGGAGGGCCCGGAATAACTGTCGAGTGAATGGACAGGCTTCCTTTGCGTAGCGACACTGGGACTCCTCGCCAGTCCGCTCACTCCCGCCCAACCAAAATACGTTCCCCAGGCCCAACCGTATCTGATGCATCAACCTTACGGGGGAAGCCCGAATTGTAAGCTTGAATTCCTGCAGGCATCCTCCTTCATAAGGTGACCCTCCACGGTTCGCAGACGGTGGCGTGGACGACCGCGGTTCGTCGTCCCAGTTGAAGCGCATCCTCAACTCAAACCTGACAGTCACGGTATTTATTCAGCGGGTCCGTGGAAGAGATCTAGGGACTTCCACGCGGTTTGAGACCGATGATGCAGCCGGAGAGTATCTTGCCGATCTGGAGGTCCGTGGATCCAGCGTTTCGCGGTCCGCAGTGCTCAACGTGTTGTCCTCCTTGGCGGGTGGTCCAGAATACATTCCAATGCATTCAAACCTTTATGAGGTGTTGAGAGACCGTCTTTAGCGTATGGTCGTCCTCGCCCGACGGCCAGGTGCTCACGCGCTCGCGCTCACGCTGTCACAGATGTTGGCGGTCCGTGTGGACTCATTTTCGTCGATCACCGATAATGACCTGAAGCCTCATACTTTATGTAAAGGAGCAATGACCCGTCCATAATTTCCATTCGCAAACAGTGAAGCTGCATGCTGGGTCGGGCTTCATGCATCATGCTCGGAGAAGCTTGTGGTCTCCTCGTATCTATAAGTTCGGAAGCTCAACAAAGAGAATCAGGATTATGGAATACAATGATCTTACGTTTATGAAGGAGTACTCAGACAGTGCGGGTGGCTCTGACAGGCGAGCCATGTTTGCGAAGACCTGGAGTTTCGATGTCAGCTGCGCCCCAGTAAATCAACTGGTCGCAGGGATACCAAGTTCTGAGACAACTCCAGTCGTCAGATATGTTACTTGGAGTCAAAGTACCACACTCACCGTCTCAGACATGAACGGCCTCAGCCCCGCCGCCTCGAGCGCGCCCCACCTGTCAGGTCACCGCACGCTCAGCAACCAAAGAAGGCAGTTCCGGAACTTCAGGCGCACCACTCCATCATGGACTTGACCGACCGTCCCAGTGCGTGAATCTCGACAGTCAGCTGACCGAACGGCAGTGGCTCGTCGCGGCTCGCGTAGTCCTTGACGATGTCTGCGAGCAGGTCAAACTCTTTGCTCTCGACATCAACACGCAAAATGTCTATGAACTTGTGGCCTGCAGATTGGGGTATAAGTTTTTGTGATGGACTGAATCCCTGAGACCCGTATTCTCCAGGGCTCGTACCGTGAGCTTTCATAAGCTGGCGAAGTGTCCACATGGGTGGCTGTGCCGTGTGATCGTCGCGATTCCCGATCTCATAGGGAACTATGCATCTCCGAGTTAATAAAACGGATTTGAGAGCCGGAATGTACCACTCCTCACAAAAGAAGGAGCGCGACTTCATCCGCGAGTGTCCGTGGACCTCTGGTCCAAACGAGGTAGAATGAGGATCATAGCCGTACACCTTGCACCTCGTAGTGCCCAACAATTCCGCTGGAAATTGAAGTCTTGTCAGCTCCATAACAACGGCTCCCAGCGATGAGCTCGCAGACTTCGACAGGACTCACCTTCGTAGCTCGACTCGCCCAATTGTCCGATCGAGTACACAATGCAATCAGATGCTGCTGCCAATCTTTCGACGCCACAAGTCCACCTTCAGACGCGCTCGACGTTAGCTCCCGCGCCATCGCATGCCCTCCTTCGCGGCTCGAGACGCGCGACTCACCGACCGCCGTCCATGATCGTCCCCAACCTCCGCACCGAGAAAGGACAGTTGAATGTGGGCGGGAAGAATGACCACAAGGTGTAGTCTTCCCTGAGAGTGGTCAGCGCTCGCCCACGACATACCACGAGCGAGAACGCACACGGAAGCGGGCTCGATGACGGCCAGGCGACGGCGTCCGGGCCTCCGTAGTGTTGGTAGAGAGCATACCGCTGCTCAACGCTCGCCTTCCAGAGCATTTCGGAGGTCTCCAGGCGGGTGGCGAGAGATGGGGCCGACGGCGAGGTATGCGGTGGGAAGAGGCTGCCCGCCGAGTGGGACGAGAGAAAGAGGACAGCGACAAATAGGGCAGCGATCAGCAGGACCGCTGGCCGTGAAAGGATCCTACTCTGTGTGAGGTCGTGTCCCGGCATGCTCTGCGGGCAGCGGCGGTCAGCTCGTGCGCGTCGACGCGCACGCGGACGCGCCGGCGACGTCACCACCGCGGAGGAAGCGAAGGTGCTGCGGTAGCACGGACCATTGAGTGGAGATGCTCACCGACGACCAACGGAGCGCCCAAAGCCGGCAGGGACCGAGGTTGAACAGCAGAGTTGGGACACAAGCGAAAATGAGACACCGCCGAGACGAGCTCACCCCTGCGCACGGGCCGCTCCTCACCCCCACACCCAGCTCGTACCGCAGGGCGGCCAGTCATCAACCTCATGCGTCCACGTGCCGCCGTCCAACTCGACCTTGCGCGTGCTCGCGATCAGGTCGCGCGTCTCGAGACAGAGCTGGCCCGCGTCGATCTCCTCCTACCGACTCAACCGCGATCGTCGCCAGCACTTCCCCTCAGCGCGCGCGAGTACAAGCGGTATGGCAGGCAGATGATCTTGAGTGCGGTGGGGCTTTCTGGTGAGCCTAGTGATCCTTTGCGCACGTTGCGAGGATGGGGCTTGACTTAGTGGCGCAGGGCAACTCGCGCTCAAGCACGCAAAGGTGCTCGTAGTCGGGGCTGGCGGACTCGGGTGTCCGGTTCTGCTCTACCTGGCGGCAGCGGGCGTAGGTGAGTACTGGGTGGATACGAGCTGAGCTTGATGGGCGGGCTCGTTGACAACAGTCGCGCGCAGGCGAGCTGACGATACTCGACCACGACACGGTCGAGCTGTCGAACCTGCATCGGCAGGTGCTGCACACGGAAGCCCGCGTTGGGATGAATAAAGCACAGAGCGCGCTCGCAGGCCTCACCGCGTCCGCCGTCGTTCCTCGCGCACCTCGGCCAGCTTTTGATACCTCCGCCCTCGTCCAGGCTCAACTCGGACGTAACTATCCATGCCCTTCCAATCTCATTCACACCGTCACTGTTCGAATCCGACACCCCGCCCTCACTCCAGCACCCCGCGTTCTCGCTCATCCTCGACTGCACCGACAATCCCGCGACTCGGCACTTTCTCAACGCCTACGCGTCAGCCCACGGCATCCCACTCGTATCGGGGGGAGCGGTCAGAGCGGAGGGTACCGTCGGGGTCTATGGCCTTGGCCTGGCGGCCGCACCCACGCCCGCGGCTGCCCCACTTGCAAGCTCGCAGGCCACAACGCCCTTAACCCCCGACCGAGGTCCTTGCTACGCGTGCATCTTCCCCCCGATCCCGCCACCAAATCCGCCGCTCTCGGATGAGCAGATCGCACTGCAGGGCACGGGCGCGTGCTCTGACGAGGGCGTGCTCGGCGTGCTGTGTGGCATCGTCGGGCTGAGCATGTGTGCCGAAGCCGTGCGGGTCCTGCTCGGAACAGGTCAGCCAGTCGCACCAGTGCGAAAGAGATCAAGACCTGAACCTGACTCGTCCGACACTCAGCGAAACCCACGCTGCACCTCTTCTCTCCGCTGTCCGCGACGCCGTTCCGCACGATCAAGCTCCGCCAGCGTCAGCCCTCCTGCCCAACCTGCGCCTCCCCGCGCGATCGATGGGACCAGTTCATGGTCAAGATGGAGTGGCCGGGATGGGAGGACCCGCTGTGCGAGCTCCCCGGAGATCGGAAGAGCGTCGTGTAGGGAAAGAGTGT
>ERZ1463038.676-NODE-676-length-12175-cov-20.910891_pt1 | contig 12175 bp, 18 predicted proteins | sample MGYA00564479_ERZ1463038 | MGnify/ENA primary metagenome ERZ1463038 (study PRJEB39244, sample SAMEA3635134) | Helicobacter pylori | study: EMG produced TPA metagenomics assembly of PRJEB11511 data set (Assembly of a 5300-year-old Helicobacter pylori... | reverse complement strand
CTCTTCCGATCTGTTACTGACGCGTTGATGATAGGCGAACCTCCAGGCGAACGTCGCTCAGCTCGCTGCTGCTGTCCTCCCCGAAATCATCTCGATGTGGGAGACTGAGGACGAGAGGGACGTCGTCAACGAGCTCTGCAACAGCTTCTCGGCTGCGCTCATGGTCGTCGGCCCCGCACTCATCGTCCCGGAGTGTGCGCCTCGTGAATCGCCCGCGCTGTCGCCCGTCGCTGACCCTGTGCCGCCTTGCAGACGTCGAGCCGATTTGCACGCACCTGCAGCAGATCCTGCAGCGCAAGGCGGCGTGTCAGGTCGACGGTGACGAGGAGGAGGCCGCGCTCGCCGCAGGGGACCAGTCCGAGTACGACGCCGCGCTCATCAGCTCCGCGATGGACCTCGTCGGCACACTTGCCTCTGTCCTCGGCGCCGACTTTGCCCAGCTCATGCCCATGTTCCAGAACGACATGGCCCAGTATTACGTGCGTCCTCTTCACCGCTCGACCACCGGTGGCAATGGCTCACCCGCACTGGACGACGGCAGGACCTCGAGCGCTCGAGCGGCGACCGATCAACCGCGATCGGGTCCCTGGCCGAGATTGTCAACGGGATGGAGTCTGCCGTGACGCCCTTCACGGAGGGCCTCTTCCCGCTGTTCCTGCGCTCGCTCGCGGACCCCGAGTCGGAGGTGCAGAGCAACGGCGCGTTCGCGATGGGCTCGCTCATCCTGCACTCGGAGACGGACCTCTCGTCGCAGTACCTCAACATCCTCGGTGTCCTTCACCCGCTCTTCGGCCCGTCCGACGACCGCAAGAAGGAGAACGCGCGCGACAATGCGTGCGGGTGCGTCTCGCGCATGATCATCAAGAGCGTCGCCGCCGTCCCGCTCGACCAGGTCCTGCCCGTCCTCCTCCAGGCGCTCCCGCTCAAGCGCGACTTTGCCGAGTCGGAGAAGACTGTGAGCCTCTGTCTTCACCTTACCTGGAACGGCCCGCTGACGCTGCGTTCCCGACTCCAGTTCGCAGCCCTCTTTGCGCTCTTCCGCGCGCAGAACCCGATCATCCTCGCGAACCTGGACCACCTCCTGAACGTGTTCGCGCACGCGCTCGCGTCCCTCTCGGGCGGCTTCTACCCCGCCGCCGATGGCGCGCAGCTCACCGAGGAGACGCGCGACGAGCTCGTCCAGCTCATCAAGGCCATCGCCGTCAGCCAACCGGAGAAGATCCAGGCTGCAGGCTTGACCCCGTTCTTGGCGTAGACGCCCCCACCCCCACAGTCGTTGCCCCGCTGCTCTTAGAGAGTCTCTCCCAGTTACCCACTCTTTCCCATCCCACTAGCAATATACCTAGAATCAAGTCGTGACAAAATAATACCGATCAGGATCAAGCGAACAGCTGGAGATTAGAGAATAAGATTCGAACTAGACAGACATGGGCGAACAGGAGAGCGGGCCGAGCACGCTGCTTGCGTCTGCCCACAACCGACCGCGATGGCCAATACGCCCCAGCTGCCCCTGCCCGTCGAGCTCATCTGGGAGATCCTCTCGCTCGCAGCGCACGATCTTGCCGGGGACGAGACTCTGACGTCCACGGCGCCCGAGCTCGCCTCAGGCTCGCCGTTCCTCCTGACCGCGTCGCTCGTCTCGCGCACGTGGACCCCAATCGCGCAACAGCTCCCACTTCGGTACACACCCGTCACACAAACTCGAGCGTGTACGATGGCGGACAAGCTCAAGGGACGTAGCGGCGCCGTGCGATACGTGCGAATCGAGGGCTGCGCAGGCGGGTCGTCGTGCTCGGAGGTGCTCGAGACGATGCTCCAGGTACTGAGACCACTTGCTGAAGTCATACCCTACGGTGATTGTGATGGCGACCACCCGGTGTACCCCCAACGTCACTGTGAGCTTCTCTCGATCGGCCGCCGGGCGTGCGTGCGAGTTGACCTCTCCACAAAGCTATCGACAGACTCATCCTCGTCGAGCAAAGCATACAGCACAGCTCTAAGACTCCTCCAGCCCAGGCGCCGTGCCGAGTAGACAGCGTCTTCATCGTTGAGGTCGCGCATTGGCGCCTCCCACGACTTGAGGCGGCAGATCTGTCCAACGTCCAGTCCCTACTCAGAACCTTCCCATCCATATCCATACAATGCAGCAGCGGGAACCTGGCGGCGTACCTGCCGGTGACATCCTCGCCATCCTCGCCATTCACCTTGCTGAAGTCTTACCGATTTGGCTGCGAAAGCCTGGTCTGCGTCGCGAGTCGCGACATCACCCAGGACCTACGAATCTGGTCACACTTCGATCAACTCGAGCAGCTGGCAGTACACCTCTTCCTTCTTCCATACACGCCCGACTACAGTCTTCCGCCGAGCCTCCGCATCCTCGAAATCGTCCGTGCATGATCCCTCCCCTCCCGCGGGCGAAAGCGGCGCCTCGAGCGCACGCGACGCGGACGACATCATTCTCAAAGCGCTGGAAGATACTCCGGCCCTCGAACTACTCTGTGTTCCTGCCGTTTGGAGAAGCGACGAGGTCGAGGACGACTGCGAGCGTCGCGGGGTCGCGCTGAGCTGGACATGATATGGTGTCCTGGAATATTGTGTCGACTCAGTAGCGCAATCACTGGGACAAAGCTCTTCTCGTGGCTATGGGGCTGGCCATGGGATTCGCAATACGCCCGCATCAGCGACTTTGGATGACAGGATGACATGCTTGAGTGTCATTGAATATGTTCATGATCGCAATCTACCCTCCAGAAATACAGGCCCAATACAGATACAAGACAGACGGGAAAAAAAACTGGCACCGTCCCACCTCCAGCAAACTAGACGGCAGCAGGCTTCGAAGCCTTCGCAGCCCGCGCCGCGCGAATGGCCTTCGCCTTCGCCACCTTGATAGCATCCGCGGTCGCAGTGGATCCGATATCTGCGAGAATGTCTCAGCTCAAAGCTCGCAGCTCAGGGAGCCTTCATGTTGCCCTCACCCTCCTGGAACATGGCGCGAGGGTCGGGGATCGTCTGACGGCTTGCCCAGAAGTCCTGGTTGAAGCTCATCACTGATGGGGAGAGTAATCGGGTAATTTAAAGTCAGAATAACATTGCGTGGGATGGTGGGGTGAAACGAACACTTGGTGTTGGTGCCCTGGGTCACCTGGTTCCACGGGTCCTTGCCCAACTGCTTGCGGATGACGATGTCTTGCTGAATGGCGCCCACTTCGTCAGAATCCCGAGTCTTTTATGAACGAGACTGGGTGCTCACGTGGTTCGAGATGTACCGAGCTGCGAAGGCGACGGCGCCAGTGGTCCCGACGGCAACGTAGAAGCTGTTGAGCAAGAGAGAGGGATAGTGTCAGATCCTCATACCCCAATGAAATCACCCCGATCCCGAGCTTACAAGAGCGGAGCGAGAGTACTGAAGTTTGTGTCAGCGAGGGCGCCGTCTACGAAGGAGCCGAAGAGGGACGAACGGCTGAGCGGCGACTTTGAAAAGCATGCTGATGATGATTGAAGGTTGAAAGGTTGGTTCGGGTGTGGAGTGGAAGAGAGGAAGAGGAGCGGAGTGAGGGTCTTATACGAGCATCGTGACCCAAGTCAGCCCCGCACCTCTCCCTCGATCATCGCGCTATCATCGCGATACTGGACCATCTTGGGTCGATGGGTATTACGATGATCTCATTCGCGACCTAATGATCAAGTTTTTTTACAATCCGAGCGTAAACGAAACAGGGTCCAACCCATGTGCCTTCAGCTGACCACAGGTCCACCAAACAGGTCAAGCTCGGGCAGCACCCTCACAACAGCTGCTGCTCTGGAGGAGTCACGAGAGATTTCGATGAATCGAGAGTGCAGCTGGACCAGATCCGACGACGATGAGTCCAGAAGACGAAGGAATCGAAGCTCCAACGAGCGATCCGTCGCGACCGCTTCTGAGCATCGCGCGAAAAGGCAACGCGTTCGGACCACCGTGACAAGCGTTGCAAATCTGAAGCAAGTATATGTCATCGAGTCGGTCACCGGTGACCGCTCACAGTCACTCGGTGCACTTGGCCTCTGCCGAGACTCGTCCGAACGGAGCCGCGCTGCCAATCGTGATCCGAGAGGTTGCTTGCGGCCATCTACTACGATCGAGTACAGGTTTCCGTACGCAATCTACACCATTCAGTGGCACGTGCTGTTTTAGATGGTAGAGTCGAACGACTCGCCGTCTCGGGAAAAAAGCGTCACGAAGTAGTCAGGGGCTCGGTGACCAACGCGACACACGCCACGTTGAGCACTTGAGGAACGGCACAGGCATGCAATGCACATAAAAACTATAAGCAAACGCTTTTCCGTTGTTCCTACACAGCCTTCCCGATGTCGTGGCCGGTGGTGGTGGCGCCCTTCTCGGACATGTCGCTCAACTCGCTTGGTCGGAGAGATGGTGGCATGCCACTGTCGACCGTTACCGAGGAGCGCTGATGCACGTGTATTCCTCGGACGAGAGGGGTTGGATCACAGTCGCTGTCGCTTGGGCGTCCGTTGACTGCCGCGGGGCTGGTGAGTCGTTGGGCGAGCCGGTCGCGCGCGAGGAGGGTGGTGAAGAGCGAGGTCGAGTAAAGCGATGGAAGCGGTACTTGATGTGACATTAATTAGTGCCTGAACGTGCTCAGAGATCTGTGGTGTGCTCACTCCAGAATGCAGCCGCGAAGTCCGCGTTCTCGTCCGTGATTGGGTCAAAGGCGACCGAGAGCGCCGCTGCGGAGTACATGCGATCAGTCAAAAATTTGGTGACAGTTATATAAAGTTTCTCTACCTCCTGCCGTCGCCATCAAGGCAGTCAAAAGACCGGTCTGGATCGCGAGCGCGATGAGCGAGCCCAGAATGCCGTCGGTAATCTTGTTGAACCCCTGCACTCGCATCCGCAGAAGATAGCACAGCACGATTGTATTTGCGGTATCCTTGTTTCGCCGAAGGGAGTCAGCTGCAGTCGAACCTGGGAAACGCCCGCGAGTGACTGACGACCAGCGCGTTCGCCCACAGCCAGATGGCAGACGCGAGCTGAATCGTGAGGACTTTCGCCTCTTCCTTCACACCTTCTGCTGTGGGTTGGAAGATATATGTGGTGAGCCTAGGAAATCCGCGGATGAGTGGCTCCCCTCACACTTGAACGACAGGACCCCAACGATTGTCGACCCGGTGATGCCCACAACCATGCCCAGCCCGATGAAGCACAGAAACAACACTCTCGGTATTCCCGGCTGGAACAGCTAAGAGCAGTAGGACTTTAGCGTCAGCTCGCCAATCATCGCCGGCGATGCTTACCGCAAGCGACCGCGCTGCGAACAAGCCCTGCACGAGAAAAGCCAGGATCCCACTGAACAGCGGACCAATCGCGTCCCACTGCCTGTAATGCTCCAATTCAGCAGTACTGCGCCGCTGCAGAGTCACCCAGTAGAACATATTCTCGATGATGCAAAGAATCACGCCCGAGTTCAGCAGCGTCACTGCCCAGATCAGACCTTTCTTCCACCGGGGGTCATTGCGGTAGTTCTTTGAGATCACGTAGTCGTATAGCGACGACGTCATGAGACCGTAGAAAATGAGCGCGAAGGCCCAGCCGATCTGAGGGCGAGGGAGTTCAGTGCTTGCACGAGCATGAGCCTGGCGAGCACTCACAGCGTAGGGGCCTGCATGTTCCCAATTGAGCTTTGGGTACCAAATCCGACATGCAGGTGGAGCTCACCCATCAAGCCCGTCGCGTTCTTCTGCGCTGACAGCGGGAAGCCGGTGAGCGTGTCGCTCGGTCCGGGAACAGGGTACGCTTCCGCTGCCGTCGCAGGTTGGAGCTCCTGCGTTCTGTTCATCCGAGTACTTAGTGGCAGCTTGTGAGCCGTGCAGAAGCAAGGAGGCGCGTGCTCTGAACGTGAAGTTGGGCGACGTCGCGATCTGGTCTGGAGTCGAATTGGCCCAGACGACGACGACTCGCCTTGACCAGATTGTTGTGCATGACCTTTGAGTTATAAACGCATTTGAAAGTCTCATATAGCTACTGTGTAACACTGTCACCCCCTCATTTCAAGATCTCATCATGTTCGCCACAAACACCACAGTTCGCTCGCTCTGCTCGGGTCTGTCCGTTAAGCTCAGATGAGTGATGACTAAGTAGGATGTAAATCTTACACTACCAGGGTGGTTCAGCTCACCAGGGCCATCACTCGGCGTCCAAGCGTTGGCCGCGGAGTGACCTGAGCGACAGGCTCGACACGCTCGTGCGCAGCGCGCTCGTCCAGCGTTCGGGCTCTTTTCCCTTCCGAGATGGATGGTAGATATCATCTGCCGTCCTTATCGCTGTCACGGGCGGACCCTGTGGGGCGAGCGTCTGGGCCTGCGGGCGAGCGAGGCTCAGGCTGGAGACGCTCTTCCGGAGCGTCTGCGTCCACGTCGGTTGCTCGAGGTCGTCATTGCTCGAGGGCTTGAATTTGTTGACTGGGACTGGTTTAGGCGGTGGCGTCTGCTTTGGAGTGGGCCGAGTGAGTTGGGCCGGGGGTGCGAGGTGTGCGTGCATTGGGGCGAATGGCAAGGCGAATGGGAAGAAAGATGGCAGGGTCACGTAGGACGGGCTCGGGTGGTATTCAACCTCGTACGTCTTTTCGCGGACCATGAAGTAGGATGCGTCCACGGGTTTTACGGGGCAAGCACGCGGCGACCTGAGGTTCGACGTCGAGCGCGAGTGCGGTAGGTGGTGGTGGGCAGCTGCGGCGAGCGACATTGGTTCGGTGTGAGGTGCGAGAGTGAAGCACAAGGAGCACAAGCCGTCTCCTCTTCGGAGAAGAGGATCTTCAGACGAGATGTGCGAAGGGCTTCGAGAGAAGGAGCCTCGATGTCCCATCAGCACTTCCTCCTGCGATGTTCATACGCGCTGGGAGGCCTGTCAGGGCTACTTGTCAGTGAAAAAAGATATTTTGTTCCCCTCATTGAGCACAGGCAGTGGATCTGAAGGCAATGGTGGCCCAGAGGCCCAGAGTAGCTCACCTGCACCGCGACGGTGATCTCTCCAGCCGCTGTTTCAACCCCGGCGGAGCCTTCCCTTTCCACCACCACCTATCAAAATATCCATCGATCATGTCCCTTCCATTCCACCCCCGTGCGCGATCACACTCCACCAGGATGAGGAACACAATGCTGACTCGGTCGGAACGCCACCAGAGCACCGTCCGTGGGCGACCGTCGACGACGCGGTCGATGACCTCTGGCTCGACCACGTAAAGTCCATGCCGAATTGGGCAAACAAGGAGGTCATCTTTGACGAGATCCGGGGTGCGTGCTCCTCGTGAAAACGACGACGACGGGGCGAGGCTGATCCTCGCGATCGCTAGTGGCGGATGTGAACAGGAGTTTGAATCGGGCGAGTTTCGAAGGTGGCTTGATATTGACCCCCAAATTCCCTTCCTAGCTGATCCCATGTTGCAAACGCAGAGGCGCTCGCTCGCCGCCAGAGGGAGCGGTACCCTCAGCCACATGTTCCGTCTCACGGCCTCGCGTTTGTGGGTTACAGCCCAAAGCATGTAGATCACGGAAAAAAGAGGTGGCGAGACCTACAAGTCGCTAAGATAGGGCGAGACGTGCTGTCCGAAGGCGAGGAGCGGCCGCGCCGCGGTGGTGTTTCGCTGAGGTTCGTCGAGGAATCTCAGAGATCGGGTCGGGCGGTAGATGATGGATCCAGAAAACTACACTTGAGCCCGAAACATGTGCCTTTCAGCTAGTAGGCGGGAAAGGGAGAAGCGTGCGATGCAGAGAGCGCTGCGAAGTCCGCAAGTCGGGCTCGCTGCCACGCGCGACGGTCGGCTGTTGCTCTTGCCGGGTCATCAGCAGAGTCAACACTATGTATTTACACTGGAGCATAAACGAGAGTCACTTGGAGGTTGCGGCCTCCTCCACAAGAACAACCTTGTCGTCGCTCGCACGGCCCTCTCGCGCGTTCGACTCGCCCAGACGAGCGAATAAAAGGACAACGCGACAGGTCTCACAAAAGACCCCGTGGACGACGCTCACTCGGATCGCCTGCTTCCGATCTGAGAACCTCATCCACCCCCGCAGGGACCCGGGGCCCGCAGACCTTGCACCGCCTTGTATTGAACCGTGCGCCGCAGCGGACCCCCGTCGCTCCTCGCTTTCTCCCCTCTCTCAGTCTTCACCACTCGGAGCTCGAGGTACCATGGACCAGGGCCAGATGCGGATCGTCATCTCGTCCCCAACCGCGGGACGCCCCGAGGCGGACGACTCAGCATTCGCACTCGGCTGCTCCGACCCCGCGGCGGACGAGGTGCCGACCGTATTCCCGCTCTCGCTCTTCCACGTCCTGCACTCGACCACATCCTGCCCAAACCTGAGCACACCACCTGCGCCCCACGTCTCGACCTTCCCTCATCCCGTCTTCTCGCGCCCACCGTCGCCAGCGCGCGGACGACGACCACGACCCCCCTGCGCAGAGACCGATGGCCGCACGGTCCCAAGTCCCGCGCAAGCCACCCCTCCGCGCGGCGTCATCGTTCGCCTACCGCTCCGCCACAGCCGCCGTCCCACCTCCGCGCAAGCCCAAGCCGGCTCCGCTGCTCTCGCTGCCCCCACTGAGCCCACCCCCGCTGGCGCTCACCTCGCCCAACCGGCCACTCTCGCCCGCGTACGCCGGCGCGATCTCGCCCTACTCGCTCGACGGCGACTGGCACAAAGAGGACGAACAGCGGCGCATCGCGCGCGGCGTGATGCACGGCCTCCGCGCGCTGCCCACCGCGAGTCCCGCGAGGCGAGGCAAGGCGCGCGACGTGGCGTGCGAGAGCGTCGAGAAGCTCGTGAGTGGGTACGGGGACGACGAGCGGAATCGGCCGAGGACGGCGCCGCTTGCGGGGGCGGGGTGGGCCTGGCTCGGCAGGAGCAGCGAGGACCTGCCCTGCTATAGCGAGAAGGACGAGCCGCAGGTCGAGCGGGAGCGGCGCGAGCTGGTGCGGAGCATGCGGGAGACGGATAAGCGGATCAAGGACGAGTTGACCGCGTTTGGGATCATCTGAGGGGGCGGGCGGCGCGGCGTGTTGTAGAGTAAACTCGAGCGGCATCGGAACAGACACTGGGTTCTGGCGCGTGGCTGTCGACTGACAGGGACGTCGTACCAGCCATGAGCGAGTACCGGGGGCGTTTTCGTACACGGCTGGAGGGGTGAGATTCGACTTTGTTGCGCTCACGCGGACTCCTTCGGGGCAGTGGCGGCGGCGGCCTTCGCGTCCGCGGCCTTCTTCGCGGCCTCCTCCTCGGCCTCTTCCTTCAACCGCTTGCCCAAAATCTTGGCTCCAATCTGCAAAATGACAACGTCAGCTGCCCTGCCGCGCATCCGGCCACTTGCTTCGCACGACGAGCCCAGGGCTCACATTCCGGATGTTGACAGTCGCGCGCTCGATCCCCAAGCTCTCGGCCCGCTGGTACGCAATGAGCGCCTCCTCCTCGTCCTCGGTCGCCTCGAGCACCGCCGCAAGGTTGTACACGAGCTCGGCGTCGTCCGGGTTGATCTCGAGCGCCTTCTGGAGGTGCTCGAGGGCAAGGTCGGGGCGCGGTGGGCGGGAAAGGATGTACGCCGCACCGAGGTTGGTGTGCGTGTCGGCGAGCACGAGCTGGCCGGGCGTGAGCTCGGCTTCGGACGGCGCGGCGTCGGGTGCGGAGGCGAGTCGAGGCGGCACGGCGGGCGTGAGCGCGAGCGAGCGCTGGAAGGAAGTGATGGCCGCCGGAAGATCTTGCAGTTGGTACCTGTGTCGACGCGCCAGTCAGCTGGCAGCGCGTCGGCAGCGCGCGAGACGCGGGACGGACTGCACGACGCCGAGGTTGTAGTGCGCTGCCAGACGGAGCTCTCGTCAGCGCGGAAAGACGAGGTCGGGGGCCCAGCAGCGTTACCGATCGGCGTCTCCTTGATCTCGAGGCTCTTCCGGTAGCACTTGTCCGCCTCCTCGAGGTCCCCGTTCTCGAGCGCAAGGCTGCCCTCGTCCAGCGCGTTTTGCGCGTGCACCGTCTGCGGGTCAAAGCTCGACGACGTGGGCGTTGTCGACGTCGCGTAGGCTGCGTGAAGGTAAGATGAACTCTCTGGACCTGCAAACAGAAGCTCGGAGCACGCACTGGCGCGGTAGGACGCTGCGGCGGCAGGCAAACGAGCCGGCGCGGCGCGCGCGAGGAGCGGGCGGGCGGCGACGGTGCGGGAGACCCGAGCTGCAGCTGCAAGGCGCGGTACGAGTCGATTCATCCTGTTGGACAGAGGGCGGGTGTTGGTTTGGCTGTAAGCGGCCGGCCGACCGGGCGGCGCGCCCAAGCTTGGCTCTGGCGTGACCGTGCATTCAGCGAGCCCGAGCTCAAACCTCGCTTCTTTCTCTCCACAACACGACACACCTTCTCAGACGAGTGGCTCAGGGACTCTGAGCCACCGTGGAAACCCGATCGCATGTCTTCACACTTGCCGCGCCCGACTGCGCGTCATTCGTCCGTCTCGTCCGACCTGCGAGACGCAACGAGCTCGCTGCTCCATCTCGCCCTCGCACCGCACCACCACGCTTCACCGACCCCGCACACGCCCCACCGTCGCAAGAGCATCGAAGACCTCCGCGTCGCTCCCGCCTTCCCCTCGCCGCGCGCGCCGAGTCCAAGCACGGGCCCCGCCCCGAGCCGACGCAAGGAGCGCCTCGCGACGACCGGGTCCGAGACCGGCGGTGCGAGTGTCACCGAGGGTATGCTGCACCCGTTTGCCGACAGCGGGGCGCTCCTGCGGAGGTGCACGAGCGAGATCGACCTTGACCTCGGCCCGGATGACGAGGACGAGAGCGACTTTGACAGCGACGTGAGGGACCTTTGGTCTTGGTGCGGATCGGGCAACTGGATCGCTGATGAGAGGTGGTGGGCGTAGGAGGAACCGTTTCGGCTCCGGCCGTCGTCCATCCGGTCCGTCGCCTCGTCGTGCGCGTCAAAGGGCTCGTCCGTGAGTCCCCCTTTTCCTGTCCTGGTCACTTTGCGGATTCCGTTTCCTGGGTTGGCACTTTGATGCGCTCTCCCTGACTGTCTTGTACCGACAGCGATTCGGCGTGCGGCTCGAGGACCGCTCGGATCGAGAAACGTCGTGCTTCGCAGCAGACGTACGTCTCATTCGAACCGGGAATCACTGCCTCACCAGCTGGGGCTTTAACAAGTGCTGATACGCTTCTCCCCCCATAGGCGTGCATTCGCAGCTTCTACCCCGTCGGCGAGAAAGCCGGCGGGCACGTCGTGTTCGTGTGCGAAGTGCGGAGCCGCGAGGTGCGGGCCGAGGGTCCCCCCACTCGCGCTTTCGTTTTCCCACCCAAACTGAACGCACACGCAGGGAACTCTGATCCGAACGCTGAAGCGCTACTCGGCCTTCGTCCGCCTCCGAAGCGAGCTCGTGCGCATGTTCCCCCGACTGCTCCTCCCGCGGCTACCGCCCAAGTCGTCTCTCTGTGCGGGTCTCCCCCCCTCTCGAATCGGTCCCACTAGACCCCGCGAACAATCTAACATCGCCCTTGATGCACAGCCAAGTTCCGCCAGTCGTTCCTGGAGCGACGAAGGCAGCAGCTCAGCTTTTGGCTGACGACGGTGCGTCCCGCCGAGGCGTCGTGTGCACCCTGGCTCGCACGTGCTGATTCGGCTTGGTGTGTAGGTCCTGTTGCACCCGGAGACGGGAGGCTGTGCTGCTGTGAGGTCGTGGATCCTTGAGGCGTGAGCCGTGAGGGGCTTAGTGGTGCGGTTCGTAGGATGAGGTGCGGGGGGGTTATGGATGTTGTTGTAGTGTGCATGGGTGTGTATGAGAGGCACGGAGGAAACCATTGACGGACAATAGCTGGGGCTAACAGTAGTTGCTATTGCACAGCAGCGGGGCTTCCACCCTGGGACGACGCTGGGGGGCGTCCGAGCACCGGCGCCCGACTGCCTCCTTCCGGCTACCAGTCTTGGTGCTGGAAGAGCTTCCTCTGGATTTATCCCCCAGGGATGTACCGCAAGTGGGTGCTGCTGCGATGGAGCACGCTTGACTGGGTGGCCCACCCGCGACGACGCCTGGTCGTCCAGGTGGTGAAAGAGGCTGGCTCTGCCCTGGTCCTTGGTCAACAAGGTCGAATTTCGAAGAGATGGCTAATGAGTAAGATCGGAAGAGCGTCGTGTAGGG
>ERZ1463038.675-NODE-675-length-12176-cov-13.956027_pt1 | contig 12176 bp, 22 predicted proteins | sample MGYA00564479_ERZ1463038 | MGnify/ENA primary metagenome ERZ1463038 (study PRJEB39244, sample SAMEA3635134) | Helicobacter pylori | study: EMG produced TPA metagenomics assembly of PRJEB11511 data set (Assembly of a 5300-year-old Helicobacter pylori... | reverse complement strand
GTGCACCCGGCGTCACTACCTGTGCTGCTGTGCCAGACGCTCCCAATCACGCAGCATCTCGCAAGCACGTTCATCTTCATCGGGACGTTCATTCGACTACATCGGGGTTCGCTCGACCCGCCGCGGCTGCTATCGCTGTGCGCGCTGCTGATCGTCCTCGGCTGGACCTGGTCGCGCCTGGTTGGCGGCACCTCGACCGTCGCGCCCATCATCCCGCTCCTCACACTCTACCTTCTCTCGCCCGCACTTAAGACGCTCACGCGAGCCACGACGAGCGACAGCATCTGGGCGCTCAGCGGCACGCTGTTTGCCGTCAACCTGTTCCTCGGCGACTACCGCGCGATCCCCTCGGCCGACGCGCCTCGAGCGCCAGCCAAACTGCCATCGACACTCTCGCTCACCGCGGCCATCTCCGCCTCGACCGTACTCGCAAGCCGGCTCGCGTCGAACCTCGCCGTCTTCTCGCTCCTCCTCTTCTCGACCCTCTGGTTCGGCCCCTTCCCCCTACTTCGATCCGCCCTGCCCGCGAAACCAACGATCGCGTTGACGGTCGCACTCTCCGTCGGCGCGGTCTACTCGCTCGCAGGCGTCGGGGGCGGCGCGGCCAAGATCGCGGCCATCATGCTGCTCGGGACGTCCGTTGCGGCGCCCCTGGGAAGAGGGTGGCTTATGATTCGGTACAAGGTGCGTGCGTGGGTGCAGTAGTGCAGACCACTGGATCTAACATGTCATGCTACTTCCAGGACCGCGTCCGAGGGCCGTGGGATCAAGCAACGCCTGGTATTTGAGCATTAGCGATACGTGAACAACCACCGCTGGCCCGCTGGAAGAGAGATGTGGGCCGGCGGCGTTCATCGTCCAGCACTCAAGCACCGCATAACTGTAGGTGGCGGCTCGAGCCGCGCATGAGACTTCGGCGTTGACGACGATCCTGTTTCTCCAGGCCGGGCCTCAGATCTCAGATCTATCTCCAGATCTGAGATCTGAGATCTGAGATCTGAGAGAAGTGCCGCGCATCCTTAGTTCGGCACGGGCCCGGGAAATGAAAACGCAAGTGCATCATCAGCTTGCGATATCGGCACCGGTCCGCACCCTGCCAGCGACACTTTGCTGACGCGCTACGCACCCAGGGGCCCCGGGTTCCCTTAATGGATGCTGGTCACCCAAAGTCTCCTCGAGGAAATACAGCTCAATCACGCAAGACCATACATAGTGCCTGGCTCTTGGGCGCTTGAGCTGCTGCGAAGCGCGGCAATGTCTTGCGAAGCCGCGACGCCACGAAGTCGCGAAGCTCGTAATGAATCGCACGCTACTAGTACTCCAGCGGGGCGGGACGGTTGCGCTAGGGCCTGCCGCCTGCCGATAGGCTTGCAGCTTGCATATCGAACGCCATGGTATCGCTTTGCGTCGGCTCCACATCGGCTGAGCGCGGTTGACGCCAGCAGCGAGTGCAGCGACCCCGAATCGGGTGTGCTTGTCCGGAGCGGAGAGCGCAGACTGTACGCCACCGCTTGCCTCGTGACCATCTGCAGGGCATTCATAGCCCTCTGGATCATTGCTCGAGTTCTGCAGGAGCGTGCCGTCCGACACCCGCGGGTGAGCCAGCTGTGTTCGCGAGCGAGTGCGACGAGGTGCGACGCCCCACGCTGCGGTGCTCAGTAATGTAATGATTCCCAGATCGTTATCCGCCGAATACACGCTTATGCAAGGTCTTGGTGAGACAGCTACGGAACACACGAGGCTCGTTGCAAAGGCACAGGATCACCCGCGTCGATCTCTAGAAGCCGACGCGCGCAGCCGACGCCCGCGCGTCCAAAGGCAGCGCATTGCTGGCTCTAACTCCCTTGCCCTCTTCCCCTCGTCAGATTTGCCTCCCCTGCCACGACCAACTCGCACCGCCCGCCTGGGAGGCTCTCGCCGCATGCCGTGGATCCTGCCTGGCGTACCGTCGGATGGGAACCCGTTCACAGCGTTGCGGGACTCGCTCGACGTCTACACATACTCCCGACCGACGCCAGGTTTGGAGATCCGCCTCGGCGTACTGTTCGGTCTCACCAGCCTGTGCGTCCTGCTGCCGTCCTCACTGGTGAGCGTCATTCGCTAAGTTCGTCGGTGCGGCAACCAGGGGCCTGCTCGGGAGCGTCGTACTGTTCGGTCTCGTTTGGACGGACCAGAAGCGTCGCAAAGGGAGCGAAGTGTGGTTCTTCAGGCTGGTGCAGCGGGAGAACGGACGACACATTGTCTCCAAGTGAGTGCTCGCGCTGGTGACTGTGCTGGGGAGAGGTGACTGAATTCCCGAGATAGCGTCAAGTTCATCACGCCGATCACCAGCAGCCTGATGCTCATCACCATCCTCGGATACTTGGTCAATGCGTATCGTGTCCACGTCCTTCATGGGCCGCAGTCCCACATCGGGGCGTGGCGTTCGGTCGTCGCACTCCCCATGGTTGCCGGTGGATGGACAGTCACGTGGGGGACTCTACAGGCCTACCTCTTGACGCCGAACAGCGTTCGGGTCCGGAACCTCACTCCACTCGTCATGAATGTGTGCTACCTGGGCGTCGGCACTCTTCTCGTCGTTGGGCTCGCCGTTCGTCCGCCATCGGCTTGCATGCGAGGGGGAAGCTGAAACTTTGGTCCAACCGCAGGTGGCGATTGTGTTCGATGGCGTGGCTTATTCGAAGGCGTATGGGCAGTATGTGCTCGTCGACAGCGTTCTCCACGTGCGCGAGCAGGCGTGGGCATTCGGAGACGACTTCGAAGCCGCGCTCGCTCCCCTCCTTCCCGACATCGCTCGCTTCAACGAAGCCTACTCGCATGTAAACTTGTGCGTACACTCTCACAGATCATTGACAGGACTCGATCTGACGACCAGTGGTCTTCAGCACGGCCGCCGCGACTTTTGCGATGCTCTCGATAATTGCGTTTTTGCTCTTCTTTGTGGGTCCTCACAATGAACTTGAGGTGTCGATCGGAAGCTGACTTCCAGGTCAGATCAACCTCGGTTCCCTCGCCCTGCTTTTTACCGTGCGGCGACAGATCTCGCTCAAGCTGTCCGACCTCGCGAAGCACGTCTGGCTGACGACCGCCGCGGAGCCGGATCAATCAGACCATTCCGATCCGACAACGACAGCAACCTCGGGGCATCGGCGAACACTGGATTCGGAACTGGAGCTGAGCTCTGCGAACCCTTCTCGCGCTCGGATTAGGAAGATCGCCAGACTCAGCGGCACGCCGCGGAGCGAGAGCGCTCGGCAGTTGATGGGACTGCAGGTTGCTGAGCGGGATCTGGTGAGCTTCCAGCGTTTCTCCTTAACCTCTCTCAACTCTTGCTACGGACTGAGCGGTTCTTAGCAGCTCATCATCGCCTGGACCCTCGCCCAGCTCGGCGGCGGTGGCGGCGCCGTGTGCCTACTGATCACGGTGCTCGTGGCCCGCGACCAGTTCTTTAACTCGTCTTGGCCACTGTGAGTCGAGTGATGCCGCGCTTCTATCTCAGAAGTTGACCCCCGTGTGAACCTAGCCTCGAAGTCTGCTACTTTTCTGCTTGTACGTACCCACAGACGGACAGGGTGTGCGACGGCGAGCACTCGGCTGACCGCGTTCATCCTCCAGCATGGACTTTCTCAGCCACGATCCTTTTGTTCACCGTACTACGCCTACACAACACCTACGTGAACCTCCCACCCATGGAAGACCCGTCGTCCACCGTCGATCATACACCGACACTGGAGGGTTCCGGCACCGTGGGACCAGCTCGCAGTCGAAACGCCGAGATGTCGTTCGGCGCCTTTCTCGGGGATCGGGGAGCAATCTCTGAGTCTCGAGAAGGCGGTGGGACGCTCGAGGAGGACGATGACGAAAAGGCGTTGGCGGCGGACATGGGGATTTCGTCACTTTCGTCACTTCCGTGAAGATCGGTGGTCTTTGGTTGTAGGTCTATTCGTACGTGTTGCCACAGTATCACAGTTCAAGGGTTTTTTTTGGGTACATGGGCGCGATGCGATGCGCCACCGATTCAAGCTGATCTGACGAGCGCTCGGAGCGCGAGTGCCCGAGGCCGAGACGCTCTTTCAGCGGCGTCTGAGCCCGACGCAGCTCTCTCTTCTCTCCACCTTCTGCCGGTCGACTCTTCAATCTTCATGGTGGCGCTGAGCCTCGACCTTCCGCCGCTCTCAGCTCCGTCGAGCGTGCCGAGCGCGGCGAGCTCCTCACCGGGAACGCTGAGCGTGCACACACCACGCCGAATCATCCTCTTCTGTGATGGCAGTGGGTGAGCGTCCAGCACCGTCTGTTTGCAATCAACAAGCTGAAGCTCGCTCTCCTGTAGCCGCGATGGCACGGCCCTGCCGACCGGGCGAGATACCAACATCTACCGCCTGTGTACGTTTGACGCCCATAAATCTCGTCGAAATGCCGCTTTTGTCGAAATACCGCTGAACTTGCTAGCATAGATCGGGTGATAGAGAGTGCCGTGCAAAAGCCTGGCGAGTGAGCATCCCTCCCTCTGCGAGACTCGAGCCCCGCCCTCACGTCCTTCATAGAATGGAGCAAGTACTGCTATGGCAGCCTGGGGTTGGTATGGATAAAGGTGATCCTTGGCTAGAAGGACTACTTGCTCGTCAGCTCAGTGCGTCTTGTCCTCAATCAGCTTCCACGCAGCTGACGTCTACTTAGACCATAAGATTCAACGGGCCTACGAGTCCATCCTTGAAATTTACGCGCCCGGAGATGAGATCGTTCTCATCGGGTTCAGTCGAGGGGCTCTCATTTGCCGCGTCCTAGCATCCATCATCGTCAGTCACCCAACTGCTTCGAGCCACTCCCGCTCACTCGAGGCACGCGCAGGGCGACATCGGTCTATCGGCACGGAAACCACTCGCACAAATATTTGATGCGTATGGCAGTATTCCTCACTGGGGCTTTGAGCCAAAACGTGGGCACCAGCAACTCAAGGTCGCGGCGGCGCTCGCGACCTTGGCGAAGCATCGTGTGGCCGCCTCCGAGCGGGTCACAATCAAGTATGGGCTTCCCCTAGACATTTTCGAGTCATTAAATTGACTCCATGGACAGAGCACTGGCAGTGTTCGACACGGTGGGAGGATTGTAGCTCTCGGCCAACCCCGCATCAAAGTCACTGGCTGACGATTCCCTTGCAGGGGCTACCCAAGCCGAACACATCTGTCGTCTTACCACTACTTTGGGTTTCCTCTCGAAGAAGTCGGGTCAAGCGTCGAGCACATTTTTCACGCGCTCTCGCTCGACGACGCGGCGAACGCGTTCCTCCCGACTCGCATCGAGCTCACGGAGGAGGGAGTGGCGCAGGGTCAGGGAGCCCGGATGCACCAGTGCTGGTTTGGAGGCTGGCACGCTGATGTTGGAGGTGCATATGATCTACCTGAGTTGGATAACATGCGCTGACTCGCTGAAGACAGGCGGATGGGAGCACCATGAGCTTGCGGCGGTGGCGTTGATGTGGATGGCCGTGCGTGTCTCCATATTCCTCCCGTACCAGCACCTGACGTTGAGATATGCAGTCGCATTTGATCGAAGCCAACATCGTCCGACTGGACCTCGAGGCTCTCTTCCAGATCCCCGGAACGTATTCCGACTCGCGAAAGGAGCCCAACATCACTTCACAGCTCCCCTTCACCCGGCTCCTTCCACCAGAAGCTCCTTGGGGCGCAGGACCTTCTCGAATTGATCTTCGGTAATCGACTTCAGCTCCTTGGCCGACAACTCGCTCACATCTTGCCCATCAGTCCTGCATATGCCTGGATTCCCGGCACGCCGCGCCCGCCGCTGAAAGGGAACGATACCGTCCACGCGTCCGCATTCGATACGGGACAGGTTGAGAGGCGAAGGAAGAGGAACCCAAAGCTGCAGGGCCTGCTGGATCAGCGGTCGTGCCCGACGCTGATGCCGCTCGAGGTCCTCGCGCAGAAGTGCTGGCCGGGTGCTGAGTTGTAGTTTGCTATTGTTCTGGCTTGAGTTCGTACCAAGTGAGTACTCTTAGGTGACTGGACATTGTCTTGGAACGCTCCCGTCCGCCCGTCGACCATCGCCCGAACGAACTCTGCGTGGCACTGGGAGTCTGCCGCCCGCCAGTGTGCGCAAGTGAGAAGCTCGCTGGCGAGGGCACGTTGCGGAGATGCAAAAACTCTGCTAGGAATCTTAGTCTCAATGAGATTTCAAACATCTGACCATCCCTCCTGTGCCCGAAAGCGGGCCAATCAGTTGGCCTCGATTCAACTGGATTGAACTTGGGGAGGAGGGGAGGGATGCCCTGGAAAGTTTGAGGCAAGGTCAGTGAGCACGTAAACATAGTTTGATTGATTTCAAGCACTCGCTCGTTCATAATCTGGTTCAAGCAGTGAGCGGGATGTGCTTCCACGGCCTTGCGACAGGGAGGATGTCGGCATGACAGACGATTAAGTGGTCCTCGTGCCAGAATCCGATCGCTTTCGAGGCGACCACATCATAAGTGTGCCAGCCAGCCTCGAACTGAGGCGCGACGACTCCGAGGACGGCAGCAAGGTCGCGCCGGTGGCCGTGGAGGATGTCGAGCAGGACCACCATGGCGTAGGTCTGTCCTTCAACCGTGACAGTGGCCGCCTGCATCTGCTCGGAGTAGACTTTCTTGTGCTCCGCGGCTGCAGGAAGGTTCCCGGATACGTCCCGTGCTATTATGGAGTCGTTGGTGAACGATCCGTCCGCTGCGGCCAACGTACTGCCGCCGACTCTGTGATGAGAGTCGTTGGGCCTCGTAGGAAGCACAAGTGCGTGAAAACGTACCGAATCTGGAGGTCATTGAATGTGTACAAGCAGTAAGGGGAAATGACACGGTTCAGCTGATCCCCAGAAGCGTGGAACGCCTCCCAGCTGAATCTAACGTGCGATCGAAAGGTAGCCACGTTCCCGTGTGCAAGTGGGAAAGCGGGAATTCGCCCAATCACGAGGGAAGTGTCTACGATGGGGGCGTCGCCCAATCTGGTGACGCGCGTGAGCTGGGCGCCTCGCGCTTCGCGAAGCGGGCGTGCTCACAAGTCAACATTGCTCTCCCCATCCCAAGACGACATCGAGACGAGCGACACGACCTCAGGCGTACTGGACATGCGGAGCAGGAGCAGGCAGGTGGGGAAAGGAGCGCCGCGGACAGCGACGAGAGGCAGCGATGAAATACCCCGGTGCACGGTGCCCGCACTTTCCCCAAGCGCTGGAATCCGGGTTTAAACAAGATCCATATTCCCACTCATGCGAGGCGGTAGCAGAGGAGGTATGCGCCCTTGTCCTGGTAGCCGTCGAACGACTTGCCGTCGCCCGCGCCGGGGCGCTCGACCGCGACGTCGCCCGGGGAGATGGGGCGAATCGAGGTGCTGTGAGTGATCCGGTGGTCAGCAAAGGGAGCCTGAAGGAAGAATGGGTGGGAGACGTACTCGTCTATGTGGACCCATGAGTTTGAGTTGATCTGCTGCCGCACTGCGACCGTGTAGTGGCCACCCGAGGCGGACTTGCCGTGGTGGTACACGACTGAGCGAATGCAAGAGAGTCAGTTTCCATCCCCTTGAAAACGAGTACCAGAAAGAAGCAGCGCACCTCCATAGAGCTGGTACTTGACGACTTTGCCAGTCCTCTTCGTCGGCGCGATGATCTCCTCGCGGATGACGAGCTCGGTGCCGTAGCCGATGACCTTGCCGCTCTTCTGTACGCCGCCGACGTTGTCGTACAAGAAGCGCTTGAGGTGCAAGATCAGGACGGGCGGGTACGTCTCGAGGTAGACCTGCTTCGTAGCATCGACGCGCACGCCCGAGCGCGAGACGAAGTCCGGCAAGGGCTCGGGCAGGGTGAGGTTTGTAAGCGCGTCTTCGACTGTCCGGACGTTGTGTGGCTGCGATAAGAGGGTGAGTAGGAGTCGCGTGGGTTTGCGAAGAGGCGGAGGGCGCACTTGGATGTCGAGCTGCAGACGCTGATACGGCTCGAGCGTGATCGAGTCCTTCTGTCCGGCGCACCGCAGGACTGATCGGAGTTGACCGCCAAAGATCCGAGTGATGGGCGACTCGCGCGTCTCCGTCTGCGCCATCCGACTCCTGTCAGCTCCTCGCCCAGACCTCAACAGATCCCAGCGCAAGAAAGGCTCACAGTCCTGGTCGTCGCCGTTCGACCCTTGCTGCCAACTTCGAGCCACTGGTCCGTCTCGCCCTCCAGGGGCTTCTCCCCTGCCTGCTCAATCTCGTCGTCGTCCCCGTTCGCGACGCGGTCCACCCGGTCGACAGTGGCGAGAATCTCATCGTGCAGGGTGTCGAGGAAGAAGCCGAGGAACTCCTCAGCGTCCTCCTGGTGACCCCTGCGCATCGCGTCGAAGCGCTTGTTCGGCTTAAGCGAGTCGTACACTTCTTCCGGCACAAAGGGGTCCGACCAGTCGGACGCGACAGGTGGGATGAACGCGTCGGAGGGGATCGAGGAGGGGAGAAGGCCGGAGGGGGGCGAGAGGGATGACTTTGCGCGGTGGCGCGTGACGACCTCGACTTTGGGCGCGGGGCGGAACTCGTCGAGGAAGTGGATCCTGCACAGCCTGAATCAGCTCCCTGGTATACTTTCCATGCACAGCGAGAAGGGACAAACATGGCGTCCATGCTCGGAGTCTTGCCGCTGAGGTCGACGGCAGTCGCAGCGCGGATCCGGCCGAGCAAGTTCCAGAACGGCGTCGTGTAGACGAGGACCTGGAGGATCGCGTTCGTGAAGCACAGGTTGCCATTGTTGATGAGCCCTCTCGGGACGATCGTCGGCGCCGCAAACTCGAGCTCGACGCCCTCAAGCGTCTGTGCGAGCGTCTTCTTCTGCGCGCTGCCGGGAACGCTCGAGACGAACAGCGGACGGTGAATGTACTCCTTGATCGGCGACCCGGGCGCGTTCGGGCTCGAGGGCAGCGAGCCGTTCGCGCTGCTGCCGTTGGGCGAGCGAAGGAGGTCCGCCCAGGACTTTTTAGGCCCGCTCGGCACGGCCGCCGTTGGTGTGGGCGAGGAAGGGAGCGGGGCGGCGGGCACAGCGTCCGACTCGTCGAGCGTGGTCGTCGTTGTGGTGGGGGAGAGCGGGGTGAGGATCGGGGACGAGTGCGACGACGACGCGGCGGTCGCCGTTGTCGAGACGGTCGCGAGGTCGCGCGCCGGGGTGGAGGGCGTCGCGAGGCTCGCGTATGATAATGGAGCCGAGGTCGAGGGGGTCGTGGGCAGCGCAGCGGGCGACGCTGTCGCCTGCGGCGGCGTTGCGGGGTTTGCCGAAGTGAGTTCCGAAGGTGGAGGCGGGGTCGCGGACGGCACGATGGGTGGCGGCGCGGCTGGCGGCTGGCTCGGCGGTTTCGGGCTCGCCTTTTCTGGCTCGGTCGCCGCCTTTTCTGGCGACGCGGTCGGCGGGGGGCCGTTCGTACGCGGTGAAGGGGAGAGCGCCGGGGCGGCGGCCGGGTTCGTCCAGCCGGGCGGTGGGCGTGCGTTCGGGCCAAGCGACAACGCGAGCGCGTCGGCTGGGGGTGGTGGTCGGTGCTTTTTGCTGCGAGGAAGGCGAGGGGGGAGGTCGATGGTCGTGTTGAGGAAGGAGGGCAGCGTGGGGAAGGTCGGGTCAAAGTGCGCGAGGAGCGACGGGTGCGATTGCGGCCCATTCGGTACGGGGAAGTAGATGCCGCCGTATTGAGGCATGTGCCGTGGTGCCATCGGGTAGAACTGCCGTTGTTGCTGCAGATGTTGGTGCTGCTGCTGCTGCTGAGCGGCGGCGTCCTGCCAGTGCGACGGCCCCGCCTGCGCATACTGATCGTAGTACGGCACACCGTAGCCCCCACTCATGCTCGGCCCGTTCGCGCCGTTGCCGTTCATCGGCGGGCGGCCGCCGTGCATCATCGGCGCCTGGTTTTGCTGGTACGGGTACGGAGGGAACGGCGGGCTCGCCCTCGCGGCCCGCTCCGGCTGGAACGACATGAAAGGCGTCGAGGCCGCGTTCAGCTTCGACCGCACCGCCGGAACCGCGGGCGACGACAACGCGGCGGCAGGCGGGTCAGACGACGAGACAGAGCTCGATCCCGAGGCTGCCGTAGCGCTCGGCTCGGCGGCGGGCGACATCGTGCAGGGGCGGCCGAGGCGGAGCGGACGAGGACTGCCCGGGAGACCAAGAAGGAGCCGAGACGGGAGGGGGGAGCGTTGGAGGGACGTAAAAGGGCGACGAGGCGACGAAGCCCACCAATTGGTAAGTGGAGGTTAGAAACTCGATTTCGGAAAACTAATGCCCGCAAGTCGACGGGTTGGCTGCGTGGCCTGACTCGACTTCGCCACTTGCTGCAGCCTGAGCGAGTCAGTGTCCGTGGACCACCCCGAGCAGCGCTCTGGCCCGCAGATTTGGCCTTGCGAGTGTGGAACCGCCGGACGAGCTGCGCGCAAGCTCACGCGGCCGCTCAAGTCTGCGTTTGAGCTTCGCCTCTGATTCGTCTCTACAAGCCTGTGCAGCCATAAGTACATTTAACTCCAATCTTGCAACGTCTCTCGCTGCTAACAATCACGCCCCTCGCTGCCTTGTCTCGGCATCGAACGTTCGCCGACGTTCGCGGCTCCGTCTATCGAAGCTTCCTTCTCAGAGTTCCAGAGTCGCGCACACAGGAAGTGATAAAAGTAAGGACCACGACAGCGTGAGAAGTCAGAAGATCGGTGGGAGAATCGCCCGCGCGCCAGCCAGCGCGTCCGGCCAGGTGGCGCTCGCGGACGATCTCCCTATCTCATGCTTGGAGATCAAGGTTTAAGCAATATCGTGCCCGAATGGCGCCCATCTGGTCGCCGCCAGGTGTCACCACTTCCGCCCCGGCTGAGCTTCGCAAGCAGTCCGCGGAGTTGTTGCCTTCACGCTCAGCGTGACTGAGAGGCGGTTAGGACAGTCTAGAGGATTCAACAGTACGCAAATATCTCCATTACTCGGCTCCACAGCTGCTTGGTCGTGCAAGCCTTGCCAGCAACTGCTACTGGTGCTCAAGCCTCGAGTGGGGCTCTGGCACAGTGCGACGGTGCGACCCACGCGGAGCGCACCATCGACCGTACAGCTCTCGAGAGGAATTTCGACGAGATCTTCAGCTTTCGCTCGTTGACTAGCCAACGCCAGTCGCCTGCACCGCGCTCGTATCAGGCTCGACCTGCCACCGTCGCGCCACATGCACAGCCTCGTCGACACCCGGGAACGTGCACCTTTCTCCTCAGTGGTAGATCTCCATCAGCAAATATTCCGTGCATCCAATCTCTGCCACCCCCCATGCCAACCTCTTTGTCCGTCCAAAAGCTCTCGGCGACTCCGGGTAGCCGGTCCAGCGGGGTCCCCATCGCGCCCCACACTTCGAGGTCCCTCTTGCGCCCTCTCGCGCACCTTCACCCGCAACCTTACACTCGAACCACGATGGAGGCTCGCCTGCGCCAGCTTGAACCGGCGGCGGTGTACTACCTCGCGCCGGCCGTCCTCGCGACGCTCATCGGCATTGCGGTATTGCGCTACATCGCGTCGATCGTGAGGGGGATTCAGGGTCCCTCGTGGCACCCAGGAGACAGTGACCTGTCCAAGGCTGGCACTTCGACGGAGACGAGCGCGGTGGGAGGCGAGAGGGAGTTTGACGTGATAATCGTCGGCGGAGGCTGCTGTGGCTGCATCCTCGCGTCCAGGTGCGTTCTCCTCCTCCTGACTGATGAGTGTTGGAGCTGATTGGGGGGAAATAGGCTGAGCGAGAACCCGAACATCTCGGTCCTGCTCCTCGAAGCGGGGCATGCGAACACCCGCGAGCTGTTCTCGCGCGCGCCTGCCGCGTTCACGAAGATGTTTGGCACAAAGGTCGACTGGGCGCATTGGACCGAAGGAGGTCAAGTTGCTTCCGGCGTCAAGGGCCGCAAGATGCAGTGGCCTCGTGGACGGATGCTCGGAGGATGCACGGCGATCAACGGTGCGCACACTGTCCAGGAGATCAGGAGACATCCAGCTGATGCTTTCACTCACAGCTATGATGTGAATTTTCTCGGTTTGACCGCATACTCACTCGGCACTGACACTCGACCCTGACCAGCGTGCACCACACCGCCCCCTCTGATTTCGACGAGTGGGAGTCGCTCGGCGCAACAGGATGGAACTACGCCGCTCTCAAGCCCTACTTTAAGAAATCGCAGTCG
>ERZ1463038.674-NODE-674-length-12177-cov-13.306880_pt1 | contig 12177 bp, 17 predicted proteins | sample MGYA00564479_ERZ1463038 | MGnify/ENA primary metagenome ERZ1463038 (study PRJEB39244, sample SAMEA3635134) | Helicobacter pylori | study: EMG produced TPA metagenomics assembly of PRJEB11511 data set (Assembly of a 5300-year-old Helicobacter pylori... | reverse complement strand
CCGGCAGTCGAGCCTGCGGCCGATGTCGTCGAGGAGGAGGAGCCACCCGTGTACGAGTTCGAGCCAGAAGACGACTCGGGGCGACCGACAGACATGTACCTCGACACGGTCCGTTCTTCTCGCATGCGGAGCCGGCACCGGCACTGACTTGGCTCCCGCAGATCAACCGCTCCGCGCTCGACTTCGACTTCGAGCGCCTGTGCTCTGTCACGCTCAGCCACAACAACATCTACGCGTGCTTGACCGACGGCAAGTTCTTCCAAGGTCGCGGCAAGGCGAGCCCCGCGTACGCCCATTCGATCGCCGAGGACCATCACGTTTACATCAACCTCACCACGCTCAAGGTGCGGCGTCGCAATCCCGACCTCCGCTGGGCGCCCGCTGACCCTCTGGTCTGAAGGTCTACGTCCTTCCCGATGGCTACGAGGTCACAGACCCGTCCCTGGACGACATCAAGTACCTTCTCTACCCAACCTTCACTCCCGCGCTGCTCGCCAAGATCGACGCGTCCACCTCGCCCGCGTTCGACCTCCAGCTGCGGCCGTACTACCCGGGCTTCGTCGGCCTGAACAACATCAAGGCCAACTCGTGGATGAACGCGATCCTGCACGCGCTCGTGCACGTCGTGCCCCTGCGCGACTACTTTATCCTCACGCCGTCGACCGCCGCGCCCGAGGCGACCGAGCTCGTGCGCCGGTTCTCCATGTTCTGCCGCAAGGTGTGGAACCCCAAGGCGTTCAAGGGCCAGGTCAGCCCGCACGAGCTCCTGCAGGAGTGCTCAAACGCGAGTGGGAAGAGGTTCAAAATCACCGAGGTCGGCGACCCGCTCGAGTTCCTCTCGTGGCTGCTCAACCAGCTGCACAAGGACCTCGGAGGGACGAAGAAGCCTCGCTCGAGTGCGTCTTGACCCCCCTTTGAATCGCTTCGTGCCCTCGTGTTAACGAGCGCGGTCCGCAGGCATCATCTACAGCGCGTTCCAGGGCGAAGTCCGCGTCGATGATCAGCAGATCCTCACGACCGGCGAGTACGGTGGCAAGCCACGCTTCGACCTCGACCGAGGTACGCCTTCTCGCTTCACTGCACGGCGGCGTTACCCTAACCTGCCCGCACAGACATCAAGTCGATGACGACCCCGTTCCTCTTCCTCGCGATCGACCTCCCGCCGCCGCCACTCTTCCAGGACGCCGTCGAGAAAAACATCATCCCGCAAGTACCGATCGCGGCCGTGCTCGCAAAGTACAACGGCGTCACGACGCAGGAGGCCAAGGGGATCCTGCGCCGGTACAAGATGACGCGCCTCCCGCCGTTCCTCATCCTCCACATCAAGCGGTTCACCAAGAACAACTTTGTCGAGGAGAAGAACCCGACGATCGTCAACTTCCCGCTCCGGGGCGTCGACATGCAGGACTGTGCGTCTGGCCCGTTTCCCACATCGTCGCACGGATCGCTGACCCGCTCCCCACGGCAGACGTCGACCCCGCGGCGAACGTCGCGACCTACTACGACCTTGTGTCCAACATCACCCACTCGTCAGCAGCCGGTACGGCGCGGGAGGAGACGACCTGGAAGGCGCAGGTCCACCTCCGCCCGCCGCGTGACGCCAAAGGCCGCCTCGCGGGCGGCCTCACCGAGGACGACGAGAAGTGGTTCCAGATCCAGGACCTTATTGTCGAGGAGATCAACTCGGGCATGATTGCGCTGGGCGAGAGCTACATCCAGGTGAGCTGCACCGATGTTCTGGAGCGACGAGTGAGCGCTGATGCGTGCGGGCGCAGGTTTGGGAGAGGAGGACGGAGACGCAAAAGCACGAGCTTGTCGTGGACCCGCCGAAGGTCAAGAGCAAGAAGCTGTAGATGCATGTACCCTACTGGAAGCATACATCGCCATCACCACATTGGCAAAGTGGAGCGAGGGTGACTGAGCACTGGTCTCGCCGGTTTCGCGGCGCAGGCTGCGACATGAGCTTGTTCTGACCTGGCCTCAGAAGATCGGCGTTTCATGGTGTGCATCCTCCTACTTGCCGCACTGTGGTTTGTGTGCTTTCCAGTGTTCTATCTGACACACTGAGGGAATCGGCGTCAGCTCCGCGAAGGGTGCGAGAAACCAAGGAGCATCGCACGTCGATCACAGTATCTGTGAGTGAATGTGAAGGAAGTGAGTGATTAACCTATAGATAGCAAAGTGCAAGGTGATCATCGTACCGGTGCTCGATATCGTTCTTCTTGCACTTCTCGCATGCCGCCATCTTCTCTCCTGCTCGCGCTGCCACCCCGGCCATACCGAGAATCGTCCACCGCCGGCATGACGTCGACGTCCCGGCCTGGTGCGTAGATCAGGGCCAGGTCTGCTTCGTGGGCGACCATCTGCTCCCTTAGAGTGACGGTGGCGGAGAGTCGGGACCAGGCTGAGCCGAAGCCGGGGACGTTCGCGAGCCTCGTCAAGGCCGGCTCGTGACGTAGTGTGAGCCCGTCGAGATTACGAGGAGGGGGTACCATATCTGGTCCGTTCAGGATACGGGTGGCAGTTGATGTTGAAGAGTGAGGTACGCGCAGGCGGAGGGAGCGAAGACCGCCTGGACTCGGAGGCCCGGCCCGGGCCCAAGCACGATGAGCTTGGCCGCATCAACGTCGAAAGTAGGTGCAAAAGGGATATGTACTGTGGTTTGATAACATAATATTCGTGATGTAGGCGCTCCGGGGCCTCAGCCGCATTAAGCTTCAGTGTCGACCTCCTTGCGGCGTGAGGACTCGATCGGACGGTCCACCACCGCGTTCATCTCGTGCACGGTAGACTTCAAGAACAGAAGACCTGAAAGATTGACCTTCAGAAACTGATACTCGGTGGACGTCGAACGCGATGTGAAGTGTACGCACCGATGAGCCCAATAACGATGAAGGGGATCGCCACGAACCAGATGTATCTGAAGGCGTCGGTGTACTGTATCGACAAAGACTTGTAAGTGAGTTGCAAGAAGAAAGCTGCAGGGCGATAGGACTTACAGCGACCTTGAGGGCGTGCGAGCCGGCTCCGGTGATCGCTGTGGTGATGCCGGGCGCAGACTTAACCATGGTCGTATTATGAGCGACAATCCCACCAACGACTTGTGCGACAGAAGACGCGGGAAGTCCTGTGTGAACGGGACGAGTCAGATGTGTGTGGGGGACTGGTGATGCTGAGACAAACCAGCTTCCGCGACAGCCTTCGCAACGTAGGCGGGAATGAACGCCTTGGCCTTTGCCATGAAAACAGCACCCTGTGAGAGAGTGGGCGTCAGAAGACCGAATACTCCAAGCCAGATACCGCTTTGATTACTCACAGCGATCGCAATACCGACAGCTCCGCCACTGCGGCGTTAAGGCGGTCAGTCAGGCAGTCAGTTTCTCGAAAGCGCAGCGCCCGCTTACATGGCCCGAGAAGAAATGATGAGACTGGTGGCGAGACCCATGAGTTCAGGCTTGACGGCAAGCTGAGTCACCACTGAAGATTGGGAATGCCCGTTAGCGGCAGCCTCTCAGAATTGCGCAGGAATACTCACTGTTCAGGAAAACTAAGGGCGCCGCGAAGCCGATCCCACAGAGGCAGCAGTACAAGATGACGACTTGGTTGGTTCCAAGCTTGACGGTCGCCATTCCAATGACGCCGGCCAGGAACGAAGCGTAGCCAAATAGGAGGACGTGCTTCGCATCCTTCGTCTTGTAGACCCAGAAGCCGTAGAGGGGAGCGGCGAGAGCAGCCGCGAAAATGAACGCCGCGAAACTGAGGTAAAATGTTAGCCGCAGATGGCTTAAGATAGGTAAGCGTAATCGTACCGGAGCGCCAAGAAGTATGGGCGAGCGTCCCAAAGCAAGCCCGTCTCGTTTCCGTAGAAATGCTGAGTGATGAGCGGGTCGTCAGTCAAAGGCACCTCTAGCAATGAACTTAGTATACTCACGGTGAAGACGTTGTAGATGAGGCCCTCCACAAAAATCGAGAGGAGGCAAGTGAGGAAGTTGGAGTTCTCGAAGAGCGCACTCGACATGAGACCGTCCGTCTTGATCTTGGTCTGGTGTCCAGCAAGAATGACGAAGAATGAGGCTCCGACTGAAGAAGAAGAAGGGATCGTCAGCTTTGGCGCAATGTTAATCGCCGCTTCGCGCTCACCAACAAGACAGGCAATGATTGTGGGGGAGGACCATGCATAGACACCACCGCCCCAAATCAGTCCGACCATGCTTTAAGGGGGTTTGTGAGTTTAACCCAAGGTGATGAACCAGCAATTAAGACTCACAGCGGGCAGATGCCGCAGGCGAGAAGAAGGCAGCCGACGAGGTCGATCTGCATAATCCTCTGGAAGACGGAGAGCCCAGCAGGATTTGCGACCGCCCGTGGAAAATAGAATATGGCAAAAAGGGAGAATGTAACAACGTGCAGGGCAAAATTGAAGTAGCAAGCGGAGCGCCAACCGGGGAAGTCTAAGGGTGAGCGAGTTCAGCTTATGCAGTGGAGGGGTAATTAACCATGTTGCTTACCTCCAGGGTTTACGGTGATCATGTTTGCTCCAACGAAGAGGCCGAGCAGAACACCTGCGATGTAATGGCGTCAGTCGCCGGGTCAAGGTTTGTCACACGCGCACGCGTCCGCTACCCACCAAAAATGGCGCCGAATACTAGAAGAATCGGGTCAGTACTGTGCAGTCAGATATCTGAATGACTAGACCAACGTGTCATGACTTGAGCTGTGCCCCTGTGAGCTCTGGGGAGTACTTCTGATGACACACTGAAGACTGTGACGCCACCCTCCGGCGCTTCAGCGAGGACTCGAGACGCAAAAATAGCGGAGAATGCTCACCATTGCCTCCTGAACCGTAGCTAAGTCCGAAGAGAGAGGCACCAGCGATGCACATGTTGATCGAGGTCGAAGTCGCCATGATCAAAGAGCCGAGAGCACCGAATGCAATACCAAGGAGGATCACGTAGCGACGTCCACACGAGTCACCGATGCGAGCTGCAGAGTATACACAGATGCAGTCAAAATTCACCTCATTTGATGAGAAAGGGCCTCGCACCTAAGACCGGACCGAGGATCGCAGTCACGACTTGGAAGGACTGTCCGAGCCAAAGACTCTCGGCGGAGCCACCAATGGAGGCTGTGATGGCGGAAGACCAGAACAAGCACGTAATCTGCAGCCATCGCGAATTAGCGTCGGCACTGAGTACTCACTAGTCGCCCGGTGGGACAAAAACGGACTTGAGTGCACGATATCTGCGAGGCGAGTCAGCCCAGGGGACGCTGTCGACACAATACGAACCAACGCACAGTACCATTCCAGAAGGCACAGGCAAGGACCACGACCCATGATGTCCCAGGAAGGCTGTGCGTAGCCTCGGCAACGGTGATCGACTCGTCCACTGTGTCCGAGTGCGCATGCTGCTCCAGTGACGACTTCTCGGGGTACACATCGAGGCGTGAGTCGGCGTGCTTGTCCATACTGAAGTGAAAGAAGATAAGAACGACCGAGGTGGAGTCGGGGGAGAGGGGAGTGTGGGGAGCCCACGGGGGAAGTTGAAGAGTATGAGCACCGCAGGGACGACCCGGCCGGGCCAGGGAAGGCCTTCCCGGGTCGGCGTTCAGAACCCGGCGTCTCCTGGTCGGCCTTGCCTTGATTACTCCGAGAGTTGCTGACCTGTTCGCATACATGTATTGTAAGCGACAACTGCGGCAGTTCGTACCGCGCTTGGGGGCGTATCGCCGCGAGCGCCCGAGTGCCGCCGCGAGCCTGCGTAGGGCGAAGATGCACGAATCCCGCCGTCCTGAAAGGCATCCAGGCAGTAGTTGTTACAAAGATATCGCCTAGGCTCAGTGTGCGTGGTTGAAGTCAAAGTTGCCCGCGCCTCCGCCGAACGGCGACACCGGACGCGACTGCCGCGGAGCCTCCCACGGATCGAGGGAATACGGATGCAGCGTGCCTCCGTTCAGGGAAGCTACTGGCCCACCGAAGCCAGGCATGAGCATCTGCGTGACGATGGGTGAGCCCTAATCGTATCAACGACCGAGTCCGGCGCGCGTACGTTATCCCAGAATGAGCCAGGCCCGTTCAACAGCGCGTCGAGCTCCTCCCCGCCGAGGAGGTCGTGGTCTCCAGAAAAGCCGACATCCTGGAAATGCGCCTCCGACAACGCTGATCCATCGTGCGAGTCGAACATCGCGGTGTGGCCGGGAGCAGGTGAGCCTGATCGCGTAGGTGGTGCGGACCCGGACCCTCCTCCGCGTTTGTTCTTCATCAGAGCACGAAGGAAGCAGGCGTCTATTCCACGCCTAGGGTCAGCGTACACTACGCCGAAATGACTGGGTAAACTCACAGATCGCAGGAGTGTGGGTGGCGTCGACAGCGCAGCGCTCGAGCGCTTGCGCTCCTTGCTCGACTAGGTCCATCGCAGACACGGGGTTGATCATGTCGGCGAAGGTCGGATTGATGACCTTCAGCAAGAAGGCGCAGGCGTAGGTGAGGAAGACGAAGTTGCAGTCGATGGCGTGGCGGAGCAATCCGCACGGCTCAAGTTTTGTCGTAGCGATGGCTGCACGGCAAGGCTGTCAGCCGAGAACAAGAGAGCTGAGCGAAGACTGCACTTGCTGATGATCTTCTCCGCACTCTCAAAGCACAGCGCCGAGTATTGCGAGAGCTCGTTTATCGAATCCGGCAGGCTGAGAGCGTGCTGTATAGCAAAGGAGAGGAGAAAGAGACGGTAGCTTATGTGGAGGTCGGTTCAGTAACTCATCAAGCGGGAGCAAGCAAGCACACGTACTATGAATGGAGGAAGTCTGCAGGAGCGATGATCGTCAGTCCAAGCATTTACTCGAAGATCTCAAAAACAGACCGAGAGTGTCTAACGGAAAAAATCCAACTTTCCAATACGCATGCCAGGCATCGAGCTGCCCGAGAAATGAGCGCATGAGACGAGGACTATGGAGAGGGTGGTGAGCCGGCGCCTGCCACAGTCGGGCGTGAATGAGCGCAACTAGTCCAGGTTGTGGTTTAGGCCCGAGATGTTTCGCATGTCGCTGTACATCACATCCAGCGCTCGCGTCTAATTCAACCGTGAGGAGTACAGGTGAGCAGGCATCTCGCGAGGACCACAATTGAGGCCTACGATGATCTTCTGGAGCGCCACCGCGCCACAAAGAGCAGCGTCACTGTTTTGAAGAAAGACGGGTTAATGATACGTTCGAAGGGCTTCCGAGAGCTCATAAGCGTACCGGGCAAGCGCTCCCGGCTCAAGGTGCCAGGTGTTCGAGTTGCGCACGACCAGGTCATCCCTTTGTTTTCCCGACGAGTGTCAGCATTCCGCGATTGAAATTCCTTCCGTGGAAGTATGGGCGCACCTTGAGATGGCGTACGGCTTGCCTAACTGATTCGAGATGCTGTTTCACGAAGAGTCAGCCTGTGCGAGGGTATCGGGGAAGCCAAACAAGTACCTTCGATCACAAATGTACGCATCTGCAGCCTAGCATTAGCGAGCTGCCGGAAGAGTATGCGGTTGACGCGAGCTCACACAGCCACGCTCGCTCTCCCGACCTCGTCTCGCGTTCATACGACGTTCGGCTCTCCTCAGACGCTCCCGGTGGGCACGGAAGGGCCTTGCAGTGAAGATTGAGGTCGATCGCCATGCGGATGGCGATACCTGGTCGCGCAAAGCGTCAGCTGATGGATGAGGCGATCCAGCAAGTGGACGCACCGGAGAAGGCAAACGAAATCTCTTCAGAGAACCTCTCCGCTGGCTGGTTCCACTGGCACAGGAGAAAGAAGCCCAAGACAATTTCGATCGACTTGAGCCCCCGGATGATAATGTCGGCCGCGACGCTCTTCGCCACTGTGAGGCACTTGCGGTAGAAGTCGTCCGTTCGCTTCATGTAGTACCTGCTGGCCACTGTGCAGACTGAGAGGCCGAAATCAACATGGCGATTCAAGGTCTGGCTCCGAGAGCGCGTACCACAGATGAGAAGGAAGGGAGACCTCGCGGCGGTCCCGTTGGGCGTGTGCAGCTCCGGATCAAGAATCGGCGCCGCTGGGTGACAGCGCTCGAAGTACAGGGAAAAGAGCTCGTGGAGCTCTACCGGGGAAGCGATCTTGTCGATGAGGAGGGCGAGGGAGCTCTGTGACTCGCTCGTGGTGCGGCGGAGAGATGAAGCTGAGGCTCGAACAAGTCAGCTCGGTGGTAAAGGCCACAGGCAGCAAGCCATACGATTGGATGTTCCAGAGTTGAAGTACCGTACTGTAAAGCGTGTGTAGAGTCAGCGCGTTGCTCGAAAACGAGTGCCACCACTCTGACCGTTCGCCACGCCGAACCGTCCCCGAGCCGAGCCAGCGTTGGACTCGTCGGAGTTGTCAAGCTCGGCAGTTTGCGCCGTTCGCTTTCGTTGGTTTTGGATGGATGCACTGGATGATGGATCGTCAGCTTCATCGGACTCGTCGCATGGTCGGTAGATTCTCACTCCGCCAGAAGACCGAGTCTGCGTGCAAAAAAAGAGGGTTCAGCATAACGCAAAGATTATTGATTGTGAGGGAGACTAACGGAGTAAGGGAAGGATGCGGAAGGCCGTGCAGGAGGAGCATCGCCGCGGCTGTCTCCGTAGTCTTGGGGTCGCCCAGGTCCTTCTCGGAATACCTTGATGAAACCAAGGGCCCTTCTGACAAGAGGACACCACTAGGTCTTCGCTTCTCCTCTTGTGGCTCCGGTGGCGAGTCGGTCGCCGAGATGTTGCCCTGCGGTTTCGCGAGCGACGAGAGGACCGTCTGCAGCGACGCCTCGAGGCTCTTGAGCGACGCAGCCTGCGCGCCGTGAAGCATCAGACTCAGTAGGACACCCCGATGAGAAGCAGCGTACGACGTGGTCGGTTTTCGCGTCGCTTCTCCGTCCCCGCATGCTGGCCTGGTCCCGTGTGCCCGTTGTGAGCTAGCGCGATCAACACCCACCGAATAACCAAGCAGAACTTACGACGAAGACACACTGGCAGCAGGAGCACCATCAGTGGAGCCCAGTCACAGAGGCTTGCAGGTGAAAAATGCGCACCTCTCTGCCGACGGCCGCGCATCGTTTGCAGGGAGCGCCGTCGCCATCCTGGCCGTCCTGGACGAGGCACCGCATCTGCAAGGCGGGTTTCGTGAGCTCCCAGGCATACGTCGCTCGGAAGATCCCAAGGCATACCTTCTGCTTCCTGCAGCTCAGGCATCTGCACGCACGCAAGCAGTCAGCATCCATCCGGCATCGCCGGGCTCCCGTCCCGCAACCGCGAGACCTACGCTCGGCTCTGCCTGCTCCACCCTCCGCCCTTCTCGCTTTTGGCGACCGAGTACTCGGTCGCTTGGGGGACCCCGATGCTCATCTCGGGGGTGCTTCCGGTGCCGCTCGCGGCGGACGTCGAGGCGACAGGAGGGCTGTCACGGTGGTCTTGCTGCTGCGCGACGTTCCAGTCGGCGCCTTGCGACGCCGTGTGGTTCGGCAGCGTGTAGGCGACTTTTGGAGCCATCTCGTGGGCCCGATCGTACTGCTGGTACACAGGGTGTCGGCTCTCCATCTTTGCGGGGTTGTGGGTACATCAGACCCGGCAAAGCTCGCGCCGCATGTCACCGGGCCCGCTGTTGCAATTTGCAATTTCAAGTCTCACCAACTTGGGACTGCTGCAGGTACGCAAGTCAGTTACACAATAATTGCAGCCAATGCAGCAAGCCAATACTCAAGCCGACGCAAAAGCGCGGTGACGGCTGGCCATCCACCGATTTGAAACATCGAATCAGGACCGAGCGCCAAATAATTGGATCACTTCGAAAGCCAGAAGACTCTCTAGTTGTCAAGTTATACCTTACTCAGACTGCATCTTCAAAAGTACCCGGACCCCATTCAGTGCTCGCTCCATCGCCACTGCCCGCTGATGGTCGTCCATCTTCCGGTGGATGGACACCTGTGCGAGCGCCTGGACCAGCAGGCACTCTGACTCATCACAGGTTGTGCGAGTTTCTGAGGTAGAGAAGTTGTGGTAGATCGCTCCTGGGTCCGCGTCGTCAACTGCCTCGTATGCGGCGGAAGTCGTCTTGAGGTCGAAATTGACGCCATTCGTGTGACACCACCGCCGAAGATTAACAATACTGCTCGCTTCAGGTAATGCTTCGTCTCGGTTCATGCCTACGCGGAGGCGGCGGAGTGAAGGGAGATGGACGTCGAGCTTGTCGGTGTTGTCGAGGAATGCGCAATGGTTCTCCCGGGTGTACATGAGGTGTAGGTCGGTGATTTCGGCGGACGAAAATAAGGAAATGAGACGCTGAATACTGTTCGCCGACGAGAGATGGAGGTGTGTGAGGTGTGGAAAGGTGACTGGTGGGCTGTGCTCGTCGAAGCCGTCCTCGAGGAACCGGAACCTCAACGACAATCGCTCGAGACTTGACGTAAGGCCGTCGATGAAGGGTCTGAGACCCCTGGGTGCCTTGATCGTTTCGATTTCGAGCTCTTTAAGGAGGGGAGGGCGCCACCGGGCCCAGTCCTCGTCGAACTGCATGCGCACGAGCTCGCTCCGCGCTCGCGATTGACTCCGGAGAACGAGGTGCGAGAGGTGGCGAAGGCCTACGAGCGCAGACTTGAGACCCTCGTGATAAATCGTAAAAAGGTCTGTCGGATTGACGACCTTCAGTTCGACAAGTGATGGGAGGACTGCGAGGAGGGCGGCGAGGGAGTCGGGGCTTGTCGCCTCGTTGGCGGAAGAAGAGTCCTTGATCGTGATTGTGAGCGAAGTCACTCGCTGGGGCCATCCGAGAGCGCCTGCTGGCGAGAGGGTTATGGTGGCCAAGATCGTGTCGACCAAGGAGACGCGTCTGGGGGCGTTGGCAGGGCGAGGACTGGGTGCGAGGATCGATGTTTGGGATCCAAAGAAGACTTGGCGGAGACCTTGAAGTTCCTCGAGCTCACGGAGGTAGGTCTTGACATCGTTCGCACCGAGGAAGGATGCCTCGCGAGAGCCGAACTTGACTCGACGCACGCGCGAAGCGGCGTTGGCAGGGAGCCCCAATCCTCCGCGACGAGGCATGAACGCTTCGAAATCCAGGGTCTGAGAAATACCGTCTTCAGCCGCTTGAGCTCTTTTTGAACCTCATACGCACTTCGTAGAGAAAATCACTTGCAGCGCTGTGGAAGTCTCGGCTGACCTGAGACAACGAGCGCAATGACTGTCCGTAGCCAGAACCAAGCAGCGAACGGTCAGGCTGTTCAAGTTCAGCCGTCCAGACCTCGCTATAGTCGGGTGCCAGAAACAGCTCGTCCTGGTCGCGAGCCTACGAGTTCGCGAAGGCGCAATTGAGTTCGGTGACGCGCGGTGCCGTCAACAGACACGGTTTGGACGCACCATGCGAGCGATGATTCGCTTGATCTCCGGCGGAAGTGTCGGAAGAGACGCTTCGGGAGTGGGAAGAGACATGGCCACGCAAGTTGCGTAGAGGGCGCTTGGAGGCTGTGGGCGGACAGGTCAGCCGTAATACCTCCACTCGCACACGATGCACTGTGTGCTCACGACACAAGTCACTGGTGTGACGTTCGATTAAAAGTGGCAATCCGATGGACAGAGCGGCAGGAAGTAGAGGAGAGAGGAGCCTATCTCGACTCCGCGTGCAAAGCATGAGCTCGAGCCCCGCTCGCCGTCACCGCAGGCCTTCTTTCCCCAGCTGTAGATCGAGCTGGGTACAGACATTTTCTTAGAAGGTGCACCAGCTAAACCTGCTATGTACAATCACTTCCTAGCTACAATTGAACGACCACTGGAGCAGACTCGGTAGTTTTGAACAGTCGCAGGACCGTTGCGCGAACCGTCGTTCAGAGCCCCTCCCGGTCCTCCTTCTCCTTCGCGAACGGCTGTTCAGAAAAATCAGCCTCCACTCTTCGCCTTCGCAAAAGCAGGGAGAAACTCACGTCATTCGCGTCGTCCTCCGCCTGCTTCCGCTCGGCCATCTCGCCCGTCTTCTTCAGGCGGCCCTCCTCGACGAGCTCGGGCTTCTTCAAGATCTTGCCCTTGATGATGTCCTTGACACCCTCAATCTTGTCGCCGACGGTGGGGCCCGCATGGTAGTTCGGTCCGTAGCCCACCTTGCCCGCGTGCTGCTGGACCGGGTACCCGTCCTCGTCCACCGCGCCGGCGCCGGGGGCCGAGTCTCCCGCGCCA
>ERZ1463038.673-NODE-673-length-12177-cov-14.756888_pt1 | contig 12177 bp, 14 predicted proteins | sample MGYA00564479_ERZ1463038 | MGnify/ENA primary metagenome ERZ1463038 (study PRJEB39244, sample SAMEA3635134) | Helicobacter pylori | study: EMG produced TPA metagenomics assembly of PRJEB11511 data set (Assembly of a 5300-year-old Helicobacter pylori... | reverse complement strand
CTCTTCCGATCTATGGTCGGAGGCGGCACAACGGGAAGTCGAAGACGCAGGTCACCCACCTTGACACCACGAAAAGATCGTCAGGAAACTGAAAGGTCCGTAGCACTTGCAGATGCTGTCAGTGTGCTCACCTGGAGAAGCGGTCGAATGCGGGTCAGTGGCGTGCTTGAGCGCGAGCTCGCGGAGGGTGACTGACGGGCTGATGAGCGAAGGGCATCCCCAGAAAAGAATCAACACCGTTGGCTGTCTTCCCCTGGAAGGTCGAGTACGGAAGAGCGATGATGGGGCCTGCGGGCGATGCGGCCTGACGGGGGAAGGCAACGCCCCCACAGCTGGACAGTAGGGCCGCGACGAGCACAGCGTTCAATAGCATTCTCAAAGTGTGAAGAGTGTCAAGAGGGATAGGCGACTGAGTTTCTGAGGGAAGTGGGGAATAGAAGATTGCGGGACCCGGAGCACCGGGTCCAGGTCGCCGGGCTCCACAAGCCGCAGGCAATGTCCTCGGCCTCTCCTCTGCGAAGCTTGCAGACAAGAGTATCAGTTCGTTTGTCTTCCGAGTGAAAGAGCCTTCCTTGGGTCTGCCTAACGTGGGAATGCTTGCAAGACGTCTCCATTTGAATGCTCAAAATGTGGTTAAGTATTTGCAGGAGAAACATCTGAATATCCTTGCACGATGTGGAAACCTGCCATGGGTGGAGCTATCCCGGGTCTAGTATAACGAAGCGACTCAAGCAAGGAGTGCGACAGCGCACGAGCTCGAGGACGCGTCCCACGCGAAACCCTGCACCAAGCACGTCAGTCATCGGAGAAAAGGGAATTATGTGTCAATGACTTACCTCGGCACAAGCCCAGACCTCGCATTGGCCAGCAATGCATCCAACAGCGTCGACTCCGGGAAGAGTAGTGCAGCTACTCGGGTTTCAGGCGGTCAGCGAATACACCTCTGACGCGGATGCAAGATACGCACTCAACACCTCCAGCGTTGGCACAGCCACCACACATCTCGATGTTGGACTGAAAAAAGTACAAGGTCAGCTGAGGAACGTGGATGGCCGGGGGGGAGGACCGAAAGGAAGGCGAGATTGCAAATAAATAAAGGAAAACATACGTTGGTGTCGATGCACTCGAAGCCACGGACCGAGCCAGAGATGCTGCAGGCGGTGTGGGCGGCCGGGCAGCGCGAACCGCGGGCGGTGAGAGTGAGGTCGGCGCGGCGCGAGCGGGAGCGCTGGGAAGCGCCAGCGGTGTTTGCGGCAACGCAAGTGCCAGTGTTTCCGTCGCAGAGGTTCGAGGCGCAAAGGGCGTTGCCTGGATTGGTCCCAAACATAAGCAGGCGAGAGAGCTGGAGACGGCAAAAATCATACCGGCGGCGCATCCGTCGTCGCAAAGGGCTCCGTTGCCGTTGGTTCCCGAGCCACCGCACGAGCCGGTGGACGTGCCGGACGGGTCGAGGCAGTAGAGCGATCCGAGGCAGGTCGAGTCGAGGCTGCAGGGGAAGCCCAGGTTTCCACTGAGGTCCGATGCAATGTCAGCTAAAAGCGAAAAGATGAGCCTAGCCTTCAGAGCCTCACGTGCAGAATCCTCCAACACTGTGAAGCAATGAGGCGCAGATTAGCAGCAGGCCCCTTGGAGGGCGATGAAGACGGTAGCGCACCAGTGGCCGCTGCAGACATCACCGTCAGCATTGAAAAATATGAAATGCTTAAAAGAAAGGTACTAACTTGTCGCATTCGTTGTCAGCGGCGCAACTAATGAGTAAAGTTGAGGGTCAGCGAGCGCGCGAGATCGCGACGTCGTTGACGCACGTAGCACCGGACTGGAGCGCAGGATCGAATAAGCAAACGACCGAGATATGTGCACGAGCGTTTCACTCACGTATCCGCAGTAGAAGTCGCCCGAGGCCGCATCAATGGCACACACAGCCGTGGTCGGGACTACGACGCGACGATGAGATCAGCAACACGCCGCGGGGCACGACCATGCCTCAACGCACCAGCACCGTTGTTCTTGAATCCTCCATCGACGATACCGACATCAGCCGCGTCAGGTGGGCACTATCAAGAGCCCATCAGCTCGAAGATCTTCGCGCAACGCGTGCGACGAGAGAGTGCGCACAGCCTGGTTGGCGGTCATCGCGGCGTTGGTGCACTGGGTCGGGTCGGGGGTGACGACGTTCGTGTTTGCGTCGCGAGTGGAGCAAGGGAAGCGACCAGGGCCTCCCTGGGCGAAGGACTGGGCCGAGACGGCGGCCGCGAGGGCGAGGGCGGCGGCGACGTTGCGGAAGGACGGCATGATAAAGAGTGTGGGGCGAGTGTGGTCGTGGGGTGGGGAAGAAGTCCGAGAAGTGGTCGAAGGCGCCCGAGGTGTCTAGGCGAGGGTAAGGAGTTGGTGAGAGGGAGAGAGACACGAGAGTTTGCGCGACAGACGCGCCTCGGAACTCGCTCGGCCGGGCCTGCCTGTCTCAGCTACACGTGGTCCAGGTCGTATCAGCTTTACCTGTCGATAAATTGGCTGTATCGGGCTGCGGTGCATTCCCCAGGCGAATCAGAGCGGCGAGCCGGTCCCGATCACCCGCGACGATCGAGACGCGAGACTTGGCGCAGTGTCGGACGCGTGAGATCGACGGGTGTCCCGGTATCTCATGCGCGAACGCGTCCTTGTTGACATGATGACATGCATCGTCGTTTTGGCAAATTGTTTGTTTGTGTGGTGGGCGCACGCGCACCTACCCTCAGCCAACCTCCAAAGCCGCGCACGGCCAAGAGCTAGCAGTAGTGCTCCCGCCCTCTCCCGGCGCCGCTGGACAGTGAAGATCCTCGAAGATCCTAAACGAGACAAAGCGCGGGGAAAAAAAGCGTGATCGGGAAACTGTGTCGCGCATGTGCTCGGGTCGGAGGTGAGGCGGACCTTGCCCGCGCGCGGCACACGCGCGCCGTCCCATCACCTTGCCTGCTTCGCTCACAGTGAGCATGAAAACTTGATGCGGGCTTCCTTTGTGAAGACTGGTGGTCTCCACAGTAACATGATTTCTCGCCGTCACAAAGAGTGGTGAATATTGGGCGACAGCCCTCAGGGCCAGCACAGCCGTTCGACGTTGAAGCGTCATGGTCTCGAATCCGGATGAGGATGCTGCAAACGCGTTTTCAGCGCGACGTGACCGTAGGAACGCGTAGACAAGGTTGTGAAAGCACTCACGACGGAGAAACGCGTCTCGGCAGCCTCGGCGGCGCCAAGCTGGAAAGTTACACAGGCGCAAGTGTAGCTCTGTCCGGACCATATATGTAGTTGACAACTTGAGCGCTACAGTCTCCCTCCGATGAGGCCCTGTGAGCGTCACGCGAACTCGAACCGAACGCTGCCCTCCCACGACTCGCCGGCCTTGAGTTCGACCAGCTTGCCGACTTGACCAGGCTCTGCGGTGGCACAAGGGTGGGTCAGGATGTGTACAAGGGGCAGGCGAGAAGTCGAGCGGAGCTGGGCGAGGACTCACCGAGGCAGACGTAGCGGTTCGCACCGCCGTCCTCCATGTCACCGATCGTTGCACCCTTCTCCGGTCCAGGGTTCCACAGCTGGAGTAGTAGAGATTCATCAGCTTCGATAGAAGCTTGTCGAAAGGTGCTCGAAATCGCGCACCACGACGTCCGCCAGCCCGCTCTTGACGACCCTCGCCTCGCCGCCCTCCCAGGTGAGCGCGAGCTCGTCTGGTGCGCCGTAGTACACCCGGTCGACCTCGCCATTGGGCCCGTCGACCTTGACTTCCTGGCGGTCCTCGATGTCCTTCGCGCCTCCGCGGACCTTGTCGACGTAAGTGAGCCCGGTGAGCGACTCGGCGGTGACGGCGGGTGGGAGGACGGAGGCGGGGAGGCGAAGGTAAGAGTGCAGTAGCGCCTGGAAAGCGAGCGTGGTGGTCGAAATCGCGGCGAGCGAGACCAGCAGCGACGAGGGCGAGAGCGTCACCGTGTAGGCGAGCTGGAACGGCGACGCGTACAGCGCGAGCGTTTCGGGGGTCGACTCGAGGGCTGTAATCGGCAGACTTCAGATGGCGAATGGCTCCAAAGAGGGAAGCAGCGCACTGAAGACCGCCTTGACGCCGCCGCTGAGGGGCTCGGCAGCGGCTTGCAGGCCGGACGCGCTCGCATCGTAGGTCCACTTGCTCGTACGCGCGAAGCCGTGCTGCTTCATCTTGTTGAACCTGGCATCGTCGTTGTCCGGCGGCCCGAAGATCGGCCTGCGAAGGAGGGCCCCACTTGGCGTCAGCTCGCGTCCCGGCGGTCTCTGGCTGCTACGATGTTCTTCCTGAGTGCATACATAGCTCCAGCTTCCACCCTGGTCCAGCCGGGTGTCCTTGCACTGGCCCAGCTCGGCCTGCTCCCTTCCCAGCAGACCGAACTGATGACGAACCGCACGGACGCACCAGCAGATAGGGATGCCGCCACGGATCGCAGCGGGCCCGTTCAGGTCGCTCTTCGAGGAGACGAAGAAACGCTCGACACCGCTGTGGATGTACGAGTGCACGGTGGCGCCCTGAAGCGCGACGACGGCCGAGTCGCCGTTCGAGAGCTTGAGGGTCACGTTCGTGGCATCTGCCGAGATGGACACTGCACGGAAAGGAGCGGGTCAGCCCGCCGAGTCCAAACGAGCGGCAGGGCTGCACTGCAGGCGCACTTTGTGGGCAGGTGTTGTTGGGAGGAAGTGACCTGCCCAGGTCGAGCTCGGCGAATCCGGCCCGCGCCCGGAGCCCGCAGTCGCGCTCGGTCCACCAGAAGCTGACTTGGTCCGCAGCTGATTCGTGGCGTCGCGGCGCCAGTCCTGGATGGAGATACACGGTATGATTACAATGATGCAGTGAGAGCGGAAGGGGTGGGTGGCGGAAAAATGGGATCTGGCACTGGTCTGGCCAAAGGCATCAACCTAAGCCGCCGCTGGAGAGCTCGAAAGATGGAACCGACAGCAGTGGCATGTTGAAGTTGTCTTTTTAGCCTCACCTTGATTTCTTTCACCACTTGATCCCCACGCTGATCTGGCGCCCACCAACGACCGGTAGCTCCACCAGCGGATCCTCACCCCATGGCCACAGCCACGCGAACGCCAGGTACGGGAAGAGGTCGTCGAGGGGTTTCACGTGCGAGTACGGGATCTGTTTGATGATGTAACGAAGACGTCTGAAGGGCAGTGCGTCCCAGTGCCGCTGAGCGAGGCTCGCGCACTCGTTGTTGCGTCGCATCAGCTCGGCGACGTGGATCGTGCAGGACAAGCTGAGGCACTCGCCCGTAAATTGATCGCTGGGGGTCATGCAATATGGGTGATTAGGATCTTTCTCGGTGCTGCTGCTCGGAAAGGACGCACTCGCTGATGAACTGCCGCCAGAGACTGACCCAGTCGATCTCGATCTCACTCGTCGCACACGGCGCTCGAAGGGTACGGACAGGAGCATGCAGAAGTTGTACGTGAACTCGTAGCTGGATTTGCTGAAGGAAAAGATGCCGAGAACCCAGGGAGAAGGTTGCGCTTTGATCGTCTGTGCTTGGTGTTCGGCCCATTGAAGCCAGTGCGCAAGCTGTTTCTTGGACCGTGCACTCCAGGTTCTCGCAGAGCTGTAGAGGAGAAACTCTCCGGGGCGCATAATGACTGCCTGCTGAGGCTGCCAGCGTCTTCGAAGGTCTGTCGCGTCTGGGTCAAAGGTGAGGTCGACGACGGCGACGAGGAGTCTCCCAGGAGGCATTTCAGGGAGATGTGCATGGCCCAGGAAGAAGTTGACTGTTCCTTTCAGGATCGTGTCCCGCCATCTCTCGGTCGACTCGATGAGGAAAGTCACGCCGAGCGGGTCGATGAGCGACGTCTCCTCGGCGCGGGCTTGTTGGTCGTGAATCTCTCGGCACTGCGTGATGCGGAAACCAGTCAGACTTCTCTTTGATCGATGGAGCTTCAGACAATTCACGATCGGTCTGTGGTCGGGCCAGTCGCGGAGCTGGCACTCGGGGCTGCAGTCTGGGGGTGACGCAGGCCCTATTCAACTATTCTCTTTCTCATCCCGTGTACAACGCGCAGCCTCCACCTCACTCGTGGCAGCAGTCACTTCTCTCCCTCCCGAGCTGCTCTCGCACATCTTCGACCTCGACCTCGCGGCGGCCGACCAAGCGCCCATCCTCGGCTGCGCGCGCCGCTCGTCTGCCGCGCCTGGCGCGAGCCGGCTCAGCACGCGCACCACTCGCGGGGAGCAGGCGTTCTGGGATTTAAACGCAAGGCAGATGGTGCGGAATTCTAGGCTATCGTCACCACGAAATCTGCTCACATCGGTGCTACCCCGTTCGGCGGAGCACTATCGAGCTGGGAGCCCAACGTCGACCGGGCCTGGAGGTCCTTTGGGGCGCTCTCTTGGGAATCTCCCGGAGCTTTTCACGATTACCGGTAATCGGCGAGACTTGACGCTCCAACTTGATGGCATTGACCACAGCAACCACCGGAGCTCACTGCTCGGGCGACGTCCGGACACCAGCACGATGGGGGCCCGCGTGCGCCTCCTCTTTCCACCTGGTGCTCCCCTCGTCATCACAGGATGTCTTCAATCGAGCTCCAGCCACCAGAGATTCTCGATCACGTTTTCTCCATCGCGGACCGATCCTCTGTCCTGACCAGCGCGCTCGTCTGCCGCAACTGGCGCGATTCGGCGCAGCGAGCGCTGTCCCACATCTGGCCCAGCACCGACAACGACGGACGCGAGTGCGCCACCATCAGAGCTCCTCTCGACGGGACCCACTTTCGCAAATGAGGATGACGAAAGGGACAAAACCCGGTCGGTCGGGCTCTTCGTTGCGATCCACGGCGAGGAGGGGTGCGGGGGATCGAGCGGGGGCCACGTGTCAGCCAGCCCTACCCTCCTCGCCCAACAAGCCGACCAGAGGAACGCAGACGCGAGGGGCGACGGCTGGGGGTGAAGGTGTAAAAAGGCGTGGGGGCGGGGCGTACACAAGGCGTGGAGATTGGGACGTGAGGGAGAAGCTCTCCAGCTTTGACGAAGAGCGGGGGAAAGGGCGAACGGGAGACCAGAGAGCTGGAGCGAGGTCGGGCGTCAGCGTCGGCGTTCGCGGCAAAGGGGGTGAGATGCAACGCGGGCGCACGGGTGGTACGCGGATGGGCGAGAGGCTTAACTGCGCTCTCCCCTGAGGCGACGAGCGAGCTGGATGTCCTTGGCTGTCGACGACGAAACGGGCAAGAGTCAGCTTCCGGGGCAGGCAGAGTGAGGAAGGACGCCGACGCACGCATGATCGTGACGCGCTTGGCGTGGATCGCGGCGAGGTTCGTGTCCTCGAACAGCGAGACGAGGTACGCCTCGGCCGACTCCTGGAGCGCCATGACGGCCGACGACTGGAAGCGAAGGTCCGTCTTGAAGTCCTGCGCGATCTCGCGGACGAGGCGCTGGAAGCTGTGCACGGGGGTGGGCTGGTTAGCGTGCTGCGCGCCCGACGAACGACGACGCCGATGGGGACGTACGGGAGCTTGCGGATGAGGAGCTCAGTCGACTTCTGGTAGCGACGGATCTCGCGAAGGGCGACGGTTCCGGGCTTGTAGCTGTAGGGTAAACAACAAGGTCAGTCAGCGGACTGCGCACATGCCAGGCAACGACGAAGGCCGATCCCGCCCGCGCCGACGCCCGTCGCAACGTACTCGCGCATGACGGGAGGGTGCGGGCGAACGACAGGGAGGGGAGAAAGCTGGCAGGGAGACGCACCGGTGGGGCTTCTTGACACCTCCAGTCTGGGGCGCGCTCTTGCGGGCGGCCTTGGCGGCGAGCTGCTTGCGCGGCGCCTTTCCTCCGGTCGACTTGCGCGCGGTTTGCCTGATCGTGCGGGGTGTCAGTGACTTATCGAGAAGCGACGAGGGTCAAGGGACTGACTTGGTACGGGCCATGCTGACGTAAGCTGTGACGACGACGACGAGGTCAGCGACGGTTTCGAGCGTACTGGCCACCCAGCCCAGTCCACCTGCTCCTAGTCCTCAGCTCGGTAGAAGAGAGACGGAGAGACTGGAGAAGGCAGGCGGGGCGGGCGCCTGGAGGGAAGCGCGTACCGAGATGTAGTGGTGGGAAGCAAGAGACGGGTGGGCAGAACGGGCCGTAGAAATCGTCCGCCAGAAATTGAGAAAGCGCGCCCCGCCACCGGCGTCGAAATTATTCGGGAAAAGTACTCGCGCGCGATATTCTCGCTGCGGCGCCCCTCGCCTGCCCTCGACGACTCGCGCACGCGGTTGGAGGTCCAGGAAAGAACGGGAAGGGTCTTGTGATTTTCCAAAGAGGTCCTGTCTACCTCCAGACTCGCTCCAGCGGTGATGTTGCGAGCCCCATCCGCACCGACGCAAATAGCGGACCGTGCGCGCGCCCACAGCTGGCTCGGCTAGAAGTCGCGCCATCGGGCGACGCTCTCCCCCAGCGCCCCGCGCCCCTGCGAGCACTAGGACAAAGTGGTATGCTCCATTAAAGTCAAGCGTCGACGACCTGTCCAGCTCGCACCCCGCGAAACGCGCTGCTCGCTCCACAATCGGCAGCATCGCTCGCTGCGTTCCGGCCTAAACGCGATGTTTGTGTCCAGTTTCAGTCGCGCGCCCGGAGGCTTCCGAGCGCCCGTCCCAGTCTGCGGTGCTCGAGAGACACACTTTAATAGCAAGCTCCGGCTCCAAGCTCGACACCCGGTGGGCCCTCGCGTCCGTGAGCGCGCGTCGAAGGGAGACCTGCCGCGAACTAGGGCACGTGACCCCCCGTCCGCCGGCCGCGTAGATTTTTCGGCGGCGGAACTTGCCCGGTGGATTCAAGCGTTTACGTCACCGTGTCGGGAAGCCCTCTGGTGACGAAGGTTGCGGCTGGATGGCGAGCGCGCGAGCTGGGCTCGTTGGCGGCGGCGCGAAGTCTGAAGGGCGTGCCGTCATCGATTTTGGGTGACAGGAGCTCGTCTCGTGTATCATGTGATGCCACCCCAGATGCCAGAGTGGCCGAGAGCACATGTCGTTGACAACAATCCGGGAGCGCACCTCGACGACGGCGAGAGCGACGGCAGGACAGGAATTTGTTTTTCACCGCCCCATCCAACTCGTGCAAAACCTGTTCCCCCCATTTTCCACCCTGCACCTCAGCCCGTGCCCAAGCCCCGCTCGTGCGCGCGTTGGCGGGCGCCGCGACGGAGGTGGGCAGTCAAGGTCGTGGGCGGTGGCACCGACGAGGCGGGTGGCGGCGCGGTCGAGTCGCTCCAGCTCGGGGGATTGATCAGGCAGCTGTCGGGCCCGAAAGGCGTCCGGGCATGACTCGACGCCCTTCCTCGTGAGCTCAGCTGGTGGTGGCGCGCCGAGGTCCAGCAAGGGAGCGCGCGCTGTGCTGGCATAGTCGACGGAGGACAACCTGCGGCAAGATCTGATGAGCTCCCCAGTCCCGACCCGTAGATGGAGGAGACGCACCTGACCCAGGTCCGGCCGACGCTCGGGTGAAAGCGGCGGCTGTCGATAGTGTGCCACCCGAGTCGCGCCCTTCTCTGAGCACGATGCTCTGTTGGCGAGCACCTACAGCAGGCTCACACCCGGCGGCGACGAGTGTTCCCTCGAGCTCGCGCACGCCAACGTCTTCCCCAACTTGCGCACCAGCCGAGGGCGCCGCACGCGGAGCCTAGTGGAGCGGTCCAGGAGACGTCCTCGCCGCCTAGTTGGGTCGAGAGTAGCGCGGTGATCGAGCCTGCGGGACAAGCCAGGGCGAAAAGGCCAGCCTCGCATCACGACCTGCAACAGTGCGGGCATGGCTCGGACGTCCTTGACACAAGCCAGAGTAGCGATCGGAGCCCGGGAGCGCGGGACATCGCCTTGATGAGCGAAGGCGACCAGTGGTTGCGGCTGAGCGGGAGCGCGAGGCCGGACGTCGTCGTCGAGAGCGGTCGGTCACAGGAGAGGAGCTCGTAGCCCCGCGCGGGTGCCCGGCGCACCGACGAGCTGTCGGCGTGCAAGTCGTCGAGCGATCGTGGGACTGGTATCTGTGTCGTCGAGCTGTGGAGTGTTGGAATGCGAGTGCGACCCTTGAAAGACAACGGGAAGACGGCCTCGTCAGGGGTCCTCGCAGCTCTTCCGTCGGCAGTTCAAATCAACCGCGCTTGGCTTCGTACCAGTGGGTCGAGATGACAACCGCTCAATGCTGTGCGCCCGAGCTCCTCGACGACATCTTCGCCCACCTCATCGAACCTTTCCCGTCGTTTGGCCATCCCGACTGCCCGACCTCTGTCTCGGCGGACCTCCGCAGTGCGGCGCTCGTCTGCCGCACGTGGCGAGAACCAGCGCAAGCGGTGCTCTTCCGGCACGTGGTAGTCCCCACGAACGGGGCTGACCGGTTCGCCACCTCGGAAGCGCGAGGGCGGCACCCGACGCGGTCGATGTGGGTCGACTGCTGGAGCTTGGACTGGCGGGACGACGAGGCGGAGCTCCCCACGTTCGAGCCGTTCCTCTATCAGCTGGAGAGCTGCAGATTCCTTTCGGCCGGCGGGTGGGAGACGGCGACTTGTGAGGGACTACAGGAGCTTTCGTGCGGCCTGCCCGAGGCCTACGCCCAGTCGGATTGGGGCTTCCTGCGCTCATCGGCTCTTGCCAGTGAGTCGCACAGTGAAACAGTTTGGTCAAGTTCGAACTCACCTTATGTCCACAGATCTTCGAGTGCTGAGTCTCGTGTCACCCTTCGGCTACCAAGAGCCGGACGACCCCCACACGCCGTTCCCGTTCCGCCTCACCTCCCTGTCCCTCCTGCTCGAAGGCTCGGGATCTCCCGACATGCTCAACCTTCTCAGCTTCCAAAGCTCCGTCACCCACCTTCGCCTGCGCGTCATCGGACGAGCATCCATGGAGCACGTCTCGCGACTCCTGCGCGCCCTCGCCCCGAGCCTGCGACATTTACACCTCGAGTTGGCTCGGATCAACAGCGTCGACCTCAGCGGGATGATCAATCTCGAACACCTAACGCTTGGAGTGGCGAGTCCGACCATGGGCGCGGATGGCAGCACATCCGAGGTCATGATGAACGACAAGTGCCTCGCCGCCGCGCTCACGTCGCTCCCGCCTGCTCCAACTCGCCTCCGCCACCTCTCCCTCGCCTGTTGGACGGCTCCCCCGGAGCTTGACCTGCTGCTCAAGCTCCCTGCCCTCGCCGTACTCGCGTCGCTCAGATTGGTCTACCTCGATCAGACGGAGCTGGACGAGATGGGTGGAACCTGGTTGGAGGAGTACGAGCGGCGTGGTGTACGGGTGATCGTAGCTGGGGAGTAGCCAGATGTACATCGTCACCTTTGCTCCGTTCCGAACGGACTCGTAGAGCCGGCTCCGAATCCAGCGCATCCCTCTCACAGCGCATCCTTTGCACATGGGCCAACAGAGCGCCACCCTCAGAACTAGTTGATGATCATCCTCTTCTTTCACGCAACCAAAATCATGAACCCCACTGATCCCAAACCCACCTGCGCGGGCCTCCGAGTCGCAGCGGCGTCGCCGAGCCAGACGGCAGCCGAGGTCCCAGTCGCGCTGTCCATCAACAAATCAGAGAAACCCCTGTGTATACTCCCAGGTAGGAGACGAACCCAGCTCCCGCGCTTCCCGACGCTGCCACAGACGTCGGCAGCCACCACTCTGACAGGAACGGCGCCGCGACCGAACTGTTGACGCACGCCTTGAGGTAGTCTGTGTTTCAAAGAATCAGCCGCGAGATCCCTCCATGACCAACCTGACTCCTGAGCTCACCGACCAGGTCCTGCGCAAACTGATCCTTGCGCTCGTCGGTCGAGTTGCCCGCGCAGCCGAGGCACGCCGAGATGCTCGCCTGCGGCGTCGGCTCGCAGATGCAGCCCACGTAGCCCGACAAGTCGTCACCAAGTTGCCCGCAGGCCTGAAGAGCAGAGTGAGTCATCTGCGAGGGGTCCGCGGAGTGGGTGGGGTCGCACCGCGAAGCTCGCGTCGTACGTTGCGCAAGCGCTCTCGCAGCCAGAGGGGAATTCCGAGTGGGTGAACTGACGCTTGGACGGCTGGAGAGAGGCTGCAAATGTGGGCGCTGGGGGAGCGGGTTGCTGGTCAGCGAAGGCACGCGAGTCGACGAGTGGCGTCGAGTGGCGGTGAGTCGCCCTTACCGAGAATGGCGACGGCGAGCGGAAGGGAGTTGTGCATTCTTTGAAC
>ERZ1463038.672-NODE-672-length-12183-cov-11.521685_pt1 | contig 12183 bp, 11 predicted proteins | sample MGYA00564479_ERZ1463038 | MGnify/ENA primary metagenome ERZ1463038 (study PRJEB39244, sample SAMEA3635134) | Helicobacter pylori | study: EMG produced TPA metagenomics assembly of PRJEB11511 data set (Assembly of a 5300-year-old Helicobacter pylori... | reverse complement strand
GTTCAGACGTGTGCTCTTCGATCTAAGTAGTCCTCGTTGCGCGACTTTTGGTTGTACGGGCTGCCACCAGACCCAGAGGGACTCGACGGCTGGTTGTACGACGACGACGACGACTGGTTCCGCGACGGGGCGGGAGACGGGCCGCGCCCTCCCGTCGCTCGCGGCTTGCGGAGCGACGAAGTGTCCGAGGCGACGGGCGCAGGTGTGTCGGATGGCGACCATTCGCGACCCTCAATCTCGGCCAAAAGCTGAACATAGAACTGCAGGTCAGTACGCGGAGAGACGTTCCGAGCCGGAGCGACGAACCTTGTCCTTGTACTGCGTCGCGAAGTGCGCCGAGTACTTGTCCTGGATCGACATGTTCTTCGAATACTCGGGGCTGCTCTCAAAGAACTCGCGGCACTTCTTGTTCCCACCCACGCGCATCTTGGTTACCTGCGCCTCCGTCCATCTAGTTGCGGGCTCACGTTAGCTCCCGTGCGTCCGTGCCAGCGCACGCGCGCCGCCCACAGCACTCACTTGTCCTGCAAACCGGGGCACGAGGGGTCAGCTGAGATGAAAGTCGAGCTCATGCACGCGGTGTATGCACCATCGTAAGCGAGCGGACAAAGGAGATGTGGACACCCAGGCCGCGGTGCGCTCCCGAGCAGGTCAGGCAGCAGAAGACGCCGAACGAGAGCGAGGCCCACTGCAAGCCAGTCCAGATTAGTCCCGTGAGCCTCGATCTACGTGATCAACAAGGTCCGAACCTGCGGCATGGGGACTGTGGGAGGTGGGCACGAGTGGAAGGTCAGTCGACGTCCGACACGCATCCAAGGCCGACGAGCCGGCGGAAACGCACCATCGCAATCGATGCACGTCTTGTTTTCGCCCCTGTACACGGATGCAGGTGAGCAACGGGCCCTCGTGCGCCGCACGCGGCGTGGACCCACTCCTTCATGAGCTGACGAGCACGGGACGGGAGTCAGCGCGGGCGCGTCGGGTGCTAAAGCGCTGGGGGCGGCTCACCTCGAGCAAAACACTCTTCGTGTCATATTCTGCGGACGTCATGGCCAGACGATGTGGAAAGGAAGGTGGTGTGCGGAAGCAAGAGGCGAGTGATCGAAACGATCGGATCGCCTCCCGGCAACAAGCTCTCGGCTGTTGCCTCTCGACCACTCACTCGCCACCTTTCGTTCGGCTCGCAATCCTGGCACTCGCAACGCACTCCTGACCAACTGTCAGCGCTAGTTCGCACCCACGCCCACCAGGGCCACCGCATCGCGCCGCCTCAATGGCCTGACTCCAGACCTCACGACAGCCCTGCACGCAGACTTCCTCACCGCGACGTGCTTCTACTGCCAGGCGACGGTAGACTTCGTCGAACCAAATTCGTCCGCACCCACCGAGCCCGCCGAGCCCGTCGTACACAAGCTCGAATGCGCGTCGTGCTACAGGACAGGCGGCGCAGTGCAGAGTGTTGTAAAATGACTGGCCTGGATGCCTAACACTTCTGGGGCGGCGAAGCGGAGACAATCCTGCTCCAGCGGGACCAGCAAGTGAACAACAACGAGCGTCTCATTCCGAGCCACCCTCCTCCTCGCGACACCTCACACACTCACACCAGAAGCCCCACCCGATCATCAACCGGTTTCTTCGCTCCTCGCGGTCGCCGACCTCGCCGCCACCGAGGTACGAGATGCAGACCTCGTCGCCCTGCGCCACCCCTTCGGCGCCGCTGCGAAACTCGAACGCGGCGCCGTTGCGACTCTTGACGAGGTTCGGTCGACACGAGTGGTTGAAGTAGGACGAGGAGGGGTATATGCCGTACGCGAGGAGTTCGCCGCGCTCGCCCGAGCCGTCGTCGTGGGTGGCGGACCAGATGCCAAACGAGTTGCCGTTGTCGCGCGAGAGAAGGGCGAGGATCGTGAGTGGGGTCGTGTAGGGGAGAAGGGCGAGCGGGAGAATTGCGATTAGGGAGTTGTACATCCGGATGTTGGACTCGAGGGCGCGGGCGTTGGTCGCGAGCGACGGCACCAGCGAGGTGAGCGACGTCCAGGTCGACGGCAGCGGATTTGTCGACGCGTGGAAGCGCTCAGTGATGCCCGAGATGAGCAGCCGAAATACGTCCGGGTCGTCGGACGACAGCAGCGCGTCCTGCGGTCGTTGCCGCCACGCTCCTTCGCCAGCGCGTCTCGGTGTCGTTCGTCGCCTGACGGTCTCCTGACCCGCCAGGAAGCCCTTCGCCCACGCTTCCTCTATCTCTTCATTCGTACTCGCTGCGACATCGTCTTCTTTCTGCTCGGTCCCGCGCTCGACGTCCCGCCGTCCCACTTTCGCCGCGCGGCTGAGCGTGTCCTCGCCCGCGCGCACCGCCGCTCGGCCCACGTCGCCGACGAGGACCTTCCAAGTGTCCCAGCACGCGTCGGCGCAGAACCAGCGCACAGCTTCGCCCGCGGCGGCGCCGTTGGCGTCGAGCAGCTCGCGGACCTTCCAACGCGCTTGCCTGCCCTCGACGACGCTGAAGCACGTCCAGCACACTTCGCGCTTGAACGACTCGAGGACGGTGCGGGCGAAGGGAACGGCTGAGGTGTGGATCAGCGTCGACGGCGCAATTGGGGCAAGCGCAAACAGCGAGCGACCGGCGGTCGGTGTTGAGCGGAGGGCAAGCAGCGGCGAGACGAGGGCCGGGAGAGGCGTCTCGATCACGCTGCAGAGAAGTGGGAAGGCGTCCATCGTGCTCGGGTCGTCCATCGCAGGGAGCTGGCGAGGTGCAGACCGCCGCCGCTGCCGCTCGACGACGACTTTGCGGGCGGGTGCCTGGCTTCAGAGTGGCGCAGGGGGTGCATGCTCATTTTGTTCTTGAAGCGAGCTTTGCTGGGAGTGGTCGAGCGAGAGTCGAGCCGCGAACTCGTACGTACTCGAGGGCTCCAAATCACGTCGCACGGGCCGTCGTCTTCCGCAGCTGCCGCGCCGGGTGGCTCTTGACTACAACTCTCACCTCACTCTCAGCTGTCGATAGGTCGGGGTCAGAAGACCGACCGGAATGATACGGGACGCAAGGCCAGTTACCGAAGCAGGCCCGCCTCTGGGCCCTGCCGTCCGAGGTGAGCTCCGCCCGACTCTCGTGTGCACGCTGAAGCGCTCTCCCAGCGTTTCTCAACACCTTCACGAGAGTCAATGCGAGCGAGCGCCGTCAAGTTTTTCCTTCTCGCTGCGTGCGAAAATGTTTTCTTCTCATAGGAGCCTACATCGCCCTTACCGCCAGTCGAGCTCCCTCCCGAGCTTGTCTCGCGCCCCGATGGTGGGAATCACCGAAGGAATATTGGCCTTCGTCCACAGCAAGGACAAGAAGCCCGCAACTATCGCTTGAGACTTCATCTGTCGTACGGACATGGTTGGTTGTCGAGGAGTCTGCGGAAGCAAGAGGCGAGTCGAGATCCATTTCCCTGCAGATCAATGATATTACTTCTGAGTGCTTTAATGTGTACAAGCTCTTCTTCGCGTCAAACTGGTGTCTCTGGTGCGCTCAGTGCGCCACGGTATCCGACGAAGTGTCTGGCGCAGCAACAGCGTCCTAACGGTGGCCCGGGCGCCCCTTCGGGCGCGCAAGTGTTGACTCCATCGGTCCAAACTCAAGTCAGGACGGATGCACCCTCGGCACCCAGCGTCGGCCTCCGAGCTTCGCAAGCTGGAGGGTCCAAGCCCGAAAGCGAAAGCGTTCCACCCAACGGTCCTTTCTTCGCAAGATCCAGGCCGCAACAATCATAGTTTCCTAGTCTTGCAACCTTAGGACGATGCAGCCATTTCAACCAGCACTACCTTGTCTCGGCAACATCCGTGACCGCCGCCGCGTCCCGCTCGGCCAGCAGCTCTGCGCGGTTCTGGAACCGCTCGACGTACGCCTCTCCCCCTGTGAATTCGAGTTGGTGCGCGGGCTCCAGCGCGTCACCGACATCGGCGGGCACGACGCTCGCGGCGGCGGCTGCGAGGTTCGCGCTGCCTGGCCGCTTGGCCGCGATCTGTTCTTGAATCTCGCGGGCGGCGGTCCACTGGTCCAGCACGCGGTCCTCGACCGTGATGCCGCGCTGGATCTCGCCGAAGAAGACGGCGCCGTGCGCTCGGGCTTCGAGCGTCGCTGCGCGGAGCGCCGTCTCGTGCTCGGCGCGGAGGGTGCGGAACTGGGCGCTCGCGGTCGAGTAGGCGGTGGGAAGTGGAAGGCTGTGGGATGTGTGGAGGGTGACAACGAAGGCGATCGCGCTGCGTTGTTGCGAGCGCAAGGTCAGCATCGGGCGTGCGCGGCGGCGAGACGGTAACGGGCGACGCACTCTTCCGCGGACGGGTACTTTGACCGCTGGGCGAGCGAGGTCCAGGCCTTGCCGTTCGGCTGGGGCTCCTCGGCGACGCTCTCGCCCTCGGCGAGGAAGACGGGGCGGTAGGCCTCGAACGGGTGGTCGCGGAAGAACGCCTTGCGCACCTCGTCCTCGGGGAACACGATCGGCAGTGGGCGGTTGTTGCGCGAGTTGGCAGCCCGTGGCGGTCGTCTCCGGGTCACTGCGGGTGCTGGTGCGGCGAGCACCGCCTGCTCGTCCCCCGTCAGTCGCTGGCCGGCGTCGAGGCGGCGCTTGGCGAGCTGGTACGCGCTCAGCGCGGGTGTCGCCGTACGCGGTAGGTCTTCAGCGGACCGAGACGGCAGGGAGCGGACGAGCGAAGGCGGGGGTGGGTAGGAGAGCGTCGGGTAGAACGCTGGCGGCGGTTTTTTGAGGAACGCGTTGCTCTTCAGCAGCCGCGAGACGGTCGCCGGCACGGAGCGGGCTGCCTTGCGCGAGTTCATCCTGCTGAGTGGCCTGGTCGAGTCGGTTGGATGGATGCGAGAGCGAAGCCGACAAGCGGAACGGTGGGTGTGCGTCCGTCGAGTTGAGTTGACACTTCAGAAGTGGCCGAGCGCCTCTCCGAACCGCGCGAGTTTTTCTGTCCGTGCCGCCCCAGCAACAACACTCGCGCACGAATGCCAGGCCTCGCGAGCTCGCACGAGCCGAATCCACCTCCGGTGGCTGGGCCGTCGACTTCGTTCAACACGCTGAAGCGCGAGCACGCGTTCCGACACCCGTCCAGCGTCGGCCCAGAGTATCCCGCGCCGCAAGCGCTTGTCGCTCCGCACATCGACGGCTTTGATGCTCTGTTCGAGGGCGCACCTCGTGGCTCGAAGGGCGAGGTCTCGCTCGACCACGGCCTGCTTGACCTCGCCATCGCAGACCTCAACTCGAAGGTCATCTTCGACGGCAAGGGTGGAGAGGACTCGCTCGGCAACAGGCTCGAGAGTGCGGCTCATGTATAACTCACGGCGCGGAATTATATGCTGACGAAGCTCTGCTCGCAGTCAAGATCGAACACCTCGCCGTGGGACGCCCGATGGCTCCGGAGAAGGGCGCCGGTTCGCGCGAGCGGCGGATCTACCCCACGGAGGTGCGCTCGAGCTGGAACAAGCGCTGCTGGTTCCAGCCAAGCTGAACTTTGACTTGCTCTCAGGCTCGTGAACGACTGGCGACCTACGCTGCTTCCATGACCGCGACCCTATCGTGGTCCGTCAACGGCGGACCCGCTCACAAGGAGACTCGCAACATGGGAAACCTGCCCATCATGGTCAAGGTGCGCTTCTGTACATTCTTTGAGAGTGACAAAGTGCTCACCAGAGTACTTGCAGTCCGCGCGGTGCAACCTGAGGGGTCTCTCGCCAGCCGAACTCGTCTACCGCCACGAGGAGGCCGAGGAGATGGGCGGCTACTTCATCATCAACGGGAACGAGCGTCTCATCCGGTTCCTCATCGTTCCGCGACGAAACCACGTCACGTCCATCGTCCGGCCCTCGTTCGGCAACCGCGGCGCCGCCTACACGCCGTTCGGAGTCGCCATCCGCTCCGTGCGCCCCGACCAGACCAGTCAGACCAACACGCTGCACTATCTCAGCAACGGCGGTGCGACGCTCCGGTTCAGCTGGCGGAAAGCCGAGTACATGGTGCCGGTTGTGATGATCATGAAGGCGCTCGTCGGCGCGACCGACAAGGAGATCTTCCAGGGCATCCTCCAGAACGACTTCGACAACACGTTCCTCACGGACCGCGTCGAGCTTCTTCTCCGTGGCTTCAAGACGTACGGTCTCCAGACGGGGCAGCAGTGCCTCGACTTCCTCGGCGACAAGTTCCGCGTCGTGCTCCAATGCCCCGAGGACTGGTCGAACGAGCGCGTCGGGTCGTACCTGCTCGACCGGATCGTCCTCGTGCACCTCAAGGACCCCCGCGACAAGCTGCGACTGCTCCTGTGCGTGTCTTCCCAGCGTGTTGGCCCGCGCGCGTCGCTGACCCCGCCCTTCGCAGCTTTATGATTCGCAAGCTGTACGCGCTCGTCGGCGGCGACTGCTGTGCAGACAACCCCGACTCGCCCCAGCACCAGGAGATCCTCATGCCAGGATTCCTGTACGGGATCATCATCAAGGAGAAGCTCGACGAGTACCTCGTCGGCATCCGCGCGCAGATCCAGCAGGACCTCCGCCGCGACGTGCCCGGGTGCGACCTCACCGACGCGCGCTACGTGACCAAGACGCTCAACCGGGTCAACGCCGACATTGGCTCGAAGCTGAGCTACTTCCTCGCGACCGGGAACCTCGTCTCGCCGTCCGGGCTCGACCTCCAGCAGGCGGCCGGGTACACGATCGTCGGCGAGAAGCTCAACTTCACGCGCTACATCAGTCACTTCCGCTCCGTGCACCGTGGAGCGTTCTTCGCCGAGCTCAAGACGACGACCGTGCGCAAGCTGCTCCCCGAGGCATGGGGCTTCCTGTGCCCCGTGCACACGCCCGACGGCACGCCGTGCGGCCTGCTCAACCACTTTGCGCACAAGTGCCGCATCATCCACCAGCACCTCAAGGTCGACCACATCCCCGCGCTCCTCTCGTCGCTCGGCATGACGCAGCCGCTCGACCCGTCGATCGACGGCCGCGACAACGTCTGCGTCCAGCTCGACGGCCGTATAGTCGGGTGGGCGCCCCCCGCGCTCGCGATCCGGATGGCGAACGCGCTTCGCCTGTGGAAGACGGAGCGCCTGAATGACGTCCCGCTCGACCTCGAGATCGGTCTCGTACCCATCTCCAAGGGCGGGCAGTACCCGGGCCTGTACCTCTTCGCGTCGCGCGCGCGCATGATGCGCGACGTGCGCCTGCTCTCGAACGGCAAAACGGACTCGGTCGGGCCCTTCGAGCAGGTCTACCTCGATATCGCGTGCATGCCCGACGAGGTCGAGACGGGCGTCACGTCACACATCGAGTTCTCGCCGACGAACGTGCTCTCGCTCCTCGCGAACCTGACCCCATTCTCCGACTACAACCAGAGTCCGCGCAACATGTACCAGTGCCAGATGAGCAAGCAGACGATGGGCACACCCTCGACCGCGCTCAGCCACCGGACCGACAACAAGCTCTACCGGCTCCAGTCGGGCCAGACGCCCATCGTCCGGCCGGACCTCCACAACACCTACGGCATGGATGGCTACCCGAACGGCACGAACGCGATCGTCGCCGTCATCTCGTACACCGGGTACGATATGGAGGACGCGATGATCCTCAACAAGTCGGCTCACGAGCGCGGGTTCGCGCACGGCACCATCTACAAGTCGACCATCGTCGACCTCAAGACCGTACGCGGCGACAAGGGCTCCGGTGGCACCCCGGACGTCCACTTCGGCCTCGGAAGGGACATCCGCGACACGGACCCGAAGCGCGACTTCCTCGACGACGACGGCCTCCCGCTCCTCGGCACGCGCCTCAAGAGCGGCGACCCGCTCGCAGCCTACTTTGACCGCACTACCGGCAAAACCAAGTTCGAAAAGTACAAGGGCGACGAGGAGGCTTACGTGGACGAGGTCCGACTCATCGGTGCGTCCTGGCCCCCCACTGCCCGTCGAGCCCCGACACTGACTCTTCCTTCCGCCAGGCAACGACTCGGCCGGCGCCGAGGCGCAGAAGCTCCACATAAAGCTTCGCGTGCCCCGAGCACCGGTGATCGGCGACAAGTTTTCGTCGCGCCACGGGCAGAAGGGAGTCTGCTCGCAGAAGTACCCCGCGGTCGACATGCCGTTCAGCGAGTCGGGCATGCAGCCGGACATCATCATCAACCCGCACGCGTTCCCGTCGCGCATGACGATCGGCATGTTCGTCGAGTCGCTCGCGGCCAAGGCCGGCGCGATGCACGGTCTCGCGCAGGACGGCACCCCGTTCTGCTTCTCCGAGGACGACACGCCCGCCGACTTTTTTGGCGAGCAGCTTCGCGCGGCCGGGTACAACTACCACGGCAACGAGCCCATGTACTCGGGCATCACCGGCGAGGAATTCAAAGCGGACATCTACATCGGCGTCGTCTACTACCAGCGCCTCCGCCACATGGTCGGCGACAAGTGGCAGGTCCGCACGACCGGGCCGCTCGACCAAGTCACGCACCAGCCGGTCAAGGTGCGTTTTTTCACGCTCTGAATTCTGTTTGCGACTTCTACTGACCCGCTCGCGCACCGCTCAGGGCCGAAAACGCGGCGGAGGAATCCGATTCGGAGAGATGGAGCGCGACGCACTTCTCGCGCACGGCACTTCGTTCCTCCTCCAGGACCGCCTGATGAACTGCTCCGACTACTCGACCGCGTGGGTCTGCCGGACGTGCGGGTCGATGATCTCACTCGGGTTCGACGAGCTCGCGATGGGCAAGGAGATCGGCTTCGGCGACGACAACGACTTCGCCGCAGGGCCTGGCGGCGAGTACTGCCGAGTGTGTCGGGGGAAGAGCGAGGACGAAGGGAAGAAGGGCTCCGACGTCGGCTCCGACTTGGAGGTTGTCGCCATCCCGTATGTGTTCCGGCTGCTCCTCGCGGAGTTGTCGAGCATGGGCATCCAGCTCCGGGTTGGCCTCGATCAGTAATGTAAAGCGAGTCCGTGATCATAATCTAGTGGCTCTGCGTTGTCGACTCCTAGGAAGCGACATGCTGTCTTCGAGAACAGCGTGAAACCTTGTCATCGTTGGGCGCACTGGGCGGACTCCCCGAGACCGAAATGGTTCCACCGTCACTTCAGTTTCGCCTCGAGTGTGTACCGGGTGGGTCCGGGATTGACAGCTTCTCTTCCCACTAAGGTTCTGCCACATTTTTTAGAAGACTGTGAGAGAGTCCCAGCCTTCAACTCTCGTTTTCCAAGACATGCACCCAGATGACCAGAGGACATAGGTACAATCCGAAGGACTTTTCTCACTTGCAGCCAACCGTTCCTCGTTTCAACACAACAGCCCTACCGTCAACGCGTCATGATCGAACCGTCGCAGGCGGCTCAGCTTCGCGAGCCGCCTCAATTCTTTCCGACTCAAAAATGACTAGGTTTGATACTTGAGAACCTTGCAAACGTCTTCAACCCTATCGCTGTTAGGAAAACCTGTCTGACATGAAGGACTCCGGCCGTCGACAACCCAGGCCACATTTCCTTCGACTTGTGCGGCGCTCGCACAGTAAAGTCAATCTTGTAAAAGCATACCAGCATCTACTGATACCCGCTAAAGAGAAGAAACTCGGCGCGAAGCTCAGGCCAGAAGCTGCCCGGCCGATGGCAGCCGCCACCGTGCGAGCGGCGAACGACGCCGACGCCCCTGTTCCGAACTCGCGACAGGAGATATACCCGGATATACTGAGGTGGATGTTGTGCTGTAGTTGCTCGGTGGCTGTCTACAGCCACATGGAGGCGATACTGGGAGATGGCTCTGCGTCGATCTGATACCCAGTAGCGCCGCGGACCCCAGTGTGGCCCCTCCACCACATATCCTATCTTCTGAGACTTTATTACAGGTACTCGCAAGTCTCAAACAGGGACCCCTTTCGACGTCCCAGGTGGGCGACATCTTCTCCTGGCGATGCAGCGCGCCTGCCCCAGTTGGCTCGGGCGCGAAGGTCCCCGCGCGGTCGCGTGCGCTTGGTCCCGAAAAATGATACCGCGATGGTGCTCAGGATCGACCACGATACCTGTCTTGAGTCAACACTCTACCAGAGATGAACAGATGGCGGACTTGACGTGAGATAGGCGGTCTTTACGAGTCAGAATCCAGCCCCTCTTCGACGTCGATGATGTCAACGGCTAGTCTCGACGCAGTTCCGCATTTTTCTGGCTGCGCGCCCTAAGCCACTTTCTCCATCCTCTCAAACTCACCTTCTGCGGGGCTTCACTCCTTCCACCACCACCGTTAACGATCGTGTCGCCAGCGCCAGAGCCACCGCGCCGATGAGGGGCCTCTTGTCATCGCGTCCAACCTCGCCGGTCCTGCCCTCGTCCGTTCCCCTCCTTGCGGCGCACAACCCGGGCGGATCAGTCACACCATACAAGACCCGAGGAACTACCCAAGTCTGGCACTGGGTTCGCCTCGTCGGGCTCGGCTTTGCGGCAGCGTGTCTCCTGCGTGCGTACACACCGTTAGGAGCGGTGCGACTAGGAGCAGATGGGTGGAGCTGGGGTGCGCGCGAGGACCCCTCGTGCTCTTCCCGGGGACTCGAGGAATGGGGATCGAGTCGCTCGAACGCGTCGATCAAGATCCGGGTGCGACCGTCGCCACCGACCGTCGACGTCGTGCAGGCGAGAGTCGAATCTGCCCGCGATCCCATCCGCGGGTACTCGTTCCACCCCCAACTCGCATTCTCCCACTACGACCTCTTCCCGCCAGCCAACCAGTCGGAGACAGACGAGTCCGGCACCGAGACGATCCCGGCACCCCTCCCGCCGTCGTCGTGTATCGAGGAGGCGACCCATGTTATCGACATGCTCCCAGCACCCGACTTCTCCGCCCACGACCCCACATTCTTTTTCTCTTACTGCACCACTCCTGGGCGAGCCATCACCTACGGGCCGACGTGGACAAATTACCTCGGCGAGACGGCGTCGCAGCGGTCGGGCGAAGCGCGATGGACCACGAGCCGCCCCGGCTGCCTGATCGTCGATGCCAGCGACAAAGGAGTACCCGAAGATCGCGAGAAGGCGAGCGAGTTCCTCGAGAAGATTGGCACGACGTGCGTGATGCACCGGTCCAGCCGCGACGGCCACCGGTACGAGATGCGCGTGTTGGGCTTGATCCAGGACGCGTGGGAGGAGGCGGAGCGACGAAAGGCCGAGGTGAGTGATTATTCTTTTGGGATCCTTGAATTTCGAGTGCAGCTGCTGACTACGGAATCTACAGGAGAACGGCGCGTTGGTCGAGTGGTTCGTCGTCGGCGACGACGACTCGTGGTTCGTCGGCCTCGGCGCCCTCAAGGAGACTGTGCGTCACAAGAGCTCGGACGAGGACCACTTCTTGGGTGGCTTCTCGGGGGCCAAGGCTCATTTCGACACGTTCGGGAGGTACGCGCGCCTTCGACTTCCTGTGCGCGCGCGGGGCTGACCTGCTTGCCCCACAACAGGATCGCCTACGGTGGCGCCGGGATGATCATCTCCCGGAGCTTGATGAAGAAGATGTACGACATGCGTGCGTCGATCCCTCTCCACAACCGCGAGCCACTTCCCTAATCGGCTTTCCTTCTCGAAGTCGACATTTGCGCTGCGCGCTTTGAGCCGGTCGTGTGGGGTGGCGACGGCCTCATCAGCTACTGTGCTGCCCTCGCACGGGATGTGCCACTACCTGAGGTCGTCGAGGAAGTTCAAGGACTATCTCAGAGTACGTCCTAGACTTTCTTCGCCCCTGTTGGGGACGCGATGCTGACAACGCCACCTACTCCAGTGGACATGCGTGGCGACGTCTCCGGGTTCATGAGCGCTGGCACGCCCCTCATCTCCCTCCACCACTGGGCGAGCTGGCTCGATCTCATTCCCAACCTCTCTGGCCTCGACGCCATCTCCCTCTTCACGGCCGGCTCCAACGCCATCGGCGGCCAGAACATGTTCCGCCGCTGGGCGTTCGACGGCGGCAAGACCGTCTGGACGGCCGGCTACAGCGTGATGATCCACGAGTCGGCACTCACCTCGGACGATCTGCTCAAAACCGTGAGCCGAGATGCTGGCATCGGTTCCGCATCCGTTTGCTGACCGCTTGGGATCTCGCAGGAGCACACCTGGAACGACTACGCGCCGACGTTCGCGTCACGGCCAGCCCGCAAGGCCAAGCTCACCTACTACATCACTTCGGTTGAGCGCATCTCGGACGA
>ERZ1463038.671-NODE-671-length-12192-cov-13.835709_pt1 | contig 12192 bp, 12 predicted proteins | sample MGYA00564479_ERZ1463038 | MGnify/ENA primary metagenome ERZ1463038 (study PRJEB39244, sample SAMEA3635134) | Helicobacter pylori | study: EMG produced TPA metagenomics assembly of PRJEB11511 data set (Assembly of a 5300-year-old Helicobacter pylori... | reverse complement strand
CGTCGGCGCTTTGTGGATTTAAGCGAAAGTGGCGCGTACTAGTCGTCTCCGAACGGGTCGAGGTGGCCTTTTCATACTATCAGTGAAGATCTCGATATTCCATAGCAGTGGTAAAACCTACCGGTGAGGGGAGCCATACCGGCGGGGCCAACGAGAGCGGAGATGACTCCGCCACCGCAGCCAGCAGTACCGAAGAACGGATGAGTGACACTGTCTGCATCCCCAAGCTGAGCGCCTATAGGGTGGGTGATGTGAGCACCTCCACTTGACGGCGACGCTGCGAAGCGCGAAGCCGCGATTTACCAGTAAGGCCCGAAACTGGAGCAATGATCGGAGCAAGAGCTGGAGCCACCGCTGCTTTGAGAATGGGCGCGAGAATCCCGTGCAGGAGCTGGATTGCTGAGAGTCCGTCTGTCAGTGAGGGCATGGCGTTGCGAAGTTGGAGGCACCGAACCCGGCTCGACGGCAGGACTCGTGCCTGATATTCTCCATTGTCAGCAACTTGCTCTAAAGATTTGATCAAATGTGCATCGCACGTACCCAACAAGATGGGCCCCGAAATGCCCTGGTTGACGTTGTTAAGGACGGAGCCAGCAATGAGCTCCGTGAGCGACTGCAAGTTCTGACGCTCAACCCTGTGCGTAGAAGGGATGAAGTTGATCTTAATTTCATTTTCGACAAGAAAGATCGAAAGTCGACGTACATGACACCGTGAGGCGACCCGCGCCTCGACAGCTCCAGCGAGTCATGAAAGTCGGCGCTCGCGCTGGCCGTGGCTAGACGGAAGCGTCAGCATCTTTGACACACAGGTCAAATTAGTCAGGCTCCGTGACATACCGAGCAGAGTGCAGAAAGTCGTGAAGAGGACGACGTTGAGGGAAGGCATGTCGCGATGAGGAGGACGGTTAAACGAGTGTGGTGCGAGGCTGCGGGACGAGTTCGGCGGATAACGGAGCAGGAAAGACGCTTGTAGATAAAACAGAAGAGAGAGAGAGAGACGGCTGGATTTCAGGACACCAGAGCTCGGAGTGCGGCACCGCGAGCGTGGGGAGGCGTTGAATGACCTTGACCGAGGATGTCCGATTGGCACCTTTGCAAGATATACTCCACTCATAATTTAAAGATCGACAGGGAAAGCTTATGCTGCCGGCCACCAAGATAACCGAGCGAACAACGCCTCGAGAGCGGTGTCTCGGCGCTGGGGGGCGGCGCGTTTGACACTCTCTTGACGGGCTCTCGGGGCTTCAGACTTAGACAACGGTAGATTGATCTCAAACAGGAGTCACTACATGTCTTGGAGAGCCCCTGTGGGTAACGGGCGGACATTGACGCGGACGACTGAACGTCCCACCTCCGGATCAAGGATCGGGTAGGCAATGCAACTAAAGGGTTCCCGAGTCTTTGGAAATCCCGACGAGATGATCATCCAGTGCGGTTGATCCTATTGCCACCCTTGACCGCCCACTGCGCTACATATTTTTAGATAGCTACCAGAGCCAATCGCGGCCGCAATCGCTGGCGGTGGTGCCCATCGCCCGCCATGTCCACGATCCATTTCAGCGAAACATGCGTGATACCCGGGAAGCCAAGGTGCGTCTATCATCTCCTGCCCTAACTCAGCCCAGGCGGATTCAGGCTTGCAGGGCGGACGGCGAGGTTCAGGAGCCTCCAAGGCGGAGTCGAGTCGGCAAGTCATGATCAAGCTACGCTCTGGCATAGCTAACCAGTACAATAAGCCTATCGAGATACTGAGGGCACGCGGGTGGCAGCAGAATGATCGATTTACAACATCTCCTCGAACGCTGGTACTCAGAACTGTTGGAGTTGCAAGCGTGAGCATGCTGGAGCTAGCCATCAGAATCAGTGAGAGCGTACGATCGTACCATCGCTGACGATGTTGAACGGGGGCCCGCTCGTCTCTGGGCGCAGCTTCTTCGCAATCTCGCGACCCTGCGTTCACGGGCAAGCTTCAGTATGACACGTTTTCAAACTTACAAGACGGTAAACTGGACTCACCGCTTTCCAAGTCCCAGCCTCGAGGACCTGCGGCAGCGAGAGATCCGCCTGGCCAGTCTTCTTGCGGATCCCGTCCGCGAGGCGGTCGAGCATGATGACCGTGACGGCGCGGAACTCGACGATCGCGCTGTGCGAGGCGTGGATGGGCGGAAGTGAGAGAAGGGCGGGAAGTGGGGTCGGCACGGGGAGGTCGAACGAGGTGAGGAGCGCGGGGATGCGCGGCGTGAGCAGGCCGAAGTCGACGAGAAGGCCGCCTGGGTAGTCGAGGAGTGAGTACGAGTCTTCAGAGACCGAACAGTGGGAAAGGAGGTCGTACCGTTGCGGTATTCGGGCAGACCCGTCATGGTCTCCTTGCCGAGGAACTTCCAGCCAAGGATCTTCTCCATCCTGCGAAGCCGCGAAAGTGGTCTGTCAGTTCCCCAGCCGCGCTCCAGAAAGAGACAGGCACGCACACTTCAATGAGCGAGTACGAAAGCCACTGGCTGAGCTTGTGGAACGGCACGAGCTCGCCTCCAAGGCTCTGGACTGGCCAGACGTCTCCGAGGCTGACGCCGTCAATCGTCGTCCTCGCGGCGGGCCAGACGCCACTGAGGCCGCTAACGACGATCTCCCACAGCGTGTTGATATCAATGGCGACCTTGAGCCCGTTCGGGGAGGGGATCGGGGTCGAGGTCGGGTGCGCGAGGAGGTAGTCGACAATGTGGCCGGGACGCGCAGAGCCGTCCGGCCCGCCTGCGAAGTACGCCTTGTTGGCCGGGTCGGCGAGGACGGAGCTGAGGCGCACGAGGAGCCCAGCGCGGCCTTCGATGCCGGCCATGGGGTTCGAGTCGGAGACCTGCATCGCCGCCGAGATCTGGTCGGTCGAGATCTTGGAGAGGCCGATAGCTGCGATAAGCCGTGCGGGGTGTCAGCGCGCCGCTTCGCGTCTTCTGCTTCAGCGGAAGCGATAGGAACACCAACAGTCGACTCGGAACGGCTGGCCCTCGACGCCGCTGAACAGGCCGTTCTCAAACATCTCGAGGCTGCCGACGGCGAGCCCCTCGCTCCGGGCGATCGGCTCGCCGCCCTCTTTGGGCGAGTACTTCCACGTGTTGCCCGCACCAGCGTCCATGAGCACGCTCGCGACCATGAGGTCGACCATCCTGCGCGCGACCTCGAGCGCGCCGACGCCGTCGGCGCACCACTTGGCCAGCAGCGGGTCGACGCGCCCGCCGACAAAGTGGCGCCAGCGGCCGTGGGGCGGGATTGAGGAGTAGTCCGTGCCGTAGTCGCGAGCGATCAGCGCGCACACAAAGTCGACGACCGCGTCCTCCTTGGTGAGGTCCACGTCCCAGAACTCGAGCTGGTTGGCCTCGGCGAGCGCGAAGACCTTGGCGCACTCGGTGCGGATCGAGGGCAGGGAGCGCAGGTAGCTGATTCGGGCGGCGCTCATCTGGGTGAGCCCATCCGTCCGCGTCAGTGCTGCTCGCGGGATGGGGCCGAGCGTGCACGGGTGGGAACGATGGGCAGCTCCGCAGTGGCGAGGCTGTGAGCTCACCTTCGTACCGATAGAGCTTCTACGAATTAAAGAAGTGTTTGTACGAGTCTGAAGTGAAGAGCAGAGGCAAGAGCACGGCCGAGGACTCGCGCATGCCGGGGCGCAGCGCACGGGTCATCCCATCCGTCTCGTCCGGGCCCACCTCCAACCCGGCCGAGAGTCCCGTCGCGGAGCTCGCACCAGCAGATGTGGGCAACTGAGCGCTTGAAGTGGGCAAGAGTCCATCTGGGTTGCACAAGTGTCTGTTCACGAAGGGGGAGACTAAAAAAGCACTAGGTGAATGCGAGCGATGGAGGTGTGTGCGGGGTGCGAACGAGTGCAAGCGGTGGTTCACTGTAGACAGGATGGATGTACGGCGAAGAGGGTGAAAGCTGTCTTGGTCGTGTCTTTGTGCAAGAGGTGTCGTGATTGGCGGCGATTAAAGAGGGAGACGAGCCTAGGGTCCGGCGCTGACGAGGTCGTGGCGGTGAGGGCCGCCGCCGTTGCGGATCGGCGCGGGCATGGGCATGGGCGGGAGGGCCTTGTCCTTGCGCCCCTGCGCGTCGCTGCCCTTGGTCGAGCGGCCGAACGCGGAGAAGAACGAGCCCTTGCTCCGGCTCAGCTTCGCGACCGGGGGTGGCGGGAGCGGCGCGACGGTCGCGCGGAGCGGCTCGCTGGGCGTGATGAGGGTGCGTTTCGCGCGGCCAAAGAACGAGCTGCCCTTGCTGACTGTGGCGGCCTTCGCAGGCAGGTCAGGCGCGCGTGTCGCGTACGGCCTGGTCGGGCCGGCGTCGTCGAGCGAGCCCTGGTGCGCGCGGCGGAGGCGGTCGGCGTCCTTGCCGCCGCCGAACAAGAGCGAGAAGGAGCTCTTGCGTTCGCGGACCTCGGTGTTGCCGTAGAACTTGGGCGCGCCGGCGCCGGGCGGGAGCGACGGGCGCTGCTGCTGGTGGTGCTCTGGGTGCGTCGGCGTCGTGGGCGAGTTGGACGACTCGGACGATGCTGGCGACGGCGCTTTCGGCTGGCGTTGGCGAGGCTCGTCGGTTGGGAATGACGCACTCGGCTGCTGGTGAGCGTGCGTCGGCTGGGGTGCGAGCGGCTGGTCGTACTTGCTGTACCCGTCCGGCGGCGAGTCCTTTCCGTTCGGCTGCGGAGGGGCCGGAGCAGTCGGCCACGCCGTGTTCGAGTCGAGCGGAGGCGAAGGGGGCAAGGGGGCGTCCGAGTAGGTCTGCGAGCGCGAGCCAGGGCGGGTTCCCTGGCTCTGACTCCGCGACGACGCAGCCGAGGTCGTGCGCGTGCGGCGCGTGCGAGGGTCGATCGGGGTCTCAGCCAGCGGATTCGGGTGCGAGGCCGAGCCGTTCGCACGCGGGAGAGGCGAGGTTGACTGGTGGCGGCGCTGGCCGTCGTCTTGCGGGAACGACGAGGTCGACGACGACGCAGACGCGGACGCGGACGCGCGCTCGGCCCGGATGCGCGACACGGTGGGGATGATCGTCGTCTTGCGTGGCGATGGGGCAGGCGAGTCCGACAGGTCGGGCGAGGGCGCATAGTAGTTGAGCTGCGAGACGGACCGCGAGCCCGGCAGCGCAGGCGTGGTGAGCGGCACCGTCGACGTCGACGGCAGGGCGACCTCGGACGCGGAGCGGAACCAGCCGAGCGAGCGCCGGCTCTTCGTTTTGGTCGTGCCCGTGTCCGAGAGGAACGACATCGACGACTGGCGCCGGTCCATACGCGACGTCGTGGCGCCCGTCGGGTCGAACGCGGGGAGCTTGCCCTTCGCGCGCTCCTTCTCGAGCGCCTTCTGCGCCTTGAGCGTGCGCTGGAACAGCCGCGACTGCGTGTAGTCGTGGTCGGTTGGAATCACGCCCGCGGCGGGGCTCGGCGGGCCCGACTCGGCCTGGGACGCCGTCTGCGGGTCGCAAGAGGGCGCATCAGTAGGCGAGTCGCATATAGCCGACTCCAAAGACACGCCCCAGGAGGTGCAACTCACGTCGACCTCGATCTCGCCGGAAAGCTTGCTCCTGCCCATGCCCGGGTGGCCCCTCGCACTGCCCTTGGCCTGCCACGCCGGCGTGAGGTCGCCCGTGCTCGCGCGCTTGCGGTCCGCGTCCGGTCCAGTCCACGGCAGCGGGCTCGTCGCGGCGGAGCTCGTCGGGCCTGCGCCACCGAGCGAGCTGAGCGACATGGCCGACATGCTCGAGCTGGACGGGTACGGGCTCCCGAGCGAGCTCGCAGCGCCGCGGGCGGACGAGCTCGAGCGCACCTGCGCCTGGGAAGTCGGCGACGGCGCGCCGTAGATGAGCGCAGAGTCGTACGGCGACGGGTCTGCGGACACGCCGTAGCCGAACGGGTCGAGCAGCGAGACGCCAGGCGGGAGGCGCGACGCTCGGCGATCTACCGTGGTCACGGGCAGGGGCGCGGCCTCGTACATGCGCGAGTACTGCTCGGAGTTTACATAGGGCGTGTGCGAGCGTGCAAGTATGCAGGAAAATGTGACGGGGACGAGCGATTGGGTCAGCGATCGTGTTCTGGGTCGGGATGGCCGAGCAGGGGTCGGCGCAGCACGAGGAATGTCGGAACCGGTGCGACGGTGCCGCTGGAGACCATACGAGCTGAGAGCATGGACGTACCCTGTTGACCGAGTCGAGCGGACGCTCGAACGAGTACGGGTCGGCCGCGGTTTTACCGTCGCGCGCCTGCTCTGACAGCAACTCCTCCTGCGCGCTCGCGTTGAGATCCAGGCTGGACCCGGACGGGGTCGCCGTCTGCCGCATCTCGCCTGCTGCCGCTGGCACTCCTGCCGGGCTGCTGCGTCCGCCGAGCTGGACCCGGTGGGACGAGTGGGACGAGGCTGAGCTGTACGAGGCAGGTCGGCTGCTCCGGCGCGAGTTGGCGAACCGCGGTGTCGGTGCCTCGAGCACGCTCTGCTGGTCTGCGTCCGTCGCTAGGTCCGGGGAACTGGTTGGGTGCACGGCCGGGGTCACGCGCGCCGGTGGAGACTCGTCAACGGTGGCGAGCTGCGTGCTCCCGCTGGCAGGGGTCGGCGGAGTCGACGGAGAGGTTGAACGAGCGTCAGGCGACCGAGTGCTAGTCTCTGTCGCGTTGGTGCCGAGAGTCGGGTCGAGGGGGCTGCTGGCAGAACAGAAACTGTCAGCGGGCGAGCGAGAGGAACAGGGCCAAACGATCGGCAACTCCGCGAGGCCCCCCGGGCGTGGTCATCTTTCTCACCACGCCGGCACGAAGGAACCTCACCTCATCTTGAAAATGGTCTCCCCAAGAACGGGAGGATAAGGATAGAAGGTCGGAGGCCCCGTCGCAACGCACGAGCTCTGCCCGCGGTACCGACTCGCCTGTACGTGTGTGTGTGCGGTGCCAGCCAGTGAGCGGCTCGGTCGGCAATACTAGCTGCTCCGGCGATACCGCGGGAGCGTCCGAGGTGACAGGTGGAGTAAAGGAGGGGATGCTTTGTCGGCGAGACCTCCGCGAAGTGGACCGGTGCACAGCGCTCGGTGCTTCGCGTCGTGTGGTCAAACGTCGCCCCGGGCTTATGGTACGCCTTCTTCCAGTCGTCGTGCGGCCTCGTCGATGTTCGGAATGCTCTCGGGATGGGCTGGGCGAGGGGAAACAGGGTCCTTGAACGAACGCCCCCGCGCGCACAGTGCCGCTGCGCTGCGGCTCCTCTGCGGAGGAGGTCCGTCATCCAGCCCACCGCTGTTGTTGCTGCGCTCCAGTCACTCTCCCGTTCAGGAAGTCAGCTCCCAGAGTTTGTTCAGCTCGTACGCCGCTAACCCCACCCCATCATCGTCACCAGCACCATCGGGCGGGGCCGACGTCGGACGCCACTGTCAACGAGCTTAGTCTGCCGTCCCGCGGACATCACCTTCTCTCTCTTATCCGCTAGACCGTTTACAAACCCTCGTCCTCGGCACAAGCGGCCGAAACTCTTTGATGCATGTATCAAGGCCGCGCTCCTTTCACGACCGCACCGCAATCTCTCCCTGCGACCAGTGCTCCTCTCGCTTCGCCCGCCGATGAGCGCATCTGCGACCGATCTCGAACGCACATCAATTGCCTTTGTTCTCCAGCATGCGCTGTACCCATACTTCAGCGTGGTCAGCTGTCTCTAGCGCGGTCAGCAAAACTCCGCGGACCTCGCCGCACGGTAGCGAGCCGCACATCCCTTCCTCTGCCAACACCCCAGCGGCATGAAGTCGCTCAGGAAAGCACTGCTATCACGGGGAAAGAACAAACCTCCGTGAGCCATCCTTACTCGCTGAGCCATCATGACGCTGACGCTGACGCTTCGCAGACCGCTCGACCCGGGCCCGCTGGCGCTCCCCTACGAGCTGATCTTCGACGTCCTCGCCCTCAGTCTCCCGTTGGGTGACCGAATGGCACGGCGGAGATCTCGGCTTCTTCTGACCTACTCCCTCGTCTGCTCGGCGGTCCACTCGTGGGCCGTGGGCGCGCTGTTCTTCGCCGCGCGCCTTCGCACGGCCGACGCCGCGTTCGAGTTTGCGCGCACGCTCAAGCGATCACCGGTTCTCGGGGACCGCGTGAGAAGACTCAGCGTGTTTGCCGGCGGGGGAGAAGAGGATCCGAACAATACGCGCTTCCTACAGCTGGCCGAGTTGACGACGATGTGCCCCGCCTGCCCACAGCTCAGGGTGCTGTGCGTCGCGGAGGCGAACAACTTTCAGCTCGAACTGCTTTTGGGATGTCCACGTGAGAATCTTTTGGTTCCTTTTGAAACTGTCCTGACAATGTTGCCTGCAGAACTCGAGGCGCTCAGTCTTGCAGGGTCGATCATTGACCGCTGCCGCCGCGACGTCTCGTTCCCGAGCCTGAAAGCACTCTCCCTCTTGTCCGTCGGGTTCCGTGACGGGTCCCACGCCATCTTACTATCACCTTCGACTATCCCCTCTCTGACCTCCCTGTCACTTCACGGCTGCCACTTGGAGCAAGGCCGCTCCTTGGTCGATCGCACCTCGCTCCCGTCCTCCGCGCTCGCCCTCATCGCGCCACAGATCACTCACTTGGCACATTCCCTGCGCCACACCCGCGCACCTCAGCTTTCACCTTCGGTCGAGGACTTCCCCGCGCTCACAACGCTGACGCTCTCGGCCGCGCACCGCGTCGTCTTGGAGGCGCTCTCGCCCAACTGCACCATCCGCCTCCTCCGCCTCGATATCTTGTTCGCACAAGAAGTGCGGGGCGGCGCTCGCACATCCAATGGCTTGGTACCCGAGCCAGGCAGTGGCGGTCCGGATCCTGGAGGATCTCGCGAGGCTCGTCGCGAACGCACTCGAGGCGCGGCTTACGTGCTTTGATCAGCTGGAACGGGTGATTGTAATGGGATTTCCGAGTGGTTTTTGGACGGAGCCGGTGAAGATAATGGAGGCGGAGTGCATCGCGAGGGGGATCAAGGTGCAGGCCGACGCGAGCGCCGAGGACGAGTTTGAGCGGGCGCTGTTTTGGCCCTGGTAGCATTTCGTCTGAGAAGTATACGTGTCTCTTCTATCTTAGGAGCGGGGCCGGGGTCCGCGGGCTGTGCAAGGCGAGGTCGGGTTTTGGCACGTCAGGAGACGAGGGGTGGGTTCGCGACTGGTTGCTCCTCGACCACCATGTTCTCCAAGCTCAAGCTGCGAGTGAAATGCAGATCCGAGTAGGCCTCGGTGCTTCCTCGCTGAGACCGTGGAGCTCATCCACCTCCAGTGTACCGGTCATCCCGGGCGACGCCGCGGAAGCTGCACTGCCGCTCGAGTTGATCCTCGACATTCTGGAGCTGTCACTCGAGCCAGGGGACATCAATGCGCAAAGTCGTACCCAGATACTCCGCACACTATGCCTCGTATCACTCGCCCTGAAGGCGTGGGCCCACCCTCGCCTCTTCACCACCATTCGCCTCGCGTCCAAGTCGTCGCGGCGGGCGCTCGCACACTCCCTGCGCCGATCACCCGAATCCGGGGAGAGCATCCGCAAGCTCAGCGTCTATGCACTGGCAGAGACCAAGATCGTCACGAACGGGATCAACTCCCTGTCAAAGTCGGTGCCTCCGCTCCTCCAGGCGTGTGGGAACTTGCGCACTCTGGTGCTCGACTCGGCGCACGACTTGTCGATGCACCTCCTGGCCAATTGTCGAGGTGAGCAGCCCTCGTTAGTGAAGTGGCTAAATTCTGGTGACTCGACGTTGCCTCAGAGCTAGAATCCCTGGCCCTGACCCATTGCGTCGTCGCGGAAGCTCGAGGTGTCCTCGCGAAACTCAAGATGCTCTCGATGGCCGAGGTCATCTTCATTAACAACTCCAACGTCAATCTGTTCAATCCCATCACTCTCCCATCTCTCATCGCTCTCGGCCTCTCCGACTGCAAGATCTCTGATACCCCTCGCAATGCGTTCAGCCAGCGAGTCGCCCTGAGCTGGCGCTCCTTCGAGCCGCTGTGCGCCCGACTCAAAGTCATCGCCGTCACGGATCACGTGACAGAGCACTTCTCGGCACGGATCCATCCGATCCCGGTCCAGCCGGAGCTCTACCCGTCCGTGACGACTCTAGTCATCGCCAACCGGCACTCAGTCGCGGCAGCGACGTTTTCGCCTCTCCCAATCTCGCTCCACGCACGATCAGGATCGACCTGGAGCCTGTACGCGAGAAAGCAGTCCCCAAGGATAAACTCGAAGAGGCACACACACGACAGAAATTTCGCTTCGAAGGAGCAGTCAGTCTCCTGGAGGGAGGGCTCGTTCGGGACACGAGCGCGCTCCCGGGGCTCGCATCGCTCGAGCGAGTGATTGTACCCGGAATCGAGGCGGATCGCTGGTCGGCTGGACTCCAGGAGCGTTTGAAATTTGCGTGCGAATCACGCGGGATTATCTTCGAGGAAGACTGGCGGCTGGAGGACACCTTCCGGCGGGCATCTTTCTGGGGCCTGTGTGACGTATAAGTGGAATAATCAGCACACGGTTGGCACTTATGAGAAACTTCTTCTCTTGCGGGACGTCGAGCGCAGAGCGACCCCTGAAGGTCCGAGCGCGCGAGTCGAAAGCCGCAACCCGGCGACGCCACCTCTTGACTTCGTACCACCACTTGGGCAGCGCGCGACCATGGTGAACCTTGCAGCTGTAGTGGCATCCCTCAAGACGCCGTTGCCGAGCATCTCGTCACAGGTTCCCTTCACCCACTCGTCGTTAGTCGGAGCAAGGAGGCAGTCCTTTGAAGCGTCCGAGGACCTTCAGATTCTCGACTACGAGCGGTTGGAGGTACGTAAGGAGCCCTACCGAATGAAAAAAAAAATGATCTCTGAGCCGTGGAGTGGCATGGTGCAGCACTGGGGCGACGCGGTGGTCGGCTTTGCGGCGGCGAGACTCCTGCACCAACGCTTCCCTCGGATCACACCTGGCGCGGCAACAGTAGGTGCACAGCGCACCAGAACAGATTCCAGTACTCTGACAACACAACCACAGGAACTCCGAAAAGCGCTCGTGTGCAACGAGACTCTCGCGATGCTCTCGGCGAGATATGGCTTGCACGAGCGCCTCGAGGCAGCACCAGAGCAACTCCCGGCGCTGCGCTCGAACCCAGACGTGCGTGCAGATTTGTTTGAGGCGTACATTGGTGCACTCTACGACGAGCACGGCGCCGACGCCGCCGACCAGTTCCTCTCGGCCGTTTTCGAGCAGCTTGCGACGGTCGCGTACGCCTCCCTCAAGGCCCAGTATCTTCCGGTTGGCCTCCTTATACACCCCGATGTAATAGATTTACTCACATATTCTCGCATATGCAGGCTTTTGAGCCGCCCTCAAGCTCGTCTCCCGCTGAGCCCTCACTCGACCCCATGATCTGGAGCCCAATCCCGCCAATCGGGCTGCCTTTGAGTCCCTCCGCGCCATCTCAAACCTCGTCAATTCCGCTCGCTACTCACGTCAACTACATCGGTCGCCTCAACGAGTGGTGCGCGCAGTCCCCAATCCGGCGCAGGATGCAGTTCGGGCCAACCGAGAGCCGCGGCGAAGGGCACAACCTCGTCCATTTCGTTCGGCTGGAGGTCGTCGGCGAGAAGGGGAAAGCTGCGTCGGTCGAAGGGCAGGAGTCCAAGGTGAAGGATGCCAGGAGCAGCGCTGCGCGGTTGGCGTGCATCGCGTTGGGGGTAGGTATGCCCTTCCATAACTCCCGCCGGTCACCGCTGCTGAACCAATTCTCTTCCCAGATTTCGATGGGCTGAGGAATCCGGTCCAGCCATCAGAGATTACGACTCGGCTCTCACCTGGCCGTTTGATGCTGACCAAGCGCGCTTGCGGGGTGTGGAACCAAACTATGTGGCAAGACATCTTCTAAATCTACGTGAGCGAGCTCAGCTCACTGCTCGAGGGCCCATCTAAAGCTTCGCCTTCTCCGCCTGTGCGAGGAGACCCTTCTCCATGACGTCCCGCACCTCCGTGCAGGCCTCTTCGAGGTACTGCCGGAATTGACCTGGGAGCGGGAAGGGAGTCAGTCACCTACAACACGAATCCGGTTCAGAACCCGAAAACGACTCACGGACTCCCTCGGGGGTCTTGTTCATCGAGGTGATGGTGAACCGCAGGCTGCGTGCGTTGACGGCGTAGGCGAGGCCGTAGCCCTCGTCGAGATCGGAAGAGCACACGTCTGAACTCCAGTCACCCGTTAG
>ERZ1463038.670-NODE-670-length-12192-cov-16.556480_pt1 | contig 12192 bp, 15 predicted proteins | sample MGYA00564479_ERZ1463038 | MGnify/ENA primary metagenome ERZ1463038 (study PRJEB39244, sample SAMEA3635134) | Helicobacter pylori | study: EMG produced TPA metagenomics assembly of PRJEB11511 data set (Assembly of a 5300-year-old Helicobacter pylori... | reverse complement strand
CTCCTGCTGGCGCTGCCGACGCTCGACCTCGATCAGGTGGTCGTGACGACGGAGCACGGCGGCCTCGGCGGCTCGACGCTCCTGCTGCTTCGCGGCGAGTGCGCGCTGCTCGAGCGCAGTCCGGTGGGCGTCGTATGCGTAAAAGTCGAAGTCGGTGTCGGCCGCTGGGGAGTGAAAGTGTGGCGCGGGAATGTGAAGTGGGATTTGCGAGTAGGCGGGGCGCGGCTGGAAGGAGAACGACGAGGCGAACATGGTGGCGTGGGGCTGCGGAGCGGCGAGTGCGAAGCTGGAAGTGTGGTGGACGGCGAAGTGAGCTTGTGAGATGAGGGAAGGAAGATAGGAAGTGCTTACGAGGGGGCTTATAAGTCATCTCGGACAGAATGTGCTGGCAGTGCATCGAACGTTCGAGAGAAAGAACGCCGGCGAATGCGGTGGAACGCCACCAAGGCCCGAAGCCGGCGTGGGTGGAGTCGCCGCGTGCACTGGCCAGGAAGTCAGCCCGGTGACAGTGATCAGAGAATTGATATCCCACCTGCCAATCACCAAGTTGCTCCGGGACCAGGCGCACATTTCAATCGTCGACTTCCACCTAGGTCGACCACGGACCTACATTGCCAAGAACAGCGCTTCCACTTCGGCAGTGATACCTGCGCACTCTTCGTTTATCTCCTCAACCTCCCCCGACAACGCGGCCAATTCGTTGAGCGACCTCAGGCTCCTCAGCCTCCGCAGCGCCTCCTCGGCCTCGTCCGCCGTCGTGCCGGCGCTGGCCCGGAACTGCTCCTCCACCTCTTGCGCGCCCTCCTCAAACTCCATCATAATCTGATCCTTGCGATCAATGATTGTTGAAAGTCGGTCCTGGAGCCCGCACAAGCGGAGGCTGCCGCCGGTGCGCACGCCGCCATCGGCACACACCTTGACAAGCGGTGACCAAGTGTTGGCCGGGTAAGTCGAGGGCAGGCGCGTCCAGAACGGCGAGTACGAGATGAGCGCGGCGTAGTTCGCGGGTTGGAATGCAAGGGCGGTCGGGAGGACGGCGTGCGAGGAGCCCGAGAGTGCGAAATGGGCGAGTGTCGCGGGGAGCGACCTGAGGAACGCGGCCGATGCGTCATCCGATGGCACCGAGTCCGAGTCCAACCCGGACGCAAGCGACACGGTTACGGCTGTGACGGCGGGAACGGAGGGTAGGAAGTTGGCGAGGTGCATCACGTCGTCGGAGACGGTGCTGTCGGTGGAGATGATGTATGTGACGAGTTCCTTGAGGGCGAGGTGCGGGGTCTCGAGGGGGGCGAAGATTGAGCCTTTTGCAAGGAGGAAGAGCGACCTGAGATTGGGAGCCGCGGCGAGAAGGAAGTCGAGCACGGCGTTGTCCGAGTGGCGCAGCTTGAGCGTGCCGAGTGTCGGGAGCGTGAGTGGTGCACCGGCCGCAGCGTGCTCGTCGGGGAAGACTCCGACAAGATCCAGCTCCTGGAGCTTCGTGCACCGGCCCAGGAAGTCGAGGATGGTGCTCCACCCGGCTGAGCCCCACCCGCTCATTGCCAGCCGGCGCAACTGCGACGGGACGAGCGCGGCGAGTGCGACGCCGCAGTGGGTCTCGCAGAGCATGAAGTATCGCTGATGCTTGACACGGGCTTCGGCACCACCCTCGAACTCAACCAGACGGGAGTTCAGCGTGAACGACATGAGACTGGGTGTGCAGCTGCAAGAAACACCTCGTCAGTGCTGTTGTCGAAGCGGTACAGGTACATCCACCCACCGGGAGAGCGGACCAAGAGCCTCGGTCTCGGATGGAACCGTCGTCGGGTGAAGCTCGTAGGTGCACGAGCGGACGATGCGCGCGAGGTGGGGAGTGTTGACGAGAAGGTCGACCAGCTCGGGAAAGCAGGGTCTGGTCGACGGAGAGTTCCACTCGCGGCATTCGCGGGAGTCGATGTGCGAGTACAAGAGCCTGCGGCCGTACGGGAGGAACTGCTTCGAGACGAGGCAGCACGCCAAGCCGGTTGGCGCGAGCGGGTTCTCCCACACGACCGTGTCCGGCGGCAGCGGAGGCTCGTCCGCGACGAGGTGGTCAAAGATGAGGCCGACGAGTTCTTCTGGGAGGATCATTCGAAGCGGGCGTGGTTGGGAGAGCGTAAGAGGTGAGGCGGAATCCAATTGGCTACTGGCTCCGCCGAACAGCCCGGACCCCTTTCTTTGCTTTCTTTCGCACTCAAATTCCAAAGAAGCCCCACGACGCCCACGAGCTCAGACCGAACCGCTCACACGCTCCTTCTCGTGCTTCTCTTTTCCTCCGACCCGGCCCCATGTCCCGTTTACCCAGCTTTCATCGCCCTCGAAGAGCAGGACGTCATAGATGAGGGCCCCGACCAGACCACCTCTTGAGATGGGTTCCACGTCGGGTATATTGGGAAGGACGGACAGGATCGTGGCAATTACGGGAGTCCAGATCCAGTATGCGTGCTTCTCCGTCCAGATATTTCTCGGGTAGCCTCGCACCCAGAGGGCAAGACGTGGCCCTGTATAGTACCAAGGTAAGATACTCTGTTTGATCTAGAGTATGATACAAGCGCCACCAAAGTCGCGGGCCGGGCTGTCGAGTCGAGAGTCAGCACAAGGAGCGAGAGCGCCACTCAGATGAGCGTCACTTGATTGCGTATGCGGTTTGCCACCCCAGAGCAGCTCCAATTCCTAGGATGAGGAACAAAAGAGTAACAGGTGCCATTCCTGCAACGGCCAGTAAGTCACACCTCTGTATGAGATAAGCGAGAACGACGCACCCGGTGGCGGAGGCGAGTTGTTCTTGTCTCCGATCGCGAACACAAACATGATCAGAATTGCAGTGTCCATGAATTCACTGAATAACTGTTTGCGTTAGCCCAAACAATCTTCTGGCACAGTGCTACTAACGAAAAGAAGCAAGCGGCGTTGGTCATGTAGTCAGCTGGCGCGGTGAAGAACAGCGCCGCCGTCCCATGATCTCCGGTGAAGCTGAAGTATAAGTCGTTGTAATTAAGAAATACATAATTCTCGGGGAGATTAGCTCACGTTCGGACACCAGCACCACCCTCGTAGGCATTGAGCGCCCCCGAGTATACGCCTGGAGCTGGTCAGCTCGCCTCGCAACGATGCCCCCCAAACCAGGATCGGACCTTGAATGATCAAAGCGCCGCAGAAGGCACCAAACACTTGAGCGAAGATGTAGCCTCTGCAAATCCAGTCAACGAAGACCTCATGTTCCGGCGCGAACGACGCACAAGACCTTGCGGCGAGGGAAGCCACGGAAGCACGCCAGCGCGATGGTGACCACCTGTGTGTGGATCAGAGTGAGATGATAGACATACTTTCTTATAAAACACACTTACGGGATTGATGTGGCCCCCAGAGATCCCGCCTGAGACGTCTGAGGTCGAAATGGTCAGTGTCCGACACCCCCACCGGATCCACACACAGCGCACAAACTCCTCTTAAGAAGATAGTGAAGTATAAGATGTCAGAGATATGAATCTATGCGCTGGAGGGGCTGAACTCAACACCACTGCACAACTTGGTCAGCATCCCGAGGAACGCCCTCCGACTGACGACTTACTGACGCCGATCCCCCAGCCGAAACTGATCGAGAGGTAGCTACCCTTAACGAGCTCAGATAGTACGACTTGACAGTTGACGCCGTTGCCGAAGCAAATCAGCTGCGAGCGTGTCAGCCCCATCCCCTCGCCTCCTCGGAGCGACGACTGACCAGCATGGTACCCAGGAACTCGGCGAAGTACTCCCTCAGGTTGTAGCGGTATCGGAAGCGAAACCAGGGGTTGGGGAACTCGGTCCTCTCAATGGACATGCCGTCAAAGCGGTCGGGGTCGACGCCACTCGTCTTGTCGCGGAGACTCTCGGCGGTGCCGCTCGTGCGCTTGCCTGAGTCAGTTGCATGCTCATAGTGGTCCTGGGGCTCCTTGAACGGGTAAGAGCTCTCTATAATTCCCGGCAGAGCAGGCACTGGATCATTGGGGAGTCAGACGACCTCTCGCGACAGGAACGCGGCGCTCACTGTGCGTGGGCAAATGATGCAAGTGATGCGGGTGTGCATGCGCGTGCGAACTCGAATTTTCTGCCGACATGACTTTAAGTTCGGTTTGCTTCGGCTCAAGTGAGGCGATATCGAAGGGATGGAGAGCGGCGGCTGCGAAGTGGAAGCTCGTTCGGCCACTGATGTCCCGGCGTCGGCCCCAAGAAACCCGTAAATCCTCACGCCTCCACGAGTCTTCTGACCGGGTGCGGGGACGCGAATCCTCGGGAATAATCTGTCAGACAGTGCGGTCGACGTGATGTTCATGACAAGCCGCGGCGCTGCGTCTGCGCCCTCCGAGTGCCCGGCAATACCTGACCCGTCGTTACAGCTCTGTTTTCACGTATGTGTCTGAAAGTTGACTCTAAGTCTCAATTGAGCGAAGGTCTGGCGCGCATCATGGTATACGGCGGCAGCAGCGGCTCGGGTGCCAGGTGCCCCGCCTTCCTCGCGCATCCCCGACTATGCCCTCAATCCTCGGAGAAAGCCCGTGAACAGTCCATGTCAACTGACAGGTAAACGCTGCGCCGCGTGTGGTCCCCGCACGCCGGGCCGGGCGGCCTCGCGAGCCGAGGCGGACCTCCCTCCTGCTCTCTCCCTCATACTCACTCACAGCCGAAGCGAATCATGGAGTCTTTCGTCGGAAGCATCGACTGCGGTACCACCTCCAGCAGGTTCCTCATCGTCAACGCGGCTGTAGGTGCCTTTGCCACGGGTCCGCGGCCTCACGCTGGACTCACGCCGAGGTCTGGGCAGGCAGAAGTTATCTGCTCTACCAGCATCGAGTTCGACCAGCAATTTCCACATCCAGGTATGTCTACGACACCCCTTCACGTCCATCACTGACCTGGCGATTCCAGGATGGATGGAGGAGAAACCCGAGGACCTCGGTGCGCTTTCCTCGAACCCGGTCTCAGCCTTGACTGACGCAGCGAGCGCGCTAGTTGAGACATCTATCGCATGCGTTGACCGCACTGTTGAGGAATTCGAGAAGCTCGGGTACCAACGCGCCCAAATCAAAGCGATCGGGATCACGAACCAGCGCGAGACGGCTCTCGTGTGGTCCAAGTCCACGTAGGTCGCATGGTCTTCGTCTCTGAAGCAATTCCTGAAAGTGTGCTTCGCAGTGGAAAGCCGCTGCACGCCGCAATTGTTTGGTGAGCGTGAACTTCGATTCACAGCAAGAGCGCCTCTCGGCTAACTGATCTGGCCCCTCGTAACGAGGCCCGACACTCGCAACACCCACACCGTGAGGCAGCTCCAAGCTTTGGCTAAAGAGAAAGGATTGGAGGCGATCATCAAGAAGAAGTGCGTGCCGCTTCAGCGGGTTCTCGGACAATTGCACTTACGCATTCGCAGGACCGGTCTCCCAATTTCGACCTACTTCGCAGGTGTTAAGCTGAAGTGGTGCGAGCTTCATTTCATTGGTATCCATACGTAATCGCTCAAGGTTTCCTGCGAAGGCTCCTGGACAACGTCGAGGCGGTCAAGCACGCTCACGACAAGGACGACCTGCTCTTCGGTACGGTCGACACTTGGCTTCTCTGGAGTCTCACAGGAGGCATGGATGGTGGTATACTCCTCACCGATGTGACCAACGCCTCTCGAACAATGTTCATGAAGTGAGTGGACTCCGTGAAGTGGGGTCGACGACTCCTCTGACCCAGGTTTCGCAGTCTCGAGACGCTCGACTGGGATGACGAGCTCCTCGAGTTCTTTGGTGTTCGTCGGTCCTGTCTTGCTAAGATTGTTTCCAACTCCGAGGTGAACCTCTTTGCTTACCTTTGACGCAATCGCTGACCTTCGCCCCCAGGTGTACGGAGACATCAAGTCGACCGTCCTGGCGGGTACGCCCATCTCCGGACTCATCGGTGATCAGCAATCGGCACTCGTGGGACAGAAGTGCTTGACTGTAGGTGGAAGAGATTTTGGGCGAGTTGAGTATCGCTGACCAGCCAGCTCTTTCCTTTCGGTAGACGGGCATGGCGAAGAACACCTATGGAACGGGCGCGTTTCTACTCTACGTCAGTCGTCCAAAGCCTTGAAGAACAAATCACACTGAGCTGTAGTTTTATTAGAACACGGGGGAGAGTATCGTCAAGTCTACCCACGGTCTCCTCACCACGCCGGCGTACAAAGCCGGACCAAACGCCATCCCTGTCTACGCCCTGGAGGGCTCGATTGCTGTCGCGGGCTCGAGCGTCAAGTGGTGGGTCATCATATGGCCTTTTTTAATTAGTAGAGCTGACAAGGTTCTTCTACAAGGGTGCGTGACAACCTCGGGCTAATCAAGGAGGCTCGCGAGATCGGAGAGCTCGCCGCGAAAGTCAACAGCTCGGGTGAGCGGCGCTTGCTTCTCTCACTTTACACCGGGCTAACCAAGGAGATGTAATATAGGTGGTGTCATTTTCGTGACTGGATTCTCGTTCGTGCCTCCTGAACTGGACTGCTCGACGCTCACCCCGCTCACCAAGCTTCTTTCAAGTGGGCTGTTTGCGCCATTCTGGGACGACACTGCTACCGGAATCATCGTCGGAATTACCAGCTACACCACCAAGCACCACATCGCCCGGGTGTGTCTTTCCCGCTGTGTCAAACTTGCCTCTGTGGAAATCGGAGACGAGGGGCTGAGTGTTGGAAAGCGAGCGCGAGCGCTGACCTGATCGCATACCTATGTGCCAATCTCTCCACTCAATCCAAAACCACTCCAAAGGCCACCCTCGAAGCCACTTGTGCGCGGTTCTCGCCGATGCGCTCCACACTTTCAACTCATGCACATGCGTAGGTTATCAGACTCGGGCGATCCTCGACGCAATGGCGCTGGACTCGAAGAGTAGCCTCAAGTTGTTGAAGGTCGACGGCGGAATGACGGAGTCGGACATCTGTATGCAGATTCAAGTGAGCGCTTGAGAACCGCCAGGAAGATCGACTACCACTGACAAGCTTTTGGCCACAGGCTGACATGTAAGATTTTAACCTGACTTGCACAAAGTCCAATTCTTCTTTGTCGTTGCAGTCTCGGCATTGGCGTCGAGCGTCCCGAGATGCGAGAGTCGACGGTACACCGGACACTCGTCTCCAAAGTGCAAAAAGTGGCTCACGTTATCTCATACTCTAGGCCCTCGGTGCGGCTCTCTGTGCAGGAGCCGCCCTTAAGCTCTTCGGTTGGGACCTGTCGGACCCGTCGACGCTCGCGAAAGTCAACACCGCGGGGACGAGGGTCTTCAAAGCCTCTGGCGAGGAACATGAGCGCGAGAAGCAATACAAGCTTTGGAACAAGGCCGTGGAGAGGAGCAAGGGCTGGAACGACGACGGCATCGAGATCAGCGCGGACGACACGGAGCAGATCAAGCGCGGCGAGTAGGAGTCCTATTCTGTTGAAGGTATTCTTTCTGAAACGCAGCTGGAGCATGGTTGACTCAATAGTGTACGCCGTCTTCTGAGAGCCAGCGAACCGCTTCATGCAGTTCAGTGAGCGCAACCTGGGCCGTCGACTTGACCTTCAGTGCTCAGTGGCCGCGCTCAGCGCCTTAATCACCCCTGCTATACATTTCCAGATCTAAAGAACCAGACAGGCGACTATGGTGACCCCGATTGACCATCGCGCCGGCACGCTCATTCGACTGGCGACCGAAGTTGCGGCCGCCTTCGCGGTGGGCATCGCGGCCGCAACGGTCCCTGTTGAGATGACGGAAGCCCCAAAGTCGGAGGCACACGTCTGTATATAAGCTTAGGTAATGGTGTGTTAGCGATTGTATCCAGGTCGTTGAGTGGCGCTCACTGTTGAACAAATTAATCGGCCCGTTGCTTTGAAGCGCATTGGCCGCACACGTCGCACATGCGATCCCATTCCGACTGACGTCGGATGGATTCAGGCTATTGACCTCGCAGAAGCAGCTTTCTGTCGTACAGGTCTGGTTCATCAAGGCGGCGTTGTCAGCATCGCCCGTTTCGACTGCCCCTGAAGCACCATCTGTGGACGTTGACGGCGACCAGAGCGTTCAAACGCGACTCACGCTGGTGTAAGCCTCCCACGTAGCACAACTAGCCGTGCAGGACGCGGGGATCGATGCCTGGAACGCGGCGATTGTGTTTTGTACAGCCGCAAGGTCTCGCGCCAACGGTGCTGAAGAGCCTAAGGACGGCCGACTTTCCCCTGCTCTCAACGTGTGGTAAGTATCTCCATTTACAGAAACTCTGGAGGGTACGACGCTCACCCTGCGACGCAAATCCCACAACGATCGCCAGTACGGTCACCGTGGTGAGCTGCATGCGGCGGGGAGCGAGGTCGATGGCAGGATCGAGAGTAGTGAGCCTGACGGTGACTCGAAGAGAGGAGATGCTTCCTGTTTGAAGCAGCGGTCGGGGGTCAACAAGTTCCCAGAACGAGGGCCAAGATCGACGTCCCGTATGAACGGCGAGGCGGAGGCAGCCGAGGCGGCGCCCGAAGCGATCCGCGTTTAGAGGTCATCTTGACGTCAGCAGCTATGACAATTGGAGCTCAAAATATTGTTTACCAACCAACCCGGTATTGTGGCTTTGTGTAGTGAAGCATGCCCGGCCGCTGAAGCTCCGCTCAGAGGCCCGCCGGTCGTAGCGGCTCAAGACCCCTGGGCGATAGCTTTTCAAAAAAAAATTACCACAATCAGAGTTGAATGCATGGTGCAGCCATCCAGCATCAGTCTCTGCTACCCATTGTCCGGCCAAAGAGAACCGCGCCGTCCCCCGTCTCCGCTGACTCGGCCTCGAGCTCGACCACCAGTTTAATCTCTTTGAGCTCACAGATCTGCGCGAGGTGAAGGTACGCCGAAGTGTAGAATATCCGCAGGTTCGGATCGACTTTCTGAGGATTGGTCACCAACAGGATCTCCTGCTGGCCGGGTCATCCGGACGCACGCTTTGTCGAGCACGAGATGAGCTAGCTGAACTGAGACGAGACGCTGGAGGGTCGAGCAAAACCTACAATCTGAGCCGAGTCAAAGTATCCTGGCCGGGCTGGTTCAGCGGGAGGGTGATTTGCTCGAGTTCGGCGAAGGCGGGAATGCCCTCCTCTAGCACTCTGGCGACGTAGTTGCCGAAACAGTCGACGGTCCATCTTTGGAGCGTTTCAGGAATGTCTTTGTATATATCCGTGTTGTGCTCTATCGAGTCGGCTGCGAGCCCCAGCACAATGGCGAAACCCGACGACGCCTCGGACGCTCCGCCGGTGTGAAGGTGGCGCAGGCTGGTGCAGCTGGCCAGGAACGACCTGCTGTCTTCGCGTGAGGAGTACTTTCTGTCGAAGACTTTGTGTTCGTCGAAGAACTCGGGCAGGCGGAGATACTGCAGTTGAGGTCCGACGAGGTCCAGGATCTCGTTGAAGGATGGCGCGTGTTGGAGGTAGAGGGACGTGAGGGTCGGCTAAAAGAGGGTTGAAAGTGAAACTCTGGGTCCAGTGAACTTTCCGTATCTGTCGAAGGCCAGGGGCAGCTGGGAGTCCCGCAGGCAGCACCTCGAGAGCGTCAGGTGTTCGAGCTTGAAGGCCACGGGGTATTGAAGGTCGGTCCCGGACGCCGGCGACGATTTTGCGGCGATTCTTCGACTTTTCGGGGTGTATGCTTTCTCCTGCCGGCGGCGACGCTGTGCTCGGATGGCCTGGCGCAACTTCGCCGACATCGAGTCGGAATCGCGAGGCGTGTGAGGTATGTCGCCGTACGGGTGGTCGGAGATTCTCGATCCGAGACCGAAACCAAGCCTCTTGATATCTTTTCCTTTGGTTCAGTATTGCAAGTCCGGAGGAGACGAGCGAGTACTCACCCGCCAACGACGCCAAGCCCAGCGTCTCTGGCCGCACGACCACGCCTCCTCCAAGCCACACTGCGCTCAGTCCCTCACACGCCTCTATAGTCAACCGAATCAGTAGAACTTCAAAGATGCACAGCGAGCCTTCGGCTTCCGCGGGTGCGAGCTCCACGTCGATTAGGAGCGCGCGAGTCCTGAAGCGACCTCTCGCCTTGCTCTGCACGAATCGCACGTCAGAATTGACGCGAGTGATCCGAACGTGTGTCCAGATGAGCCTCTGGGCTGCTTCGCGCCAGGATCGGCAGACGAGCGACGCGCTGAGGAGCGTGGCGTAGACCTCGCGGGGACGCTGCGGCTCGCCGAGGTGCTCGCGATCCGGCTTTTCGAAAGCGTGGTGGAGGAGAGCGATGAGTACGTCCTGATTCAGCGTCGGTACGGCGGGGACTTGTTCGAGAGGTCCGCGCGGCATGACGTGGGATGAGGTCAAGAAGCGTTTGCTCCTCTACGCTTCGACTTTTGTTGCTCGGCCGAAGCGACATTGTACACTAGTCTCGGTTGCTTGCAGGTTATACAGGCCCCACCAAAAACGGCCAAGAGGGAACGGAAGCACGACAGCGGAGGGGGATAAGGACGTGAATGGGTACGAGGGACGGGCCTCAACGGCGCGCGGGGACGAGGGGTATCTATCGAGTAAATGGTGGTGGTACGGGTGGCCCGAGGGGTGGTGACCTGTAAAGGGGTCCCCTGGGGCGGTAGGGTGTATCTGGATGCAAAGTTGACGACGGGGACGAATCGGAAAGCGGGTTCGTTCAGCTGGTGAGGTTCTCGACCCGGTCGCTGAGGTTGAGGAGAAGCGTCGCCAGGCAACTGTGAGACGAAGCGTGAGAGGTGGCTGGGACGTTCTGGCGGCTGTGGGCGCACCGTTTTGTGACCATGTCGCCCTTGAGCAGCGGGGAGAAGGTGGCGTCCCGGAGTGGCTCGGGCAGACATGCTCGGAGGGCCTCTCGAGCTCTGTTGGACCGGAACAAAAAGATCAGCTGCCATCCACGCTCTCGCACGCACCAAAGACGTACCTGAGGTTGTCGCTCAAGCGCAAGTAGCACCGGACGACGTGCTTCAAGAGGCGGACAGCCTGGCTCTCGACGAGCTGGCTGACCATGTTGCTGAGGACGGTGCCGACGGCGTAAAAGCGCTCGTAGGTCTGGCAGATGTAGCCGAGGCCCATCTCGTCGAGGAGGATCTTCTGGACGATGAAGATGGCGACCGTCTTGCTGAGCTCGCTGCCGGTCTCCATGATGCGCAGGCAGAGCGGGATGATCTCGGTCGAGAGGAGAAAGTTGATGACGTCCGAGTTGTCGTTCTGCTTGACGAGCGCGCCGATGACGCCGAGCGAGGTCAGGCGCAGGTATTCGAACGGGCGCGTCTTGGACGTCGTGTTGAGGAACGGGTAAAGGAAGAGTGGGATGTGGGCCGAGAGGAACAGCGAGCGGGTGTCGTTGTGCGAGGCGACGCACTGCAGGAGCGCGAGCGCGTTGCAGACCCGGTTCGACGCGTGCGCGGTGAGCGACGGCGGCGCGAGGAGGGGGTAGACGGATACGATTTCTTGAAGAAGAGCCGACATGACGCCTGCGTAGACGGAAACCAGAAACCGGGTCAGCTGTGTCCCTTCCCTGCAATGACCGAAGCGCGACGCACCGAACGAGTGCCAGAGGACGAGGGCGAGGTCGTCCCACTGCTCGCGCTTCTTGCTGAGCTCGAGGAGAGCCCCCTCGCGGGTAGTGGGGCTCATGAGGTCGACGATGAGGTAGTAGACCTTCTCGTTCTCGCTCTGGTTGCTCGCGCCGGGGATGCTGCCCGGCTGGATGAGCGACGTTTGGACCTGCGGCGCACCCGCCGCGAGCAGGAGCTTGCCGCCGGGCCCGCCGCTGCTGCCGTTGACGGCGCCGCCACCGAGGCTGGTCGAGGGGAAGTCCTTGCTCGTCGCCGAGCCGGGCAGGCCGGGCGTCTCGGAGCGCGCGGCGTGGCCCATCGCGGCGGCGGACGAGATGATGACGCCCGACGGCGGGTTGTTGATCGACTGCGAGAGCGACAGCGGCAGGTGCGAGTTGGACGCGCTCGAGGCCTGCGTCGACCACGGGTCGAGCGTCGCCGAGCCCGACGCGGCGGGACCGCTCCCGCCGCCGTTCGCTCCTCCCGCGCCGCCGTTTCCGGCCTGGCCGCCCCCGTTCAGCGACGCGAGCAGCGCCGAGGCCGTGATCGACGACGCCCCCGCCGGCTGTGCGCTCGACGGCCCGTTGAGCGCGCCGAGGAGCTGAAGTTTGTTCTGGCTCGCCTGCGCGTTTGCCGACGGC
>ERZ1463038.669-NODE-669-length-12214-cov-12.696686_pt1 | contig 12214 bp, 16 predicted proteins | sample MGYA00564479_ERZ1463038 | MGnify/ENA primary metagenome ERZ1463038 (study PRJEB39244, sample SAMEA3635134) | Helicobacter pylori | study: EMG produced TPA metagenomics assembly of PRJEB11511 data set (Assembly of a 5300-year-old Helicobacter pylori... | reverse complement strand
TCTTCCGATCTTCTGCCACCTCGCCATGCGGGTTCTCTTCGCAGACTCTTGCTGGATCGGGGTCAACGCTGGTCAACGGTGGACGGGTAGGGCAAGTGCTTCTTCCGGATCAGTTAGGCCAAATGCAGGACTTTACCTTGTCTGCTTCCCCGCCTGATTCTCAGCTGAACGCGCTGAAGAGTGAGCGTTCGGACTCTGGCAAGATTGACTGAGGCGCCGCGAAGCCGAGGACGGAAGGGCAGCAGCGTACAAATATCTCTATGTCTAGGCTGTCAAAGGTATACTCAATATTTCAGATCTATCAACGAGCCGAAGTTCGGTCGGCAGTCCAAGGCATCTCCTGCGATGCGTTGGACTCAAGGAGCTCAAGGGTCGGTAGACGCGGCGAGGCGCTCTCATCGCACTGCAGCCGGGAGAGGACGTAATGTTATCCTCACCTGAAGTGAAGGGATCCTCTACAGTCTTGACGGGGCTGGTCGTCACCTTGTGATCTGCAAGGCTCTTCCGATCCAAGCTCGGCCTCGTACGTACCTTCGCGCTGACGCCTGTTGACCGACCGAGCTCTGCCCACACTCGGGCTCTAGCAGGCGTCACCTTATCCATCCACATCATCCTGTCTGCTCAATACACACTGTCGCCCACTTCGGGTCCTCCCCATCCCGCCGCCCTCGATGACCGAGCCTCACGCGCTCGCGCGCCAAGCAACGAGCCTTCGCGGCGCACGCATCGGCCGCCACGCTCCTCCACACTGGCTTGAGGTATGGGAGGATTTATGGCTGCAGTCGCACTGGTGATTCCGATGGCGAGGGTCGGCCAGAGGGCGAGACGACGGCAAGCTCGGTCATCGGCACGCGACGCGGCAGCTCGAGCGCAGACGACCAGAGTCGCCTCCAGAGTGGCTCCTTGGGGTAGATGGGCTGACTGGGCAGGCTGTCGGATGACTTGACCGCGAGCGTCGAGAGTTGCAAGTCGCGTGAGTGCCGTCCACCTGTTGTAGGACCTGTTGGAAGCGCTGACCCTCCTGGATTGCGTGCCCTGCAGCTCAACGTGCGGGTGACCTCGTTCTCGCTTCCGGTGAATGCCAGGCGCGGCGCTGACTGGCGGGTCGGCGTTTGCGTCCTGCGAAGTGACCAGTGGTGGCCGGCAACCTCGCCAACTCTTCTTTCTTTTGGCCTTCTAGTCTTGCGGCTCACTCACTCGTATGCGAGTAGAACCTCACCTCAAAAGCGACATCGCGCCGTCTTCGCCCCTCGCCGAGTCGTGCAGCTCCAACTCCCCCCTGGCAGGAGACGCGGGTACGGCTTCCCCTGTCAAGACAAGTAGCCGTAAAACGGTAGTGCACCCCGCTTTTAACTGTCTATCCGACTCGCGCTGATCCCAGGATCGACACGAGGCCGCGACCGAATCCTTCCCCGGGCCCCACGTACCGGGACCTCTCCCCAGGCCCCTCCGCATATCGCACAGGTAAGCACGCAATTACATGGATGAACTCTTTCGTGGATCTTACCTCGGCAAGTCCAGAGCAGGCGGGTCAATGTGTTCTTCCCGAGCGGAAGCTCGATCGCAAGGGAGACACTCGGCGGCGATTTCACGTTCGCATGGGCGACCACAAGGAGTGACGATCGTTGTACCTCAGCTGAGCGTTGAGCTCAAGGCATGAGCTGTGGGTGCATGTAAGTGAAGCCCCCGCTGCCGTTTACAATGCCGGGCTGAGCGCTGAGCGCTGAATCCCGATGCAGAAGGGCCGGGCCAGGTGGTGGTACCGAACGTGCGCCTCGACGCCGCCCCGCCGGGCGGTTTCTTAGCGCCCAGCCACGATCACAACTTTTTCGCTTGCGAAGGCTGAGGGTCTATTTTCAGGTCCAGCCTACTGGATCGCGTCGCGGCAAAACACGCCACAGCGGGCGGACGGAGGCGTCGCAGGGCGCCGCGCTCACACTTTGGGGCCCGAACATTCTAAATCCAATTTCCCTTCCTCTCCCCCTTCTGATCCACCACCATCGTCACCCATCAACAAGCCCAGACATGGTCCACATTCGCCTCACCTCCCGCACCCTGAGGCTCATCTCCGCGCCGGTCGCACGTTCGGCCGGGCGCTGGACGTCGCGACAGCTCGCGCAGGACGTCTTCCAGCGCGTGCCGCCAATGGCACAGCTTCTTGTCCTCGCAATTGCGATCTGGGGACCGATGCACACACCCGTCCTTTACGGAGTTTTCGTCCTGGTGGTGCACTTGGTCTTCATCGCGTCGAACGCGCGGACTGCCTGGGGAATGAGGTGCGTCCTTCCCACCCGGTCGGATTCGGAGCCCGATTCTATATGCAGTGCTGACAATCTGTCTCGTGTCATTTTACTTCCTCCGTTGTGCTGCTCCGCCTCGCAGATACGCCTGCAAGGCTGTCGAGGAGTGCGCCGCGACCGACTGGCGCGCCGCGTCCGGGTCGCCCCTCGAGTTCGACGCGGTGAAGCACCTCATCATCCTTCCCAACTACAAAGAAACTCTCGACACCCTCCGCGAAACGCTTTCCATCCTCGCGTCCCACCCCGTCGCCTGGTCCTCGTACCGGGTCTGCCTCGCGTGCGAGGAGAATGAAGCCGGCGCTCAGGACAAGGCGCTTCTCTTGATGCGCGAGTTCAGCGGAGCATTCTACGACATGCAGTTCACCCTCCATCACCGCTCTGAAGACGAGGCCGCCGGCAAGAGCTCGAACGTGGCGTGGGCATCGCGGGAGATGCACCTTCGTGGGCTAGCTGGGAACGTGATCACAGTGTGAGTTCGCACGTGCCGATTATTTACCCCTCGCTGACTGGTATCGCGTTGCTCTCGACAGCATGGGTACGTTCGGATTTACTCGCGACATGGGAGGCGAAAGATCGCGGCAGCGGCGCGCGCGCACGTTCGCGAGCGCGTCGTCGCCGTCGCGCTGACGAGGCGGCGAAAGACTTGGCGCTGACTTCCCCTTTTCCCCTTAGATGCGGACTCGGCTTTTGCGAGCGACTTCTTCGCCTCGTGCGCCAGCAGGTACATCGCAGCCAGTGAGCAAGACCGTCGCGTCCTGTTCTTTGTGGCGCCCATCTTCTTCGACCGCAACGCATCGGGTACGCGCTTTTCTGCCGATTACCAACGACTCTAGTCTAATTCCTGTGCTCCATAGATGTTGCACCGCCTGTGGCGTGCACCGATATGTGGGCTTTCAATCTGGGCCGCCGGCTGTTTCGCACCCACTGATTACGAGTCTGCAGCCTGTGGTGCGCCGCGGGACTTGGAACCATGTACAAAGGCAGCAGGTCGAAGCTCCCCACCTCAGCATATGCTGTGAGTACCGACCTCGCCATCCAGTGTGGCTTTTGGGACACGAACGCCGAGTCGATCGGCGAGGACCTTCACGTACGCCGTCGTCTTCGCATCTGGTCTTGCTCTTTGGGCTAATTTCGCTTTGCTTGAAACAGATGTCGGTCAAGGCGTGGTTCGAAACTTCCGGGTCCGTCAAGATGATCTCAGTCCACTCGCCGGCGAGTCAGTGCAACATTGTCGGCTTCCGCTATCCGCGCGGCGAGGGCGTCAAGATCTCGGTGGCGCAGCGCGCTTACGAGTGGGGAACCGATTTGACCGCTCGGTACGGGCAGGCAAAGAGGTGCGTGACCGACTGACTGTCAGACATCCTCCTACTTCAAGCACTTACGCTTCTCCGACATCCGCAGGCATCTTTGGGGCAGTTTGTTCGTCCCGATTCGATCCCCTCAGTCGCATTCCACGACTGACTCCACTCATCCGACTTTCAGGGACTCTGGCTACGCGCTGCGCAGGCTCGCCTCGGGCCACCACGGCTTCGGCTCCGATCTCCCGCCCGTCGACTCGACACTCGAGCTCGAGGATGCTCACGAGGGCGCCATCCCTTCTTTGAACCTGGACCGGCGCACCCGTCGCTCGTGGTCCCCCGACAGCGTCTCCGTCTCCCCGCGCTCGCCACTGTCGGAGACGACCACCCCACCTTCGGAGGCGGAAGATCCCTTCTTGTCCGACTCGGACCCCTACTCGTCGACGAGTGAAGCCACCTCTCCCCCCAGCTCCGTCGAGGGCTCTCCTCGCCTCCTCCCCTCGCACTTGAACAAGACTGGGCGACATTTCTCGGGCGCCGTCGACGAGGGAAAGCTCCCGTTCTTCGACCTGCTCGTCGTTCTTTCCCGCCTGTACGAGGCTCACTTCAACTTGGGTAGGCGTCCTTCTACTTGCTGTGTACCGTACCCCTTTTCTGATCCGTCTCCGGGCAGGCTTCCTCTTCACCCTGTTGACGGTCGCCCCGTACTTCAACCCAGGGTTAGAGCCTTCGCCGTGAGTGCACAACAGCAAGCAAATACGTTGGTTCTCACAAGCGTCTTATCCCACAGATTGTGGAAGCTCCGTCCTTCATACACCGCCGACCCTGGGGCGATCCCTCGCAGCGCAATGCTTGCGACAACGGTCTCGAGTCACCTCGGCACGGTTGCCCTCCTCTGCACGATCGCCATCTTCTACTACTACGAGCGTTTCCATCACATCAGTGAGTATTTCTCCATAGAATTCGTACCGAGGTATGAGCGCTGACCTTGCGTCTCGCAGCGACCACCACTCGCTGGGAGGGTCGGCCTCACATGGGTCGCCGGGCGTACCAACAGACGATCCGCTCCTTCCCTTCGTGGTGAGTACTTTCAAGATGTTATCAAAGGGGGCCTCGGTGCTCACGCTCGTCTCTAGCGCCATCACCTACGCCGGACTTCCCTTCACTCTGTTCTTCGGAATCATTCCGCTGTACCACAGCCAGCTCATCCATCTCTGGACGAATCGTCTCACTGTAAGGCTTCCAGCTGTTCTGACGAGGCTTCTGACTGACCGAGCGCAACCTGCAGTACCAAGTGTCGGCAAAGCCTGTCTCGATGGCGCCGCCACCAATCCAGTCGTTCCCCATGCGCGACGTCAAGAATGTCGTATGACCAGCCGCTCCAGTCGCAATCACCTTGCATGCGACGTCCCTTTAATTATCTATCGGGGAAGTCGCCGTTTCCGTCGCCCTGGAGGCCGCCTCGCAGTACTCGTCGGGAGTGCATATAATGTTTAACAAGACGCAAGACCATAGGGATATTTATTCTACCTACATACAACTCGTGTAGAAGTCTGTACCAACCACACGAAACATTCACGCGTTTCGCGGATGGTCCTCATCGTTCACCTGCCTTGCGTTTTAACCGGGTGTTAAGTGCGGTATGTGCAGAGTCAATTCTTGAAAGTGCTCAGTGAGTCTCTTGCAGGTCTCCAGCGGGGAACCAAAATGAACTCGAGCTGCGGAGAGCTCACGCGCGAGGCTTTGCCTTTCGCTTCACCAGACGCTCGAAATGTGGCCGCACCTCCAACCCCAACATCATTGCAGTCTCACAGAAGCAGCAGAAGATACCAAGCGTGCAACGCCGAGACAGTCCGGGCAATTGGTCAACATTTGTACAGCCTCTTTCAGTGTCCAAGCGGGCGCTCCTCCCTACTCTAGCAGTCTCACGTGGGGAAAAACGTTTGGCTTTGGCAGTACCTGCGGAAGTATTCGGAGCATCAGATTGAGTAGTTCCTTCGCTTGCAAAGAGGCACTCGCATCCCGTGCGGAGTTTCTCTCCAGGTTGCGAGCGCCGCGAGGACGAATGCGATCAGCACCACGAACGACACTCCGAGCCAAGCGAAGAACAGTGCTTCGTGCGACGATGTGGTCAGAGAGAACGTTGAATGCGCCCTGTGCAGAAAGCTCACCAGTAGGACTAGCACCTATATGTGAGTGGATCACGATCACGCAGCACGCGTTCTGTTTTCGGTGCAGGTAGTCGTCCTGTGCAGAAGCATTAGCTTGTAGTACTACTTCTCGTCTTCATTTGTCTCACCATAGTATCGTAGATGCTGCAATAGACGCCAAGGTCAGCGTCCCTCACCCGAAAGCAAGCCGAAGGCGGCTCGGCTCACACGTAAAATGTGCTCATAACTGTAGGGCGGACACTCTGTCAATTTCTGATAAGACTTAAAGTAACCTCGAGGCGCACCTCCCATAAATAGAATGTAGTAGCGTAGTCCCTGGCCGTGCTGAAGGAACCTGTGGAGGGGACGACGTAGGCCAGCCGAATGCGCGAGCGACGCAATCAGCACTTACCAAAGTCCGATCTGTCAGACGATTCGGCTTAAGTACTATCCACATGCTCTGATGTTGAAGTGAAAGGACGCACCATCAGTCCCTCGGCAGCGACGATGGTCAGCTGCGACGGCAAGTTGGCCTGGAAGTATAGCACTGGGAGGAACGCAATCCCGACAATCTGCGAACAGAGGAGAAATGAGGTCATAATGTGAACGATCGCATGAAATAGGGACCACGGACGAAGGAGGCGATCTTCGACGCCAGTTCGTCGAAGCCGCAGAATGTGAGGACGCCGCCGAACAGGACTGAGAACACGAAGCCAAGAAACAGCGCTACCGGAGCATGAGGTACGCCGGGAGTCTTTTTTTGGTGCCCAGAGTTGTCAGCGTGGAGCTGTAGGTCGAGAAAGCGCGTGTTGACGCACAACAAAGGTGCCCCCGCCCGTCGTGGGGTCGATGGTCACTCGTTGAATTGGTTCCCCCGATATCATGAAGCCCAGTATGTGACTGAATACGAGCTGAAGTTTACTTGAATGAAGCAGGAGGTAGCGACACAGAACTTACCCCAACTCGTGCACCGCGACGACGAGTGTCTTGAACGGGTACAAGACGTGACGAATGAAGAAGAGGCTCCAGCCAATCGTGGTTCCGACGATGACTGCCCAAATAATACGTCTTAGCTGTATGAAACGATGGAGGATGCTGCGTCTCACAGATCGCAATCACATCTGGACGCAGAGGCAGGCGTGTGGTCAGCGAGAGCTCCCCAAGTGCGCTTCCTGGGCTCACAAAGGGTGGTGGTTTGATCCGGTGTCGGAATAAGTACACCATCCTTCTTCTGATGCGAGTCTCCTGGGAGACATCTTGAGAATCGCGCGACGGTCGGGACCGAGGTGTGGGTTTGAGTCGTACGCGACGTCGTGCGCGTCGTTTTGGAGGTTGAGCTTTTAGTGCTGGTACTGGAAGACGAGAAAGCTGGGGTAGATGTGAATTCCGAAGTCGAATAAACAGTTGTAGGGACGACGACGCCAGCCGTGGTGGTCGAATAGGCGGTCGAGTACTCCGTCACCGTCAGGGGCGAAACGACGATGGCGGTGTTCGATTGAACCAGCGTTGATGTCGTATAGTAGGTAAGAGTAGGGTATAGTGTGTACGTGAGCGCGTTTGGGGTCAAGGTGATCGTTCTTGATGCGTCTAGATCCGCACAAAGTCAGGATCGGCTCCGCGACCGCGAGGGACAACCGCGGACGCACCGGTCCAGACGGAGACCGTCACAACGCCGCCAGCAACGATCGAGGTCTGTGTGACTCCCCAAGTTGTCCATATTGTTGTGTACCACGGCACGTACTGCGATCTGACGTCGACTTCGGGTCAGCTCGCTGCGTCCCCCGTGCAGGCCTCGAGCATGCTGACTCTGTAACGGTCACGATGACTGTTGTAGAATCCGTCCCTGAAGGTGCATCTGCTTGGCGCTCCAACCCATCACTTGAACGAGATGCACTCACCCCAGCCTCGAGCTTCCGGACTCCAGTCTCGATCTCGCGGCTCCTTGGCTCCTTCAGCCTCTTCAGCCCCCTCAACCCAAGGCAGTAGTGCCTCGCCAAGACCTGAGAGGTCACTCGTATATCGATTTGGTGGAGATGTCGGACTCGCTGTCGGGCTTGGCGGGAGCTGGAGGGAAGTTGTGCGAGGGAGCATCGCGAAGACGGGGACTGGGTGGGTGGCGAGGGGCGTTGGAATCGGTGGATTGATGCGCGATACCGGTGCTGGCTGCAGCTCCATGGTCACACGTGTGTAGGACGGGTCACTGTTCGGTTCGAAGGAGCGGATAGAACGTCGGCCAGCAGAGGTCCGGGCGCGGCGCAGCGCAGCGGAGGCCGAATAGGGGGAGCGATGAGCGCAAGCTCTTCGCTTTGAATTCCAACCCAGCATAGGAAGAATTCATGTGTGGCAGCATCGTCAACGGGCATCATTAACTGGGAGGTCACTTTGAGGTGACGTCGCGTCGTGACTTCCAGGTCCTGCGAGCTTCGGTCATTTTGCTCCGACTGGCCCATAAACCGTGCATCTGAAATGCTGGTAATACAAACCTCATCGGCATGTCCGTGACATAAGACGATAGCCGGGCGCAGCTTGGAGAGCCAAAGACTCCAAATTGCTTTTCACGCGGATGATGCCGCGGCGCTTGGACGTGAGGCGGTCTGCATCCTCTCTTCTCTCTTTCATCTTCAGATTCAACTGCAGAATACCTCTGAGAATCCACTCATGGAGATCGTTCGGTTCGGCCGTCTCCCTGCAGGGCTCGTGGCCTCGCGGCCGCCGGTGAGATCTAAGTCGCTGACGAGACATCCAATAGCTCGATTCAGGAATGGTTCTTCCACAATGTGGCGGCCTCGTTGATCTTTGGAGTCGATTCATCGGAGATCATTACTCCCAGGAGCTGCCTTGCCGACAGGTTGTCTGCCTTTCAGCGTCGCGCGTTTTGCGCCCCTTGTCAGTCCGGATGACCTACTGCCCTTCCAAACAGACGACTAATTTTGACCTGACTTGTTCAATAAGTCGGGATCATCATCGCCTTCTTCCTGAGTATCTGGCCGATAAGCGCCATCAACATCATCTCGGACGAGAAACGTGCGGACGAGCGCGCGCAACTGCTCTTGGGGCTCATCTGTTACGTCCTGGAAGGCATTTCATCTTACGTCCAAGGCCCCAAGATAGTTCCTAAATCATTCTGTATGCAGCTACACTCTTCCTCTTCACAACCATATGGTACGCGCAGGGGCACACAGAGAGGTCGCGATGCTGACGCGAAACCGACAGGTTCTCGGCGAGGAACTTGAAAGAGGGGGAAGCTCGTATCACCGAGAGTGCGCCTGGGGAAGAAATGGCTGAGGTTGAAGGAACGAAGCGGATAGACGGGGCCCCGGTCGCACAAATCTCCGACTCGCCGACGGTGTCGCTCGTTTTGACTGCCCGCCTGAACACATCGGTCCCCACTCCCTATGAGGGCACGATGGCGCAAAAGGGTGATGCAAAGTGATTCAATAACGGTTGCAAAATGTGCCCAGCTAATCCTTCTGATGACTCGTGATCGACGGACTCGGCGTCGAGCCTGGCGTCGACGGTCCCCCGGTGTCGTCCGTCGTCGCCGAGCTGCCCGTGTTCTGCCGTACGGGCATCTTGAGCCCCCAGGGCTTTGGTAGGCTCGGGTCCGGGGACGGCGCCAGCGCCGGCTCGCTCCCCAGCGGACTCGGGCTCATCGGGGGCGGGCTGCCGCTCATCGGTCCCGGGCTGCCTGCAGGGCTCGCATCGACGGACTCGCTGCTCGTCCCGCGGCGGAGGCCGGTGGACTTGCGAAACTTGTTCGCGGCGCGCGCGACGAGCACCTTCTGGTGGAAGGAAAGCAGCGCGGCGTCGAGCTCCTCGTCCGACGGCGGCACGATCGGGTCCTTGCAGTTCTCCTCGTACGAGCACGGAAGCGGGTTCGTGCCGTCCGAGGTGAGCCATGCGTCGGTCCACATCTTCTGCGGCGTCGTGCGCGTGGAGGGGTCCCGGTCCAGCATCGAGCGGAGGAGGGTCGTGAGTGCGGGGGAGAAGGATGCGGGGTAGTCGACTCTGCAAGTGCAAGTGGTCAGTTTATTGCGGTGTGTGGTCGGGTGAGTGGCACGGAGACGCACTCGTCTCCCTTGATGGCCTGCATCAGGTCGAAGATGTTGTCGCGCACGAATGGGAGCCGGCCCGCGACCATCGCATATAGTGTTACTCCTGCGTGCCTCCAAAGTCCAAGATCAGCGCTCGCAACACTGGTCCAAAGGAGTCATCGACGCACCAAACGACCAAATGTCGCACGCGTACCCATCAGTGTGCTCCGGTTTTGGCTCTGCGGGTCGAAAGCTTGACGTCAGCAGTCCGTCCAGCGCACTCCCGAGCTTCCAAATAAAGTTCAACAACGCGGAAAAGCAACGCACGTGCCAAGAGCTCGGGCGCCATGAACGCCGGGCTCCCCGTGCTCTTCTCGAGTTCGTCCGTCTCCTTGGTGAACATCTGCGACACCCCAAAGTCGACGAGCTTGACCGTCTCGTGGTCTTCCATAAAGAGGCAGTCTGTTGGCGCATCCCAAGGGTCAGCGATCGCTTGCACAAAAAGTCGTGTGGTGTGAGGGGAACGCACTGTCGGGCTTGATGTCGCGGTGGATGATGTTGTTGTGGTGCAGATATGCGATGCCTGATACGACGCACAGGATAAGCGAAGTACTTCGAGTCAAAAGAGCAGCGAACGCACCCATGAGCATCTGCCCAAAGATGTCACGTGCGCGCCACTCCTCCATCGGCGCCGACTGGGCCTCGAGCGAGACCTGGGTGATCGGACCTCCAGCACAGAGCTCCATCACTGCAGTTGCGCAAAACGCGCAGGAAAATCAGCAGTCGAGTCAGCGGCGAATTCGGGCGTTGTGCGGGGGGTGCGAGACCGAGGTCTGCGAGAGTGGGCAGGGACTGCGACGCACCGACGAGCAAGGCGTCGCTTGATGTGACATCAATGACCTCGTGCACGGAAGCCACGTTCGGGTGGTTGACCTGCGCGTTGCGAGACGAGCTCGGGGTTAGCCCTGGGGTCCCAAGTGTCGCCCGAGCCTGAGACTCGCCTTCTTCATGATAGCCACCTCCGACCCTGCAGACGCGAATCAGTCCGCGCCGAAAGCCTACAAGTAGATGTCACAGACGCACGAACGAGAGAGAGGTTCTGCGGGCCCGCCTCGTCCGGCTCCTCGACAGTCTCGGCCCGTGGTGGGGGACGTCCGCGTGGGCCGCGAGCTCGTGACCCCTTCGAGGCCGCCTGCGCCGCCTGCCGCTTCAGCCTGGCTTTCGAGAACTCCTTGACGGCCTGCGCGATCAAAGAACGCGATTCAGCGGACGCGCCCAGAAGCTCCTCCGCGCGCCCTCGCGGCAGCTCGCCGGATCCAAGGACGCACATAGTCGACGTGGGTGACCCTGTCCGTCGCGCGCTCGACGGTGGCATAGCTGCCCTGCCCGAGACGCTCCTTGAGAATGTACTGGTTGACGGAGCGGGTGCCGTCGTGGCCGTCGGCGGTGAAGGCGTTGAGCGTCTCCTTGAAGCTCCTGCTGCCGGACGAGCTCGTGCGCTGGTGTCGGTGGTGCATGCCCGGCGAGCGGGGTGCGAGAGAAGACGTTGATGGGGAAGGGGAAGGCGACGCCAGGTGGTCGTCGGGCGCCATCTGGATCATCGCGTCGGGCGACGCGGAGCGATGGATCGGCGACGACGAGCGCGGCGGCGTCGTAAAGGGCGCCAGCGCGGTCCCATCGACTGGTGTCGGTGGCTCGAGCGAGAACGAGTGTGGGGGCGCATGCTGCAGCGCGAGCGATGGTTTTCGCGGCGTCGGTGCGAGAATCAGCGGCGCAGCGAGCGGCGTCGGTGTTGGGGAAGCGAAGGCGGGCGAGGGCTCGGCGATGAGCGGGGAGGACGAGGGTGGTGACGACGTTGCCTTCGTCGACGTGGCGAGTGACGACGGCTCGGGGCTGAGCCTAGGGCCGTCCGTACTCGCGTCCGTGGGTACGACCGCGCTCCGGCTGCTCGCAGGCAGGTTGCCGTCCTTGCGCAGGCCGCACAGCAGCAGGTTTTTCCACGCGAACGCCATCTGGGAGTCTGTGGCGCGAGAGAAGTAAGAACCGGCGCGGGGGTGTGAAAGTGGGCGGAGCAGAAGCGAGGCGAGGGCGAGACAACTTGGGAAAGCAGACAGGGGCGACAGTGCATACTGCTTGGAGCTAAACGCCGCACGGCCGTCTCTCCTCTCCCAAACACTCCTCATAATCGAAGATAAGAACCAGTCTAGTAGGACCGTGACCCGACGGTGCACGAGTGTGAGCGTGTCGACACCTGTCACCTGCTCGCAGCCAGCGAGTCATTTGCGTCTCACCCAATCTCACCTCGCTCCAGCAAGCGACCTGTTCCTCGCGTGTTCAGTTGGCTCAGCATATTTATACCTATGCCTGTATTAAGCCTGGTGACATCAGTGAACTGAAATCGAGGAGTGCCTATTCCTTTATTTGATTCAAGA
>ERZ1463038.667-NODE-667-length-12239-cov-15.462163_pt1 | contig 12239 bp, 19 predicted proteins | sample MGYA00564479_ERZ1463038 | MGnify/ENA primary metagenome ERZ1463038 (study PRJEB39244, sample SAMEA3635134) | Helicobacter pylori | study: EMG produced TPA metagenomics assembly of PRJEB11511 data set (Assembly of a 5300-year-old Helicobacter pylori... | reverse complement strand
CGAGGCAGTCGCTGATTCCTGCCGCTGCACCAGACCTGATCTACGCATCGACCTCGTGAATAAAGTTGACCAGTAAATCTTTCCACAACTAGTCTAGTCCTTTTTGGAGTCTTTCTCATGGTTTCGATCAGCCTATCTCTCGTGCTCGAGCGCGGACTCAGGACGCGGTGGGGTGCAGCAGACCAAGTGCCGCACGTTGATCGCGGTTCCTCTGGCGCAAATCCGATTCGCAGAAGTTTGCGGAAATCCATGCCTATCTCCCACGACGGGTGCTTGTTCAAACGTTGCCCATGTCTGCATCTGTTGCGGCGCCTGAGAGAAACTCCCAGGCACCGTTCACCGCCGTGCCGCGCCTCGGACCACACCTAAATCGTCATTGACAGACTAGGAAGTGAGCACGAGACCCAAAGCTCGTGATCTGTTTGCCGCTCTGGGCCTTCAGTTGGCCCATCCGGCAAGAAGGCTGCGAAACTCACCTCGGGACATAGGCGCGCCAAGAGTCCGCCGTTGCGGGTTCCCCAGCCGGCGATCCCGCACAGGCATTAACTTCCCCAGCTTTGTCTGCCTTTTCCTCCAACTACTATGTCTGTCGCGTCCGACCAACAAGACCCCAAGACTGACTTCTGTAAAGGCGGCAAGGAGGTCCGACTCGAGCATGCCGACAATACGCTCGCCGGACTGAGCCGCGGCACCATCAAGGAGCTCGCTCGCTCCTTCGCACGAGAGCACGGCCTGGAAGACCACGTCGACGCCATCACCGCTGGTGCCCTCGTCGCTGCCGACCCTGCCGGTACGTCCTGCGCGCTGCGCTTGTCGGGCGAGGGCGGCGCTGACGGGATTTGCGTCCAACCAGCGTTCGAATCCCTCGACGAGCTCAGCGAGGAAGACAAGACACACCTCCGACGTGAAGTCACGCACAGTGAGCGTTTGGGCAGGCAGTCCTGAGGAGGCACTTACCCACCTCCTTACAGAATTTAGCAGTCAGCCAAAGGGACTTTGGTGGCTTGTCATAATGTGCTCGGTCGCTGCCGCTGTCAACGGTCAGTGTTTGTCCCGAGTAGAGCAAGTCGGGAGTGCCGGCTAAGTCATCTGTCTGCTTTCCTCGACGTACAGGAATGGACGCCACCGTCATAAATGGTGCGAACCTGTTCTGGCCCTACCAGTTCGGCATCGGCGAGGACGCTATTCTGCAAGGCTTGGTCAACTCTGTTCCCTCGATTGCTTCTTTCAGCGTCGGTTGCTGGCTGTCTGAGCCACTCTGTGTCAGTGCTCTTGCTTTTAATATTTCTCCTAGGGACAGCTGACGCCTCTTTGCTCCAGTACTACTTTGGACGTCGTGGGGGGATCTTTATCACCTCTTTAGTCACCGGAGTAGCTTGCTTTTGGCAAGGCTTCACCAACTTTTGGCAGCATCTCCTGATCGCACGCTTCTTCATGGTTCGCACATTGTCCCTTTGCTGGGCTCCAATCGCGATACTCACGTGCAAATATCGCTCCACAGGGTCTGGGAATTGGTCCCAAGAGTGCCATCGTCCCCGTTTACAGCGCAGAATGCTGCCCGCCTCTCATCCGTGGTTCTCTGGTCATGGCATGGCAAAGTAGGGAGCTTTCCTTGGAAAAGTATTAGCAGGTACTAACGCCAGTATACCCCGTAGTATTTACCGCGTTCGGCATCATGCTTGGGTTCGTGATGGGGATCGCGTTCCGAGGCGTTCAAGATACGGCACACATCACCGGCCTTAACTGGCGTCTGATGCTTGGAAGCGCTGGTGTGAGTCTCAATAATCTTCACTACTGCCATTGTCAAGACATCAACGGGGTCTCCTCTCTAGGTTCCAGCTTTTGTTGTTATGAGTCAAGTGAGCCGCGCAGCGCAATGTTTGTGTCATGATACCGACTTCCCTCCATACCCGACAGGTTTATCTTTGTCCTGAGAGCCCCCGGTGGCTCATGGGACGGGGGCCCTATCAAGATGCCTTCAAGTCTCTCCGACGCACCCGCGCGGCACCTATCCAAGCCGGTCGAGACATCTTCTGTACGACATCGCATTTGTTCCTCCGATATAACTCTCAACCTACTTCATGATCAGACATCCACACACTACCCCAGCAAGAGCAGGCACTCATGGGCGCGGCACCCACCGCCCGCGGTCGGGAATTCGTTGCAAGGTTCGGAGAGCTTTTCACCGTCCCTCAGGTTCGCCGTGCCACTTTGGCCTCCGCCGTGGTCATGATGTCGCAGCAGCTCTGTGGCATCAATGTCATGTCTTTCTACTCGTCGACCATTTTCCGGGACGCCGCTTTTGACGAACAGGTTGGTCATTCTTCCGCGTTTGCCAGGGCTATACTTGCTGACTGTTTGCCGTCCTGAAGAGCGCGCTGCTGGCCTCCTTTGGATTCGGACTACTTAACTTTGTCTTTGCCTTCCCGGGAATCCTGGTGCGTACCAGCCCCGACCTCTCCGTAATCGTAAAGAACACCTAATGTGTTTCCTGCCGCAGACAATCGATCGGTGGGGAAGGCGTAAGATCCTCCTGGCGACTTTCCCATTCTTGTGCCTCTTCCTTCTCGTCGTCGCCTTCGCTTTCTATATCCCCAAAGAGAGCACAGCACATATTGCCGTGATTGCACTCGGAGTCTACGTGAGTAGTCACCGTCGACAAGCTCCCCTGCTCTCCGGGATCGCTAATGCAGCCCCCTCCAGATTTTCACGATTTTCTATGTTTGCCACGTCCGTACGCTTTCGAAACGAGCGCAAAACTGATCTCTGCCTTCATCAGAGCGTCGGTGAAGGTCCTGTTCCGTTCACGTACTCGGCAGAATGGTACTGTCATTCTAGGCTAATCTGTGTTTCCAGTTACTCAACTCCCGACTGTATTGCCAGTTTCCCCCTCCGTCAGCGGCAGCTTGGAATGGCTTGGGCCACCGCGGTCCTGTGGTTCGGCTCGGCAGTACTTTCCCTCACGTTCCCGTACCTTCTGAAGCGTTTTACACCTGTGCGGATACACCCTTTCTTGCCATTGTTGATAGTTCTCGGTGCTGACGCCTTTTTTCCACGCCCACGCAGACTGGGGCCTTTGGGTACTACGCCACTTGGTGTTTCATCTTTTTCTGGCTCATCCTGATGTTTGTACTCGAGACGGACAAGCTCTCCCTAGGTACGCTGTCTTCACTCCACCGTTCCCGGCAGCTTCAAAGCTAATCTCCGCCCCTGCAGAGGAGCTTGACGTCGTCTTCGCCGTCTCCACCCGTCAGCACGCCGCGTACCAGCTCCGTCAATTCGTCTGGTGGATGCGGACCCATTTTCTTTGCCAGAACGTCGACGCCCAGCCGGACCTGTACGACTTCTCGCATCTCTCGCTCGCGCAGGGCAACTTTAACACGGGCGCACCAACGGCGCCGGACTGTTAGCGGGAGCCGGGTGGACGGTTTGAAGGGGAGGCAGACGTCGTGATTTTGACGTACCCTGGCGATATGAGGCTCGAATCGATGGGGACCCACACTGTAAAATGAACAAGGTGTCCAGAGCGCGCCCCGACTTCACTGCTCTAGAACCTGATGAAACAGGAAGATATGGTCATAAACTTGATCGTCCCCGTGCTTCCCTTTGAGCGCCCAATTCAAGTCGCAGCATCACGTCGCGGCACGGAGCCGGTTCGTGCTCATGTTCCACCGCTTTCGCCTTGTCATCACCGTCGCCCGTCCCACCGAGTCGCTGTATTGCTGTTTCTTTCTCTTCCAAAGTTGACAGAATCCTCGTGAGTGCGCTTTCGCGCCTCAACCTTGTAGTGCGATGTACCAAAGTAGGGGTCCCAGCGCGATGGTCCAGCATATGGTACCGCCGGCTCCCACTGAATATCATCCTAGGGCTGAAGCACTAGTTAATGATGCTGAGGCGTGTATGTGAGGTGTCAAGGTCCGGACTGGAAAGGTACCGGCAAGGAGAGGTGGAACGCCAACGGCGGGAGCGGCTAGGCAGGCAAGCAAGCGTGACGGCGGCTGAGAGGCTGGAGTGATTATTTAAATGACGACAAAGGAAAGATTTGAAGTGCTGTACCGAGTGGAAAGCTGGAGTTGCGGCCGCATGAAGGCCTCGGCAGCACTTCCAACTCCGGTCGCAAGGCGACTGGCGGCGTTACTCGCGTTGCGCACCTTGAGATAGCGGCCCTACAGGGGGAAACATTACTTCTTTTGCATATGGAATATTCAAACTGACCTTGCGCGTCACCTCACCGAGGAGATCGGCCGTGGCGATGTCCGCTTCGCGACGCTGGAGGCCCAGCTTGACGCTCGCCGAGCGATCTGGCCGGGAGATGACGAGCTGGAAGGCCTTCAGCCGCGTGCAGGTTCGCGAGTTGACCGTCTTAAAAATAAGAAGGTCTGTGACGCCGTGGTGCTCCATGACGGTCCGAATCTTCTGGGTGCGCGTTCGATCCTGGCGGACGCGCTCCGTTCCCTTCGGCATGCACTTTGCTGAAGCACAATCGTGCTGAGTGTTGACTACACAGACAGCCTGCTGTGTATGAGCTTATAAGATCTCTGTGATATTGTGTACAGTGTGATGACGGATGCAACGATAACCAGGCGCTCGGACGAGCGGATCAAAGTCGGCATCGAGCAACGCCGACGGGAGCGGAGTTCCGACGGATTCCTTCTCGACGTCCCAGCGCTCGAGAAGAGCTCAAGTCTTGGTGGGGGCTGAAAGGATGCCGGCAATCTGAACGACCCTGGCGACGAAGGTGGGGGATGACGGAGCCGACGACTGCAGTTGAAAAAGTCAGTAGATACCAAATGGCGCAGGGAAAGCTTATCTTAGATGCAATCACAAACTGAGAAACAATATTCCGAAGCTCCAGATCACGGGCTACAACAGCGTCACCAGGTTAGACCTGAGCAAGGAGTGGCGCAGCACTCTGAATGGCATCGGCGAGCTGTGTTGATCGCCTTCGAGTGGTGGGCTGACCGACGATCAAGCAGAAGCCTGCGCTATAGAGCATCTAAGTAGATACCTATGGCTGTGATGGGAAGGACTCACCATTGACTGATTCTGTTCCCTTCTCGGGCAAGAAGCCAAGATTAGCGCGTACCGCGGGATCACGAGCAAGCTCGAGGACAGCGAATCCCGCAGGAATGTGCGTGGGCGCAAACGAACCACCATTGAGAAGGTGTAAGCTACGAGCTCCCACCGCTCCATTCGCGGTCCATCAGCTCGCAGTCTCCGATCGGGCAAGTAGTTCGGCTGTTGACAATCGGCGTTCTGGCTAGGGTAGCGCAAAGGTGTCAGCGATATGTGATGATCGGTGTCGAAAATCGATCTACTGGAAAAAGACAGGAGGCATTCAATGATGTTTTGAAACTCGTGTGCAAAGCTCGATGGCACAGGCTCTAACACCGGGCGACGGGTCTCGCGGATGCGAGCAGTTAAAGGCAGCCTGATTCTACAAAAGTGATGAGCTTGTCGACGACCAGCGTGATGGGAGATTCATCGCACTCAAAATAAATAAGCACGTATAGCAGGCAGCCGAAACTATACATACCCGCCTTAGTGCTGTATGGAAGTCCTCGTACTAATTCCAGACGCTCTTCTTTAGTCACAGAGAGTATATCCTACTTTTAGAACATCTCCTCACAGGGGCGTGGTATCCTGGTGTCTTAGGTGTCAAATGCCTATGAGTAAGGCGTCTTGTGCTACTAACTTAAAGGTTCCGGCGTTCAACGCCAACTGCGGAGCGGCCCATCGTCGTCTCGAGTCCAAGGGCTTTCCCAAGCGCGAAGTCGGCACGCTTTACGTTGCCGTCAGCCATCGCTAGAACTACGAAGGAGTCCAAATTACTGACGCATCTTTGTATCTTGTTTAGAGGGAACGGCCCACCGTTCCCTTTCTTGATGTCGCGGTGCAGAGTAATCGGTTTGGTTGCGGTCGGCGTGTGACAGTAGTGAAGACCCAATGTAACCTTTAAAGCAACAGATCGCAACATGATATACGAGACGCGACTCTTCTCTCTGAGATTGGAGAGCGAATGAGTGGCGTCGGAAACGTGGAATACACAGGCGAGAAGCCATTTCTTAAATACTCACCCCTGGTTGCTCAAACTTCCGACTCAATTGCGCAAGTCACCCTTTGGACAGTACTTAATAACAATGCAAGTCGTTTGCAAGGCTGTCAACTACTTCTTACAGCGCTACCACGTAGGGGTGAGCAAGCTGTCTAGAGCTCCTGCATGTGCATGGAAGAGTGCAACCTTGGTCGGACCTGCGCGTGATCGGAGAACCTCGACGGCATACTTCTAAGCGCATAAAGAATTTTCAGTATCCTTGAATGTTTGAATGTAAGCACACGCTCATTGACACTGCAAATGGAGAGCACATGTGCTTACGTGGCCATCGATTTTGCGGACGGCAAAGTACACCTTACCGAATCAACCCTCACCTAGAATTTTTCGGATGAGGTATCAGTCGGTAGTAGATTTCATGGAAATCATGGAACCTGCTCGCGAAGTTGAAGGAAGATGGTGTACAAGACATCAAAGGTCAGAGAGGCGAAATGGCTCCGTGGCACCTCGGTGAACCCTTTGTCGACACTGCAAAACAAAGGGACAAAGGAAATGCGCAACCTGATCGACAGACAAGGAACTGATACTAATACTTGACGCAGGTTTAGACAAAGAAGGGAGCGGCCGCGTCGATGGTACGAGGTCGATGAACCACACCAATACCAACGAAACTAACCCGGACAACGACCGCATACGCTGCGTGGCCGGGCGACAAGGTAGGTTGAACAAGCTGTTAGAGGGGTGAGTCGAAATCTCTGTTATCCTCAAGCTGACTGTATTATAGCTCTCTTCTGTATGGATACGTTTCGAAAGCCTAAGCTCACAACTTTATCGTAACTCCCAGGCCCGCGTCTCGCTTTAATCGGTTTTCCATGTCAGCGGATGCTCTTTCTTTTGCATAATACTAAAACAAGAATATAAGCTAACAATTTCACCACGTCTACTGCGAGTGTCAAGGCGCGCCGCGTCTCGTTCCTCGACGTAACTCCAGCACCGGGTCTTCCAAAGCCGACGCAGTCACGTCCGAGTCGTGCGATGATAGTGTGGCTGTCAAGTTGTTTCTGAGAATATATTCCTAAGGGCCGTGAAACAAGCGCGTTACACGTGGCCGCGGGCGTCGTTGGTACGCGCTTTTCTGATAAGCAATGTCCAGCAGAATGAGTCATTTACACTCACACTTATAGCGTACAAGAAGGAGTGGACTGTGGCGACAGGTAGTAAGGCTGGGCAACGCACCTCGTCTTCGAGTGGCGCAGCAGCAAACTATCTCCATTCTCGTGATACATTCCGACTTTGAAAACCTCCACGAGAACAAAAGAGCCGCTTGATTCCACTTCTCCCCATCAATGAGAGCGGAGCAGGCGTTCTTGCCCTTGGTAGCAGGGTCCGGCGGTTGTCTTGCAAAGAACAAGGCGGGTAGCGCAATGTCACCTCCGACACCGGCTTCTTCGGAAGCCAGTGCACTTGTGCTACTTTTGCACCGCCCCGACTCTTACTGCATACATATATAAGAAGAGAACTTTAGCTTGAGCTACAGCGGCTGGGTCAACTGGAAGAAGGCTCATCAGGTGATGAGCAGGCTAGCCTTGGACCGCGCTGTCCTGATAGCAGCAATACGATTTTTGCGTGAGACCAGATAATTATGCTGTGGGCTACGGCAGGAGTGAGTGGGGCAATGGGGGCCGCTGACCACTTCTCCTCGACTATTGTGAACAACGGGGCACGGCCCGTCACCTCAGACGTCCTTCACCTTCCGCTGGCCGTGACGGCTCGCACAGAAGTTTTAATACTGGTAATGAAACCGTACTCCAGAGAAGTATTTTCGCGGCTGCCAATGCTATACTTGCATTCTTTTTTTTTAGCACCAGAGAATGCCACCCCAGGATTCTAGCATCGTGGGTCCGTCGATTTTAGTCAACGAATTCTATTGCACGCTCGCCGCACGAGACCGGGTTGGGCGCATTGCGAACGGGAGCTCTATTTTGACTACGATTGATGTAGTCGCGCTCGATGCGTAACCCAATCCTCTGCAGAATGAACATAGCAGTACTCACGTCAATGGCGCAATGCGGACAGAACAGCTGGCACGGCGGCTTAATGCCTCAGTCTGATTAGAGGACCTGTTAGACTCGAGCAATTGGGGGCGGCATTCGATGCTTGTCTCGCAACGCGTGGGAACGCCGGTGTGCACTAGGCCTCTTGTATCAACTCGTTCTTCATTGGAGCAGTAATAGCAGGATCAAGTAGAGCTTTCCAAGAATCGAGCAAGCAGACCATAAAGGCGCATAGCACGACGGGCATAGTCGCCTGAGCTGCCCGGGATTGAGCCAAAGGACGTAGACGACACGAGCATCCAAGGCAGGCTCTGACAGTTGTCTTAGGATCCAGCAGATCTACAGACAAGCAAAAAGAAGTGAGAACAATGCGACAAGTAGGTGCCTTATTGTGCACGAGCCCTCGGGAAACAATTTATTGTTCTTCGGTGCATTGTTACTAGATCAAAGAGAGCTCTGTTACTAGATCAAAGGGTACATTCTTTAAGTTTAAAGGAAGCTTTTTGCGAGATACAAATAAAGTTTTTAAGCTTCTTCTGCTCTCACTACGCTGTCCAGCAGGCATTCACAGGTGGTGACATGAGCCATCTGATCATCCGGCCCATTCTGGCATCTATCATTGACTCCACACTCGACCTCACAAACGTGGTGGCATGCGTCGTTGTATCCTTTGACCACGTCGGGGTCGGCTTCACTGAAGAAGTGTAGGTGGAGGAAGCATGTGCAAATTTAACTAGCGGGCCTACCGATCACGCCATAAAGTTACCAAAGTAGAACTCGCTTGACCGTGACAGCTTCTTCGTTACTCATCCTGGCAAATGGTGAAGGGGAAGGTGGTGCAACGGGCAGGCAGAGAGTGAGACTGGGCGGCGGTGAAAGGTAAGGAGGATCGTCTGAGGAATATCTCTTCAGACGTGATATGGGCAACGCTTACAGGCAAAGATAATTTCCGTGGGAAGCGAGAAGAGGCTTTGGAAAGAGGGAGAGGGTGAGGTTCAACGCGAGCCCACACCGGGGCGAGAGTTCGACCTGGCCGTCGTTATCGCCGAGGGACGGTTTCTTTAAATTTCGAACTAAAGGCAAACTTGCGGCAGAAGCACTGGTTCAACAATGTCCGAAGGCATAAAAAGGCTAAATTCAAATAGAAGGTTCCAGAACCAATCTGACGAGTTGCTTTCGGGAGACGTGAGGAAGGAAGAGGTCCAGTGAAAGTGAAGAGGGAGCTGAAGGTTGCCGCTGACGGGCATGATACGGCGAGGGTTCATGCGATCAGGGAGCCCCAGTCACAGCCCTGCGAAGCTATTACCAGCAGGCTCTTCAACCGCTCCTCTACCCCGTTGATGAGTGCGCATTCGGACTGTATGCTCCTCAAAATCCCAATCCGAAGTATCAACTCATCCAGGGAGAAGGAGAAGCGGGCGGGCGGTCGGTCGGGGACGCTGAGGCAATGCATCTTGAAGGGTGGAGCTGGGGAGGGCTCTGGCAGGAGTGCGGTGAATCATGGGGTCTCAATAGTATCCCGTTGATGGCATTTGCGTAGCGGGCGCCAATTCTAGGCATGCCACGAGTCAGATGAAAGTGTGTAAGTGAGTGAAGCTCCTCTTACTTCCACTCACCAACCCTACATGGACACGCTCGACCACCGTTGTGCGTGACTGAGGGAACCCGAAGTTTTGATGGCCTGCCGCACACTTGTTCAGCAAAACTCTAATCAATCAGACGTAAAGCGAGACAGCAGCCTTTCGACTCAAAATGAATATTTCTTTATGACTTTGATGCGGTTGCGACAGGAAACGGCAACTTTCCGCTGGCAGTTCTCTTCGCGCTCAGCGACCACATCCCAGCTTTTGAAAAGCACAAGCGTCATCTTGTTCCGCCAGCTCGGCGCCTGCCGGCTCCAAACTAAATCACGCTTCTATTCGTATGAGCTTTCATCAGTCCGGCCTGACACATCCGGGTCCAGCGCGCCGAAAGACCCTCGTACCGACGAGTACGCTTGTGCCGGCGGCGTCGCCGTTGCATTCGAGGGGGACCCTGAATAAGATGGATGGCGGTGGGAGGTAAAGGACCTTATAGAAGTCTCTCGGGAAGAGTGGCTAAAAGGGCTTGGAAAGGGCTGGTGCATGAGTGGAAGTAGGGAGTAATCCCCCACTGGGTATGCCCTGCGTAGGAGGCGCTTTCCGTCACAGGTTTACGGGAGGTGAGCTGATATGGTTCGAATGAATAACGATTTGTTGGGCGGTGGAGTCCGTCCAGTCGGTCGAGTCGTATGGCGTGTGGAACACAAGTGACGGGTCGGCAATCAGGACCTCGTATGGCTGGCGACAACGTCAAAGGTGTGGCTAAGAACAGATTGGTGGCTATTCAGGAAGTACCGCCCATAAACGAAGCAGTTCTGTGGTACAGATGTTTTCTTCTCGGTGGGTGACACGCGGTCTGATGATCTGTTCGGGTTCGCGCCCGCACAAGGGAGATATTGAGGATATCAGAGCACGCCGTCAGGCATTGCATTTCATCTTTGAGACCATAAGGAGCCCAGCTACGGCCCAGCATCTTGGACCATCCTGGTCCGGCCCTGGTAGGACCGTTACAAAAATAGGGCCTTGCTAAGCGCCGCGGGGCCTCCCGCAATCATATTGCCAAAGAATATAGCACAGATCCCATGATGTGTGAGGCGCGACCTTGAAGTCTGGGTCAGGAGGCTCATCCGCCACTGTTAGGTGGTAAGGGATCTGGACCTCCTCAGCTTTCCTGCTAGTTCCTTACCATGTCATACACAGGCGACACATTTCAAATTTTGTGTACTCGTTATGGATGACTATGACTTTTGCGAAATATGGTCCAGACTGTGATCTAGGATTGGGGGACCCGAGCGCTTCGCGGAATAAGATCAAGTGCAAAGCGGGGAAGTAGGGTCTAAGGCCTTCGCCCCGGATTCGCCTGAAAGACGTTAAGACCCTGGCCATGCGTAGGTAGTGAGGTGCTGAGAGTCAATCTTGCCGGTCAGACATACCTCAATCACACACTATCGCACAAGCCTCGGAGCTCGAGCCGCGACTCGAGTCCATTGTTGAAACACATCGGCACGTACCTGCACCGCGGATATGCGCCCCGGCCAAAATTATTTGGATTGGGTGATGAAGCGGGACCTTGAGACTAATGTGGCGTCTCCAGTGTGGTTCATGAGCGAGTGCTTGCCGAAGCGACGGCGGCAACCGGGTGGGGGAGGTCGAGGTAGCACGACGTGACGTCGGGTTTTCAGAATGTCAGTGTCGTGGGGCATCAGGATGTGTGCAAAGGAAGTACTTGATCCAGTAGGTAGATGGGTGGGGGTCACGTGCGAGTCCTCGTCGCTGTGAGCAATCAGGGAGCCCTGGTTGCGACGGCGGCGGAAGTCTGGCGGTGTATTGCAAGGCATTCCCATGATGAGGACCAATAGATGTGATTAGCTGACGGTGGAAATCTAAGTCAATGAAGATATGCTCACCCGGAAGGCGGTTTCTGTTTGTCGAGGGAGAGCGCTGAATTTGCAGCTGCTGTACGGGAACGCGAGTGAGATCTCGGCGACGAAGTTTGCGGTCCAGGAGAGAATCTTGATTGTTTCAGTGCCTGGTATGATTGCGGCACCCCATTGAGATCTACCAGCCATTTGGTGCCGACCGGCCACAGGCTCGCATACCTTCGGATCCTCTTGACGACGGCAGGAGAAGGAGCCGGGAGCGTGAGATGATAGGGACCAATTTTGAGGTGCTCGAGCACTGCAGCTTAGAAGGACGAGATCATAGGGTTAGACCTCATCAGATTTGCACAACCAACGAGGTCTTCCTACGCTTCCTTAACCGGGCTGTAAGTCACTCGAACCTGTGAGTGGTCTTATATACAACGCCGTAGGCAAGCGCTTCCGCTGCGAAGCTGGTCTCCTACGTGAAAAGTCATTCCTGGCATGAAGGCGTCGGGCATACCAGGTTGGCTCTTGTTGAGTATACAATGCTTCAATGACACGAGGAGCCTGTTGGGAGCGTTATGTATGCTGTGCAGAGACTCGGTCTCCCGGAGGACGGACCGAACCGCTATCGGTGATCAAGACCTTCGAGATCGGAAGAGCACACGTCTGAACTCCAGTCACCCAGGTT
>ERZ1463038.666-NODE-666-length-12260-cov-12.953871_pt1 | contig 12260 bp, 15 predicted proteins | sample MGYA00564479_ERZ1463038 | MGnify/ENA primary metagenome ERZ1463038 (study PRJEB39244, sample SAMEA3635134) | Helicobacter pylori | study: EMG produced TPA metagenomics assembly of PRJEB11511 data set (Assembly of a 5300-year-old Helicobacter pylori... | reverse complement strand
CCGCCGACGCCGAGCTCGAGGTCGGTCTCGGCCATGAGGCCCCGCGATTCGTCTGCCTCGTCGCCATCCTGGTCGTAGGCACCGCGACCGTTGTGTGCGGCCGAGTAGTAGGTCGACGACGACGAGCGCACGGCCGAGTCGCGGTACGACAGGAAGAGGTTCGTCCGGGAGCGGGTGAACGGGCCCGGCCCGGCGGATGCGCCCGACATCGCTGCGCTGGGGAAGTCTGCACGAGCGGAACGAGGTCAGCTTGTCTTCCGTGGCCGGCCGTGTTGGGGTGTCGGTCCTTCGCCCGCGCAGCAAGCACCTGCGCACGACAGCGACTCTCTCGAGTGATCGGTTCCGCAGAGCCAGTGTGACTGAGCTGCCTGCCGCGTAGTGCTGCTCGCCTCCCGCCGGCTGCAATCCCGCCGCGGGCTGGGCGTCGTCGTCGTGCCCGAGCTCCGTCCGAGCGGGCCCCACCTCGAGCGAGTCTCCGCTTTCGTGCGATTTCCACCGTACTCGAGCTTGTCCCGTCCCTGCTCGTACACGCGACTGGTCCTCGAGGTCTGCACGTGCAGCGCTGGGCGAGGGCCGCCGAGGCGTCGAGTGGCGCGTGTTCGCCGTGTCCACCTCGCTCCAGGCGCGCGTCAAGGTGGCTTACTTGCTCTGATCCGTGTGTGGTTCTTTCGATGCCGTGTCGTCTATTGTGGGCAACGCGCTTCCCCGAACTGAATGTCGATGGCGTTGGCTAGGGGCTTCAACCCAACTCAGCGACTACCGGTTACACCCCCCTCCTCTTGCTCTTCGCCCCAATTCTGAGCTCCCGCACGTCGACGTAAAACTCAAAGATGCTCGGTAAGCGTCCCAAACAGCTCGTTTGAGCCCCCCGTAGCTAACCAGCTCGTCACAGGATCTGTGAGGGTGTCGAGCCGCCTGCGCGCTAGCCGTGACTGACGCCACTGTCTCGATAGCTGTGCGGACCGGTGACTGAGAACGACATCGACGCGTTCCTCGAGAACTGCAAGCCCTCGCGCAACGAGAGCCACAAGGCGTTGGAGTCTGGTGGCTGGTTCTGGTGAGTTGCAGCGCGCGTCGCCTCGAGGAGCGTGTGGGGTTGCAGAGTCGCGGGCGCTTCGCCCGGGGTCGCAGGAGGATACTCGGCCCAACTCAACCCGTTTATGGGCCGCACCGGAGCCCCGGGGGGAAACGTCACGCGCTGCCGCCTCCCGTAGGTGGGCTCGGCCGGGGCCGGGGCCCGTGTGGGGTGCGAGCACACCGGAATAATGTCATCGAGCTGACCACGAGCTACTTGCTCTTCCCGAACAGGGTTCACTCTGGGTCGAATAAGCACCTCGAAATCGAGGGCTCCAAGTCGTCCAGTGACGCGTACCCGAAGCTCATCCAGGACGGCGAGGCGCTCAAGCGGGCGCTCACGGACGAGTGTAAGAGGATCAAGGCCGAGGAACCTGTAAGTGCAATACGTGTTGATACGAGAGACTCCACGAACTGACGCTCGCTGGTCGACAGGTCCGCGAGAACAAGAAGCTCGGGAAGCAGTCTCAAAAGCAGTGTGCGCCCACCTCTCGAGATTGCTTCAAGCCCGTGCTCAAGTATAAGCGCAACAGGGAGAGAGAAGACGTATGCGCACTTTAACGCCGGAGTCGCCAAGGTACGTGCTCGCCTTCGCACAACGACCCGCTGCTGACTTCGCAGTGACCCACCCAGATCGCTCGCGCAAATGCAGTTCTCTCGGGGAAGTGGCTCCTCTACCCTACTGGTAAGATCATCGGAAAATCATCGTTGACATCTTCCACACCTGACGCCCCACGCCCTAGCCGAAACCGTGGACAGCACCTGGTCAAAGGTCGTGCACGCCATCGCAAGCAAAGATGGCCATCTCGCGAAGCACGGCAGCTGCAACACGGCCAAGGTCGCCGCGTATCTTGAGCCGGGCAGCGAGACCTACGTGATCTGCATCTATTGCGAAGATTCCTGGGACAAGAAGGCGGTCGGCGAGGTGCTCGAGATCATCGTCAAGGACCTGCGGATCAGACCGAATTCCTACAAGGTGCGAGCCATCTCATCAATGGGCGGCGTGATGTTGTTGACTGTTCATGCTGTGCCAGTGCGACGCCAAGTGTGTCGATCGCTGTCATCTCGCCGAGGCGGGCCGCGAAGCTGACCCTCCGCTTGCGTTTCAGCACCATTCTCGGCATCGATTCAAAGCATTCTTCCAAAATTCCCTCGTCTCTCTGGAAGGTCTCCGGTACGCTCGCGCGCTCCTATCCGCCCGCGGCTCCCAGCTGACCTCCTGCGACTTGCTCTCGCCCAGACTTTATGTCCAAGGAGGAGGTCGACCAGGCGTTTGCGGCCGACGAAGCGGCCAAGAAGGCCAAGATCGAGAAGAACCTCAAGGCGGCTCCCAAAAAGGCGGCGGCGGACGAGGTCGACGACTTTGACCAGGCGTCGGACTCGGAGGACGAGCAGCCGAAGAAGAAGGCCAAAAAGCAGTGAACCTCTCGCGTAAAGCTTACCCGTCTCTGTCAATTCCAACTTTCCGCTTCGCTTCAGAGGATCAGGTCACGATGCTGTAGAACTTGAGCTCGAGCTCGCTGAATATGTGGAGGTGTCAGCCAACAGCCGCCTTGCGGGTGTAGAATTGAACCGCTTACTCTGGAATCCAGCGGAAGTACATGTCCCGCGTGCCTCCAGCGGTCCCGCGACGGTACGCGTGCATCCGCGGCGAGCTCTCGTCCCTCCATGACTCTGTCGCGTTTCGGACCGCAAAGCAATATTGGTTGGTCGCGCCACTGCGTGCGGTACCTGGTTAGAAGGTTCCTCCGATGATCAGTAGGCAGCCGTACTGGGTTCCGAGCAACAGCAGGAAGCGATCGCCCTGGAGGTGGTAACCGCTTCAGCTGAAGCCACCAGAACGACGCGTCCAGCACGGGCAGGAGGAAAGCACCTTCTTGACTGGGGTGTCGAGTGGGATCTTCCAGTTCTTCACGCCCCAGTCCATATCCTCTGGAAATAGCACTCGACGTCCGACGAGCGTCATTCGGATCGGGTCGTAGATAGGGGGCATCTAAAGGCGGGTCAGACACCCCTTACTAGTTGAAACCAGAGCCTTCCCGCTTCACTATGAGAGAGAGGAGCGTACGATCCAGTTCGCAGAGTCAAAGACCTCGCCGTAGTCGCGAAACTTGAACACCTCCGCGTTGAGCTGGCCATCCGAGCTAGAGTGGTGTGGTATAAGGCTTCTCGGCTTGAACTTCCAGATCTTTGTGTAAATGCTCACTGAAGGCGAGACGCCGCGAATCCCACCTCGCTCAACACGCCGTCCTTTCCCACCGTCCTGCGAAAACGAACTCGGTCAACGGCCGCAACCAAGTACAGCTGATAGGGGGCTCACCAGCTCTGGAGATGCTGTCCCGCCTGATACTCTCCTAGATTGGGCGTGTTGCATACCCAGTTGAAATCGACGTCGCCCGAGGACTGGTCGACGTTCGCGTCGTACGGCCCGCCGGTCATCGTCGGCAGCTTTCCTGGCGCGGGCGCGATGTCCATGGAGTGGTTTGAGAGGCACTGGAGCTTCGGCAGCTTCCCGTGAGGGCCGATGAGCAGCGGCTCCCAATACATCCGCGCCTTCGCCTCGTTCGGGTTGGCGTTGTCCCAGAGATCGCTTCCACTGCTCGAGGGAAGTGGTCAGCGTCCACCCACACTTGGTCTACCCTCGATCAGAAGCATACAAGACCAGAGTTTCCGTCCCATAAATCTAGAGGGCGTACACGAGCATCAGGGAAGGTGTTCGATGAGGCTGCGACTGGAGGTTGGGACGAACGTTTGGCAGACTGGTCAAGAAGGAGGACTGGCCTCCACACGAGTCCCAGCTGATTTGCTCCGGAGGACTCCAGCTGTCTCGATCTTGAAGTTGAGAGGTGGTCAGCGTTCGGTGCGGGATCCGTCGAACGGCAAGCTCACCAAGCGCGTTGGTGGAGTGAATGACGTTCGTGTCTGTGCCGTTGCAGTATCTGATAGCAGAGGGTGAGCATGTTTAGTGTCACGAACTCGACCTGGACGCCATCTCACGCGCAAAGCCGGCCAAACTACGGGGGACGTGCCGTCAGCTGCGACGCCGCGGACCTGGGACGAGGACTCACGATCAGGTAGAAGCGAGCGGTGGGCTCGTGCCACTGCATGTCGAAGCCCTCTACTGCCGGGTACGGCAGCTGAGTATACTTGCCCGACATCTGAAGGTAGTCCGGCGACAGCTCCTCGATCGTGAGGTCGCCGACCAGATTCACTGTGCAGGCAGCCGTCAGCTTCATGTCAGGCAAGATCAACGATCGTAGACCATACATCCATAGATGAGGTACGCGGCTCCAGTCCGACTATTGACGCCGACTGAGAAGTCGTTGGGCGTGCCCAAGGTGACTGGCCGCGACGCGAACTCGTACCCCCCGAAGACGGACCGGGACGTCCAGATCTCGAGGCCACGCTCCGGGTAGTTGTCGTTGTGCACGTTCCAGAAGAGTACCCAGCTGCGGTGAGTGGGTCAATCCTGGTTCGCGACGGCGAACGGCAGGACTCGACGCACAGCTTGGTTCGCGCGTTGAACGCGAGTTTGGGGCGAAATCCATGCTCGGGCTTCCCCTCCTGGTAGTTCATGACGACTGCATATTATCTACTCGTCAGCAATGATGATTCAAGGGCTCAGCAGCGCTACGCACGGCCGTGATTCTTCCACCGAATGAGGTCCAGCGACGAGTAGATCCGGACACCGCACCACGACCGCGTGCGGCTGAGCCAGACGAATCCGCAGTCGTAGGCTGCTCCTACCAGGACGTATCGCTGCTCGTCCTCGGCCCAGTAGAGCTTGCCATCTGCCACCGCCTGTCAGCGACCCTGCCCCACATGCGCGCCCATGCGCGCCCGGTCGCGCACGCACCATGGGCATCGATCATTGAGCCGTCCTCATCGAACTTGACCGCCAGATTGTTCGTGAGCGTCGGCAGGTTGTACTCGCGGGGCGTCGAAGGGTTGAGCAGCAGCTGGTCCGAGAGCAGCGCAACCTGAAGTGGGGCGTCTGCGAGGGGTGACTGGTACCCGAACGGGGACGCGTGGGTCAGGAAGGCGAGGGCGAGAAACGAGAGACCCGTGAGGCCTCTGCTTCCTCGGGCAATCATCTCGTGGAAGCGTACGCGTTGCGGGAGAGCAACCCACCACCGGCCAACAACGGGAGATCGTCTTGGCGAATCAAAGTAGGGGGCTCACCCAAACCAATTAGTTTCGAGATAGGTTAGAGGTATAAGTTTACGAGAGTTGATTCATAGTCTGAAAAGCAGTGTCTAGGACTCTGTGGCGAAGGAAGCGGTCGACGAGCGAAGCCGCTCTCGAGTGCCGCGCGCTGAGCGCTGAGCTCCAAGCCTCGAGTTACCACATCGCTCACTCTTGATCTTCACGATCGCTTCCACTTGTTTCGCCCTCCGAAGTGATCTGTTCGTCGCCGGGTCGCCCCTGCACGCCCCGCCAGCTCTGCCAGTATCGTCGTGCGCTCCGGAACAAGAACACGCCGAGGTTCCAATCACGAAACGCGTCCCCGCTCTACGCCTTCCTCTTCGCCGAACACCTTGCTGCAAGCACACCTCTTGCGACCCAGCAACAGCCGAGATGTCCCAGGGCGGCCGAACGGGTCGATGGGGGGCGGGGTCGCGTGCCAGCGCGGTCAAGCAAAAACGGGGTGGTCGTGACGGGACGACACGAGAATTGAGCACCGCTGGCGAGGTGACGACGGTGAAGCCGCCGAGTGCTGCTCAGCAGGTTCGGCGTGCTCCTCGCCGGTGGAGGATCGCCGATGGCGGCCGCGCAGCTGCCGACGCGCACGGATCGGCCGAGCGCTGCTGAGCGCAGAGCGGCGGCGGCGGATTGGTGGGCAGGTGCGACTTGAACGGTGTCGAACGTGAAGATGCTGACGGATGAGTTGTAACCAGCGCCGGCGGACCCGGGCCGACGCCAAGCGCACAGGCCCACTTTCTCACAGTGACACAGACCGCGTGGACGATTCTGCGCGCGGCTCTCCTGGTTTCCCCTCGACCAACCGCTCCCCGCAACACCCTTCAGTCGCCTGACAAGGATCTGCTCAGACCTTGGTGCGTCGTCGTGCCCGCAGCCGCACTCGCTCGCGACTGACCGCGATGCGCTCGTTCTTCTTCCGCTATCAGCCCTGCCTCTGCTCGCACCCCCACTGCATGTTCAGTAACAGCCTCAGCTCAGCACACAACGTACGAGCTCCCTGATCATCACCTGCGCACGTAGACTGACTCGCCGCCGGTCCCGCACGCGCAGACGCACCGGTCAGTCTCCTCGCGACGCGCCTCGGCCTCGTCCCAACCGCAGCTGACGCCCGCTCGTGTCCATTTTGCAGAGGCACCAAGCACTCCACCTCGCCCGCACGAGCTTCATAAGAGCCCGCCAGCACACCCCCAGTCACCACCTACTTCACTTCACCGACGCGACCTCCGCTCCCGTCCGCATCCACACAGCCAGCAATGGCTTCGCTCACCCCTTCGACCGAGAAGGACGCCCAGCTCCCCGAATCTCCGCAGATCGACGAGGCTGCGCTGCACTACGACTCGCAGTCGGACCTCAACGAGGGCATGCGCGCCGCCAAGGCCGCCACCGACAACGAGCACAACATGACGCTCCTCGAAGGCATCCGCCTCTACCCCAAGGCCGTCGCCTGGAGCGTTCTGATCTCCACATGCATTTGCATGGAGGGTTATGGTCAGTCAAACACATCGATGCGTGCGGTGTGCTAACTCTCGAACCCCTCCTCGCTCTTCTGCAGACGTCTGCCTCTTGTCCAACTTCTGTAAGTCTCGGACGCGCGGTCGCTTGAAAGACTAGCTTGCTCACTACGATCTTCAACAGACGCATTCGACCAATTCAACCGCAAGTATGGCGAGATGCTCGCCGACGGGTTCGTCGCTCCCGCCACCGCCTCTCGCAAGCGACGCTAGCCGCTGACCGCTCCTATCCTGTACAGCACCTACCAAGTTCCCGCTCGCTGGCAGGCTGGCCTCAGCAACGTAAGTTTGGCTTCCTTCTGCCACCCGAGCGCCAGTGCTCACTCCGACCCCCTCCGTTCAGGGCGCCAACGTCGGCGAGATTATCGGCCTGTTCCTCAATGGCTGGATTTCCGAGCGCTTCGGCTACCGCAAGACTGTCATGGGATGTCTCATCTTCCGTGAGCAGTCTCAGCCGAGTATAGCATCCCGCTGCAACAGCGAACTGATGCTCTCGCCGTTCCAGTGATCGCCTTCGTCTCCATCTCCTTTACCGCGCCCAACGTCGAGACCCTGCAGGTCTTCGAGATTCTTTGCGGTATTCCGTGGGGAGTCTTCCAGACCCGTTCGTCCTTTCGGATCCGCTGAGCTTGACTGCGATTGCTGACCTAGGCCGCCCAGTGACCATTACTTACGCCTCGGAAGTCTGCCCCGTCGCCCTCCGGGGCTACCTCACCACCTACGTCAACTTTTGCTGGGGCCTCGGCCAAACGATCGGCATTGGAGTGATCAAGTCCATGCTCGGCCGCACCGACGAGTGGGCGTATCGGATTCCCTTCGGACTGCAGGTGCGTCGGCCTCTCGCACCCGTCCTAACGACTCGACTGACCCTTTTCTACCTTTCTACAGTGGATGTGGCCCGTCCCGCTTTTCATCGGCGTCTATCTTGCCCCCGAGTCGCCGTGGTGGCTCGTCCGCACGGGTCGCCTGGAGGATGCTAAGACGAACCTGCTCCGGCTCACGAGCAAGAACCGCGAGACCGACTTCAACGCCGACGAGACGCTCGCGATGATGCAGTACACGACCAAGCTGGAGGAGAAGGTGCGCTGGCGATGTCGCCGGAGACCTCGCTGCGCGTCCCGACGCTGACCTCGTCTCCGCTGCTGTAGATTACCTCAGGTACCTCGTACATGGACTGCTTCCGCGGAACCGATCTCAGGAGGACTGAGGTGTGCTCGTCTGAGCCCATTGGACTCGAAATAGGGCAGCTGACCTCGCGCCTCTCCAGATCGTCTGCATGTGTTGGGCGATTCAGAACCTTTGCGGAAACTCGTTCAGTGGGTACTCGGCGTACTTCTTCCGCCAGGCAGGTCTTGCCGACTCGACGTCGTACGACTTCGTGAGTCTCCCACTGGCCGCGCGTGCGCCTCCGCTGACCCTACTCGCTGGACAGGCTCTGGGCCAGTACGGCATCAACATGGCCGGCGTGTTTGGCGCTTGGTTCCTTATGAGTCGCGGAATTGGACGGAGGACACTCTACCTCTATGGTCAATGGTGCGCCCGATCTTGATTGTCGCGCCTCGAGAGCTTGAACTGACCTGTTCCTTCCCACGAAAGTGGTCTCTGCATTATGTTCGTGGCACAATCTCCCATCCTTCGAAAACACCTGACACATCTCCCTCAGTCTGCTTTGCCTGGGCTTCCTCGGTCTCGTTCCCAAGGAGCACAAGAACAGCGCGGCCTTCGCGACCGGCGGCCTCATGCTGTGCTGGGCGCTCGTGGTGTGTCCCATCGCTCCCAGGAATTAAGGATGGCTGCTTACTCTATTTTTGCTCTGTAGTACCAATGCACTGTCGGAACTGTGGCCTACTCGCTCGTTGGCGAGCTGTCGAGCCGCCGTCTCCTGATCAAGAGCGTCGTCCTCGGTCGCAATCTTTAGTGAGCCCGCCTTCTTCCTCGAGCCGTTGAGTCTGGCTGACCAATCAACCTCTACAGCAACGTGGTTGGGATTGTTTGCAGTGTGCTCACGCCGTACATGCTAAACCCCGGGGCGTGGAACTGGGGGTGAGTTCGCCGCGCACCCGACGTCACGACTCCTCGCTGACCACCAGTGCCTCGCAGCAACTACGCCGGTTTCTTCTGGGGTGCCATTGCATTCTGCTGCATCATCTACACCTACTTCAGGATTCCGGAGCCGTCTGGTACACCCTCCCTGTCGGCCATTGCGACGCCTGGGCGCTGACTCCGTCTCGCAGGCCGCTCGTTCGCGGAGCTTGACCTCCTGTTCGAGAAGAAGGTTTCGGCGCGCAACTTTGCCAAGACCAAGGTCGACGTCTTCTACGGCGTCGAGAAGGTTCCTGACATCCAGCTCCCGAGCGAGAAGACGCCGTGAATCGAATCGAGGCCTGAGCGCTGAGCAAGCGAGTCCGAGCCTGAGGTAGTGGACGGCGTTGGACTAGAACGAAATAGATTTGGAATGCTGAACAGTGCATGCTCTACGCCAAGTATAATGGCTTTTCCTGCCCTGCTCCCTGTGTGCGGCGGTGCGAGACCCTGATCCTGCACCGTCCAGCCCACGACCTCTCATGACTGAACGAGAGGAGCGAAGCTAGCAGCGAAGACCACTTTTCAGAGCGCCACGCATGCCCGTCGTGGCACAGCGTCAAGCTTCAGAATGAGCACGCGAGGACTCGGAGCCTGCCGTGACTACCGAAGTCGTTCCGAAGTTTGGCTAGGAGACCGAACAGGATCATTTTCTGCCCCTTCCCATATTGATCTACGTGCTCGTTGCCTAGCACCCAGGTAAGTAGGAGATCACGACCGCTCTCAGGCTGTAAGCGGAACCCGTCCGCCACCGCAGAGTTGGCATGGCGACGTCCGCTCACCATCGACGGCACGTGTCTGGTGACGGTCTCATTATGAAAAATTCTTCCGTAAAAGTGACTTGACCGGCATGGGCTGCTTCTTGCGGATCAAGAGCTAGCTCAGCCTCGGCGCGTACCCCGCTCGTGGCCATGAAGCCACGCGGGGAGCGGATATAACAGATTCCATTGGAATCGTCGGAGATAATTAGATCCGAGACGTCTCGATATGTCTTAGTCACACCAGTATCGCGAGCTCGCCTTCGCCGCGGGGAACACTACCTCCGCACCGCCAGAGAGCCGCCGCTCTCTTCCCTCCTTCTTCCATCTCAAAGACCTGATCCCGATCTTCATATAACCCTGTCCCTCCACGGCTTCCCCTGACATAATCCCTCGCGCCACTCTTTTCAAACCTCCACCTCGCCCCAGAGTCCGACGACCGGCCCACAATGCTTCCCCTGCTTCTCACCCTCATCTTCACCCTCGCCACTTCTTCGATCTCAGCCGTGACGCTTCCTGTGCTTACCACCAACCAGACTCAACTCTCGCTTATCGCGGGACAAACCACTCGGTACGTCGCGCTGGGCCGCGGAGTTCAGGTAGGCCTTCCCAGTTCGGCCGAGTCATCTCTAGAGCAGGTTATCAAGCTTCCGAGTTCTTAACAGAACTACACCTGCACTTCTGGCGCCTGGACGAGCGCCGGTGCTGTGGCAAAACTCTACGACATCTCCGCGATCCCACCGTCGTGCTATCCAAACCTCCCGACGATCTCCCTGGCGATCCCCGTCAGCGCGCTTACAAAGGTATCAACCAAAGCTGGCGCACGTCTCCCGTCCATTCCAGCCCCGACCGCCCCGTCCGCGATCAAGAGCGCCATTGCGAAGTCGTTTCTTGGCGACCACTTCTTCGTCAGCGTGAACGGCACCCTCTTCCCCGTCTTCGACTTCCAAGCGACCAAAGGAGGTGGACAATTTGTCCGTGCTAGCAGGAGCGGATCGATCCCGAGCCCCAACAACCCGGCGGTTAACGTTGCGTGGCTCCAGCTCGCGGCCGTCGACGGCGCGCTCGCAAAGACGGTTTACCGCCTGAACACCGCAGGAGGTCAGCCCCCTACTTCTGTAAGAGATTTTATAAAGTCTGAAGTAAATGCCGGGAACTAAGTGGCATCTTTGACCGCATGCAGTGCACCACAGCGGGGACTTCCCTCAGCGTTCAATACGCCGCCATCTACTGGTTCCTTGCCTGAAGCATGATGACTTGGATGCTTGGATCTTCGAGTACCCTGGAGGTGCAAAACCGAAACGCAGACACTTTTGACGCAAAGCTGCAGAGGCGGCGACGCCGGCGAGGCTGCGAGGTAAGCACAGGGCGGATAGTAATTCCGCATATTTCGATTCTAGACGGGCCCCCACTCCTTATCAGGCCACCTTGATCTTATTCGCCTCGAGCGCCTTCTTCTCCTCCATTTGCTTCGCTCGGTACGCATGGTACTTCTGGTCGGTGCCTGTTGCCGGTCACCGTCAGGTTGGGTTCGGCGACGCGAGGTACAGTCAACACACCAAAGAGCCAGTCCCAGTGCCTGAAAGAGCTGGCGTAGTTGTCGACGTACTTGAGGTGGTGGTAGTCGTGCGTCCTGCTCGCAATGGCGGGTCAGAAGACCCAGACGAGCTGCACTCGGGACAATACGCACTCGGCGCCGCCCCACAGGAAGAAGAACTTGTTGAGGGACCATGGGAAATCATACCCCGAGTGACTGTCGACAGCTTGGAGCAGCCGCAGGACGATCCAAGCGTACTGCCACCGGAAAGCGATGTCAGCAGCCGTCTGCCGCGACGGCACGGAGGAGAGCTCACCATCGTGATGATGTGCATGTTTCCGCCCGTGTACCAGCAGAAGATTAGAGGTGCAAGGACTGTCCCAGCGCCTAGACTAAAGACTTCCAGCGGGTGGGCGTACTCGGCTGGAGGTCGATTGTGTCAGCGCGTGACGTCCGCGAAGGGGTGGCGGCGACCTCACCAGCGAGGCCGAATGGCGCTGAATACTCGTGGTGGACCTTGTGAATGTATTTGTAAAATCCCTGGCGACGAGCGGCAGCACGAGGTCAGCTCCGTCGTCGCGTCCGCCACAGTCCGGAATTCCGCACCTTGTAGTGGAAGAGCCTGTGCGCCCAGTAGTGCCACGTGTCCTCGAGCAAGAAGAAGAGTACAATCTGAAGAGCCATCGTCTTCAAGGTGGGGAACGGCACCTCCCACGTCGACATCCCGAGCGACCTGTGGGGGTTTCCAAGGTCAGCCGAGCGTCAAGCGGATCACAGGCCGTGATGCGTACTTTGCCATAGGCTCGAATGCGTAGATCTGGGGGAGCTCGACCGTGAAGTGAATGAGGAGGACCGCCCTCGTGCACTTCCACTGATCCGCCGCCGACGGCACTTTGGTCTGCGGCGAGACCGTCAGCTCCGCCCCGCGCCTCCAGCACCTGCGAACTCACCGGCTGGAGCTTCCACTTGCGGAAGAACTTGATCTGGTCCATGATCATGAACGGGATACACCGGCCGAAGTACACGATCTGGTCAACCAGGACCGGCATCAGCACCTTCCTTATCGTCATCCCCAGCTCCGACTCACATCCACAC
>ERZ1463038.665-NODE-665-length-12265-cov-15.163309_pt1 | contig 12265 bp, 14 predicted proteins | sample MGYA00564479_ERZ1463038 | MGnify/ENA primary metagenome ERZ1463038 (study PRJEB39244, sample SAMEA3635134) | Helicobacter pylori | study: EMG produced TPA metagenomics assembly of PRJEB11511 data set (Assembly of a 5300-year-old Helicobacter pylori... | reverse complement strand
CCCCTCCTTGGACCCCGCCTGCTCGATTTGTTGGTCGTGTTGCTTCTCCTCGATAATCTGCGACATGGCGATGCTAGACAGCCCAAGTGGGGAAAGGGGGAGGCGCGAATGCGAAAGGAAGATGCGGATGTCGTCAAGTCGCCGGCAAGCGGTGCCCCGCACTCGATTGCCGCGCGGGATTGTGGGGCCTCACGGCGCAGTCTTATAGGCTGTAGCGCTCTTGGACGGTTGAGCTGAGGTCGATGGTCGCAAGCGCCGATGGTAATCGCCGGCCCGGTTCGAAGGGGATCGCGAGCCCCCTCGCTTTCGTCTGGCATTTGTCGCGACCTGGGAGATGGCCGCACAGAACAGACCGTGTGAGCAACATGTCATACAATCCCCTACTCCTCTCCCGCGATTCCGAACGTCTTGCGGTAGAACGCGAGCTCGGTCTCGTACGCGCGCTTCTTGCTCTCGAGCTTGCGGAAGCCGTGTCCCTCGCCCTCGAACATGAAGAGCTCGGCCTTCCCGCCGGCCTTACGGATCGTTTCGGCCATCACAATTGACTGTGCTGGGGGTACGACGCGGTCCTCGGTGCCCTGGAGGATAAGCAGCGGCGCGGTGATGCGGGCGGCGTGGTTGATTGGCGAGCGGTCGTGGTAGACCGAGGGAACTTCGGTCGGGGTGCCGCCGAGGAGGTTGAACAGGTACTGGGACTGTAATACGACCATGATCAGCAGCTGGGCTGAGAACACAGCGGAGAGTTGGAAGGCGGACCTCGAACTACGGGTGACCGGGTCAGCAAGTGGCGCGAGGAGAGATGCAACCTGCGTACCTTGTGCGTGTCCCCAGCAAGGAGGTTCAAGTCCGAAATTCCATAGCTGCTCGTCCCTGCGCCAAACACATCGCCCGCGCATAGCGCCGCGAGGACCGTGAACCCACCTGCACTGCTCGTCAGCGCCTCTGCCCCTATCTCGCAGCGAGAGACGCACCAGCACTTCCGCCGGTGATCGCGACGCGCTTTTGGTCGACCTTGCCCTCGCGCACGAGGTGCTTGACGGCCGCGATCGTGTCCTCGACGTCGACCACGCCCCAGTTCTTGTCGAGGCGCTTGCGGTACGCCCGGCCGAAGCCCGTCGAGCCTCCGTAGTTTACGTCTGTGATTCGAAAGGTAAATTCAACTTTGCAGGAGAAAGTTGGGAGAAGGACGCACCGACCCAGGCGAAGCCGCGCGAGGTGAAGTACTGTCCAATCCAGGACAGGCCGGGCTTTGCGGCACTCGTCGGTCCGCCTTCTCATTCTCTCATCAGCTTCAGTTACGTGCTACGAAAAGGACAGGGCGTACCGTGGCACGAAAATACGACTGGGGGCTTCTCACCCTCCTCGCCAACACTGCGCTTGTTCGTCGGGCCGTACCAGACCCCGTAAACCTCCCCACCCTCCTTCGTCGAGAACGCAAACTTCTCCCCACGACTGATGTACTCGGCGTCGACGGACGCCGCGCTGGAGCTCTTGACGAGGTCCTCGCTGGAGGTCGCGCTTTCGAGGTCGAGCGTCACGACTGCGAGGATCTGGGGCGAAACGGCAGGAGAGGCGACGATGAGAAGTGTGGTCGGTGATAGGACGGAAAGGGACGAGATGGAGGCGTAGGGTGTCTTGATGGACGTCGTGTGGGCCGTCGCGAGCGAGGTGAGCGAGAGCGAGCCAGAGGGGCCGGTCGAGATCCACGTCGTTGGCGAGAGCTGCGCGTGGGTCGATTGGCCGAACTGCCAGTCCGGTCCTGATTACGTTGACGTTCAGCTCAGGCAGCGCCAGCCAGAACGAAAAGGGCGCACCTCCGACGTCGCTCCCACCAGGCTTACTCGCAAGCAGGCGCACCTCCTCGCCCTCGGCCCAGCGGTACAGCTCGTAGAAGCCCGTGCGGTCCGAAAGGAACACGAGCGACTCGACACCGTCGATGCTCGCCCAGCGCGGCTGCGAGACGCTCTCGACGCCGGCCTTCTGGCCCGCGAGCTGGCGCGCCGAGCCTGGTACGAGTGCGGTTCCGGCGATCTTGGCAACCCAAAGTTCCGATCCTTCCCATGGCATGTCGGGATGAGCCCATTGGATCCAGCAGAGCCTGAGCGGAGGGTCAGTGGGCGTTCAGCGGGCCAAGTGGGGGACGCACGAGGAGCCAGAGGGAGACCAGCGCGGCGACGAGTAGAAATCCGTGCCCGAGGCGATCGGGTGCAGCGTCTTCGAAGCCGAGTCGAGCAAGACGAGCGAGTTGACGACCGCAGAGGGCTCGTCGACAGTGTGGTCCTCCTGAATCGCCACGATGTGGGAAGGGTCTGTCGGGTGCGGCGCAAAGTCCGCGAAGCGAAGCACGTCGCTCTCTGCATTCCAGGACAATGTGAGCACGAGCCAGCTGCGCAAGTGGCTGAAGCTTACCAGGCGAGATCTGAGCCGGGGAGCCCCACGCGCCGTCGACCTGGCGCTCGACCTTGTACACGGGACCCTCGGCGGCCGAGAAGACGACGTCCTCGCCCGCGATCGCAAAGCTGCCTCCACCATACTCGTGCACGCGCCTGTGCCCACCGTCAGCACTCGCTCGGCGTCCCGACGGCGGTGCGACTCACGAGCGCGCGTTCCACTTCTGGTCCGGGATGACCTCCGCGACCTCTCCCGCCTTCGTGCGGGACACGAGTGCGTTTCGGCCGGCCTCGGATGGCCGCTGCTCGAGCCAGACGAGCGTGCCGGAGCGCGAGACGAGCGCCTCGCTGAACCCGATCGACTCGGCAAGGACCAGGGAGGTGGAGATGGGCGAGGGCCAGGACCCGTACGGCGTGGCGGTCTTCTGCATCCTGGTGGTCGAGGTGGCTAGAGATGAAAGGGCTCGTCTGAGCATGAGCTGATGAGGTCGAGTCGAGTCGACGACGACCGCATGGTCGCGCTGCGGATGTCCGCTAAGTCCCCGCTCTCACACAGACCCGCGGCTCGTTCTTGCCACCACGCACCAGAGATGTGATGCTACGCAGCATCCGCCTACGCCACTCTCCACGACCATCACCCCGACCCCAGCAGCGCCGGCCGCTCTTCGGCCTGTCCTTCCCGACACCGTCCAACGAGCCGCTCGCGGGCACGCTCGACGGCTCCGGCCCACCATGGCTGTTCCTCGCTCAGGTCATCTTCGGCCTGCCTACCGCCCTGTGGACCTACAAAGTGCGCTCCGCCTTCCCGCGTCCGCCTCGTGCTCGAGCTGACCCAGCCTGGCAGTGCTTGCTGATGGTGCTCTTCCAGCGGCGGCTGATCTACCTCCCTTCTGTTCCTCCGGGCAGTCGGAACGAGAAGCTCGAGGAGCGGAAGGACCAGCTGGGCGGGATGCGCTGCGAGCAGGTCGAGGTGCGAAGTGGGGCGCCGTCGAGGTGGCTCAGGAGGGACGTCGTCCTGAAGGGGGTCCAGCTGAGCTGGACTGACGCCGAGGAGAAAGCTGGGGCGAAGCTGGCTGGAGCGCAACCTGGCGCGAAGCCGGACGTCGTGGTCGTCTACCTCCAAGGTCCGTCTTCCCACCCCACATTGCGCCTTCTGCTGAGAAACAGGCGCGCAGGTAACGCAGGTACCCCCCTCCACCGCATACCACTCTTCTCGCGACTCCTGTCGCCTGCGCGCTCGTCCACCCGCACGCGAATCACGCTCGTCGCGAGCGCCCCGCGGAGCTTCTGGCTCTCATCTCGGTCCACGCCTACCCAGACAACCCTTCTCGCCGACTACACCTCCATCGTCACCCACACGCGCCTTCGCTTCCCCACGACGCCAATCGTCCTCTACGGCCACAGCCTCGGCGGCGCCATCGCCATCCTGCACGCGGTCCAGCACCCATCCACTCCCATCGCCGGCATCATCCTCGAGAACCCCCTCCCCAGTATCCCCTACATGGTTCGTGCGCTCTACCCCCAAAAGTGGCTGCCGTACCACTACCTCGGCCCGCTCGTGTTCGACCGCTGGAACGCCGTCGGCGCACTCGAGAACCACACTGGGCGGCTACCGAGATCCCTGTGGATCCGAAGCGGGGACGACGAGATAATTCCGGCGGATGTTGAGGGTGGGGAGGGAGGCGTGAGGAGGATGTATGGGCGGTGGACGGGCGAGAAGCGCTGGGTGGACGTGCGAGGCGCGTTGCATGATACCGCGTTCTTGAGAGTTGGGTGGAAGGACGAGGTGAGGGGGTTCTTGGACGGAATCGTCAGGGAGGATCGGGAGACGAGTGCGCAATAGAGGTACCTGTCTTGCGACTCGTGACGAGCATGGGTTCTGCCTGACGTGAGCCTGCACCTGCCTTTGGATGACCGACGAGGATATGATGCAAATCACTTGCCCGACCGGTTGATTGATCATATTGTGGCGTATTACACCAACATCAGATGAAGGACCAACCCGGCCACGACGCCACCCACCGACGCCACTGCTCGACTGCCTGCCGAGTATCCGACGCCAAGGCTCGCCCTCGGAGCCGCTACAGGAACACTGGAGGTTTCCGCTTGCGATGCAGAGGTTTGGCTTGGGGCTGGCGCTGGGGTGGACGCTGCTGTGTCCTCGGACGTGGTGCTCGGCGCCTCGTCCGGGTCGGCAGAAGTTGTCGGGAGCGCATCGACCGAGGGACTGGAGAGGACAGAGTTTGCGAAGGAGGCGAAAGAGGAGGGAAGGGCGGCGGAGAGAGGCGTCGAGGTGGGGCTCGCGGAGCTTCTGACCGCGGAGCCTGTGACCGCGACGCTGCCAGAGGGAGTGATGGAAGAATCGCCCGCCAGCAGCTGGATGGTAAAATTTAATGTAAGTGACTGTCTTTGATCTGAGAGCACGCCACAGGCAGCCCTCACGTTGATTGCCGCTTTGGCGAGGATGTCGTGCACGGTCCAGGTCGGGTGCCAGTAGTCCCGCCAGAAGTACTGAGCGAGCTGTTTTTTGGATTGTAAGCACAACGGTGTGGGTTGCCTTAAATCATGGCTTACCGGGTACACACAGGTGGGATCGCTGAACGTCGGGCTGTTGGTGGCGTACGAGTAGCTGTGGCAGGCGCTGAGTGAGGACACACGCGACGAGCGAACAAAGACATCAGCTCGGGCGTCATCACGTGATTTCGCTTGAACTCACGTAAGCGTGTTCGCAATACCATACTGCGACGGCGCCGCAATGACCTGCCGAAGTAACTCATCAGAACCTCAATCTACACACCGGCTCAGCCCCGCCCTTAAACTCACAGTATTGAGTACATCGTTCGCGTCAAGGTAGAATCCGTTCATCCCCGGAAACTTCTGCGCCAGAAGCCCGACGTAGACCTCCAGCCGTGCGTTATAAAACTGGACGCCCTTTCGCAGCGCGTCCGAGCCGAACACGGTCGCGATGGGGGTGAGGTCCAGCGGGGGCATCCCGGGGATGATCATGTTCCGAGCTTTGTATGTGTGTTTTAGTCATCTGGACATCATCGAGGGAATAAGGCAGGACTCACCGCCTGCGTTGTATAACCTCTGGATCTGCAAGTCCAGCGCCGTCAAGAGCAGCGGCTGCACGGCCATAAAGTCGACATGTGCGGTATTCATGTTGTAAAAGTCGTCATTCGAGAAGTAGGCCGCTGTGAGTGAATCTCTTGTCAGCTTTCGCGCTCGGAGACGAGCGAGTGGCGTACCGAAGAGCGTCGTGCTCGCGTCCCATTGAACCTCCGCCGTCGAGGCATTGAAGTACTGCAAGAATTTGTCCACTTGTGTTCCGAAATCTCCGGCACCGTTGGAGTATACGACGGCATTGGATGTTGTGGCGCCGAGCGCGGCGAGGTTGTAGATGGCGCTCGGGGCGGAGGAGGAGGCCGCGAGGTATTGGATCCAATCTGAGGGACACAGTCAGCCTCGAATTTGCTCTTGTATCCCACCGAAGGGCGTACTGAATCCTGCGGACGTTGTCTGAAAACGAGGCGTGAGCGTTACATCGCGTCGCAGCGTGATGGGCGACTCACGGCGGTAGTCGCGGTATTTTTGACACCGAGACTTGGATCATAGCCGGTTGTTGTGTATGAATCTAACGAGTAGCTAAGTGTGAGCTTCCACGCCGGGCACAGTCGCTGCCGCCGAACGCACCTCCGAACGCAAAGCTGCGAACCCACGATGCTGTCAGGACCAGTGCTACACATAACCCAGGAGATAACACACATTGTGTCTATTCCTGCTATTGGAAGCGAGGATCCACTGGCGAGGGAGGCCAACAGGAGCAGGGAAGGGATGAAGGAGGGTCGGTGGCGCGGGGGCGTGCGGGTGCGGCTGGCCATCGTGCAGCAGAGCGTGTAAACGAGCGTGAGAGGAAGCTTTGGGACTGAGGGGAGGCCAATGGCGAGAAGGATAGAGGAAGAGCGTAAAAAGTGATTCCGCGACGCGTGATGAGGCGCATCGCCCGGTGCCGACGAGCAGCCTCCGTCAGCGTATCACGTCGCCAAATACAGAACATCGTCGCCTGATCGCAACGGAACGACGAACGGTCACCCCCGGCGACTCCCGCGCGGCTCGTGTAGCCTATTCGAGGTGGGGAACAATGAAGGCCAGGAACCGCCTTTGCCCAGGTCCGGCACTTGAGAGGACGCAGCGTCACGAAATGGAAAAGATGGCCGTATCATGGAACAACGTGTAATTATCTCGCATGGAAAGCACTGGAAAACACTGGGGATCGTCGATGAGCGGTCTTCCGAGTGTGCGCAACCAGAAGGTTCGGCGAGATGCGATCTTCCTCGAGCTCTCCCGAATGCTCGTACAGGAGTCAGCATGACGTTTGCGCATGATCCGCTTCGAAGATCTCAAGGATCACACATTACCCCCAAGGAGTGCATGGGTGCCGGAGACCTGCGTCCGCACTAAATACGTCGACGCACGAGAGCGACGAACTACTTGAACACAGGAGTCAGTGAATCCTTCATTTAATCTACTGTTTGAATCGTAGCTTGGATTTCTGGAAAGAGTTGATGCTTTCCGAGCAGAGCATAACGGTCCTTTGGCCACACCTTCAGACCCGAACCTTGTCCTACACGTCCCGACGTTGAGTCGCTCCGCACGACGATCATAGTGGTGGGCCCTCGGACAGAGTAGAAGGATAGTAATCGCTAATGAGGTCCTCCACGTTTTGATACGAGCGTTTGACTCCCCTGCCAACTTCAATTCGCAACCTGTCAGTGCGGAGTGCCGTGCGTCCGCGCCGGTGGACTGAAACTCACCTATTCCACGATTCCCATATACTCTCTCGTACGTTTCTTCTTGAACCGACGGGCGAGGAAGCGGCGAAACGAACGGAGAAGCATGAGCTGCCGCCTGTTCATCAACAGCGCTACCTCTGTGGCGACGGCGAGCGCCTCTAACGTGACCCCCGTCGTCGGAACCTGAAGAGACAATGCCAATGAGCGAAAATTTGAGGATTTTAAGAGCAAGTCCACTCCACCTGATCCGTCTGAGCCTCCTATTCCGGGCCCGAGGTCGCTCTGGGAAGCACCAAGTGCGCCAGACATCAATGTCGGGTTGTGACGACCGTGAGGGGCCGAGTGCTTCTCCTGTGGCTCCAACGCTTTCCTCTTCTCGGCCTCTTCTCTCTTGGCCCGTCGCTTGGCCCGTCGCGGCTCCCGAACAACGGTGAAGATGCTGAATGTCGCGCGGCGTCAGTGGCAGGCCAACTAGTAGAGTTCCAAAGCGCACAAGCTCCACATCGGACCAAACCCCAGAATGAGGTTCTGAATGACAGCTGTGGACGAGCTGCTCAGAAAAGGCGCGGGCCGAGTGCAACTGCTCAGCTCACCGTAACCCCAGACCTAAAGTCAGGATGTCAGCCCAACCACGTAGCAACGGAAGCTGAGGTGGTCTCACATTGAATCTGGGAAACTTTTTAAATGAGCCAGATTCTCAGTCCGCGTGCAATAATCACGCACCCGAGGAGGAAAGTCCTAGTGGCGTGCAGCCAGATGTACAACGCAAATATGAGCTGGAACGATTAGTGAGCACCTCCTCACCAGAAGACAACAGGAGCTCACTCAAAACAGATAAAGTATACCAGACACCCCAATCTGGATACGTCGGTCGATGACCACTTGTCGCGGCGTCGGCTCCGAGAGCGGTGTGCCGCCCGCACGCCTCATGTGCTGATGATACTCGCCCATGTTCTTCGGCCTCGGTGATTTGTACACTGTCGCCCCCTTTTTGTGCGGAAGCGTTATAAGAGAAGCAATGCTACGGGGACGAGGTGAGCGAGGGACCCACCACCGAGTTCTGAAGGGCGCTCACCGATACGCCGCACCTGTATCCCGGATCATGGGAAAGTACAAAAGACCACAAAGTAGGAATCCGAGTGAGAGGAAAACGACCGAGATGGACATGACCAGCGGAGTGGCGTGCTTGTTGACCAGCGAGTCGCCTGTTCGCGCGACGATGCGCTCAACATTTTTAACCCGGGGAACAGTAGTGAAGCGGCTTACAATTTGTCTGCCAGTAGCCGGTGCTCCCACTTCCCCAAACTGCCACACCGAAGATGATCACCCACGCCACGAGATGGACGAGGAAGAATGCTATGCCGAGAGGCAAGTCAGAGCAGTCTTAAGCTCGAGGTAGGCTCGCACTCACACGAGACATAAAAACCAGCAGACTTCTTGAGAGAGTGAAAGAATCTGGAAAAGCACCCATGGTACTCGTTGGTCGTGTGAGTGTTGCCATCGAGGAACTTCTCCCATGCTTCGTTATTGTCGAATCCCTGCGGCTGTGTGTGAGCGCATGTGTGCGGGTGAGCGAGTGAAGCCGGTCACATGTAGATGACACGCCTCCATCAGCACTGCGGCCGCTATGAGAGGAATGGCCGAGCCTGCCCGGATGAAGGTATACCTTGCACAGGGAAGCGGCACAGATCAGTGGAGGTCGGGAGCGCGGCGGCAGCAATGAACACACTCGACGTGGAACTTTTGTAACCCGTGCTTTCCGCCTGATTTGTGTGACGAAGCATGAGCTCACCGGTCCCGGCTGTTCGCCACATGTAGTGCTTGCCCGATAAATGGCCCCACAGCACACGCGACCACGCTGCAGTCCCAGCAGTGTGAGCCACTCTCCTAACCGAAGTTACGTATCACGCCAGCTCAGGACTGACCCGGAATGATCCAACAATCTAAAAGAACGAAGCAGCTCTTAGCTTTGGGAACGGAGAGGACTCCTCGAAACAAACTGTGCTCGCCTGTCGCGATTAACTGCCCGATGATCCACATGGTCGCTCCATCCGGTTGAAACCAGACGATGAGTAAGTTGAAGAAGCTGCCCACTATTGTTCCGTACAGCGTGCCGTCCCCGTTGATCGCCGGTTGTGAGCACAGCCCTTCGCGGGGTCGAGAGGTTGTCAGCGGTTGAGTTGCGGTGACTGCCGGAGCCCGATGGGACACACCACAGCACTCGGAGGCCTTGTTCGTATAGTCCAGCCACGGTGCGGCGCACCACAAGCTACGGCTGACCCCGATCTTGGCAGCGCATGTTACGAAGAGCGCTTCGGCCATCCGGCGCAGGCGCAGGGGCAACGGGGCGACTGAGTTCTTGGAGGTGGTCCGGGAACGTCGGTGCCGACGTCAAAAGCGAAAGCGTATGGAGGTGTTCGAGCGTTCTCGAGGAGGAAGAGGAGCGATGCCGGTACAGCGAGGGGCGCAGCGCGCTTCGCGGGCCGTCGGACTCCGGCGCAACGATTGCTGGGGTTGGCTCGATTGGTCTGCGATTGGCTGGAGGCAAGGCAAGTCGCGTCTGTGGCGATGTCAAGATAAGCTCGAAATAGTAAGACTCCGCCCGCGCTGTTTCGACGGGGGCACGCCAAGCCATGCACCTCGGAGTCGCAGCGACAGTAGACCCCAGCCCCCGTAGTACCGCTTCTGGACCAGCTCCATGAAGTGGAACGCTGCTCCGATTGAACGCAGGCCGCGAAGAGCCCGGAAGAAACCAATTCCAGTCTGACGCACCCTGCCTCTCACTCCATCCGCGCCTTGGCCGACCCGCGATCAGGCCGACCACCCGCCGTCGACGGGGATGACAGCACCCTACGAGCGTGAGCTTGTCAGTCAAAGGCAAAGAGATACATAACTTGGTAAAGGAACGAACCGTGATGTAGCTGGCGTCGCTCCCGAGCAGGAACGCGACGACGGTGGCGATCTCGTGCGCCTCGCCGACGCGGTGCATCGGTACCTTCTCCGCGTGTTCTTGGACGGTGAGGGGCGTCGGATCGAGCTTGTCTTGCAAAAGTTGAGTGTCGATCATCCCTGGAAGTCCGGCGAAAGTCGAAGGAGCGGGGACAGCAGAGGAGTGCCGCGGGGAAGGAAGGCGGACGCGAGGAGGTGGGGGAAAAGCGTTTGTGCGAGTCAGTGGCATGCTTTCAGAAAAGTGCGGAGGAGACGCACCCGGCGCAATCACGTTGATCCGTATGTTCTGCTTTGCGTATTCCTTCGCCATCGCCCGCGAGAAGCCCATCACGGCGTGCTTCGACGCGCACTGGAGAAGGGGAAAACGTCGAAGTAAGCTCCAGGTTATGTACACTGAATAATCGCATGCGCAGACTGACGTAGGCCGCGCTGTTCTCGATTCCCATTACGCTCGCTGCACTGCCAATGTTGCTGCGAAGCAAAGTAGTGATCAGCGAGCCGTTTCGTCTTGCACGCATTCCAGCTGCAGAAGCGCAATTTCTCATAAAAGGTGAGTATGCTTACACGATGCTCCATCCTCCAGCCGGGGGCTCGCCGTCTTTGCCCGCGGAGCTCGCCTGCCCTGCGCCAGTCCAGCTCGCGTTGTACGCCTCGCCCGCTGCGATGCGCGCTGTGACATCTTTCAAGAAGTGCTGGCAGAACGTGAAGGTTCCGCGAGCGTTGGTGTCGAGGATTGATTGGTAGTCGGCGCTGGAGGTGAGGTGCGCCTGGGGAGTGACCGGGTTGATGCCTGCGCTCCTCTGCAAGAGTCAGCCTTCGCCGCCAGGGAGACAGAGAATCGCCCGCACCAGCACAGTTCACAAGTCCATCGATTCGCTTGTACGTTCTCGCAAACGTCCGAACGAGCTTGCCGACAGCGTCCTCGTCTGCGATTCGCGAGCAGGCTCGGGTCAGCCATTCGCCGGCTTTGAACCATCTGGACAGGACGCACTGGTGATGTCGAGAGTGGCGAAGACGACGTCGCACTTCGGGCTTTCGTCGCGGATCTCTTGGCAGACGAGCTTGCCAGCGTCGGGGTCGAGGTCGGTCAGGGCGAGCCGGCAGCCGAGGGACGCGAGGTAGAGAGCTGTTGCACGACCGATACCGTTTCCAGCACCTGCAGGAAGAACCCAACGAGATCGGAGGAGGTCCAGAGGTCAGCTCGCCATCACGACCACCCGCCCGCCTCGAGTCCCACACCCCGCACCCCCAGTGCGATGCTGCTTCTCACTCGCACCAACACACTCGAGCTGAACGCTCCTCTGGTCCGAGAACAGGATCGCGCAACGACCACCAATGTTCCCCCCGCGCGGGCTGCCTGAGCTCGACACTCACCCGTGACGATGATGACGCGCCCCTTGAGGCTCGCTGCCGGCGCGTTCGGACCGAGAAGGGCACCAGAGCGGTCCATCGCTGCTTGGCTGAGCGTCTTGCAAGGGGCGAGGTCGCGTCTGGAGGCGCAGTGGCCAAAGTCAACCCGCGTGCGCGCGTGAGTCGTCTGTTGTCTATCGACCATATCTCGACCGTCTTACCAAGCTAGACCGATAGCAGGTACACACGGTGTACGAACACTGGGTCGAGTCTCACTCCATAATGGAACTCCTACCGCACGCAGGCCCGCGCACACTAGTACACTGCAGCGCTCGCGCGCGCTCTCCAGCGGCAGCGACGAGTCTGCATCACTGGCCGTGAACACAACCCTGCTCTGACTTGATTTAAAGTTGCTTTTACATCCCGGGCTGCTCACTGCCCTCAATCGGAAGTACCTCACCAATGCATCTCCGAAAGGATCAAGTCACTGTCTCATTAGCACCACGACCTTCACCACTGAATCAGTGTCGTTTGTAAGTAGGATCACTCACCCACTACACAAGTCTAACACTCCCTACGTTGAAAGGCGTGGACGGATTTCGTGCGGTGCGGACGGGCGACGTCTCGCGCCCTCCGCGGGGCGTCGGTGTTGCAAAGTCCGATTGCTACCTACAGCCAGAGGAGCTCGTCAATTCTCCTCTTGCGGAGTCACTCTCCTCTGAGATCTGAACATCGAAACCACGACGCGACGCCCTCCTGGCCAAAATGCTGACAAGCTGGCAG
>ERZ1463038.664-NODE-664-length-12267-cov-11.596708_pt1 | contig 12267 bp, 18 predicted proteins | sample MGYA00564479_ERZ1463038 | MGnify/ENA primary metagenome ERZ1463038 (study PRJEB39244, sample SAMEA3635134) | Helicobacter pylori | study: EMG produced TPA metagenomics assembly of PRJEB11511 data set (Assembly of a 5300-year-old Helicobacter pylori... | reverse complement strand
CGCGTTATTACCAAAACCTTTGCTGGTGCTGCCCTGCGTCCAGGCCCTGGCATCCTGATCCTTCGGACGAGATTTTTGCGTCATCTTATAAGCCTGTCTAAATAAACCCTGGACGGCTTGGGCAGGATGTGGCGAGTTAGATTAGGGACGAGTAAGTGGGAGGAGGAGTGAGGCCGAGTGCTGGAATATGTGCTCCCTTAAAGTCCAGCCAACCACATGGATGTGCATTGGACAGTTCTGAGGGTTCTTTGGGAGCGAGGGCTGTGCCGCACCTCAGAGGATGTACGTAGTTTTCTGTGCACTGGTACGCTCAAGTTCGGGAGTTGACAATCACCCGGTCAAGATATTAACTGGTGCACAGCTTCGCAGGTGATATACTTTGAGAATATACAGGAAAGGTCATAGTAGTCACCCCGGTAAGGAGCGAAGAATGATGGCGCTCGAAGCTGACGGGGAAGCTTGCCGGGGACGGGCACAGAACGGTTTCAACTGAGTGGGTATGATCACGACTATGATCACAACTGCAGCACAGAGAAGTAGGATGGGAACAAAGTTTAAGTTCTGTTTTTCTCCATTACTAAGTACAATAGTCTTCAGCGCCCACCAGGACCCGGCATCGCCGATAGGAGGCGAGCACGAAGTCCCCGCAGGCTCGGGAACCGCTCCTGCTCGACCAACTCGGCATATGCGACCACGTTCCTAGCCGTTCCAGGAAGGAAGTATCCCAAAGAGGTCAAGAAGAAGACTGGAGGCGAGGCGAGGCGGAGAAGGACGTTGCCTGTGAGTCAGGAGCCTGTCAGCGGGGACACGAGGCGATTCAAGGAAGCTTTAGCTCACGGTTTCTCGCCAGGATTGACCCAGCAAGGGTCGCGACACCAACACTACTCGGAAGCGTCTGAGGGTGAGCAAAGGAGGCAAGCTCGACTGCGCCGAGGTGCACGCACTACAGCACGCCGGGAGTGAGGCTTTCGTTATTCGGCACCAGGTCCTTGAGCTTGCCTGTGTGACCCAAGACGTATGTCAGCTCCTCATCAGTCCCCCCGTTCGGGTCACTCGTTCGCCGACGCACGCTCAACCTGGCCCTCCCAGCCAATCCACTTGCGCGCACCCAGCTGCGCGTGCGACTGGACGAGGTCCTGGTACGCCTGAGCCGTCTCCCGCGCCTGTCGAACGTGAACCTGCAGCGGGGAGATCGTCGGGAGCAAGAGCGTCGGAGCCCGCCCGGCGTCGTAGATTGCCAGCTGAAAACCGCGAGGTCGCGAGAAGTGGTCAGCCGGTGCTTCCCCACATGCCTGAAATCCGTCGCACCTGGCGGCGAGCCGTACCCTCGGCGGGTGTTGCAGCGGGCCGAAGCTCCTCCGCGCGCGCGAGCTGTGATTGGGCCACCACCCCGGCGCCGGTGAGCGCGACGACTGCTGCTGTGGCGACCTGCGATTCTGGGTGAGCTGGCTTTCACCCGCTGGAGATGACGAAGGGCACCTTGAAGGACATGGTTTGGACGGTGATTCCAAGGAACACTGCGCGTCCCTCACATTGATACTGGCAAGGGCCGGCGCCGCCCGCAACCCCTTTCGCGGCGAGCCCCGAATTTTAGCAAGGGTGGTCGCGGGGAAGCAACTCGTCGTCACCACGACCTCCGCCACAGACTTGACCCCCCGTGAAGCCAGGAAACATGAGTATCATCAACATCTCGTGCGTGACTCGCTGCTCATGCAAGCGTCGGGACGAGGGCGAGGCGCGTGAGCTGACTCGACGCGTCGCTGCAGAGACATCACCGTCCTCACGAACCACGCCAAGTTCACGGACCCATACCTGTTTCGGATCACGTTCGAGTGCATGGCCCCCCTTCAACAAGGCGCGTCCAACCTTGGCGTCTGCCGAAACGCGCCTGACCTGACGCGCCGATCCGTCCCACACTCCTTGCAGACCTCGAGTGGAAGCTCATCTACGTCGGCTCGGCTGAGAGCGAATCGTTCGACCAGGAGCTCGACACGTGCATGGTCGGCCCAGTCCCCGTCGGAGTGAACAGCTTCGAGTTCGAGGTGAGTCGGGCGACGGACGCGCCTGAACGGGCGGCGCTGACCACCGCGTCAGGCCGCCGCGCCGCTGCCGTCCAGGATTCCTTCGAGCGACCTCATCGGCGTGACCGTCATCCTCCTCACGTGCTCTTACGCCGAGCAAGAGTTCGTCCGGATAGGCTACTACGTCAACACCGAGTACGGCGACCCCGCGCTCAAGGCCCGCTTCGACGCGTCCCTCGAAGACGATGCCGCTGCGAAAGGGCTCGTAGCGCCAGATCCCGCGAAGCACGTCGACGCGCTCGTCCGAAGCGTCCTGGCCGAGAAGCCACGCGTCACTCGATTCAACATCAAATGGTGCGTAAAGCGACGGACTTTGGCACCCTTACTACTGACGCTGAGTCTACCCCCGCCCCCCCTTTGTTTAACAAAGGGATTCCGCGAGTCCTCTACCTCCCTCTGGCACCGAGCACACATCAGACGTCGATCTGTCAGCAGTACCTCCCCCGCCCTTTAACCCTTACGCGACTGCGTAGCAATCCTACCTACCACCGCTTGAACTGTTTCGACGAGTGGATCGGGACCATAACCTGTACAGGCCACAGACCAAATTCAACTCCCAGTGTTTAGACTACATCTGACTCCCAGTCCACCACGACTTTGACCCCTTGGGAGCCCCCTACAGTCTGGACAGCATCGTAGTTGACGCGGAATTGCCGGCTGCCTCCGCCTTCGTCGGCGAGTGACGATTGAGGGCGGTCCTCGCCGCGAGTTGACCGCGCCCACCTGGAATTAGATCAGCGCGGCTCCTGGAGTTGGCGTGTTGAAGCTTACCTTCGCGATACAACATCAGTTGGACTTGCACCGTATAACTTTCCGGAAACGACCTCGCGACGTAGGCCGAGAGTTGTGGCAAGCCTCTGATAGTGGGCCATTGCTTCGCTCCCGAGGCCGAAGGATAAGAAAAAGATGATCGCGACGATTATGAGGGAGAACAGCAGCAAGCTGTCAGGCGTCTCAGTTTCGACTATCGTGATAGTTGGACTGTTCCACTGAGTGTGACAGGGTAAGCGCCAGTCACACCGGCAATGGCATATCACGTACAGTTGAATGAATGTAGCTGAATGAGTAGTCGTAGTAGATGCCCAAGCCCTTCAGCTCTTCCAAAGTTCCCCACACTGCCAGTGGTAGACCGATTGCTAGGTAGAAGAAGCAATAAATGGCGAGGCGTGCGAATCTTGAAGGGGTAATCGCGGAATGCGCCCCAGAGACGATCCGGCTGAAATCTCGTCGAAATGTGTAGACTCTGTACGTGACGTAGACTTCGTTGGGGCTGTTAGTGGACGCAGGAGACGGGGGATTGAAGGAGCGCACCTGAGTACACTGTCGCCAAAGACACCAAGGTTGTTGGTGGGACCACCAGGAAGAGCAACGTAGGCCAGGTTGAATAAGACGTGATTGAGCACCCGAGGCCCTTTGCGATGGAAAAACGATTCGGCTGATAGAGAATGTGTGTGGCCATCGCGAGCGCCGGAAGGCCGAAGGAAACGGAGTAGTCGAAGATGGCAAGTCTGCGACGATCTTGTCGAGTGATGGCCGTTGCTCGGGGGCTCACGACCATAGCGAGAAACTTGGCGATGCATAGGCACGCCGCTGGACGACCGAGCTGTCCGCCGAGTTGAAGCTACAGGATGTGCCAGGAGGTTAATTCGAGTCGGACGCAGCGTATTGCATGCACACGTGTTGCCAGCACTCACTTTTATGGAGATGTCACACCAGGCCCCGCCCAGGACAGCGGCGTCGTTGAACCAGACGGCAGAGTTGATCTGAGGATGAACTCATGAAGGTCAGCCCGATCCTGAAAGCAACAGGCGGAAAGCCTTACGAGGTTGCAGAGCAATCCAATCATGATCCAGAATGCCATGCAGATGACGCCAGAGTTGGCGTTCCCTTGCGCAAATTGGCAGTAGACCGGCCCGAGGTTGAGCACGAACGTGAGGCCGCTGAGGACGACGTAAGCGAGGTGGCCCATTGGTGGTGGCGGATTGGTTGTGGTGGGAACCAGGTGAGCAGGTGCTCGGATTGCTTGGATCCTGGGTGTCGGCGCAGGTCTTTGTCCTTTGGTCGCGCATAGTGACAACAAAAGGCGAGACACCGCAAGGACCAAGCTCGGACAACGCAGATCCAACCGCAGTCACTGGCGGTGCTACTCTCGAACTTTAGCCTCCACATGCCCACAACCCACTCCTGACTAGGTAGATAGCTTGCAGGAGGAAACAGGACGAGGGAGCAGAACCCATGGTACGCCCGGCTGAGTGCGCAGAATCGCAGAGCGGCCATTTTGCACAGTAAACGAGTGGCCGGAACGAGTGCCCAATGAAGAGTTGATGAAAGGCATGGGTCAAGCAGGTAAGGTCAAGGCTCGGGTGCTGCAAGACAAGAGCCCACGCGTGCAGGAGACAGTGCGCGCGGCCGCTCCGTCGGCCGTGATCCGCGCTCGGATATGGGTACGGGTACGATGGTCACGGTCACGGCTGCATGGACGGGTGAAGCTGGTCGGTCGGGACAGCTGGAGAGGAGCAGTGCGCGTCACTGAGCGTACATAGCGACCGCGGGCTTGTACGCCCGCAGTCACCTTCCGCTGTCCGTTAAGAACAGCAAGAAGTTGTACTCACGGCCAAGGGGGATCTCCTTTTGTCTATTTGGGAGTGCTCATTCTACTCAGCACGTTCAACTAGCATGTGCTCCGCTCCTCAACCTTTGGGCTCCTACATTTCTGGGATTCGCAGGCTGCCAAACATCTCCGGCGAGCGAGACCCCGTCTCGCCGTCGGCTCGTCGACGTGTAATCTTCCGCTTTTACAACGTGTAACTAACAGCGTGTGACTAAGGCTCTCTGTATCCCAAAGATGCTTTACGGCGTCCATGTCGAAAAGCAGCGCGAAGCGGATACGGCGAAAGCTGGGATGCCGGGCCGCTAGACGACGTTGCGCTGGTCAAGGAATGAGGAGACTCTGGGAATCAGAGAAGTGAATGTTTACCAAGGCATGTAGTGTTTACACCTCCTGCACGCCGTTCGACGCTCCAACTCCGGAGCTCCGCCCTGACGCGGGTGCCCGTCCCACGCTCAGCCACCGGTGCTTGATCCGTGTGTATGGCCACAGCTGCTAATCTGTGACGATTTGCATATTCTAATATCTGCAGGCCAACCACGCCCAGGTCTGGGCCCCAAGCTTCGAGCTTCAAGAAGTTGTTCAAGCTTTCTGCGATGGTGAATGATTGTGCTTGATTGTGCGATGTCTGACGCTGCTCTGGGCCAGCTGCTGGGGGTCGTATGGGTTGACTCCACACGACTCCGTATTACGCGAGAGGCCCCTCGCGGTTCTCGACTGCAAGCCACTTCTACTGCAGTTTGCCACTGAACAGCCGCCCCCCGACGACCGTACTCAACACATTCAGGTGGGGGATGTCAAGCACATCGACCGCCGCAATATCCTTATCAAGCACGACAAAGTCGGCCTCTTTTCCCACCTCAAGCGAGCCCACTCGATGCTCTTGAAAGCTCGCCCAGGCGGCGTCGACGGTAAATCCTCGCAGCGCCTGGTCCAACGTCAGTCGCTCTGCAGGGTACCTGGAGCTCCGTGATTCAGATTTCGACCAACTTCGGGAAATTGATGTACGGACCAGCCTCCCTCGCCGTGAGGCGAAGTTCCATCTAGCCTGCGTCGAGTTATGGCGGCGTAGATGCCGTGCAGTGGGTTGACTTTCTCGACAGGGAAATCGCTTCCCAGCGCAACGCGACTGCCGTTTCTGTAAGCAGAACCAGCAAAACGTGTTAGTCCTTTCTTTGTCCGTCACACGGCCAGCGGCGGGCGGCGTACCCGATTAGTGAGGACCAGGCGTATGCCCCTTTAATCCGATCCGGGCCAATTCGAGCTTCAGCGTACGCCATGTCACTGGTTGCTGGAATACTAAAGGCAGTCAGAGACAGCAATTTCGGTTTTGCTCGGCTAGCAGCTCTGGGTTGGCGTACCGTGAGTTGGTTGAATGCTTGCAACCGCGCCGAGGCGACCCATACGCACGATGTCTTTGGCGGACTAGTGTGCGGGATCAGCATCAGCTCAAGCCGCAAGCCTGTAAAGCGTCAGAGATGCGTGCCATTATCTGCGCGTGCTCAATTCTTGGCCGGCGGTCGAGCTCCAATGGATCTGACCCAGCCGGCACCGCCCGCTCGTACGCATCGAGTACCACACGATTGGCGCGGTCGCCAACTGTAAATTCCAACAGACAGTCAATGGCGAGAGAGAGGCTGTGCAAGAGCAAGGACGCGCTTGCGTGGGATGCGACTTGAAATCCCTACAGGGGAAGCAGCCGTCAGCCCTCGGCCCAGGTAGTCGTGCAGGCGATGCACTTTTTGAATCCACTGGATTTGGGGAGTGGAGTCAGGATGTGCACTTCCGGTAGGTTCAAGAGGTGAGTGCGGCGGGCGCACCTGCTCGATCAAGGGGGCGAACACCTCCTCCTCAGAGATCATGATTCCGCGCTCCTTCACATTGTCTGCGTGCAAAGACAAAGTATGAACAAGACGCGCATGCGAAAGGGCTGATTTAACTCGCCAGAATAGGGAGCCTCCATCGCAGCGCCCCAGCTTCCGAGTGCGCCATCAGTGAACAGTTTGACGGCGCTACAGGAAGCAGTCAGTGCGAGTAGATATAAGAAAAGGGATTATATGGACTTGCCGAACAACAAAACGATCTCCGTCGTATCGTTCGACCTCGTCACCACAAAAAGTATTGAGCGGCTCGCACGATACCATTCCGTAGATTCTGATGGGCAATCGACCGGCTTGATCCATCCGCTTGAGGAAGGCAATGTCCTTGACGGTTAGCGAGGCATCGTGGACTGAGGTGAGGCCTCTCGCTAGCATTTCTCTGGCCGTCGCGGTGAGGAAACGTAGCCGATCGACGTCGGTCCATGGAGGGACTACCTCCACTGCAAAGCTCGTGAGACGGATTGGATGGAAGGATCAGAGGCAGCTTAAGCTGTACGCACAGATCAGAGCCATGGCATTGTCAACGAAGACGCCGCTGGGCGCTCCCGACGGTGTTCGTACGATCAGTCCACCCGGCACCGAGTTCGGCGGCGTCCCGATCTTTGAAATGATGGAGGGAGATACCCAAAGTGCGTGCACATCAACTTTGCGACGAACATGTCAGCTTTTCTCGGCTGCCAGGTGAGCCAAATCAAAAGCACGGACTTCGCTTCAGATAGATGGGCCTCCCTTTCAACTGCGGATGGCGGTCCAAATCCTCCTACACACGCGATCGTGATAAGTACCTTGTGCTTTGTGCACCCGGGACCTCAGGGTACGCACCGCCGTAGGAAATCGACCACCGGGCCAGATTGTTTGATCCCAGCCGAGCCCAAGCACGAAGCGAGCCCGATCGTCTCGTAGGAACGGATCGGCGTTAACGAAGGACACGAGTCTTTCTATGACCTCTGGAAGCAAAAGTTTTACGAGCTGTGAGCAAAAGAGTCGGGCGAGGTTACCGCGAGCTCCCGTACCATCGACCGACTTGGCGCCAACGAGGCTGGCGCTTCCGACGCTCTCCCCATATTGCAGTACGTGAGCGTGTGCGTCGATTCTGGAGAAGTAAACGGCGACTGCTCAGCTTGCGGGGACGTGGGTCGGGCGAGGGCGAGTGCTCACAAGCCTGGCAGCATAGCGGCTCCGGGTTTCAGGTAGATGATCTTGATACCGCCACCCTTCTGATGGTGGCGCCGCCCGATTCGGTCTAGGTCTCCCCACTCCGTTCGTACCGCATCGAGTGACCCGACGGCAGCGATGAGTCCATCTGCGACCACAACGCACTCCGCGGACGCGTTGCTGGGGTCGAGTGTACGGATCTGCCTTGCTCCTGAGCGAGAGCAGATGGCAACTGGGTTGGGCAGCGGGCGAGTAGTGACGCGCCGCGTCGCGATTGCCCACCATGCCAGCAAGAGCGGGAAGGCAACGAGGACGATGCGCACCCGCGTCGGGCCAGCGCGGCCTGGGCTCCCAGCTGTGGCCACGGGTCCTGCTACGGAGGGCGCTGAACTCTTGCTCTTAGGTTGCCGCTGCCGCATCCTTGCGTGGGTTGACGAGGGTGTGGTGTCTCGAGTGCTGCAGAGCTCAACAGAGCTGGAGTTTTGCCGCCACAACTCCGGAGAGCTCCGCGCAGTGCGCACGAAGACAATTCTACCACCAAGGCTTTCTTACAATCGGAATACAGAGACGATGATGCATCGATGATGGGCGGGACCGAGAGGGACAAAGGGTATCCTCAGACTACGGAAAGGGATAAGTGTGCAAAATATGGGGGATGGAGTGAGTGGTGGGAAAGGCGACAGGGCAGCGGGTGAGACGAAGGTCCGGGTAGGGGACTCTCGCTGCTCAAGAGTTCTGAGCGTCGACAGTCGCGAAGAGGACGAGCGTCTGGGGGCCACTCGCTGCGCCGCCGACTGCCATCGAGCGGACTGCCTCGAAGGCCATCGTGACGTCTTCTTCACTCGTGATGAGAATCTTGTCCCCGTCCTCGTCCTGGTACCGCAGGCGAAGCGATGCGACGTCGACTTGAGACCGGTCTCCGCACAGCCGGATCTTCTTGAGCACCTTGTCAAGGAGCTCGCGGTACGAGACGGTCGAGAGCACGACGACGACGAACGTGTCGTCCCCGTACGTAACCTTGACGCGGACCGCGACGGCCGTGGCGCCCTCCCCCTGGTCATGGCCTCGGCTCAAGTGGTGGACCTGAGCGCCGCCGCTCGCGAGGCCGGCCGAGGGCGGCAGTGTGGTCGCGGGGGACGTCGCGGCGGTGTGCGTCTGGCCTGCAGACTGGCTCGAGGTGCCCGAGGAGCGGTCGGTGCCGTTGCTGGACGAACTGAAGTGCTTCGTGTTCGTCGACGCGGATGAGGCGGATGCGAGCGTGCCGGCCGAGTTGGTGCCGCCGCTCTTGTGCGTCATGCTGAGCGGTGGCACATTGCCCCACTCGTCTGCGCCACGAGAGCCGCTCCCGCTCGGATTTGGAGAGGGCTGGGGCTGGGACATGTTGGGACTGCTCTGGGACCGGTTGCGCATCGGCGGCGGCGGCTGTGGCGGCCCACCGGGAGGAGCGTGCGATGCGAGGCGGCCGAGCCCGCCGGGGCGTGGGGTCGCGTCGTCGTCGTGCGGCGGGGGCAGCCTCGCGTGCCCTTGCGCGGGACTCGTCGCCCATGCTTGGCCCTGACCAATGCTGCCGACGCTCGAGGTGGGGGCGTGGCCTTGAGCGGGACTGCCCCACTCCTGGCTCTGCTTCCCGCGGAGCTGGCGGCTGCTCGCCGAGCTCCGGAGCGAGTGCGAGTCGCTCGCGCTGCCGTTCGAGGCGTGCGACGCGCCGCGCGGGATCGACGGAACCGGGACCGGGTACGCGTCCGGCGGGGTCTGGTTCCGCCACTGATTGATCACGGCCGAGCTCGACTCCTCCGTGTGCGCACGTGGACGCGAGGCGGAGCGCGGATCCTCGCGCTCGCCTGGGGGAAGGCTCCTGGTCGTCGGTCCGCGGCGGGCGGTGCCCATCGAGGACGGGGTCGAGCGACCCGACTCTGGCCCGGGCTGGTCGTACGCGTCATCGCCCTCGTCGTCGAAGCCGTTCCCGTTTCCGTTCGAGTTTGGCGGGTACGACGGCTGGGCCGTGTTGGCGTGGACCGGGTACGGCGAGCCCGCGGCGTACTCGGACTGATACGAGTACACGGACGCGGCCGAGGACGGACCCGCCTCCGAGAGCGGCGTGCCCGGGAACTGGCTCAGCGGGCTGTTGACGCCCCGCTCGGACCGGCGGGTCGTGTTGGAGAGGTGGTGCGTCCGGCGACGCGTGTTGGGCGCCTCCACGACCGCGCGCATGATCATCTTCTGCCACTGCTTGAGCAGCTCCTCCGTCCGGCACTTGATCGTGAACGCCTCCTCGGCCACGTCGCCGCGCCATCGCACCTCGAGCAGGTACTGGTCTGCAGGGCGGGGCAAGGCGAACGTCAGCACAGGGGCCGGCACGCCGCCGGGGCAGCGCAAGCGCAAGCGCGGCACGTACTGTTGCGCGAGACGTTGTGCGCGATCGTGACGTTGTTGACAAAGATGCGCCCCTTGAGCTGGAGGTTGGCCACCCGGCGGCTGGCGGGCCGCTTGAGGATCGAGTTGCTCTTGGCGCTCTTCTTGCCCGAGATGCCCATCTCCTTGCAGCAGAGGATGATGCGCTCGAAGAGGTACACATTGTACTCGCGCTCGCTGTCGCTTTTAATGACGAAGAACGTCTCGCGCAGGAGCAAGTCGCCGAACGACGTAATGTCGTGCCCCTTCCAGTCCTCGACGCGGCGCTGCAGGTCGACGACCGACAATCGATTGTCCTCGCGCCGGGTCGACTCGTTGACCTTGGCCGTCACACGCTCGATCGACGCATGCCCTTCGACGAGCTCCAGGTAGGCGGGCGACGTCGACGGCGTGTTTTTGAGGAGCGTCTGTGGGAAGCGAGTCAGTCAGTTGGTGCCCGAGACAGTCTGGGATGCGGAGTTAATCATCGCACGTTCAGCAATAGCGGATACTTGCAGATCCGTTGAACGGGCTTGATGAGCAGCGGCGATAGCTCCGAGATGGGATCGAGGACGTCCTTAAGTTGCTGTGGACATGAGCGAGACGTGCGTCAGCGGGGGGAGGAAGCCCAATTAAAGCTCTCGCTTCGGACGAGATGAAACGCCGGCTTGCAGGCTCACGTTCAGGGCCGTGTTCTCGCTGATGGCGAGTTCCTGCGCAGCGGTGAGGTTGGCGCAATAAGGCTCGTAGACGGAAAAGTTGTCCTCCTACACCGAGCAGGACGAAGTATCAGCGAGTGTCGAGCTCGAGCGGTGCTGCTGCGGGCTACCATCGTGATGAAGAGGTGACCAAAGTGTTGTTGTTCCGGCGGCAGGCTCGCGTTGGCCTCGACACCAATGAGGAAGCGGCGCTGAAAGTCGGCGAGCGAGTTGAGGTTGAGAAACAGGTTGTGGATCTGGTCCTGGGTAATGATACCGCTCGCGGCGACCTGACGCTGGTAGTCCTGCGCGCACGGGCCAGAGGCGGGGGGTGAGCACGCGCGGCGCGCTGGAGGGCAAGGTCCGGACGGGACGCACCTGGAGGACCTCGAGGTCCTGGACGTACTTGCGCTCGCTGTCGAGAATCTCCTTGACGACCATGCTCCTCTCGTCGCTCGGGCCCGAGGGAGCGATCGGGTCCGGCGGCGCCTCGGGCTCCAGAACGCCGTCCTGCTCGAGGCGGTCAAGGATCTTGGTGACCGTGTTGATGACCTGCAGTCGCAGCAACGGGGTCAGCGTCGTGTGCGCGCGGGGCGGTCGTGCGCAGAGAGGGGTGGGTGCGGAGAGGGGCGCACCTTGACGACGCCGTTGGTGTCCTGGCCGTAGAGCTCGTGGATGGCGAAAAGGTCGTGGTCCTGCCACTTGAGGTCCTGCTTGCACGCCATAACAAAGTGGGCCGTCCCCCGCTGGCACGCCTTGAGGTTCGTCATTGTCGCCTGCGGGTTCACCTCGAGCTGGTGCGGTAGCGCGAGCGCGTTGAAGAGGAAGCACAGCGACGCGCCGAGGCGGAGCGCGTGCAGGCTGCGCGAGACGGGGTCGCTCGAGACGCCGCCGAGGCCGTCGTTGCCGTCGGCGAGCCCCGCGCCGGGGCCGGGGGGTGTTGACGCGCTCGCGCTGTCGCGGTCGAGGAAGCGCTCAGGGAAGCCCGGCACGCGGTAGAGGCGCGCGAGCACGTTGCGGCAGTTCTGGTACAGCGACGACGACGCGGAGCTGACCTTGTTGAGCGCCGAGTTGGTCGCGACGGGCGTGTCGCTGAAGGTCGACGGCATGCGGTCGAGCTGGGGGCGACTCCCGCCCGGTGCGGGCCCGCTCGTCCTGGACTGGGCGCGACTGGGCGCGATGCCGGTGCTGGTGTTGGTGCCGATGCTACTCGCTGCGATTGAGGCCATCCTGCTGGTGGCGGCGCGCGCGGTCGGACGGGTCGGGGAGGCGAGGGGCTCACGCGGTGGAGGGGTCCCTCTCAGGGGCGCGCGACCTCGAGCTCGACGCTGCGCTGCTGCTCAGCCACACACGCAACGCACTCGCTCGGCCCAACCGATGTACTCGGCCGCAGAGCGCAGGGCGCAGGACCGGGCGCACAGAACGCAGGCGGGTCGACGGGTCGAGCGGCGGTA